>Ga0233420_10000938_pt1 | contig 11613 bp, 10 predicted proteins | sample Watercolumn_Mata_4_FD_183009 | JGI IMG/M metagenome (GOLD analysis project Ga0233420, IMG submission 183009) | Freshwater microbial communities from Lake Matano, South Sulawesi, Indonesia - Watercolumn_Matano_2014_102_MG | ecosystem: Environmental > Aquatic > Freshwater > Lake | place...
TTGATTCTTTATATTTATCGAGAATAAAATACTAACCACAAAGGATTCTTTCTAAAAATTTACTGTATAATTCTTCAGATCAAATTCTCCCCCGGGGGAGAATTTACAGATCAGCGTAGTTACCTACAGTTTTTTTAAAATTGGAGGCTTTTCCATCCCTACTTCTGCGGTCCCAAAGCATTGTATCCATACGAACCACCAAAAGTCTTCAAATCCTCCTCAAAAGGAGTCGGATTTTCATCTTCCTTAATATTCCACGCAAACCAAGGAGTCTGTTTAAACTTATCGCTCAATTTTTCAACAACATTGGGCGCTTGAAATTCCCAAAATCTTTTCAATTTTTCCACATCAAAGGAAGCCTCATTATCAGCATCGACAACAATATGATCCACCGAAGTTTCCCCGCTCTCACCATAAACACCAACATCAAGAGATCCTTGGAGCACACACACAGATTGAATATCATCAACATACTCAACATCAAAAATAGCGGAAACAGCCTTCACAGAAATATTCCCGGTAGAAACATAGAAATCTGCAGTACCAGCTTGAATATCAGTTTTATTGACCCAAACCTCACCTTTAGTCAAAAGAATCTTAATAGAAGTTCCTTTGCTATCATTATAAATCTCACTAAAAGCAATCTGAGTATCGCCATTCAGCCTAACTTTTATCCCGTCAAAAAATTCGACAACAACACGTGAATCTTTAGAAGTACGGATCTCATCACCCTGTAAAATCTTCGTCCCGGTATAGGCCTTTGAGAAATCAGCCTCTCCCCACATCTTTACATCGGCCTGACCACTAACTACATACATATAAACGAAATCAGAAGAATCACTCCCGTAATAAGTACGATAAAGCTTGAACCCCAAAACCAAAACAACCCCAATAACAATTAAAAGAATAAAAGGAAAAAGAAGCCCGCGCAAATGTGAACCATTTCTTCGCCCGCCCCCCATACCTCCACTGTAATCATAATAATACCTGTCCATCGCGGTCCATTATACAACCTCCGCAAATTACAATCCAATTTCTCTCTTTATTGCATTAATATCACGGACAAGTCTGCTGTCTTTCTTCAAATTTTTCAAAATTTTATTGCAGGAATTTATAACCGTCGTATGTAACCTCCCACCAAAATCACACCCTATTTTTTCATAAGACTCCTGAAGTTCATGTCTGATTATGTACATACAAACCTGTCTTGGGAGCAAAACTTCCTTTTTCCTCACCTCCCCCATCAAATCAACCAAAGAAACTCGATAATACAAAGCGACAGCCTCCATCACATCGCGAGAAGTAAGCGCTCCGTCTCTTCTTCTGTTATCAATATCATATCCGATAATCTCCTTCGCTCTATAAAGTTTTTTGAATACCGTAGCGGCAGTCTTGACCGTAGGAACTCTGTTTTCCAATTGCGCCTCAATCGCGACCTGCCTCAAAACTCCCTCAAGTTCCCTCACATTAGTCGTGACATTCGCAGCGATAAACTCCAAAACCGAAGGATCGATCAAAACCTGCATATCCATACATTTATTCTGAAGAATCGCTATCTTCGTCTCAAATTCGGGAGGAAGAAGCTCCGTCACCATTCCCATGCAAAACCTGCTCGTCAACCTTTTATCCAAATCATCAAGCTCAGAAGGTAGTCTGTCAGAAGTCAAAACAATTTGTTTGTTCGCGTCATATAATTCATTAAAAGTATGAAAAAACTCCTGCTGGCTCGAATCCTTTCTCTCAAAAAACTGAATATCATCGATCAAAAGCACGTCGACCTTTCTGTAATAATCCTTGAATTTCGGCATCCCACGCTCCTTAATAGCCTCAACAACTTCCGTAACAAACCTCTCTGCGGTAACATAACGCACAACTTTACTCGGATAATCCTTCAAAATCGCATTCCCGATCGCCTGAAGCAAATGAGTCTTCCCCAATCCAACGCCGCCATATATGTACATCGGATTATAAATACCGCCAGGCATATTGCTGACAGCCGTAGCCGCCGCATGAGGAAGTCTGTTTTCCTTGCCAATTACAAAACTATCGAGAGTATAACGGTTATTAAGCATCTTGCTTCGAACCCCATCACCGAGATCAACTTCCTGCTTATTCCTAATCTTTTTGACGCTCTTCTCTGAGTTTGAACAAACTTTCGCGATATCAACACCTTCCGCGTTCCCTTTGTCGGCCAAACGACTAACAACATCGAATTTCATCTCTTTGATCTCAGAATCAATCTCAGAAGCCGCCTGAAGAACTTTAACTGAATACTTTCTTGTGATCCAATCCTTCGCGAAAGTTGTGGGAACAGCAACAACCAAAATCTTGCCGGTTGTCATAGCATGATCCACGGTCAAAGAAGTCTCTCCGGAAAAAGACTCAGTAGCGGAATCTGTCTCACCTTTCTTTGCCTCTCCAGTCCCAGCACCAAGTAGCTCACTCGCAAAAGTATTTTGGAACCAAGTCACGAAGTGAGATCTTTTGATGGTTGGTTCAATCCTAGTTAGAACTTTCACCCAAAGTTCTTTTAAATCTACTTGTAAAGAAGATTCCTTAGCCGCCATTAGAAAAGTTTAATGCCCTTAATACCTTAATGCCCCGGAAACGAAAAGCCCTAAATTTTTTCGTCCGATCCCCAACTTGGGCTTTGAATTTTAATGGCAAATTCCCCCACATTCAAGAGAGAAATTTCACATTTACAGCCAATCAACCTATTGGTAAAAACTCACAAAAACATACAACCCTTTGTAAAAAAAATGTATTTAAAAAACATTCCAATTAAAATTTCAAGAGGTCTTAAAATACAAATTTGACAACCTCGCAACACTAAAAAACCGTAACCAGAAAAAAACAAAAACACACAACAATCCATCGTAAAATATCTGTGAAAAAGCCAAAATAAAGCCATCCCCAACTTCAGCAAAACTTGCACGGACAAATTCCATAGTTTTTAGTTTTTTTTGACTGCGAATTAAGCCCGCCAGAGGCGGGCGAACTGAGCAGAGAAAAACTTAACTCCCACAGAGTTCGCTCAAACAAATTCCATAGTTTTTAGCTTTTTTTGACTGCGAATTGAGCCCGCCAGAGGCGGGTGAACTGAGCAGAGAAAAACTTAACTCCCACAGAGTTCGCTCAAACAAACTCCATAGTTTTTAGCTTTTTTTTGACTGCGAATTGAGCCCGCCAGAGGCGGGCGAACTGAGCAGAGAAAAAAACTAAAAACTATGGAATAAATATACAAAGCTCCCGCAGGCTGGTTTGCAGCAGAAGTCTAAACAAATACCCTCAAAATATCCTTATATGTAATCGCCAAGACCAAAAGGATTATAAGGAAATATCCAACCATATGTATATAATTTTCCCACTTCGGAGAAACCTTTCTCCCGGCAAAAAATTCAATAACAAGAAATATCAATTTCCCGCCATCCAATGCAGGAAAAGGGAAAATATTAAGAACCGCCAAACTGATGGACAAAATTGCTATAAATCTTATTAAAGGAATAAATCCTTCTCTGGCAAAAGCCCCAGTCATTTGCGCAATTCCGACAGGTCCGGAAACAGTCGGAGGAAGCTCCCCGGTTCCGAAAAATTGTTTCAAGAAATCAACAAACAAAACCCCAGTCATTTTTGCCATACGGTAAGTTTCCCCAAAAGCATAAAAAGGCGCGGAATACACAGGATATTGTTCGTCTTTTATATTAACAATCGACGTAAATTGTTCAACATTATAGATGCTCATATCACTATCTACCCCTGAAAACAATTCGGAAAGATAAACCCCTATTTTCCCATCTTCCGGCTGAATCTCAACAAGCGAAATCTTATCCCCACGCTGAACGGAAAAAGCCAAAACTTCATCTTTATGAGCGAAAACAAAACTGATTAGCATAGAGGCATCCGTCACAACCTTCCCATTCACGGACAAAATAATATCCCCATCCATCAATCCCTTTTTATAAGCCGGTTTATCCTTTTGGACCTCGCTGACAATCACCTTATTTGACGTCTCCTTCGTAACAAGAATATTCTTTCTTTCACCATCTCTAAAAACCGTAAACGTAGCCTCCCCGGAAAGCCCATCGGTTAATTCGCGATACTTTGACAATGAATAAACCTGTTGACCATTCACCGCCACCAAAACATCCCCGTCCCGCAGCCCGGATTTATACGCATTTGAATCCTGAGCCACCGAATAAATTTTTGCTCTGGGAAAAGAAAACGCTTCATAAAAAGAAACGCCTAAAACATTCTTTGGATCGACTTTCACCCCATTCAAACTCACCAGATCCAAATAATCCTTAAGTTGTCCCCCAGTAAACTTAATCTCGGAAACTTTCCCGCCACTCGAAATAGTATACGTAGAAACTGGATTCTTTAACAAAGCCGAGAGCTGACCGCCTTGAGACACATTACTCCCGTTAATCTTTAATAAAACATCCCCCGGTTTCATCCCAAGACTTTCCGCAAGGCCACCTTTATCAACACTTTTCACAACAGCACCTTCCTGAAGCTGAATAACCCCGCTATCCACAGCCGGGAAAACATCGTCTGACCCCAAAAGCGGCTCCATCCCAACAATAAATCCAACAGTTATAAGTAGCCACGCCAAAAACAAATTCATCGCGACACCGGCGACCATAACTTTCGCGCGAGTCCTTATGCGTCTATGCGAAAAACTTTTTTTGCTGTGCTTTTTTGCGCCCTTTTCACCGTCCAACCCCAAAAGCCTAACAAACCCCCCAAAGGGAATCGCATTTATGGAATATAAAGTCTCCCCCACCTTCTTTCCCCAAAGTTTCGGCGGAAACCCAATCCCAAACTCTTCAACAGTGATTCCGGACCTCTTCGCCGCAAGATAATGCCCAAATTCATGAGCTAAAACCAGTATCGAAAATACAACGATAAAAGCGATTATTGTGAATAGAATTGCCATTAGGAATGGGTTAAGAACACTTTGTTACAAAGTCATTACATCGGCTGCTTTTGCCTTTGCAGCTTCTTCAATCTGCTTATTCATAGCTTCAACTCCCTCCTGCAGTCTCTTTTCCGCATCAAAATAATCATCTTCAGTTATCTCTTTTCCATCTTTCATCTTCTTGAAAGCGGTAACAGCCTCCTGCCTAACATTTCGAACAGAAATCCTGGCTTCTTCCTCAAGCGACTTCACATGTTTTGCGATATCGGCCCTTCGCTCCTCTGTCAAAGGAGGAATATTAATAATCAAAGAAATCCCATTGTTAATAGGATTCAATCCCAATCCGCTGTTCGCAATAGCTTTCTCAATCGGAACAAGCGCTTTTTTGTCCCACGGTTGAATTGAAAGACTTTTCGCATCAAGTATAGCGAGATTCGCCAAAGCCTTCATTGGCTGGAGAACTCCATACATTTCAACCATAATATTATCAACAAGCGCAGTACTGGCCCTTCCGACTTGCAGTCTTTTATATTCTTCTTTTAAATGCTCCAAAGCTTTTTGGAAACCTTCTTTTGATTTTGAGAGAACTTCATCAGTTGTCATATTTTTAAGGTTAAGAATTAAATTACGGTAAAATAATTGTCCCAACTTTATCCCCTCTCACAGCTTTCTCAAGCAATCCTTTTTTATTCAAATTAAACACAAGCATCGGAAGCTTACCTTTTTTGCAAATGGAAGCGCAAGTCATGTCCATAACATCCAATTCCTGATCCAAAACTTGGTCATAAGTTAATTTTTCAAATTTTTTCGCGGTTTTATATTTCATCGGATCCCTGTCGTAAACATAATCAACCTTAGTCGCCTTCATCAAAACATCGCATTTCATCTCGGTAGCTCTCATAGCAGCTCCACTATCTGTTGTAAAATAAGGTTTTCCCGTTCCACCTCCAAAAATCACAACACAACCCTTTTTCAAATATTCTAATCCTTTCCTTATCGAATAAGCCTCAATCGCCCCGCACGAGAAAGTCGTCAGCGCTTTCACGGGAACTTTCAGGGCATCCAAAACAGCCTCGAAAGCCAAAGCATTCATATTTGTAGCGATCATCCCCAAGGTATCGGAAGTAACCCTGTCCAATTCGTAACCGTCTTTATCCTTTTTGACATTATCCCTGTACCTCCAAATATTCCCACCCCCAATCACAATTCCGATCTCAATCCCCGTATCATGAATTTTCTTGATTCTTTTCGCAAAATCCGTAACCACGGAATAATCGATTCCACTCTGAAGTTTCCCTTTAAAAACCTCTCCAGACATCTTTAATAAAATCCTTTTGTATTTAACTTTCATACAGAGGCATAGTACTTAAAAATCAATCCCAAATCAAAACAAATTTGCTTCAAACAACAAAACCATCGCAAACACATCATCCACGACGAAAACAACAACTTCAACAACATTAACAACGACATCATCCTTACGTCCTCAATATCAACCAAGTAACAACAACTCCAATTAAAATCCCAAGCCCGAAAAGAATCGGAACTTTCTTACTGCTCCCTGAAGAATCGTCATGAGCATTCGCCAAATCCGTAAGCAAATTAGTACTTATAATCACATCCTCATCCGCATTCTTTTTCAAAATATCTTCATAAGTATGCGTCGCAACCAATGTAATGAATTTATCAAATTTAACCTTAACCTTATCCGCAGCGGAGACAGAAGGGCTAAAAGAATCAGCTTTTTCGCCAGACTCTCCAAAAGTCCCATCCCTAACAGAAGAAATCCCCGCACTTCCCCTTCCCAAAATTTCAGCCTCCTTCACAATTTCTTCATCAAAATGCGGTCGCATATCCCGCGACGACTCCAAATAATCAATTTTAAACTCCTCATTCTCTTCCCCTACCTCCTTCAAACCGGAATCAGAAGATGAACCTCCATCGTCTTCATCAGACCCAAGCTTACTTAAATCTATTGTTGAATCATCCTTATCACTCATGAGAGAAATGTAACACAAGCACTTGGCTTACTCAAGAAAATACACAATTCTTATTCTTTTTCTTTTTTTATTCCAGCTTCTGGATATTTTTTCTGAAGCATTTCAAGTACCTCATCGTCAATCCGGCCCATTGCAGCCAAATCGGGTTTATTTAGAGATGCATTATTATTTAGAACCCATTCCAGAATTTTTTGTATCCTGTATAACTGATACTCCAAATTTATAATACTTTTACCTAAATCTATTCCCCCAATTTTAACAGACATGTTATCGTTAAGTTAAATAATTAAATATATAGTTCGCTAATAATCCCGCAAGAACACCAATACCAAACGATCCAACAGATCTCAAAATAACCTGTTTACGTGTATATTTAGCTTTATCATACGTTGGATTATAAGTTCTATTTTTACATAAAGGACATTCCATCATAAGTCCCCAGTCAATATTTGCCACATCAAAAACATAATCACATCCATCACTTGGGCAATCAAGCTCAAGCTTAATTTTTTTTGTTATTTCTGGGGGACTAGCCCCTATCACAAACTTATCAGACATAATATTTAAAATAACCGACCATGCACCCAAGTATTACCAAAACAAATACATTCCACCTTTCTAAATTTAACATTTCTCATCCGTACCTCACCTATAGACAATTCCTACATGTCCTCATCCTACATATCCTCCATCCCCCCCATTCCTCCCATGCCATGCCCGCCGTGTCCTCCACCGGAACAACATGATTTCTTTTCCGGCAGTTCGCTGATTGCTCCACCCATTGTAAGGAACAAAGCAGCAACAGAAGCAGCATTTTTCAGCGCATATCTTGTCACCATTTTTGGATCGACAACACCAGCTTTTACTAAATCCACATATTCATCCTTGGCAGCATCATATCCGACAGCACCCTTTTCTTTTAAAACTTTTTCAACAACTTCAGCAGGATTCTTCCCGGCGTTTACAGCAATCTGCATCAAAGGAACCTTCAAAGCATCTTTCACAATTTTAATACCGGTCAATTCGTCTTTATCTCCTTTAAGCCCATCCAAAACTTTTGAAACTCGGAGCAAAGCAACTCCTCCACCAGGGACAATTCCTTCAGAAACCGCAGCCTTTGTAGCATTCAAAGCATCCTCAATTCTTAATTTCTTTTCCTTTAATTCAAATTCGGTAGCAGCACCAACCTTGATTACTCCAACTCCACCGGCTAATTTCGCCAACCTCTCTTGCAATTTTTCCTTGTCAAAATCAGAAGTGGTTTTCGACAACAAAACTTTCAATTCATCGACTCTGTCTTCGATTCTCTTTTTGTCACCCTTCCCCTCAACAATAGTCGTCTTATCCTTATCAGCAACAACTCTTCGAGCTTCACCAAGATGAGCCAATTCAGCATTCTCAAGTTTCAAACCAATTTCTTCACTGATAACAGTTCCTCCGGTCAAAACAGCGATATCCTTCAACATTTCCTTCCTCCTTTCACCAAAAGCAGGAGCTTTCACAGCGAGAATATTGAATACACCGCGAAGCTTATTCAAAACCAGAGTCGCAAGGGCCTCCCCATCAACATCTTCAGAAATAATCACCAATTCTTTGTGCCCGGTTTGCGCAACTTTCTCGAGAATCGGCAGCAAATCTTGAACAGAAGAAATCTTCTTATCGGTAATTAAAATTCTGACATCGTCATAAGAAGCCTCCATTCTTGACGGATCCGTGACAAAATAAGGAGAAATATACCCGTTGTCGAATTGTATTCCCTCAACAACTTCTTTTTCAATCCCCATTGTCTGTGATTCCTCAACCGTAATTACCCCATCATTCCCAACCAATTCCATCACCTCCGCAATCAACTTCCCTACTTCTTCATCCTGTCCTGAAATCGTAGCAACCTGCGTAATTTTTTCCTTGCTGTCGCCAACTTGAATTGCCATCTTTTCAAGTTCATCTTCAAGCGCCTTCACAGCCTTCTCCATTCCCTTTTTCAAATGCATCGCATTCGCCCCATCGGTCAAACTCTTCAACCCTTCAGCAATCATCGCCTCAGCCAAAATTGTCGCAGTCGTAGTCCCATCGCCGGCAGTATCGTTTGTTTTCGTAGCAACTTCCTTCACAAGCTGCGCTCCCATATTTTCCTCCGGATCCTGAAGCTCCACCTCTTTGGCAATAGTAACTCCATCGTTTGTAATGGACGGCCCCCCATACTTTTTATCCAAAACAACATTTCGCCCCTTCGGCCCAAGAGTAACTTTTACAGAATTCGCTAAAACTTGAACTCCTTTAAAAAGTTTCTGTCTAGCATCATCACCAAATATAATTTTTTTTGACATATTTTTAAGTGGTTAAATTATTATTAATTTTTCAAAGCTTTTCATTAAATTTAATCTTATTAATCTTGAATTTCTTGTATAAACTTTTCATGCAACCAAGCGCTATTCAATTTTTGCCAAAACATCACTCATATTCAAAACAAGAAGTTCTTTCCCCTCAACTTTCACCTCGGTCGGACCATATTTAGTAAACAAAATCGTATCTCCAACTTTTACTTCCATCTTTAAAACCTTCCCCTCATCCGTCATCTTGCCCGGCCCAACGGCCATAACTTTTCCTTTCATCGGCCTCTCTTTAGAAGCTGTATCAGGGATAATAATTCCGGAAGCCGAAGTAATTTCCTCGTTGAGCGCCTCTACTACAATGTGATCTGAAGTTGGTACAATTTTGGTCATATTTTAATAAGGTTAAATTTTATTACTAATCTCGTCACACACCAGAGCGCATACCACGCACTGTGCTTCTCCAAAATTAGCACCCCGTATTATAGAGTGCTAAAAATCGAAGTCAAGATTTTTTAAAAACTCATCAACGGGAATCACTAATTAATCGTGGCACACAAATCAACCTCAATTACTCTTTGAAAAGCATCTTGATTTTCCCTTTAGCAAACGAGGAGACCTTGTTCGTCTTATAATCTATAGAAAATGAAATATAACTGTGTGTGACACTCTTATTATCTTTCGAAAGCTCCTTTGATAATTCCTTCGGGACCTCCGTTTGGAAATTCCCATTTTTATCGGTTATAACAACTGACGAATAAATCACAGATTTATAAACAATAATCACAGTGGAACCAGGGGTAGCCTTCCCTTTAATTATCTGTTTTCCGGCAGCGTTTCCTGAAGTTTGCGACCCCTTTGCAACTTGTGACTTCTTTGCGCCTTGCATCTCGGAAACTTCACTCAGTGATTTTGCAATTGAATACAAACTCGCACTTAATCTCTTTTCATTCCACAACTGACCAATCAATCCGCCTCTCTTCGGCATCTCCATCCTATCCCTGATCTGCACAATATAATCCCCCTCAACCACTAATTCCGGAACCTTGATCGTATCTCTTCCAACTTTTGCTATCACATTCTTCCCCTTATTACTCTTCGCACTCATCACGGAAACAGCTTGCATATTTACCCCAAACAATTCATTCGTATCAGCCGATGCCACAAAACTTCCATAGAGATCAGCTGTAGCATTTCCACCAACTTGCGTATTTATCTTCAACAGCTCATTAGTCACCAAATTAAGAGTTTTCGTATCAGCCAATGCAATAAAATTTCCATTCTCATCGGCTACCGTATTCACTACTAATTCTTCACCTTTAGAATCTTTCGTAGTGACAGTAACTAATTCACCCGGCTTAGCTGTCCCCGTAACGGCAAATCCATCCTTCCCAACTCCAACAACCTTTAACCTCCCAATCGATACATCCACATCACTACCACCAGATAGAGCCACAAACAATTCACTTATTGTCCCGTTATTATTTATGAGAGGATCCGTCCCCTGACTCAATTCATCCTCGTTGGACACCCCATCACCATCCGAATCCAAATCAGGTTCAAATATATCCGGGACACTAGCCAAAACCCGCTCATATTTGGCGTATTTAGCATCATTCGTATCAACTATTTTCAAAACCTCCAAAGCCTTCTCCTCTACTTTCGCTTCCGGGGTTTCCGCCTTGGCCGCCTCAGCCGCTTCCTCCGCCTTCTCATTACTGACAGTGGTACTAACCAATCCGCCACCAGGTGTAAGCGCACACCCACTGGTCATTGTAACCGTCGCTGTTTCAACGTGATCTCCATTTCTAGCTCTAACCATATAACAATAAGAGACATCCTTGGTAGTAGCCGCAGAATCAACCCAACTCAAACTCCCCGTCCAACCGGAATAAAAACTGGTATCACTAACTCTCTGGACATAATATTCCGTAGCATCGGAGTTCCCATTCGCACTCCAAGAAACTGTGACACCAGCAGTCAAACTCATACTAGTAGCCAAAGAAACAGGAATATTTGCTAATGTATATTTTGACACCTCACTACTCCACGCCGTTGCAACACTATCTCCATTCCTCGCCCGGACAGTAACAGTATACTGCGTATCAACAGAGAGACTTGTCACATTCACTCCGGTAGCGCCTCCCCATGTCGTATAAGCCTGCCACACTTCAGAATCCCCAAGAGTCCCATCCGCTTGCACGTATTTCGTCCCCATTTTAATCTCATATGTTGTGTTTGAAGGATTTGAATTTTGAACAATCACTACATTCAAACTGGACACTGACAAAACCGTGACAGTCGGAGTTTCAGGCGCATTTGCCAAAATATACCTCAACACGGCATCACTCCAAGCCGTTGCAAC
>Ga0233420_10000940_pt1 | contig 11569 bp, 11 predicted proteins | sample Watercolumn_Mata_4_FD_183009 | JGI IMG/M metagenome (GOLD analysis project Ga0233420, IMG submission 183009) | Freshwater microbial communities from Lake Matano, South Sulawesi, Indonesia - Watercolumn_Matano_2014_102_MG | ecosystem: Environmental > Aquatic > Freshwater > Lake | place...
CACCGCATCCAGTATCTCTTTTTTTCCTCCCCCTGGATGCCTTCCTGTATTCCTTCTTGTGTTGTGCGAAAATGTTTCGTTTTTTGTCATGTACATATGATGATACGGTAACACTTTTTATGGATTACCCACTCCGTTTTCGGTAACGCTTTTTATGGGCTAGAGCGGCACTCTTGCGTTCATAACTGATATGCTGTAATATACATCTACTATGGCATTTGCAGTTATTGAAACAGGTGGAAAACAATACCGCATCGGCGAGGGACCGGCCATTACTGTGGAGAAGCTTCCCAATGCTTTCAAGGCGGGGGAGATGGTTATCTTTGATAAGGTACTCCTTGTGGATGATGGTAAGACAACAAAAATAGGCACACCCTATATTGAAGGAGCGACTGTTGAAGCGTCTTTTGTTGAAGAAGGAAAGGCAAAAAAAGTAACCGTGATTCGCTACAAAGCGAAAAGTCGTTACTTCAAAAAATGTGGTCATCGTCAGCCATACAGCAAGGTGATGGTTTCCAAAATCAAATAATGTATGAATCACTCCGTTTGCTGCGGGGTGTATGTTTTTTCCCCATATTATCCTCATGTTCTCCACAAAAATCACCGTTTTGATGTGATTTGTGTTGTCGCTTGCTGTGGTACAATAAAATGACCATGGTGGACACACATACACAGAAAACAAGTGGGCGTATTCCGCCTCAGCATATTGATTCAGAAAAGGCGCTTCTTGGTGCCATTATGATCAAACCCGTCTCAATGGTGGACATTGCGGACATTCTCACCCCCGAAGCGTTTTATGCGGACAAACATCGTATCATTTATGAAGCGATGTTTGATTTGCACAAAAAAGGTGATCCGATTGATTTATTGTCGCTCTCGGCGCGTTTGAGTGACTTGAAACAACTTGAACGTGTAGGAGGCAATGCGTATCTTTCTGAACTTGCCGACGCGGTACCGTCCGCTTCAAATGCTGAATATTACGCACATATCGTAAAATCGAAGGCGATTAAACGTGAACTCATTGATATCGCCAATATCATCAGTGATCTTGGATATGCCGACGAAAAAGAAGTAGAAGAAGTGCTTGACGCCGCTGAACAAAAAATATTTTCGGTAACCAATACGTATGCCAAGAGGTCGTTTGTACCGATTGGGGAGACGTTGTCAGCGGCGCTTGAGCACTATGAGTCACTTCAAAACGATGAGCGTGAATATCGCGGTGTGCCGACAGGTTTTGCTGATTTGGACAAGATGCTTTCGGGTCTGCAACCATCCGATATGGTGGTACTTGCGGCGCGTCCTTCCATGGGAAAAACAACATTTGCGCTTGATATCGCGCGTCAAGCGGCAACAAAACATCATATTCCCGTCGCTATTTTTTCACTGGAAATGGCCGCGTCACAATTGGTCAATCGTATGCTTTCAGCGGAAGGGCGCATTGACGCGTGGAAATTACGCACGGGAAAACTCGCGAGCGATGACGAATTTGAACGTCTTCAAGATGCTTTGGGAAGATTGTCACAGGCGCCTATATTTATAGATGATAAACCGGGCAATACTATTATGGGGATGCGTTCTATGGCACGTCAGCTCAAGATGAAACATAATCTTGGTCTTATCGTTATTGATTATATGCAACTTATTACGCCTGCGCGACATTATGATAATATGGTTAATCAGGTATCGGAACTTTCGCACAGTATTAAAGCACTCGCTCGTGAGATTGAAGTACCTGTTTTAGTGCTTTCGCAATTGTCGCGTGCTGTAGAAAGTCGTGGAGGGAAGCCGCGTCTTTCTGACCTTCGGGATTCAGGAAGCATTGAGCAAGACGCGGATGTGGTTATGTTCATTCATCGTGATGATAAAATAAACGAGAACTCCGATAAGCCGAATGTCGCACAAATCTTGATTGAAAAACATCGTAACGGCCCAACCGGTTTTGTGGAATTATATTTTGATGATAAACAGACAACATTTCTCTCTATTGATAAGCGCGTGCAAGCGGATCCCTTTGAAGCATTTTGAATTTCTCATTTCTTTTTCGTATGGACATCATTGATACTCTCACCGAATCATTCAAACGTTTTCCCGGCATTGGTTCGCGACAGGCACGACGGTTCGCATATTTTTTGTTGAATAGTCCTGAAAATTTTCGGGTGGATATAGCGCGACAGATTGTCGGACTCTCGGCGGAAATCAAACAATGTTCCTCATGTTATCGTTTTTTCCGTAAGGAAAACGGTGCCGTTGTGTGTCCGACATGCGCTGATACCGTTCGTGACAATACAACTCTTCTCGTGCTTGAAAAAGACATGGACTTTGAAAATATTCATAGTATGGGTGCGTATACTGGACGATATTTTGTCCTTGGCGGTTCGCTTCCCATCTTATCCGATGATCCTGCGCGACGTATTCGTATTCGACAACTTATTGCGCGCATTGAACGAGGTAAGACGGACGGACTCAAGGAAATTATTCTCGCATTTTCGGCGAATGCGGAAGGGGAAAATACGGCGCAGTATGTGAGTAAGACGTTGGATCCTCTGATTGAAAAATACAACATGACGATGAGTATGCTTGGTAAAGGGCTTTCCACCGGTACAGAGCTTGAATATTCAGATGCCGATACGTTTTCTCACGCGTTGCGTAATAGACGGTGATGGTGTGGTAAATTACGACACCGCTTAATATGCGTACTTCTTCGGTATTACACACTTGTACAATGATTTCGCGTATACATTTTGTATATCTCTTTTTAGTATGGGATATCTATATTTCGTCACTCATATAAGATGAACAGTGAGACAGATTATGGTATAATTTCCATACTGATATTTTTTCTTTTTCCATACTGGGAGTATACCATTATTGATTTTGTGGAACTAACGTTATCGGACTAAAGTCTGGAGTTTTATACTGTCGCTGAGATCAATAAAGGGAAATTATTGAATAAAAAACTATAGCGAACCTTTTGAAGGTCTTGGATGAAACGGGAAGATTTGTTTTTCTCGTGTTTGTCTTTTCGGTACGACCGTGTTTATTACTGGGAAGTTATGATTGATCCCGGATTAGACGAGGAGAATAGAAAAGAGGGTTGGGACATTGTTATTAAAGTGGCGGAAAGTTTTGGAGTAAAGAAAGTTTTTAGATCTTGAGGGTCCTGAAGAAAACGAAGAATAATGACAAAGAATCTTATTGGGACGTTTTCACGGCACGCCCGCCATCAGGCGTGTCTTTTATGGTGTAGCCCATTGCACTGAGTTCATGGCGAATCGCGTCTGAGCCCACATAGTCGCCTTGCGCACGAAGCGCATCACGCTCGGCGACACGCACAAGAATATCGGCGGGGATAGTGGACGGTATTTGGTTGGTAAGATTGAGTCCGAGGACGTCATCCATTGCAATAAGTGTCGTGCGTTTTTCGGAGGGTGAGAGGTTTGATGCCAGTACTTCGTGTAAAACAGCGAGCGCTTGCGGTGTATTAAAGTCATCGGCAATTGTATCATCAAAACGTTCCATCACATCAGCATCGGGCTTCATGTCCGTATTATCCGGATACTCACGCATCTTGGCGTACAGATTGGTAAGCCCGCGGGACGCGGCATCAAGTGCTGCCCACGTGAAATTTTGTTTTGATCGATAATGCGCTTGAAGAAAAAAATATCGGAGTGCGAGCGGGTTATATCCATGTTTTTGTACATCATCAAGCGTGTAGCTCGTTCCTTGGGACTTTGCCATTTTTGTATTATTAACAAGAAGATGCTCATTGTGAAGCCAATATCGGGCGGGAGGAACATCGTTTGCTCCTTCGCTCTGAGCGATTTCATTCGTATGATGAACGGGAATATGTTCAATTCCTCCCATATGAATATCCATTGTCGGTCCAAGATATCTCGCGCCCATCGCAGAGCATTCAATATGCCAGCCAGGAAATCCTTCACCGTTTGCAACGAGTGGCGAGATGAATGGTGAATGCCATGTCTGAAGTGCGTGCGCGTGCGTTCCTGCTTTGAAAAACCACAACGCAAAATCGCGCGGATTTTTCTTTTGCGGATCGGACACCTCACCAGAACCCGCGCCGACAATGAGCTCGTGTTCATCTTGACGTGAAAGGCGCGTATAGTTGTTTGCTTTTGTGATGTTAAAATACACCGCTAAGTCAGTCGTGTATGCGTATCCTTTTTCAAGAAGAAGCACGACCATAACGATGATATCGGCGATGTGATTAGTGGCGCGCGGGGTGATATTGGGTGGCACAATATTGAGTATTGCGATATCATTCTCGTATTGATTAATGTACTTTTGCGCAATCGCTTCCGGTGTAGAACTTTCACGGCGTGCGCTTTTATCAAGTTTGTCTTCCCCCTCGTCCTCATCGGATGTCAGGTGCCCCACGTCGGTATAGTTGCGTACAAACGTAACTGTGTATCCCAAGTGACGGAGTGAACGCACAACAATATCACCCATAACGGCCGCGCGAAGGTTACCAATATGTTGTGTCCAATATACGGTCGGTCCGCACTGATACATCGTTACGTGTTTTTCTGAAAGAGGTGTGAAGTCCTCTTTTTGACGATTAAGTGTATTGTAAAGGTGAACGGAATGCATAGATTACAGCCAACGTTTTTTGCGGAAATACAAAAAGAGACCCGAAAATACAAACACTATGATACCAATAATAAACCAGAAATCTCCCGTGCGCCCAACAATTGGCGTATCAATTGTATTAATGCCAAAGATTGCTGCCAAGAGAGACATCGGAAGTGTGGTAAACGAAATGATAGTAAACTTTTTCATAATCTCGTTTTGTTTGGACGAGAGTAACGAGTCATTAGTGTTGCGGAGTTCGGATAATGTTTCGCGGTGGCTTTCAAGTTCACTCGCAACGCGATAATATTCACCGGATAATGAGTGGAGGTATGGCGTAAATTTATCACCAAAAAATCCCGGGCCGGCGAGTTCAAGAGATTCCAAAATATTTTTGTGAAAACGAATAGACTGACGGAAATTGAGCAGGTCGCGGTTAACACCCGATATGGCACGTACCATCTCTTTTTCATATTCTTCAAAAATATGTTCCTCAATTTCTTCCAAGTCCTCGCCGATGGCGTCAAGTCCATCTCCGAGTGAACGATACATCGCGCGCGCAATATGAAAGAGTACAAAACCGGCATGGTCGCCGAGTGTATTGCGTTCCACCATGGACTGTACTTCAAACATTTTGGAAAATTCATGAATCGTGTCTATCATTTCATAGTGTACCGTGACGATAAAATGTTTCCCTACGACCCAATCAACTTCTTGTTCGCTATATTCATGACGGTTGCCATGGTTGTGGAGAAACCCGGGAAAATGAAGGATGAGATATACGAAATCAGGGTATAAATCTACTCGCGGGCGGATGGTGGGGGAGGAAAGTTCGGTCGCGACAAGCGGATGAATGTCAAATTCTTGCATGACCGCACGAATCTCCTCCTGTGTCGGAGACTCAAGATCAATCCATGTTATTTTCTTGTATGTGTAGCGTTTGAGCATAGACAAGTTACAAGTATTGAGTGATGGGTTGTGAGAGATTAATGTTCTATCATACGCACACCGTTTTTGGTGCTTGAGTTCGTAGTTTTTAGTTCGTAGTGCGACTACACGATTGGTCAACGAGATGACAGATATAGTATACCACAGTTTACATTTGGAGAATGACTATTGTCTATAGAGAAAATGGTGTGAGATATCCATGTTATATTGATATATTTAGATAGTGACAGTATACGAAACGCTCAACATCCGACACTCAATGTTCGACACTTCATAATATCCGATAACTGACAAGTGACAAATTGCTTGCTATACTAAAACATATGAACATATCATATCGTCGCACTGTTGAACTCGCTATTGCCGCCGGACTTATCGTTGGCGCATTTGTTTTGGGAATATATGCCGGATATACCAATCGCCCCGAAGCACAAAGGATTGCAGGTCTCATGGGCATGACACCTTCCACCGTTCTTGCCGGTACGGTTGATTTCACTCCATTTTGGAAAACGTGGAATCTTCTTGATGAGAAGTATAATGCCGCTGATGACACCGCTGATCCACAGGAACGTGTGTGGGGGGCGATTAAAGGAATGGTAGCGTCTCTTGGTGACCCATATACGGTCTTTATGCCACCCGAAGAGAGTGAAAAGTTTTCCAGCGATATTAGCGGTTTGTTCCAGGGTGTGGGCATGGAGATTGGTGTGCATGATGGTGTGTTGACTGTTATTGCACCTCTTAAAGATACACCTGCGGAACGTGCAGGTATTCGGTCGGGTGATGCTATTTTGAAGATTGGAGATACGGTTACTTCAAGTATGTCCGCCGATGACGCAGTGAATCTGATTCGCGGTCCAGAAGGAAGTACTGTCATACTGACGGTGTTACATCCGGACGCGAGCGATCCGGTTGATATTACAATTACACGTGCGACCATTACTATCCCGACAATTGATACGGAAATCCGCTCCTCAAAAACGGGAGAGAAAATTACCGCGGCGGGATTGAACGACGTATTTGTCATTCATTTGTACAATTTCTCTGCGCAATCTGCAGACCTTTTTAGAGGAGCATTACGTTCATTCATTGAGTCTGGTACACACAAACTCGTGCTTGATTTGCGTGGAAATCCAGGAGGGTATCTCGAAGCAGCGGTTGATATGGCGAGTTGGTTCTTACCGCCCGGTAAAACAATCGTGCGTGAATCTTTTACCGAAGGACAAGATGAGCAAGTGTATAGGAGTAAGGGATATGACGTGTTTAACGATTCACTCCGTATGGTTGTCTTGGTTGACCAAGGTTCCGCATCCGCGTCCGAGATTCTCGCTGGTGCGCTTTCTGAACATGGGGTCGCGACACTCGTCGGTATGCGCACCTTTGGTAAGGGATCCGTGCAAGAACTTATTCCAGTGACGGACAACACGTCGCTCAAAGTGACAGTCGCGCGTTGGCTTACACCGAACGGTATTTCTATTTCCAAGGAAGGCCTGACTCCTGCCGTTGAAGTGAAGTTGACACAAGAGGATATTGACGCAGGTAAAGATCCGCAGATGATGAAAGCTATTGAGGTAGTGGGGAAATGAAAGAAAAGAATAATAGACCCACTGCATAAATCAACCACATCATGTATCATATATACATGAACATCACCAAACTCTCTTCCAAACCAAAAACATTTACTCGTATCATTGGTATTTCCCCTCAAGAGTTCACACGTCTGGCGCGTGAACTTTTGAGTCTCTGTGGAAAGATGTTGAAGCAAAAAGAAAATACCGTACAAACAGGATACACGCCATTGGTGGAGGAGTCCTGTACAAATGATTGTTTACTGCAGCGCTCGCGATGTATTGTCTGTATCTGCGCACGTATGTTCCGTATGTGTGTTTGGGCATGGTCTTTCACATTGACGATGCCACGGCATTCGTGCCAACGTCGTCCCTAACAAACTAACATCTAATATCTAATTCCCTAACTTGTGCGGATTATGATTCGGACAATTTTTGTCCGAGCATCGCTCCGGAATGGTCTTCGTGCCCTCTATCATGAGTTCTCCGCACACAGGACATGTTGCACCGGTCGGTTTTGCTTTGATGGCGTATTTACAATCGGGATAATTGGAGCATGAGTAAAAGATGCCGAAACGTCCGCGTCGTTCTATTATTTCACCCTTGCTACATTTCGGACAGGAGACGCCCGTTCTCTTGCGCGCTTCTTCTTCCGGATCTGATTTGATATATTTGCATTTAGGATAATTTTTACAGGAGATGAATTTGCCGTAGCGTCCCATGCGTTCTACGAGTGGTCCACCGCAGTCGGGGCAGAGTTCACCAGTTTCTTTTGGTCCAGTCATTTCGTCTCCTTCCATCGTACGTGCGCCGTCACAATCAGGGAATTTCGCGCATGAGAGAAATGATCCTGTTTTACCAAGTTTGATAATCATGGATCCTCTGCACTTCGGACATTTCATTTCCGGATCTGCATCACCGAGTGTTGTCAATTTCTCAATGTCTTTTTTGTCCGCAACAGTTTTGGTGAAGGGGCCATAAAATTCTTTTATCGTAGATGTATATAAACGTTCTCCATCAGCAATTTCATCAAGTTCGTCTTCCATGTGTGCGGTAAAATCGTCGCTGATGTAGTCGCCAAAATGTTTTTCCAGAAAACTACTGACTACATCGCCGGTATCGGTGGGGAAGAGTGTTCGTTTTTCGCGTATTACATACCCGCGGTCTTCGAGCGTTTTGATGATAGCCGCATAGGTAGATGGACGACCGATACCACGTTTTTCTAACTCTTTCACAAGTCCTGCTTCGGTGTATCTGCCCGGTGGTTGGGTTGTTTTTTCTGCGGATGTAATATCTTTGAGGACGAGTGTGTCCCCTTCTGTCATAACAGGAAGTGTGACATCTTCTCCACGCGCATCGGGGTCGGCAAGAAGCCATCCAGGTGCGATGACGCGTGAACCGTTTGCGGCAAAGTCGGGGATGCCGCCGCCGTTTATTGTGGCGATGAGTTTTGTCTTTTTAAGTTCCGCATCAATCATTTGTGAAGCAATGGTGCGGGCATGAATGAGGGCGTATAGACGCTTTTGCTCTGGTGTTGTGCCTGCATGTTGTACGCCGATATGTGTCGGGCGTATCGCCTCGTGTGCTTCTTGCGCGTTTTTTGATTTGCTTGCATATGTACGTGGCGCTGTCTTTTCGTTGCCATAGGTTGATGTGATGTGAGCAAGAATCGCGGCCTGTGCTTCTTTGGCAAGTGTGGGACTGTCTGTACGCATATACGTGATGTGCCCTGCCTCGTATAACTTTTGTGCAATTTGCATCGTTTTTGCGGGAGGATACCCGAGTCGGGTGCTTGCCGCCTGTTGAAGTGTTGAGGTGATAAACGGTGGATAGGGTGTGCGTTTTTGATTTGTTTCTTTCACGTCATTGACAATCCATGAGCCCGCGCGCCCTTTTATGACGATATTATCGGCGGTTTTTGTGTCTTTTGGTTCCTCGATGCATGTAAACGTTACTGTATTTTTCCCGTGGGTAAGATCGGCTGAAATAACAAAATACGCTTCGGGCACGAATGTACGGATCTCACGTTCACGTTCCATGATGATACGGAGTGCCGGAGACTGGACACGACCGGCAGACAAACCGTAGCGTACTTTTTTCCAAATGAGTCCCGAGAGGTCATATCCAAAGAGACGATCAAGCACGCGGCGTGCTTCTTGAGCCGAAACAAGTTTTTCATCAATACCGCGCGGATGTGCGATAGCGGTATTCACCGCATCTTTCGTAATTTCATTGAATGTGCTGCGTTTTGGTTTTTTAAGTCCGAGTGCCTCGGCGACATGCCATGCAATCGCTTCACCTTCTCGATCAGGGTCAGTCGCAAGGATCACCTCATCCGCTTTTGTCGCTAGAGATTTAATTTCTTTGATGACTTTTTCTTTGCCGGGAATCGTCTCATAGTGAGGGATAAAACCCGCGGAAATATCAATCGCTTTTTTGTTGCTTTTGGGCAAATCACGCACATGTCCGACGCTTGCACAGACCTTGTATTCTTTGCCGAGATATTTTTCTATTGTCTTGGCTTTTGCTGGGGATTCCACAATGACGAGTTTCATATATAAATACGAATTACAAATAAATACAAATATACGAATTACGAATACATACAAATATATAAAATGACGAATACTGTGAATGGTTTGTGAATCGTGTGCATGTATGCACTATTAGTACACCATGTTTATGTTTCATGCAAATTGGGGACAGGGATATAGAACATGAACTGAATCGACCTACAGAAGAATAAAATCCCAACGAGTGCGGGATTTTTGTTTTTTATTTATAGGAGATGTGTTAATGATACGTTATAATTTGTTTCTTGAAATACATCATTTTTTTTGGTATTGTGGTGTAAGAATATCATTCGCCTCCCTCCTCTCCCTACCCCTGAACGAGGACACCGCCAATAATGTCCTATGATACTCAAAAGGAGTACGAAAGCCAATAATCTTCCTCGGTCGATCATTCAAGAAGGCGTAAAGAGCATCCAATTCTTCTTGAGTGACGGACGCGATGTCTCGTTTCTTCGGAACAAAACACCTGATCCATCTGTTGGTGTTTTCCACTCGTCCCTTTTCCCAAGAGTGGTACGGGTGTGTAACATAAATACGTGTGTGAAGTAACGATTCAATCGTCTTCCACCACGCAAACGCAATATCGTTATCCGTGGTAATACTGTTGACAGAGATACCCCGGAAGACGTCAGAAAGCGCACCCGGTATTGTGGTGCGTTTTCTGTTGGGAAGACGCACGGTAGTTGCATATCTGGTTGCTCTGTCGACGACGACAAGGAGCACCCATGAACTTTGTTTGGACACCATGAAGTCCCTCTCGAAATGTCCCGGACACTCTGCCACGGGACGTTCATCAATATATGTCCTCCCCTCTTTCGGTGTGTCAGAGCGGTATCTCTTACGACCGCTCTTTCGTCTGTTCCCACCCCAAAAGAGACGCCGTTGCAGACACCTACTCCCCGCAAACTTGTAGATTGCCTTTGTGCTGCACACAATGTCCATTTCCCTGCGCAGATACCCGCTTATCTGTTCGGGAGACCATCGTTCGGTCAGTTTCTTTTCCACAAACCGACGCAAGAACGTGTTCATGGCTACTTTCAAACATTGTCGTTTTCCACGCCATCGTTTGACATATGCCCTGCCATGTGCTTTTGTCGCTCCGTACACGTTCTTGACACTGTTGTTGTGTCCTTCACGCGCTATGGTGCGGGGACTTCTGTTTAGAAATGTTGTGATGGTTCTGATAGATGCCGACGCGGCGAGTAATTTCTCTATGGTAAAGTGCTCTTCGTATGACAAATGCGCGTACTTTTTTGTTGTGTGGTTCATATATTGTATGTGGTACTTTGTGTCCTGCTTCAAAGGTATGGGGGTGTTTAATTCTAAATACATTTTATTATGCGTATGATGTTTTTAATGCCGGTCATTACCGTATCTTTTGCGGTGCTCATTACCACAGAAGTGGGGGTTAATATCTTCCCCGCCATTCTTCTTGGAGAATAATGGGATCATTAAGCGTAAATTTTCTTTGAAATCTCGCGGTGAGCAGGTGTTTTTCTTCCCAACTAATAGTGTCGGGGAATTTTTATTTTTTGCGCGCGATATTTCGAGTGAGTATCTACCGTACATGGTTATCCACAGGGGCGGGTTTTCTTGTGTGGGGGGGTGGTAAAATGTATATCGTTATGGCACGTGAAGCATTACAAAGCGCTATGCGCTTTACGGTTGGGTTCGCCACGATCGTAGGCGTTAGCGCCGGATTGACGGTTGCCGTCAATCATCTCGCTGCACAAGCGCCCAACAACGATAAGGCCGTTACCACACCGGCGGCGGTGCAGACAGGGGGACAAGACGCTCTTCAGGCATTGTCCGGTCCCGTCTCGGGGGATATTTCAGATGGGGATGTTATTCATTAGTATTCCCGAAACTTCTCGGCACGTGCCCCGTGCCGTTTTA
>Ga0233420_10000949_pt1 | contig 11508 bp, 13 predicted proteins | sample Watercolumn_Mata_4_FD_183009 | JGI IMG/M metagenome (GOLD analysis project Ga0233420, IMG submission 183009) | Freshwater microbial communities from Lake Matano, South Sulawesi, Indonesia - Watercolumn_Matano_2014_102_MG | ecosystem: Environmental > Aquatic > Freshwater > Lake | place...
CGCATGAATTCCCGAATCCTCCAGAGCCAGTGCGGAGTGCCAAGGAATGATCGATAGCGCCAGGATGAATTACGGCATGGCGAGATGGCGTCGGTCCCAAGGACTGACTGCCTCGCAAGGACGTTGGTCAGCGGTCACCGGCTGGGGCGGGGCTTTCGCCGAGTGGCGGATGGAGCCGAATCCAAGCCGCATCCCGATTTTCACTGCCGGTGTGGCTTGTTCGAGTCGCAAGACGGGAATGCGAGCAGGCAATGGTGCCTCGGGCCGGAATCGAACCGGCACGCCCGTAAAGGCGAGAGATTTTAAGTCTCTTGCGTCTACCAATTTCGCCACCGAGGCTGTGGGGAAGAAAGAGTCCTTAGGGCAAGCGATCCTTGGTAAAACAAGCCCTCCGTTCGGTACCCTGCGATGTTTGGCGGAGAGGGAGGGATTCGAACCCCCGGACCTGTTACAGTCAACGGTTTTCAAGACCGCCGCTTTAAACCGCTCAGCCACCTCTCCGGATTGCATGTTATTTCATCCAGGATAGGATAACTGATCGTAAACATCGCTTCCAGCAGCAATCATTCAGGAACTGAAAAGGTGAGCGTGAAAATCGCCGCGGGGCGTCATCGTGCCCAGAACCAAATTCGTTTTCGGAAACGACGTTCCTCCACCCGGCAGTAAAATTGGCTTATTCCGGGCCAATGTCCTGGTCCAGTTGCATGAGTGGTTGTCCCGGACCCGGAACCTATCACCGGCTCACAGGAGGCACACTGACCGGCAAAGGCATGGAATAGGTTGGCGGCTGGATTATGCCGCCAACCGGATGGGGTCGATCGGCTTCTGTTGGCTCCGGAGGCTGCGATGCCGACCCGGGTCGTACCTCTTCATCGACGGCTGGCGCGGCGACAGGCAACGGGATTTGATTCACAGGCAGATACTCACTCAAGGGTTCAGGGTCTGCGGAATAAGGAGTCGGGGAATTTAGAAAGTGAGGGAGGCGTGGCGCGATAGTCATTCGCTCTCGTGGTTCATCGTCCTCCAGGTTTTCGTGAGATAGCCATGCCAGCCATGAAGTGATGGCTAATACGATAAGGATGACGGCAAGAACGGAAATCTTCGAGTTAAATGATATCTATCTTGGGCAAGAATCCTGTTGCTGGGATAGGAATGATTGCACGACCTTGGAGTTTGTGCTGATTGCTTTTCGGTTTCATGTCCCGTGTGATTGTTTGGCGAGGAGGAGCTATGCTCTATGCGAGACGCGGAGCGTGCTCCGTGAAGCGTGGAGTTGATTCCGTTGAGGTCCATAGGCGTGCAAGTCCGTCTTCACCAGAACGCCCGCACCACCCCGGCGGTGCGGAAGGAAATCCACGCCTCCTCCCTGAGCAAGCGCGCCTTGGCCAAGCGGTACGGCATAGGCCGGACGACGGCGCGCAGGTGGAAACAGCACGAGTCGACCGAGGATGCCGCACATCGGCCAAAGACCCTGCACACCACGCTGACCCCCGCCCGGAAAGCCATCGTGGCGTGGCTGCGTACGGTCTTGCCGTTGCCGCTGGACGACCTCCTGGCGGTCACGCGGGAGTTCCCGAACGCCGCGGCCTCCCCGCTCCGGGCTGGACCGCTGCCTGTGCCGCCTCCATCAAGGCCCTGCGGCCGCCGCCGGAAACCGCGTTCGTCAAGCCCTGCAAGACCTATGAACCCGGCTTCCTCCGCGTGGTCGTCAAGTATCCTCCGGCCATCGAGAGCGAGCCGCCCCGTTCCGCATCCAGACCTGCCTGACCGACAATGGTTCGGACTTCGCCGACCGGTGCCTGATCCGGATCCGGCGCGCCTTTGGGCATCACGCCTTTGACCCGGCGTGTGCCGTGCACGACATTGAGCATCGCCTCATCCTCCCGCACCATCCCTCAACCAACGGCGGTATGGTCGAACGCTTCGATGGCCGCTTTACCGAGGTGCTGCGGACCCGCCGCTTCGACGCCCAGGCCGATCTGGCCACGACCCTTCTGCGCTAGGTATGCAGGGTCCTTACCATGAAAAAATGTATTTCTCAAGTTGGTTCCCGGCGCTTTTGTTTCACGATTTTTCAGTTGCTTTTTCCGAAAAATTCATTTAATGGTAATGTGTGGATTTTGGCTACATTTGTTGGGTTCACAGCATACGTTGGCTAGGCAGAAGCTTGAAACACGAAAAACCGTTCCGCTTGGCAAAGGGCGACTGTCGCGTTTGGGCCACAACTGGAACCTTAACAATAAATGCTTATATTCCATGTGATGCGTAGCAAGGTAATGATGGGTAGTCTCCTGCTGGCTGCGGTTTCCATGAATGTTTCCGCCGCCGTGAAATATACGGCACCGGTGGCGGTCAATGCGCCTTCGGCGGGAATAACCAGAATAGTCTGGTGTGTGGCCCAAAATTTGAACAAGAAGGCAAAGACCGCTGTGTCCGCGTCCATATTTGGGGCCGATGGAAGTGTGATACAGGAAATATCGGCCAGCGTACCTCCCGCCACGGCGCGTTGGTTGTCTGGCGCCTCAGGAGGTAGCGGTCTCGTCTATTGCAAATTCAATCTAAAGGGAAACAGCAGTAAGTCTCGCGGCTACCTAATCGTGCAGGACCATGTGGATCCCTTACCGGGTCAAACCACCACCCCCTACAGGGTAATGAGTATTGAGGCCAAGTGATTAATAACGGGTAAACCCCGGCTGTGCCGGGGAGACAGCAACAGTTTGACAGTTACGGAGTCCATCGAGGACGCTCCGTATCGAGAGCCGCCAAGCCAACGATAGTGGAGAATCCCGATGGACGAGTTAGCGAGCCCACGTCACTCGACGTGGGAGTGTGGATACCGCATCGAGTTTAGTCCGAAAGTGCCGGCGCGAGATCTTAGTATAAGGGGTTGCGCCCGCCTATGGGTGAGGTGTTCCGAAGGTTGGCCCAGCAGCGAGAATCCCGGATTGAAGAAGGACATCTGATGGTTGATCATGTGCACGTGCCGATCTCGATTCCGCCGAAGTACGCTGGGTCGGAAGTGAGGGCGGCCTCAAGGGAACAGTTGCGGTCCATCGAGCCCGTGTTTACGGCGAGCGGAAACGCAGCTTTGTGGGGCAGCATTCCTGGGCAAGAGCTTACTTCGTGTCGATGGTGGGTCGGGACGAGGCGGCGATCCGCGAATATATCCGGCACCAAGTGCATGAGGACCAGCGTTTGGATGAAATGATTCACTGACGCTGATTGTTCGACGCCCTGGTTGGCACAAGAACGTCAGAGCCGCGTTAGCGTCCCCCGTTAGCCGCTTTGAGCGGGTCACGCTGCAAACCGGCCACCCTTTGGAAATCGAGGTTGCTGATAATTTCCTGCTTAGTTTGGGGATTGAGCAGGTAGCGGTCTGGAAATTCCGTCCGTACCGATGCCTGGGCTACCACCAGCAGTGCCATTCCCACTGAGTTTTGAAGTGCCCCCGGTACCGCCACCGATCGTATCGATGAGGGGATTCCTGAAGACGCTGGGGTCCATGCTGATGTCACTGTTGATGGTACCCGCGTGCAAGGCGGTCACCGCGCTCTTTGCCGGTTTCTTCTTGGTGGCGTTAGCCTCAACGGACCAGGCCGGAAGGGATGCGATAGCCAAGGTTATCGCAAGGGTAACGGTCTTGCTCAAAGCGTTTGTCGAACTCATTGCAACCTCCAAATTAGTTTCATCCTCCGGTCTTTTCGACATGCGCTGAACTAGCATCCTCGTTTTGATTCTTCCTGTCAAGTTTGCATTTTCTCTACCATGGACCCATCGAATTACCTCGAACGTTTTACCAAGCGCCATCAGCCATGAGGACTGATAAAATGGCTTCGCTGAAAGCTACCATGAAACATGTGGCATTTCGTTCTTACCAGACAGGGTTCATCCGCATTGTCACGGAAGTCGCGTCCAATTCCCGGTATGAGGTATGAATAGTCTGGTGAGGCATGGACTCAAGCGCGTAAGGCAAGGGCTGAGTAGCAATTGGTAAGAGATAAAGGTCATGACGGATGGCTTTTCGGCATCTATCTTGCCATCATTCTGTGGGCTCCCCTGCCGTTAGGATGCAATAGGGTTTGGTCATCCAGTCTGCTAGCGGCATTGGCCTCTGGGCTGGCCGCCACCTGGCTGGTGATGTTGGCACATGACCGTGCACAGATCACGCGGCCCTTGCGAAAATCCCGATGGATCATTGGCCTGTGGGCTATCCATGTCGTTTATGTCTTCATGCAGGCAACCCTTCCATTGCCTGGTGCCTGGTCCACGCTTAGCGGGGAATGGCAGGAAGCCGCGCGACAGGCGGGGATTTCCGTCATCTCGACCATCAGTGCCGATCCTGCCGAAACTCTCTCTTCCGGCTGGCTCAGCCTCGCGCTGGGACTCATGTTCTGTCTTTCTCTCGCCCTGGTACGAACCCCGCAACGTCTCAGAATCGTTGGCTACGCCCTGGTGGCGGGTGGCGCGTTTCAATCGGCGTATGGCATCGTAAGCGCCCTGGGCACAGGCTCCATCGAGGTGGCGTCGGGCACGTACATCAATCGGAACCACTTTGCCGGCTATCTGGAAATGACTTTGGCCGTCGGCATCGGTATGTTGGCGGGAGGGCGTAGATTTTCCTCGGAGGCGCATGGATGGCGCGAGTGGCTGCGGGGGGGCATACGGTTCATGCTCAGTGAAAAAGCCTCGCTGAGGATCGGAGTGCTGATCATGCCGCTGGGGCTGATTCTCTCCCGTTCGCGGATGGGCAATTCGGCCTTCATGATGTCGCTGACCGGGGTGGGGCTAATCTACATGCTTTTATCCCATGGAACCTTCCGGGTCAGGCTGACGATACTCTGGCTCAGCATCCTCGCGGTGGATATCGCCCTGCTCGGTAGCTATTTCGGATTGAAACAGTTGACCGAGCGATTGGAAGCGACAACGACCGCGGAAATGGACAAACGTGTCGATATTGGCAGCCTTCTCTATCCCTATATTCAGGATTTCCTGCCATTCGGTTCGGGCTTGGGTTCCTTCCGTAGGGCGTTTTCCGCCTATTATGGCGAAGCCTTCCGCGCCGTTTACACGGATGCGGAGGACGATTATCTGCAATTCATGGGAGAGTTGGGCGTTGGTGTGCTGCCTTTGGTGTTGCTGGTCGTGCTTTCACTGTGGGTGGCAGTCCTAGCGCTGCGGCGCACGGAGCACATCTTCACACGAGGCATGTCCTTCGCGGCCGTCATGGCGATTGTGTCCTTGCTGATCCATTCGCTGGTCGACTTTAACCTTCAGATTCCCGCCAATGCGCTGATGTTTGTGTTCATGCTGTCCATCTGTTGGCTGACCCGTTATATCCCCGACGAGACTTCCGATCAGAAGAAGATCGCCGCCCACCCTGAGGATGATGAGCGTGAATTTGGCAAGCCACGACACGGCATCGCAGTCGGGGCCGAGAGGGGTGTGGCGGCCACTAACGACGCTTAATATCCATAACTTCCCGGCGCGGCGAATGGTTAGGGCAAATTCCTGGGCATCCACACCCAAGCTGACATCGCTTGGCCCCCTTGGCCGCGGAGCAGGTAGAGGTGGCCGCCAAGGGAGCAGCACCATCAATCCTGTTGACAATCGTACTGACGGTTGCGCTCTGCCTTGGGCCGGGGGCCCCGGCACGGCCGGCTGGCCTCTCGGCCTTCACGCCCATGGGGCTATTCAATTACGACGCCAGCGTGCTGGATAATCCCTACCTGCGTTCCAATAACTTCTATGGATACGACACGGTGGATATGGGTGACGACGACCGCTGGACCGATCTGTTCGGGGACTTCACGTTGCCGATTCTGGCCAACATTGGTATCGCCGGCTTCTACGACGACAACGTCCTGCTCAATAACCTGAACCGGCGCGGCTCTTTCGGCACCACTCTGACGCCATCGCTGACCATGCCCTTCGGCTCGGACAAGGTATTCACCACGCTCAATTACCTCTCAGGGCTAATCTTTTTGAGAATCTCTCATTCGACAACACGATAGGCAACTATTTGAACGGCAGCACCAGCTTCGAATTCGATCGCCGCAACCACATGGTCCTGTCCGCCCGTTGGGCCTCCGCCGAGGATCCCCTGGGCACCCTGCTCAGTCAGGGCTCGCTGGCCAACATCCTCCGGCAGCCCAACCACTGGAACGGCTATGGGTTCGATGCTTCCTACCGTTATCAGTGGTTCGGCCGCGGTCAATACCCAGAATTACGCATTAAACTGGCGGCACCGCTGGCTGGAGCGTTTCAGCACCTCGCTGGGGGCCTATTATCTCGAGCAGCAATACATCGACAGCAATCTGGAGGCCAGCGCCATCACCGGTCGACTCGCCGCCATGTATACATGTATATACTTTCCGGCAGGGAGTCTGGGCCGATTTACAGTACACTTTCACGGGTCGAACTTCGAACCAGGGTCAGTATGAATACACCCGCAATCTGGTGATGCTGAATTTCCGGATGCTGTTTTGAGCAACGATTGGTTTCAGTCCGAGCGATCTTCATGCCTGGTATACATTTCCCTAGGACCCCTCGGTGTAAATCCTAGGGCAGTCGACCACAGGCCACCGAAGGACACCGGACATACATTTCCATCTTCCCAAATCTGACATGATTGACGCATCCCTTTACTTGCCACGGTTTCATCGCCCTATCCTTTGGCTGATTCTTACCCTTGCCTGTTGGGCGGGAACAATGCCGGCACAGGCCGCGACCGACGTGGATGGCGATTACAAACTGGGTCCGGGCGACCAGATCCATATCAGCGTGCTGCATGAGGACAACCTCAGCATGGAAGTACGACTTTCGGACCGCGGCACCATTTCCTATCCCATGATCGGGCAGATCGACGCTGGAGGAAAAACCACACGCGAGGTGGAGGTACTCATCCGCAACGAACTCAGCGGCAAATACCTGATGGACCCGCAAGTCACCGTCAACATCATGGAGTTCCGCAAGTTCTTCGTTGGCGGCGAGGTTAAATCCCCCGGCGGCTTTCCCTTCACGCCCGGCATGACGGTGCAACAAGCCATCACCCTGGCTGGCGGCCCGACCGACGAGGGATCCGATCAAGTTTGGGTGACCCATGAGCGGGAACCTGCCTCGTCGGCCAGAATCATCGATGCGCAAAGCCCGATTAGGCCCGGCGATCATCTGGAGGTGAGAGAGGCGGGCGAGATCGTGGTCGACGGTGAAGTCAATAGTCCCGGGGTCTATCCCTTTAAACGCGGTATGACCATCCACAAGGCCATTGCCTTGGCCGGCGGCCAAACCGAGCGCGCCTCGAAAACCATCCTGGTCATTCATGAGGATGACCCGGAACACAAATCAGAGGAGGTGGGGCCCTTCACCCCGGTGCGTCCCGGTGATCTGATCCACGTCGAGGAAAGTTTTTTCTGACAGCTTGCCTGGAAAAGCTTCCGCTTCGCCGAGGCAGTCTTTTCCAATCGTCCAGCCCATTCAAGTTTCATGGGTCCGCCTGCCCCATGCCCAGCACAATCCGCAAACCATGAACCTAGAAAAAGCAGTTGGACAGGAATCTACAGGATAAACAGGATGATGCGATTTATTGTAGGTGCGAATTCATTCGCACACAAAGCCCTGAATAGGCGAATGAATTCGCCCCTACATCAAGCCCAACTGCTGGATTTAGGATGAACGAACATCATTCCCTGGTCGAATCGCACGGCGGCCCGCTGTCCAGGTCAGGCAGTTCGATCGATTTTCAGGAACCGCAACAGGAGGAACTCGACCTCCAGAATTATTGGCGGGTCATCCGCAAGCACCTCTGGAGCATCCTCGGGCTGGCCTTTTCCGTCGCGGTCCTGACCTATCTCATCCAGTTGACGATGACGCCCATCTATAAGGCGACCTCCTCGCTCATCATCGAACCCAAGGCGCGGCAGAAGGTCATCTCCATCGACGAGGTGGTAGGGCTCGATGCCGCCGGCGCGGAGTACTTCATGACTCAGATCGAGGTGCTCAAGTCTCAATCCATAGCCCGACGGGTTATCGAGAAACTGCCACCCGAATTGAAAGGCCTGGAGAATCCGGCCCAGGTGAGCGCGGAACCCGAGTCGGCAAGTTGGCGTGAATGGATCAAGGAGAATGTCCTGCCCGACTGGATCAACGATCTGATGGTCCAATCCGATGGCGGCGGGAAGCCATTGACGGTGGATCCTATCGACAAACTGGCTGGCCAAATACTGGGAGGCCTCACCATCACGCCCATTCGTAGCACTCACATCATCCAGATCAGTTTCGAGGACCCGAACCCCGAGCGGGCCATGCGGGTGGCCAATTTGATCGGCGTGGCCTATATAGAAATGCAACAGGAAGCGCGCCAGGGAGTCACCGAGCAAAGCGCGCGCTGGCTGGCGGACCGCGTGGAAAAACTGCGCGCGGACCTCCTGATTTCCGAAAAGCAGCTCACGGACTATATGGAGAGCGAGGGCTTGATCAACCTGACTCAGGGCGGCGGCGATGCCGAAAAAGCTTCCGCGGGCGTGATGTCCCTGAGCGCGGGCGAACTCAGCGATCGCCAAAGCAAGCTGAACGAGGCCCACCGGAAACGCGTGGAGCTGGAAACCCTCTATGGCCAGGTGGCGAGCTTTAATGGCAAATACCCGGAGAATATCGCCACTCTGCCCGGCATTTACGAAGACGCGGGAGTACAGGCTCTCAAGGCGCAGGAGCATGAAGCCCTGGCCCAACTCAAACAGGTCGAGTCCAAGTATGGGGTTCAGCATCCCGATCGGCGTGCCGCGCAAAGCCGGGTCGATTCGCTCCGGGCGGCGCTGCAACGCCAGGTCGGTGTCGCGGTCGCCGGTCTCAGGAATCAGCTCGAAGCCGCGCGCGCCAACGAGTCGGCGCTGAGCAAGGGTTTCGAGCAGTCCAAGGGCAAAGTTCAGGAGATCAGCCGCAAGGATAGCCGGCTGAACGAATTGCGCCGTGAGGTGGAAACCAACCGTAATCTCTACGAGCTGTTTTTCAACCGCTTGAAGGAAACCACGGAAACGCGCGATCTCAGCGCCACCAACGCCACCATTCTGGACCAGGCCCAACCGCCTACCGCGCCGTTCAAGCCACAGAAGAAGAAAATCACCCTCCTGGCCGGCCTGTTGGCCCTGCTGGGCGGCATCGGTTTGGCCTTTCTCCTGGAACAACTGGATACCTCGCTCAAGTCCCCCGAGGAGATCGAGGAGAAGCTGGGCATTCCCTTCCTGGGGCTGTTGCCCTTCGATCAGTTGACCAGCGATGGCAAGGTACTTAGTTACGAAGAGGATTCACTCTCCAGTTTCGCCGAGGCTGTCCGTTCCATTCGTACCGGACTCATCTTCGGCACCCTCAACCATCCCCGCCCCATCGTCATGGTCACTTCCGCCTCGCCGGGCGAGGGCAAGACCACCGCCATCCTCAATATGGCCTGCTCCATGGCGCAACTGAAGCGGGTCTTGCTGATCGAGGCCGATTTGCGCAAGCCGGAGATCGGCAAGCGCCTGAATTTGCCCCTGCGCAGCCCGGGGATCTGCAATCTTATCGTCGGTGACGAGGAGTTCAGCCATTGCATCTTTCCGCTCCGCGAAAATCTTGACGTGATACCCTCCGGCCGGATACCGCCCAACCCCCTTGAAATGCTATCCGCTCCCCGTTTCGCCGAACTATTGGCTAAGTTTCGCGAGGAGTACGACATGGTCATCATTGACTCGCCCCCCGTGGGACCGGTCAGCGATCCCATCGTCCTGTCCCGCTTGACGGATGCGGTATTGTTCGTCGTCCGCGCCCAGAAGAGTCAGGTCAAGCAAGTGCAACAGGCCATCTCCCGCCTGCGCCGGGTGCAGGCCCCCCTGACGGGTATCATCCTCAACTTCGCCGACGTCATGCGCGAGCGGTATTACAAATACCACTACCATCACTACTACCAGTATGGGTATGGTTACGGCGAATATAAATCCAGCAAGGAAGAGGCCGAAGCCTGTGCCAATACCGTGCCGGAATCGGCACGCCGGCAGAAAGCCTGAAATTGGCAATCCGGAGGTGGAATTAACTGATTGACAGGCGTTGTCTGCGTAGGAGCGGCCTTCAGGCCGCGAACGTTCGCGGGCTAAAGCCCGCTCCTACGGCTCAACCCATCAGGCCCACCTCCGGCAATTCCACCGGCGGCGCGCGTTTCCGGCGGAACCCTCCACGACGCCCGCCGCTCCGGAAACGCCAGCATGTAGAGTATCGATAACGCAGGTAAGAAAACTTCATTTTGAATCCCCCTCTCCCCAGGCCGTCCAATCGCAAACGGTCGCTTGAGTCGCGACCCTTCCAATCGCAAACGGTCGCTTTAACCGCGACCCTTCCCCCGCAAGGGGGGAGGGTGTGTATCTTTATCAGCTCAGTTATCTTTAGAGTCGTGGGATGGCCTTGGAGATCACCGAAAATTATGTGCATAGACTTTTTTTATCAACCACCTCGTGCCTGGCGTCGACAAGGGATGTCGAAGTCTTGGCGCGCTGGTTGGTTGAAAAGGGTATTCATCGCATGTTGACCACTCCTGATGGCCTCTTCCGTGATGGTGGGGAAGCCGGCGCCCGGTACTCGATCCAGCAGACCCCCGCCGCCATCCTGGGAGATTGATCAGAATGATCGAGGCGAGCATACGGCTACGGCAGGGGCGTCATCGTCCCGGCATCCCCAAAATATGGCGGTGGGTGATTTGTTATGGTTTGGCCACTCTGCTGATTCTGGCGGCGATCGACCGGATCAAATATTCCCTGGCCAGCCGCTATTCGGATCGGGCCGAAGCCGCCATGCTGTACTGGGCAATCAACGCCGACACCATGCGGCCACGGTCGGTCGACATCGGCTATCTTCGGAAACTGCTGGAACGCTCGTTGTCCCTGGATTCCGACAATCCCAATCAACTTGATCGCCTGAGCCAACTCGATTTGTGGGAATTGACCACGCAGGAGGTCGACGAGACCCGTCGGCAACAACTCCACACGGAAGGATTGGAGGCGGCGCGCCGTGGCGTTGCCCTGCGTCCCGGCTGGGCGCTGGCCTGGGCTAGACTCTTGGTCTGGAAATCCGAGTTTAACGAGTTGGACCTGGAATTCCACTCCGCCCTGGAGCGCGCCACCACGCTGGGGCAGTGGCAACGCAACATCCATCCGACGGTGCTGCAGGCCGTCCTCCCCGTCTGGGACAGCTTGGACGACAAGGCTCGTCGGATCACCATGCAAACCGGACGGCGGGGCTTGATCCAGGACCCTGAAGCCACGCTCGAGCTGCTCAAGGAATATGATCGACTGGCGGATGTCTGTGCTCTGATTCCGGGCGAAGATCCTTTGAACGCCACGTACTGCGCCAAACCGCCTTGAAGCGCTGGCCCAATTCCGGTTGAGAATACCGGGCGGCGCGGGCCCGATCACCCCTGCTCCAGTCCCGCCTCGGCCATGGCGACGGCGCGGAATACGGCGCGGCCCTTGTTCAGGGTTTCCTCCCATT
>Ga0233420_10000950_pt1 | contig 11504 bp, 9 predicted proteins | sample Watercolumn_Mata_4_FD_183009 | JGI IMG/M metagenome (GOLD analysis project Ga0233420, IMG submission 183009) | Freshwater microbial communities from Lake Matano, South Sulawesi, Indonesia - Watercolumn_Matano_2014_102_MG | ecosystem: Environmental > Aquatic > Freshwater > Lake | place...
CCGTGGGTCACCAGCAAGGTGCTCTCCCCCCGCCAGGCGCTCTATTACCTGCAGCAGGCCATGGAACTGTCGCCGAACATCGCGGTTGTCGGGATTGCCGGTACGGGAGATCCCTTCGCGAATCCCGATGAAACCATGGAGACATTGCGACTCGTCAGAAAACACTATCCTGAAATGCTGCTGTGCGTGGCAACCAACGGTCTCGGCCTTCTGCCCTGGATCGACGAGCTTGCCGAACTCCAGGTCAGCCACGTGACCATCACCATCAACGCCATCGATCCTGAGATCGGCGCAGAAATCTATGCCTGGGTCCGACACAGGAAAAAGATGTACCGTGAAGTCGAGGCAGCAAGACTGCTCATCGGCAACCAGCTCGAAGCCCTCAAACGGCTCAAGGAAAAAGGCGTCACGGCCAAGGTGAACACCATTATTATCCCTGGCATCAACGACACGCACGTTATCGAGGTCGCCCGCAAGGTTTCCGAACTCGGTGCCGACATCCTGAACTGTCTGCCGTATTACCAGACTACTGAAACGGTCTTCGAGAACATTGAGGAACCTTCACCGTTGCTGGTGGCGGAGATCCAGAAAGCCACTGCGGCATTCCTTCCTCAAATGAAGCACTGTGCCCGCTGCAGGGCTGACGCAGCCGGCATCATCGGCGAAATAAACAGTCCGGAGATGATGCAGAAGCTTGCAGAAGCCGCGAGCCTGCCGAAAAATCCCGTTGAACACCGGCCATACATAGCGGTCAGCAGCATGGAGGGAGTACTCATCAACCAGCATCTGGGCGAGGCCGACCGGTTCCTTATCTACGGCATGGACCCGGCAAGCGGACACTGCAAACTGGTCGATTCACGACCCGCCCCGCTCCCGGGAGGGGGCAGGCAACGCTGGGAAGCACTTGCCCTGATATTGAAAGACTGCCGCTCTCTCCTGGCAAACGGAGCCGGAGACTCTCCCACGAACGTCCTCAATGCAAACGGAATAGAGGTGCTTGTGATGGAAGGCATCATCGAGGAAGCCGTGCAGGGAATCTTTACGGGCCAGGATATCAGGCATCTGATGTGCAGCAGCCAGATTCATGCGTGCGGCACCGGCTGTACGGGCACAGGCGGCGGATGCGGGTAAAACCACGATCAGTCGGATCAGACCGACCGGAAACAAGAAGAACAACCAATAAATACCACAAACATGGACAAACCGAAACATCACATTTTCGTTTGCGCAAGCTTCAGGGCACAGGGCGCTCCGCAAGGCATGTGCCACAAGAAAGAGTCGCTCGGACTCATTCCCTACCTCGAAAGCGAACTTGCCGACCGAGGCATGAGCGATGTCGCCGTCTCGGCCACTGCATGCCTGAACCTCTGCGAAAAAGGACCGGTGCTGGTCGTTTATCCCGAAAACTACTGGTATGGCGAAATCGACAGCGAAGAAAAAGTCGACGAAATCCTCGAAGCTCTCGAAGAGGGAGATGCCTGTGAAACCCATCTGATCAACTGATTTTTGCCCGCCGACAAGAGGACGCCCTGGACACCTCAGGGCGTTCTGTTGCTGAACATCCATTCTCATTCCGGATCTTAAGACACGCAGGAATACCGTCGCCAATCTTATATTACGGTGGTACATCAGGATCATATCGCATGTAACCATGGGAAAATGCATGAAACAACCCGTAGCGCTTGAAGGCTCCATCTGGTTCCAGAAGGCGGAAACCCGTTTCCTTGGCGGAGACCGCATTGCCCTGCTTGAAAAAATCGATGAGCTCGGTTCGATCAACAGTGCGGCGAAAGCTGTCGGGATCAGCTACAAGACCGCATGGCACCTGGTCAATATAATCAACAACCTCTCGGAAAAACCACTCGTTGACCGCATGACCGGCGGCAAGGGAGGGGGCGGAACGATCCTGACCCGTGAAGGGAAAAAAGTCATCGAACAGTTCCGTGTCGTGCAGGAAGAACACAGGAAATTCCTTGGAAACCTCGAAGAACGCCTTGGAGAAACAAGAAACCTCTACCAATTCCTGCGGCGCATATCGATGAAAATCAGCGCTCGCAACATTTTTTCAGGAACCATTGAAAAGATAACGCCAGGAGCGGTCAATGCAGAAGTCGTGCTTGCACTTCCTGGCGGAGTGCGCATTACCTCCGTCATTACCATGGGTGCCGTACAGAACCTCGGCCTCAAAGAGGGAATGAATGCCTACGCCATTATCAAATCAAACTCGGTCATCATCGGCAGGGACCTGCACAATGCGGCCGTAAGCGCCCGAAACATTCTCTGCGGCACCGTCAGCAAGGTGATCGAAGGTCCGGTCAGCACGGAAGTCGATATCGAAATCGGCAACGGCAACATGATATCATCCATCATCACACACGGAAGCTCCGAAAAGCTCGGGTTCAGAAAAGGCGAACACGCCTGTGCGCTTTTCAAGGCATCGAGCGTCATCCTTGGCGTGAACTGAACAAAACCGGATTGGCTACCTGCTCTCGAGACGACATCGCAATGCCTGATCCGGACGGGAACTGACTTTTCGGCTTCATTTTTTTACCGGCAATACAGGAAAAAGAGATCCAAGAACGTATATTGTTGAAAACAATACAGTTCTTGCACCGAATCCGGGCATCGATCCGGAGAGGGCCGTATCTCCTGGGGGCTTTTTTCCGCTTATCAGGATGAGGTTTTTGTTTCCTATGCCGATGTTCTTGCCTGTCATCAATTTTAAAATAACCTTCCATGGAAAGCAGCAAACTTGTCATTATCAGTACCATCGGGCCTGAAAATCCGGAAAAAGCCACGCTCCCGTTTGTGCTCGCCACAGCGTCACAGGCTCTGGATGTAGACGTCGTGGTTTTTCTCCAGTCTTCGGCGGTCTTGCTTGCAAAAAAAGGCGAAGCCGAAAAGGTAACAGCCCACGGTCTCACCCCCCTCAAGCAACTGCTCGATCTGTTCATGGAAATGGGCGGAACGCTTTACCTGTGCTCACCCTGCATCCAGGAACGGAACATCCTGATCGACGATCTTGTAACAGGCTCACAGATAGGTACTGCCGGAACACTGGTCAACTCGGTTATGAGCGCAACACAGGTTGTCACCTACTGACGGGACGGCATCCGGATGAAACTTGAATAAAATGAATGGCCCCGATTCCTCAGGGCCATTCTCGCTTTTCGACGAACCACAACCAATCTCACCTGACACCTGCATGTCAGGTCTGCTTCAGCGTCATGGTCGGCTTCCTGAACAGTGCATAGAGCAACCACTGATGTGCAAACAGCATCAGTTCGGCCTCGTCGCTCCGGATCATTTCCAGCACTTCCTCCTCGATATCGAATAGCTGCAGAAACCTGCTCTCAAAGACAAAATCCCTGAATGAATCGAGATCGTAGCTCGCCATGAAAAACATTTTCAGGCTCTTCTCGTCGGGTTCGAGTTCCGGACTGTAGAGTTTCTTGCTGAGAATCACCTCCATCCATATCCTGTTCTTATCGTCGTATTGGTCGATCCCCTGGTTTTTGCGCCACTCGCTGACCGTCCATTCACGCTCCTCTTCGAATCCCTTGCAGTGTTCCTCCCTGATGAGGAAATAAAAGTCGTCGCCGGCCTTTTCATCCTTGTAGATGCCGAAACCGAGGGGATAGTAGCGGCACGCTGCCGGACGATCATCATAGACGGTGCAGCCCTCGCCAGCAACAAACCTGCATTTGCCCTCTTCGCCAAGCTTGAGCTTCAGAAATGGAAGTTTCGATTCTTTCTGGATCACTGTTTCGGTGTACTCCGAAATGAATTCTGCCGAGGTAAGTCCAAGCCGTTTTTTCATTCTCAGGATATCGTAGGGAGTAAGCACGATATCGAGGTTGCTGCAATAGGTGTTGAAACATGAAATCCCGTCATGACAGCTGAACCGGAACGGGCTGTCACTCCCCAGGCGTGTCTGTTCATTGAGTTCTATGCCAAGTTTACTGAGAATGTTCTCCATAGTCCTGTTATTGGTTGATCCTGTACCTGCTTTGTCAGGGGAACCCCGAAAAACAGTGGAATGTTAGATGAATTGTTGCAGAAGCCCCCGCGATGGGTTATCATGGTGACGTCCCTTCACGACAACCATTCAGGGTCGAGCAACTTACCCAAATTTCGATTTAATCTGAAATACCATGAAAATCAAGGAAGCTCCCGACTGCCCCCATTGCGGTGTCAGAATGAAAAAATGCGAACCGCCACCGATCAACTATGGCGATGGTCTGGGCTGGTGCACGCCTTACCTGTACGTCTGCTTCAACGACGAGTGCAAGCTGTACGCGAATGGATGGGCCAACCTCAAGAACAACTACAACAAGACGGCGTCGTACCGCTGCATGTGCTACCCCGATAACGGGGTCTTCGACGCCATGTGTGTCTTCAGCCCTGACGGAATGAAAGGCCAGATTATCGAAGAAGAATAACGCACCAAACATCCACCACCCGTTGTTTTCGCTTTCGGCTCCGTTCTTATGAAAGGAGCAAACTGCGTACTGTTACGTTCAATCGGGTCAGAATATGGTTGACTTTCCCGTTGGTCAGGCAACTCTTTTCTGCGTTTGCAAGTACCCTCACAAAGTTCCGTCATTACCAAACATACCTCAATCCATTCTCAATTATCAATTCATTCCAGCACTTCCGGCAGCACATACACCGTCACGGTTTTCGGCCCTTCTTCTCCGGTGGCGCGCATGACTTCAGTTTCGGTTTTGGGATATTTGGCGAGGTTGATGAGCAGCGGTGCACCGCAGTAGAGGCAGGTCACGGAAATTTCCGGCTCGCCCGCCGTGTCGATGAGCAGCGTGAAGACTTCACCGCATCTGCAGCAGCGGATATTCTTCCGCACCTGTGTTTCGGTTGCCATGATGGTCAAGGTTTTAGTGAATGATTGAACACGCTCCACGCCGCGAGCGCGATTCCGGCGAAGCAGAAGAGCGCGGCGGCGATGAGGAGGCGGCGTTTGTGTTTGGCGCTTTTGGTGAAGAACTCTTCGATGCTCAGCGCCTGCCCTTTCGCGGCGGGCTGGGCGCGGCGGATGACCTGGCGATCAACGGTGCGTGTGACCGGCACAAGGCTCGCGAGGCTGAGGACGAGCGCCACGAGCCAGCAGGCGAAGGCCGAGAGTACAAAGCAGCTCACGGGCAGCACGGCATCGTCGCCGTCGGTGAGTTTCAGCACGGTGGCGAAGAGGCCCGGAATGGCGAGGCAGAGTGTCACCATCTGCCTGCCCAGCTCATCGAGCAATTTCGGCTGCCCAACCACCGCCGCCGCCAGACCCTTCTCAAGCTCCTCATTCGCCGTTGACGGCGCATACGAGCTGAGAATCTCCTCCGGTTCTTCGCTCATGCTTCTTCTCCTCCCTCGTTTTCCTCCATCTGCCGCGACAAATGCTCCCATCCATCGAGACCGCCCGGCAAACCAAGCTGACCCGCAAGCGATGCAAGTGCCTTTAACACCTCTGCAAGGTTGATAGCTCTGGAAATACGGTACACCGTTACCCAGGATGACACCGCATTCTGAACATCTTCGTTCTGCAGATGGATATGGCCCATGTTGAACAATGTGTAACACAACCCGGACTTGTCACCGATTTCCTGCCTTATCTTCAACGAACGCTTGAGGTAGTCGAGCGCCGTGTCATAGTCAGCCAGATGGAGGTACTGCTTTCCGGTCTGGCCGAGCGCTTCTGACAAAATCCACGGATCGGCAGAGGTACATGCCGGAATCAGCCAGTTATCGAGAACTGAACGATACAGGCCAGCCATGTTCATCAACCCGACAACCCTGTCGAGCGCGATGCGGTGCGCTTCGTCATTCTCTCCGGCAGCCATCAGCGCCGCATGGACAGTCATGGCCTGCTCGGGCGTCCGGCGTTCATGCTCCAGCAACCTCCGGTGATAACCCGCAGCTTTTTGCAGTAACTCCGGTTCCGGCTTCTCCACCCCCTGCTTTTCCAGCCAGCTCCGCACCAGCGGTGACGCCAGATACTCGTCGGTTTTCCATTGCAGGTTGTGGTATCGCTCGACAAGCGAGACCGCGAGCAATTCATCCAGCAGCGCCTCCGCCTGCGGCAGGTCTGGCAGGGCGATGGCCTTGACGCCCTCCGGCGCGACCGGCACGGTGTAGGCTCTCATGCGGCGCAGCAGCTCCTGCTCGTCCGCCGAGCGATGCTGCCAGACCCGGTCGAGCAGCATGTTGGTCTGGATGTCGGCCTCTGCCTGCTTGAGCTTTTCGAGAAACGCCTGCTCCTCGACGGCGGTCATGGTTTTGAGCGCATCGGTCAGATAGAGCAGTGCCCGGAAGTTGCCTCCAAGCACCTCGAAAGCCTGCCTCAGTTTTGCCGAATCCCGGAGAAAATCGGCGGAGAGATTCTGCTGCTGCGCCACGACGAGGAAGTCACGCCAGACCGGTGTGCCGAGCGGCAGCAACGGCTCGTTCCATTCCGGCAGCGCCCAGCGCGAGGTGAGCACCACCCGCAAGCCATCGTCCTGTAAAGCGCAAGCCGCATCGATCCAGATTTTCAGTACTGCATCGGTCAGTGTTCGACTAGTCGGCTCCTGCACGGATTCGAGGTTGTCGAAAAGCACGGCGACTTTTCCCCGGTACTGCACGAGCAGCAACTCAAATAAACTCGCCGCATTGTTTTCAGTATCGCCTTCCTGAAATTCCGATGAGTATTGTTCGGCATTATCCCGATTCAGAGAACGGGTCATCTGGACAATGCTTTTTTTCCAATCTTTATCGCTTATTGCAGAAAAAACAAATACCTCGTAACCATCTTGCTGAAGGTCCAGGATAAGTTTGCCTGCAAGAGCTGTCTTTCCCATACCGCCAGCTCCGGTTATCAAAAGAGTTCTTGTCGAACCTTCCCGCAGGCTTTTCTGCAAAACACGCAATTCCCGGCGTCGTCCGATGAACCTTTCTGGCAGACTTACCTCCTTCAAAGTTCTGTTCCGGATATTCTTTTCACGCATCGGTTGCGGCGTGAAATCCCAGCGTATGAGCGGCCTCGACGCATCCCGGCTCAGAAGCATCGGCAGGCGCCACTGGCCGAACGAGAGGTCAGCAAGCTTGTAGCGCCGCGCCTCGTCGTCGCCTCGCAACGGCTGGACGATTTCGCGCCGGGCCTGCTGCAACGCCTCGGCGACCCCCTGCTTTTTCAGCAGCGCCTCGAAGAAGCCACGCGCGAACTGTACGCCCGCGCGGTCGAAAATCGACTCGCGCATCCCGACGACATGCGGAATGCCCCGCTGCGCCAGCGCGTACATCAGGCCATTGTTCAGGTCGGAGGAGACCGACTGCCCGCTCTGGCAGGCGGAGAGAATCAGCGCCTGCACGGCGGTGTCGCTGAACGCTCCGGCAAGCGTGGTTTCATCGACCTCTTCACCAAAGCCGTGCTCATTTTCAAACAGAAAAAAACCCTTGCCGCCGCCATCGAGCAGATTTTTCCTGAACACGCCATGCCCACTGAGCCACACCAGATGCGGTTTGAACGACTGCAACCGCTCCTCGAAAAGAGTGAACCGCCCGTCGTCGGGCATTTCCAGAGCGACATGCCCGCTCCGCAGCCAAGGTCCAAGCGCTTCGAGCACGCCCGCCTGCTCGTTCTCGATCTGCAACTGATCTTGCTCGGTGAGGTCGTCGGGCAGCGAGGTGAAAAGCAGAATTCGCAACGGCCCCGGCTCAAAGGGCGGCAGCCAGGCGCCGTTCGACGGAATCGAGCGAGAGAGCGTGAAACCTTCCTGCTGTCCGAGAAAGCCAAACTCCGGATGCCAAAGGGTCTCCCACGGCAACTGATGCACCGCAGGATCGTCGCTCTCGATGACAACCGGAAGAACCGACTGCCCCGCCTGACGCTTCGCCTGCCGAAGCACGTCATCCGCATCGAGCGACTTCCAGAGCATGGTGCCGATGACCTGCAAGAATTGGTCAGTCACGAGTTTTTCCTTGCTCGCATACACCTCGGAAAGCTCCGCCGACAGGCGCAGAAGTCCACTGTTTGCAAGCAGTTTCTCGCTGTCGGGGGTCAAGCGTAACGGTGCTATCTGAGTCAAGGCGATGCAGGTGTGAAGATTGAAGATGCCGTTTCGTGAAATATAGCAAATACGTCTTTTTTGCAGGAAATTGGACAACAATTTTTTAGCCGAAGTGACTTTTCCGCCCATAAAAAACACCAACGCTATAGCTATCGGAATGGCTCTTTTTGTACGCATCCATCCTCCACAGAACTACCTGCTCAGTTGCATTAGTAGCCCTCTCAGCATCAAGAGTCCTCATCATGCCGTGCGAATGCAATATGCCGCTGTAGCTCGGCGCTCACGGTCCTGCCGCCTGTTTGGGGAAGTTCGCCTCCTGGTTGCAAACAGAAAAGGTTGACTCGACCTTGCTTTCGAGACAGCCTTCTGCATACATCTTTCTTCAGCCTCGCGGCCTGAGATACCGGTTTCTACATTTCGACGTCCCGCTTCAGCATCTTCGTCCAGGTAATCGCTACCGTCCGGTAAACAAAATGGGCAAGTTTCGAATATGGCATGTAGATGATGATGTAGAACACCAGGACGAGATGGATGAAATAGGTGCCATAGGCCATGACCGCAGGGAAATGTGCGACGCGCATCACCTGGGCAAGAAATCCGGTAAGTCCAACCAGAAGCACGATGCCGGCAAAGAGCCAGTCGAACGACGAGGTGAGCGTTTCAACACCTCTCTCCTTGAGCCTGTTTTTGATGACAAGGACACCTCCGGTAAGGAGCATGACTGAACTGGCGTTTGCAAGCAGCTTGAAGAGTATCTTGACAATCCAGACCAGGGCAGTCGAACCGCCAAAAATGGCGAGCACATCGGGATCATCTACAGGGTACGGCGACTCCCACTTCAGGATGTAGAGATTGAACACCGCGAGTGCCGTGGTGATCGCAAGACCGATGAATCCGTAAAAGACCAGGACATGCGCAACCGAGCGGTCCTTGTTTTCATCGCATTTCCTGAATTTCGCGTGTGTCATGATCTCCTTGAGCGTTTCGATCAGGCTCGGCATGAACCCCGCTTTCGGCGTCATCCCGGTTCCGGAGGTCATGTTCTTCCAGAATCGTGCAATGCTGACAGCAAACATCACGACCGAAAGCATGGAAAACGGAACAAAGATCATGTCGATGAAATGAACAGGAAAAAACTTCGAGAAGACCACGTTGCCTTCGGGTATGCCAAGGTGCCCGGACATGGCCAGCACGGCAATAAAAAGCACAACGGGAATGGCAAGCGCCTGCCAGATGTTGGCGGGATCGCCGACGATTTTACCCATGAACCGGGGAAAGGCGTTTTCCTGAATGACACTTTTCCTCAGAATGGCGAGTACGTCACCGGGACGTGCTCCGCGCGGGCAGTATTTCGAACAGTCATTGCAGTTGTGACACAGCCAGATGTCAGCGCTTTTTACCAGTTCATCCTTCAGCCCCCACTGAGCCATGACCATCTCTTTTCTCGGAAACGGCTTGTCATCAGGGGACAATGGGCACACAACGGAGCAGGTGGCGCACTGGTAGCACTTTTTCAATGTATCGGCACCGGCCTTTTTCAGTTCCCTGACAAACTTGATATCCGGTGTAAATACAGTTTCTTGAGCCATAGAAAACCTCCAGAATTAACATCGCTATAAACCGGGGCACGAAGAGCATCGAGAGACTCCGGATTTCGAACCGGAAAACACGATCCCCTGCCTGCCCGCAGTCCTTGTTTTAGAATCCCTTGTACGGATTGTCACCGATATCTTCGATCTTTTTGGCAAACGCATCGAGAATGCCTGGCAGCTTGTCCCACTCGTTGATGGCAAGCTGCACCTGCTCGACGCGCTCCGCTTCGAGCATGAGCCTGTCGAGCGTCTCCTGAACCTTGCCGAGGCGCTCGTTGGCCATCTGGCTTCCCTTGACGTAGTGGCACTGATAATCGTCGCCGTATTTGCAGCCAAGCAGCAGAATGCCGTCAACACCGCGGGAAAGGGCGTCGGCGATCCACACCAGGTTCAGGCCGCCGAGACAGCGCAGCGGGATGAACCGGAAATTGGTTTTCATGCCGACTCTCTGCAGCCCGACCATGTCGAATGCCGGGTAGGCGTCGTTTTCACAGACAAAACCGATAATGAAGGTTCCCTCGTCTGGCACCTCGATCGACTTCACCATGGATGAAATCATATCGACGCTGTAATCCTTGAACGAAATAACCCGCTGCGGACACGCTCCCATACAGACGCCGCAGCGGCGGCACCGGGACGGGAATTCGAGAGGAGTGCCGTCCGCTTTTTCATTGTAGGCACCGAACGGACATTCGACCGTACAGCGACGGCACTGGGTGCAGCTTTCGAAACGGATCTCGGGATAGGTTCTGTCCCAGGTTCTCGGATGAACCGCCCTGCCCTGGGCCGTCAGTTCCATGCACTGGATCGCCTTGAGCGCCGCTCCGGTTGCATCGGCGGTGGACTGTACGGCATCCATGGGATGACGCACCGCTCCGGCGGAGTAGATGCCCGTCCTCCTCGTCTCATAAGGGAAACAGATGAAGTGGGAATCGGGGAACCCCCATTTGAGATGGGGCATTTCCGGCCCCTGACGGTACTTGAGGTTCAGGATGAGGCTCTCCGGCTCGAGTGCTTCGATCACGCCGTCCGAGGTCTCTTTCTGAACGATCTTGCCGATATACTCCGGCGTCAGGTTGTTGACGGCCATCTCATCGGGCACCATATTCGAGACCATGCCGGTAGCGAGCACCAGCATGTCTGCCTTTATGTTCATCTTCCGGCCGAGAAGCTGGTTATCGATCTCGACAATCAGACTGCCGTCGGACTCTTCCTTGATCCCCAGAATTTCTCCCTTGGTCAGAAAAATGCCCTCGTCGTCCTGGGCGCTCTTGTAGAAATTCTCGTACAGGCCGACGGTGCGCATATCCTTATAGACGATGAAGGCACTGGCATCAGGATCCGATTCGCGCACATATTTTGCCTGCTTGAGTGAAACGTTGCAACAGACACTCGAGCAGTAGGGCACATGATCCTTGTCCCTCTGACCGGCACACTGCATGAACACGACATTCCTGGCCGGTTTTCCGTCAGATGGCCGGGAAACCTTGCCTTTCGCCTTGTTGACGTTCTCTTCAAATTCGAGGTTGGTCACCACATTCCGGTACTTGCCGTAACCGAGATGACCGAGTTTACTGGCGTTATAGGGCTTCCACCCGGCTGCCAGCACGATAGAGCCGGCTTCGAACGTCTCGTTTGCGCCGTTCTTGTCAACCGTGACCGTATATTCACCGGGACCGCCGTCAACGGACGCGATGGTCGTGCCGGTATGCACGGTGATGTTCCTGTCATTGCGAACCGCATCGATCTTGGCTCCGATTGTCGGCTCTTCGAGTTCGGCAAACGGCGGCTTGGTCGGGAACACGCGGTGCATTTTTTTCGCCCAGCCTCCAAGTTCTGAAGCTTTTTCGACAAGCAC
>Ga0233420_10000951_pt1 | contig 11496 bp, 10 predicted proteins | sample Watercolumn_Mata_4_FD_183009 | JGI IMG/M metagenome (GOLD analysis project Ga0233420, IMG submission 183009) | Freshwater microbial communities from Lake Matano, South Sulawesi, Indonesia - Watercolumn_Matano_2014_102_MG | ecosystem: Environmental > Aquatic > Freshwater > Lake | place...
TAAGGCCGGAGTTAAGTTCCGAATGTGGGTGGCTGATTGGCACGCCATGGCAAATAATAAAATGGGAGGAGATTTGGAAAAAATAAAAATAGTTGGTAAATACTTCATAGAGGTTTGGAGGGCGAGCGGTATGGATCTTTCAAAGGTAGAATTCCTTTGGGCTTCTGATATGGCAAAAAATCCTGACTATTGGAAACTGGTTGTTCAAGTTGGTAAATCAAACGCTTTAAAAAGGTTTATCAGAACGGCTGAGATGATGGGGCGTGAGGAGTCGTTGGATAAGTTGACAGGAGCCCATATCATCTATTCTTGTATGCAGGTAGCTGACATTTTTATGCTCGGCGCAAAAATCACCCAACTAGGTATGGACCAGAGGAAAGTAAATATGTTGGCTCGAGAAGTCGGACCCCTTCTTGGTTTTTGGAAACCGGTAGTCGTTTCTCACCATATGCTTATGGGTCTCTCCAAACCAGCCTTGGCAACCTCCGGGGTTGCCAGTAGCTCGTCAGAAAGCGCTGTACAAAGGACAATTGAGCGAAAAATGAGTAAATCGATGCCAGATAGCGCTATTTTTATGACCGATACAAAAGAAGACATTGAGCGCAAAATCAATAAAGCATACTGTTTGGAAGGGGATATTAAAGAAAATCCTGTTCTTGAATATTTTAAATACATCATATTTGAATCCTTCGACAAGCTCAGGATAAACGAGTTACGAGTTGAGAGACCAAGTAAGTTTGGAGGAGATTTAGTGTTTAAAACTTTCAAAGAATTAGAAAAATCCTTTGCCGAAAAAAAAGTCCACCCAATGGATTTAAAAGCGACTTTGTCAAAGCTTCTTAATCAATTGATTGAGCCAGTGCGAAAACATTTTGAAGAAAATACCGAGGCAAAAAAACTCTTAGAACAAGTACGAAGCTTTCAGGTAACAAGGTAACAATTATTTGACAAGAGTTTTTTCTTTGTTATACTTTTAACTGTTATTTGTTTCGTGTATTTGAAAGTTCTCGTGATCCAGTTTTCTAAAATCTATTTAACTTCTTTAAAAGGCAATCAATATCAAAAATTTTTGATATCTGATTTTTAATATTTAATATTCTTATGAAGGGTGGTGATACCAGATGAGTAAAAAACTTTATGTCGGAAATCTTTTGTATGAAGTCACAGATGAGGATTTAAAAACTCAATTTACCGCAGCTGGTAATGTCGTTTCAGCAACCGTTATCAGATTTAAAGACACCGGCCGATCAAAAGGATTTGGATTTGTTGAGATGTCCACGGAAGAGGAAGCTCAAAAAGCCATCGATACCTTGAACGGTCAGGACTATAAAGGCAGAAAACTGGTAGTATCTGAAGCCAGGCCGCCGAGAGAAAACCGCTTTAGCGGTGCTCAAGGCCAGGCTCCTGCAGCCGCTCCGGTTGTGGAACCAGCTGCTCCAGAAGAAACAACACCGGCTCCAACAGAACCGGTTGTCAATGATGAGCAACCAAAGATGTAATTTTTAATAATAAAAATAAAATCGAGGCCGCTTTTAGCGGCCTCTTTTTTTGGGAAGAAAATTGGAAAACCAAGGTTTAGGTTGATATAATAACACTTTATATATGCCATCTGAATCAGAAAGAATGCAAAGAAGAATATCAAATCTTAAATTAGCCAGGGTTTTACAGCCTGCAGAAACTTCAATACTAAATCTTAAATCTTCGCTCAGATTCTTAAGAGATAACTGTCCGAGTCTCGATGAATTTGCTGATTTTCTTTACAAACCTGAGTTTTTACCTTTAATCAACCTAGCCGTAGTTCTTCACAAAGATGAAAAAAGAAAAGCCACGAGTGATCCTTATATGAAGCATATTTTGTTAACGACTTATTATGTATATAAACAGATAGAAAAAGAAAAGCTGACAGATTCGCAAAAAAGAGCAATTATAGGCGCATCTTTGGTCCATGACTATATAGAGATAAGACAAAAAAAAGATATAAAATACAAAGACAATGAATTGCACGAAAAATTATCAAGTATAGGAATTGACAAACTAGAAGCAAATGAAATATTTTTAATGGTTAGATTTGATACTCCGCCACCAAAGCCGGATGATATGTCGGGATATAAAAGAAAAAACGCGAAAAGAGAAGATTTTGAAAAAATTATGAACATAACTGCAAATGATGTATTTGAGAACTATCAAGCAACTTTTTCTTTTATAAGTGCTTCTGAGATAAGTCTAGAAGACGCTGAAATGATGAGTAGATATATTAAAGAAATTAAGATCGCCGATATGGCAGCAATTTTAAAAGAAACTTATGAAGATATGTTGACAGGAAAAGACGGGAATAACGATGTTAGCTTGAATGAATTGAGGCCTCTTTCGGAAAGAATAGAGGTTTTTCAGGACAGACTAGAGATTCTCAAACTGAGGTTTAAACGTCACCGTCTTCTATCACAGATGAAGCTGGATCTTGGTTATCTTTTACTAATGCTAACTTATAGCAATAAAAAACAAACTTCCTAAAGATAAATAATTGCGCCTGTTTTATTTTTCTGCTACCCTAAAGATAGGATGTTATTTTTGCAGATATTTTTTTATTTACTCTCTTTTCTTATCCTGTGGTACTGTTCAGGCGTAATTATCAAATCTGTCGATCATTTTGCCCACAGACTGAAAATGTCTTCATTTGCTGTTTCATTTTTCGTATTGGGGATTTTGACGTCTGTTCCGGAATTTAGTGTTGGTTTGAATTCAATAATTAATAAGACTCCTGATATTTTTGTCGGTAATCTAGTTGGCGCATCTTTGGTTCTTTTTGTATTTGTCATTCCAATCATGGCTGTATTTGGAAGTGGAGTAAAGATGATTCACCAATTGAGTGATAATGATCTTATCTTTGCACTCCTTGTAGTCGCGGCACCGATTTTTCTTATTGCCGACAATGTATTGACAAGAACAGAAAGTGTATTTTTAATTCTGATTTATATTGTTCTTTTTTATTTTATTGAGAAGAAAAAGGGATTAATGCAGGTGATGAAGCAGACAAATCTTTTTAAAGGAAAAAAATCGATTGAAGACGGATTAGAACTTTTATTGGCAATTGTGATAACTTTTTTTGTCAGTAGATACATAGTAAATACAACCGTATCGTTGGCAGAATATTTTAAAGTCTCATCTTTTATGATCAGTATTGTTTTTTTATCTTTAGGTACGAATATTCCGGAAATTTCTCTGGCAATAAGAAGCGTTTTAATGGGTAAAAAAGAGGTTGCTCTCGGCGACTATCTGGGAAGTGCCGCTGCAAATACATTATTTTTTGGGATTTTTACGTTTTTAAACGGTGCCAGAATTAATATTAGTTCGTATTCTTTACGAACGTTATTGATTACCTTGTTTGGACTTGGAGTTTTCTATTTATTTTCTCAATCCAAGAAAGAAATCTCAAAAAAAGAAGGAAGAGTTTTACTTTTAATCTATCTGCTTTTTATTATATCCCAGGTTTTATTTCCTTAACCATTCTTACAATATAGAAAATTAAGTTTTATATTGATATAATAGCCTAAAACTATGGCTGCAGTTAGAGAGTCAGTACCAAGTTACCAGGATTTTTTTAAAACACTTCCTATCAAAGCTCAAGCTTTGAGGCAAGAAGTTGAAGAAGCGCCTTATAGAGATAGAATCGGAGTACTAAATCATAAAATTCTACCCCCATCTCTTATTAATCTTTTTTACTGGATGGATTTATATCATGAAAAATTAGGCAAGCACGGCACAATCTGCTCTTTTTTAGGAGAGATTATTGTAAATAAATTAAGAGACGAAGAAGACGAACGTCAATTAAAACCCAGGCTAAATTTACAACAAGAAATCGGTATAGTTGGTGGTGCAGCGATTCATGAGTTAGGGCAATTAACCTATGATAAACAGATGATTGAACAAAGACGAAAAGGCTCTAACCATGACACAACAAAAACCGTCTTAGCTTATCCAGCTGTAGGAAGTTTTATTTTTTGGGAAAACTTTTCAGCTGTTCCCGAAGAAATGTCAACTAAAAAAATGATTACCGCAGCGATACTTTATCATAATATCAAACATGGTTCAGTAAAGGATATTGTTTTTGATAAAATCAGATTAGGCGAGTTAATCTCTAATCTTCCACTGATAACTCAAGCTAAGTATCGTAAAGTCGCAACAATTGTAGCTCTAATCGATAAAGCCGTTACTTTTTTAGAAAATAACAAAGAAGATCCCAGAGTTGATCCTACAGAGAAATTAAGAAGAGTATTAAACAAAAAAATCGCTCAAATAATTAATCATTTCAGTAGATTTAATGATTTTAATGAAGAAGAAAAAAAACTTTACTTCCGGGTTAAGAATTGTATCTTAAGTGTCAGAAGAATGATTTATAATTTAATCACTACTTAATAAGTATGGAACCTCTTGTTTAAATTGATTATTAAGAACTCTTTTAATTATTTTTCTCGAATTTTTAAAAGGAATTTTTTCTACAGGCATTTTTTTATCATAATAAAGATAGAGGACTTGATCAGCTTCTTTATAGGTAAAACCTAGTTCTTTTTCATCCGTTTGTCCTTGCCAAAGTCCTGCAGTCGGAGCAACATCAATAATTTTTTGCGGAACTTTTAAATAATTTGCTAACTCCCTAACTTGGGTTTTATAGAGATGAGAGATCGGTTCAATATCAGAGGCTGCATCACCAAAGCGGGTAAAATAGCCAAGTAAGCGCTCCGATTTATTTTCCGTACCGCAAACCAAAGCGTCGTATTTTTTTGCCAGGTCAAAAAGGACGATCATTCTAATTCTAGCTATAATATTGCCGAGTCTTATATTATTAGCAGGGTTTGCAACTTTTGAAGACGAGGAGGTGACAATTTTTTCACTTCCGAGGGGACCACGAAGTGGTGAGACTCTCGTGTGATAAAAATTGGTACCTCCGAATCTTATAAGTTTATCAGCTATGGGTTTGATCTTTTCATAAGGTAAACTGACGCCGATAATATTTTCTGACTTGTAGGCTTTTTTCAGCAAATAAAAAACGGTTGTTGAGTCTATTCCTCCTGAAAGTCCGATAACTACTTTATCTTTTTTCGTTTTTTTCCTAACCGATATCAAAAAATTAACTATCCTTTTTGTTTCTTCTTTCGGATTAATAGAAAGGGATATTTTCATAAATATAGTATACTAATTATCGCATGAAATATATAGTTGCTCTACTAATTGGTCGTTTCCAGCCTTTTCATCTCGGACATCTTTATTTATTAAAAAAAACCCTACAAGTTGCTGATAAAGTTGTTGTTGGTATCGGTAGCGCCAGTATTTTTGATGAAAATAACCCCATAGATTATGAAACGAGAAAAAACATAATCAAAGCCGTTTTCTATAAAGAAAAAATTGAGGAAAGGTTATTGAAAATAATTCCTTTGGAGGATTTTTTTGATGATAGAAAATGGTTGGAAAATGTAAAACGCCAAGTAGGTAAATTTGACCTAGTTGTTAGCAACAACGATTGGACAAACTCTATCATAGCTAAAGCAGGATTTAAAGTAAAAAGATTTCCTTACTACAAAAGGAAACTTTATGAAGGATGGAGGATTAGAAAGTTAGTAAAAGAAGGAAAACCTTGGAAAGATAGATTGCCCGATTACTTAATTACGAATTACAAATTACAAATTTCAAAAAAACCAATAATTTTTAATCATGTAGTTCTTGGTGGTACTTTTGACCATTTTCATAAAGGTCATGAAAGTTTAATCGAAATCGCATTTAGATTTGGAAAGAAAGTGACTATCGGTATTGCGACAGAAGAGCTATTTAAACACAAACTTTTTTCGCAAACCATTGAACCTTTTAAAATACGAAAAAAATCCGTCAGTGAATTTTTAAAGAAAAACTCTTGGCGTCCTAGTGCGAAGATTATTCCTTTTTCCGAATTTACTGGTGGAGCAGATAAAAGAGGAGATATTGACGCAATTGTTGTTTCGAAAGTGACTTATTCTAATGCATTAAAAATAAACGATCATCGTCAAAATAATAAGTTAAAACCTTTAAGAATAATTGTTATTAAAGATGTTTTGGCAGAGGATGGAGAGTTGTTATCGTCGGAGCGAATCCGTGCCGGCGAAATCGACAGAAAGGGCAGACGTTATACGTTATACGCTCCACGTTATTCATCTAAAGAATTACTTCTGCCCGAAAAACTGCGTGAAGAATTGCGAAAACCATTAGGAAAAGTTTTTAAAACCACAAAATCTCTAATCCATCATATTAATAAAATGGAATGGACTAAGATGATAGCTGTAGGTGATATCATAGTCAATTCTTTACTGGAAAAAGGGATAGAACTAGACATAAAAGTTATTGATTTTCGATCGCGACGTAAACCGTTAAAGAAAAAATTCCAAATTCTAAATAACAAATCACAAATAAATAATAAATCAAAAATATTAAATTCTAAAAGTTTAGAAATTGAAAATTCGGATTTATTTGGCACTTGGAATTTAGGACTTAGTGCTTCGATTAACAAACCAGGAACAATTAATATAAAAACAGTTGAAAAGCTAAGAAAATTAGTTAAAAAAGGGAAAGGCTGGTTAGTTATTGATGGAGAAGAAGATCTTCTAGCTCTTCCGGCAATACTTTTTGCACCTTTAGGCAGTTTAGTTTTGTACGGCCACTGGCAGTTGGGTGTAGTTGGCGTCGAAGTGACGGAAAACTCAAAAAAAAGAGCAATTTCACTCTTGAATCGGTTTAAAATTTGATAAACTGTAGTTTATGAAACAACCAAAAAATTTGGATGAAGCGTTTGAGATAGTTAATAAGCAAACGCTGGAAACATTTTTAAAAAAACACAAGGACTATGGTAAAGGCAATATTTTAGATATGGGTGAGTTGGGGATTGCTTTTCGGATTTCCGAAAAATTCAACAGGATTAAACACCTTCTTATGAACGGCAAAAAACCCTCCAATGAGGCCGTTGAGGACTCCTGGATTGACATCGCGGTCTATGCTGTGATCGCGGTTCTCCTTAAAAGGGGGTGGTTTCAGAAGCTTAATGTTAAAAAGTAAAAAGCTTCTTGATATAATTTTTCTATGAAAGATCCTTATCAACCATCGCAATTTGAGAAAAAATGGGTAGAGTATTGGGATAAGAATGGGGTTTATAAAACTCGCAAACTCGCAAACTCGCAAAATAAAAATAATAAACAATACATTCTTGCCATGTTCCCTTATCCTTCAGGAGCCGGTCTTCATGTCGGTCACGTTCGTAACTATACAGGCACAGATGTAGTTGCCAGATACTATCGGATGATAGGTCATGATGTTCTTCATCCAATGGGTTTTGACGCTTTTGGACTGCCGGCAGAAAATGCCGCAGTCAAAGCAAAGAGAAATCCAATGGATATGGTTCCGGAGCATATTAGTACTTTCAAAAAACAAATGAAATCTCTTGGATTTTCTTATGACTGGGACCGAGAGCTTTCTACAACAGATCCTGCATATTATAAATGGACCCAATGGTTGTTTATCCAGTTCTATAAAATGGGTCTTTTGTATAAAAAAAATACACCCATTAATTACTGTCCATCATGTAAAACCGGTTTAGCAGAAGAAGAAGTTTTGCCTAACGGCACCCATGAAAGATGCGGAAATAAAATCATCAAAAAAGACCTTCCTCAATGGATCTTTAAAATCACTAAATACGCCGACCGTTTACTTTCTGATTTGGAAGGCCTTGATTGGCCAGAAGGCATCTTAGCGATGCAGCGAAATTGGATAGGTAAAAAAGAGGGAATTAATATAGATTATAAAGTAAAAAACAGTGATGAAATTATAACTTGCTTCACAACTAGACCTGATACGAATTTTGGTGCTACTTTTATTGTCTTGGCTCCCGAACATCCATTTGTTAAGAAAATCCTAAATCCTAAATCACAAATCCAAAATAAATCCAGAATCCAAAAATATGTCAATGACTCAATTTCTAAATCAGAAATGGAAAGAGAAACTGAAGGAAAGAAAAAAACCGGAGTATTTACCGGATTTTACGCCATAAATAATTTGAACGGAAAAGAAATGCCGATCTGGATTTCCGACTTTGTCTTAATGGGTTTTGGCACCGGTGCGGTTGTTGGTGTGCCTGGACATGATATCCGTGATTTTGAATTTGCCAAGGAATTCGGCATAGATATAATCAGAGTAGTCAAAGGAAAAGATGGAGATACTTCGCCAATAACAAAAATTGAACAGGTCCAAGAAGAAGAGGGAACAATGGTTAATTCGGAATTTTTAAATGGTATGGAAATCCATGAAGCAACTAAAAAAATCATGGACTGGTTTGAAGAAAAGAAACTGGGAAAAAGAATAGTTACTTATCATCTTCGAGATTGGATTTTCTCAAGGCAAAGATATTGGGGAGAACCGATACCTATGATTTTTTGTGCAGATTGCGCAAAAAATCAAATCCGAAATCCGAAATCCGAAATCCGAAACGAAATGGCCGGATGGTTTCCAATTCCAGAGGATCAACTGCCTTTGGAGCTTCCCAAAATAAAATCATACGAGCCAACCAAAACAGGTGAATCGCCTTTGTCAACAGTTAAAGACTGGGTAAACACCAAGTGTCCGAACTGTGATGGGTTAGCAAAAAGAGAGACGGATACAATGCCAAACTGGGCAGGAAGCTGTTGGTACTTTATCGCTTTTTCCTTCTGGAATGAGGAAAAAGCAAATTCAAAATTTAAAATTCAAAATTCGAAATTGATTGAAAATTGGAAATTAAAAATTGGAAATTCCGGCAACTGGTTGCCGGTTGATTGGTATTTGGGTGGGGCAGAACATGCTGTTTTGCATTTACTTTATTCCCGTTTTTGGGTAAAAGCTTTATACGATTTGAAACTTTTAGATTTTAAAGAGCCATTCTTAAAGTTAAGAAATCAAGGAATGATTTTAGCTGAAGACCACAGAAAAATGAGCAAGTCGTTTGGTAATGTTATCAATCCGGACGAAGTAATCAAAGAATATGGAGCCGATGCCTTGAGAATCTATGAAATGTTTATGGCACCTTTTAATACCGAAATTCCTTGGTCAACAAAAGCATTACAGGGAAGTTATCGTTTCGTAAAAAGAATTTGGGAAATTTATAAAAAATACGAAATACGAAATCCGAAATCCGAAATAAAAGAAGATAAAAAACTAACTTCTAAGCTCTATAAAACCATCCAAAAAGTCACTACCGATATTCCGGAAGTCAAATTTAACACATCTATTGCCGCCATGATGGAATTTTTAAATGACTGGGAACGCAATCAATCAGGATTATCAACAGAAAATGCCAAGAAATTTCTGCAGATTTTAGCTCCTTTTACACCGTTTTTAACTGAAGAGCTCTGGCACGTTATTTTTAAAGAAAAACAGTCGATTCATCTGTCTTCTTGGCAGAAAGTTGAAGGAGAAATAGTTGAGGAAGAAATAATTATTCCGGTCCAAATTAACGGAAAACTACGAGACACGATAAAAGTTCAAAGTTTAAAGTTTAAAGATCAAAGCTATGTTGAAGAATTAGCATTAAAAAGTAAGAAATTAAAAAAATATTTTACAGGTAAGCCAAAAAAAATAATCTATATTCAAGGAAAAATTATTAATTTTATTGTGTAAATATGGACAGACAAAAATATATTGAAACGTTGAAAAAACAGTTAGAAGAAAATGTTTTTAAGCATTCATTGGCATTGGAAGCCTGCATGGGAGGACTATATGATTATTTTTCTTCGCAGAATCAGATAAGCGGTGAACCAGCCAAGGAAGAATGGATGATGTCGGGACTTCTTCACGACATAGATTATTCAGGGGAATTCAAACCGACTCATCCGCAGAAAACCTTGGAAGTCCTTGCAAAATATAGATTGACGATTCCAGAGTCAGTCCATAATTTAATTAAAGCTCATGCGCCAGATTTAACTGGTTATCAACCAAAAAATAAAGCTGAGTGGAGTATTTTCTGCGCTGACAGTCTAACTGGTTTAATTACGGCCGTAACTTTAGTTTATCCAAGTAGACGTCTTGCAGACGTGAAGTTATCATCTGTTGTAAAAAGACTACTTAAAGATTCTAATTTTGCCGCCGGTACTCGACGCGAGGATATTAAAAAAAGCAGTGATCCAAACGGTCTTAATTTACCAGTCGAAAAATTCGTTGAAATCTGTCTTAATGCAATGAAATCAATTGCCGACGATATTGGCCTCTAAAAAAATGCTTTCCATCATCATTCCAACCTATAATGAAGAAAAAAACTTAGGTATTTTACTCAGATCTTTAAAGCCGCAGTCCAAGTATTATGATGAAATCATAATCGCTGATAATTTTTCAAGAGATAAAACTGTCTCAATTGCTAAAAAATTTGGCTGTAAGGTAGTTAAAGGCGGTAGTCCGGCCGAGGGTAGAAATGCCGGAATTAAAGCCGCTGCAAGTGACAAGCTTCTTTTTATGGATGCTGATATTTCAATAACTAGAAACTTGCTAAAAGATATTACGTCGGAATATAAAAACAACAGTGTTGCCACGGCCTGGTTTAAATCAAGAGAAAAAAATTTGTTGAATATACTAGTTTGTTTAGTCGCCAATCTTACTAAAAAAATCAACTTGATATTTACTAGGAAATTAAATTTTTTGATTGGTGAGTATGGATTGTTTATAATGTGCGAACGTGCAATTTTTAAAAAAATTGGTTATTTTAAAGGTTTGGATGCTTATACGTTTGAAGACACATTTTTTTTCAGAAAAGCTATTAATTCAGGATTCCATTATCAAGTCTTACCGGCGATTGTTTCGATGTCGGATCGAAGATTAAGAAACAAAAATATTTTTCAACTTTCATTCTGGGGGCTATTGTGTGGTTTAATTGTCTTAATAACTTTATTTAAACCAGAAGTCAATACCCATTTACTCGCTTTATATAAATTTTTCCGAAGCAGAAAATACTAGGCTTAGATCTTATTCTTGAGCAAATAAGAGGCTGCAGAGATAAGATGTACAAATATATGGTAAAATATAACCTACTGCTATGTTTAAGAATTTATTAAACAAATTTAGAAACTGGTACAAAAATTTACCTGACAGCAAGAAATATGTTGAATTTGTCACCGCAGTTTTGACAGTGCCGGTTTTATTGACAGTATTGATTTCAAATCTTAATAACATTAATAATAAAAAAGAACCGGCTCCAACACCGGCTCCGACTGAAAAAATAGTTATTGTCACCAGCCCGGTGACTCCGGCTACCACTATTAGTCCGACATTGAGTCCAACTGCCCCCGAATGTAAAAAAGAAGTCGGTCCGGTAAAAATCAACAGACCTTCTGAAGGGGAATTGGTGACAACAGATAAAGTCTGTATTGATATCGGATATAAAACCGGTGAATACTGCAGTGTTCAATGGTCGTATAAAATTAACAGCAACGATTGGTCAGATTTTACTGACAAGACAATTTG
>Ga0233420_10000952_pt1 | contig 11493 bp, 9 predicted proteins | sample Watercolumn_Mata_4_FD_183009 | JGI IMG/M metagenome (GOLD analysis project Ga0233420, IMG submission 183009) | Freshwater microbial communities from Lake Matano, South Sulawesi, Indonesia - Watercolumn_Matano_2014_102_MG | ecosystem: Environmental > Aquatic > Freshwater > Lake | place...
AACGTCAATCGACAGAACTGTCCAGTTTTTGGTTGACAACAAACTTAAAAAGGCTATCGACAAATATGGTGCGACCAGCGGAAGTATTTTAGTTATGGAACCTGCAACTGGACAAATAATTGCCATGACATCCTTTCCTAATTACGATCCAAACCGGTATTCCCAATACCCAACCGAAATTTATAAAAATCCCGCTGTGGCCGGCACTTATGAGCCAGGATCAACCTTTAAAACTTTAATCATGTCTGCCGGACTTGACGTTGGCGTAATTGACCCCGAAACAGAATGTGATATTTGTGCTGGCCCGGTCAAGATCGGAGAATACTCAATCAAAACTTGGAATGAAAAATATTACCCTAACACCACCATGACAGATGTCATTGCCCATTCAGATAATACTGGTATGGTGTTTGTGCAAAAAAAACTTGGCGGAAAAAAAATGCTCGAATATTTAACTAAATTTGGGATTGGTAGCTCAACCGACATTGATCTTGAGGAGGAAATTTTCTTGCCGTTAAAAAAGTTAGGTGACTGGAGAGAGGTAGATTTGGCTACGGCCGCCTTTGGTCAAGGAATAGCCATTACCCCAATTCAAATTTTAAGGGCTGTCGGGGCAATTGCCAATAAGGGAATAATGTTAACTCCAAAAATAAAAATGGATACTGAAGTAGGAAAGTCTGTGAGAGTGATTTCTGAAAAAACTGCCACACAGATAACCACCATGATGATAAACAGTGTAGAAAAAGGTGATGCAAAATGGGCAAGACCAGTAGGATTTGATATTGCTGGAAAAACAGGGACTGCTCAAATTGCTATCGGGGGGCATTATGACGAAAAAAAAACTATTGCCTCTTTTATCGGATTCGCTCCTGCCGATAGGCCCAAGTTTGTGATGTTGGTGCTTTTGGTCGAGCCTAAGTCTTCGCAATGGGGTAGCGAAACGGCGGCTCCTCTGTGGTTTGATATTGCCAAAGAGCTGTTTAGATATTACCGAATTGCTCCAAAATGAGTATAATTTAAACTATGAAACATGCATGGGAAGGTTTGGTCTATGCGCTTATTTCTCAATCCAATTTTAGAGTGCACCTTTTTGTCTCAATTGTTGTTGTCGGTATGGGCATTTTGCTTAAAATTTCGATGGGAGAATGGATCACGGTGGCCATGACTGTTACTCTGGGATTGGTGGTTGAACTGATAAATACTTCGATCGAAGAAGCGGTGGATTTGGTCACTCAAGAATACAATCTCTTTGCAAAAAGAGCCAAAGATACAGCGGCAGCGGCAATGATGATTTATGCTGTGGGGGCTGCCATCCTTGGGGGGTTAATCTTTTTACCTAAAATATGGATTTATATCTGGGGTTAACTCTCTTTTCTTTTGCACTTACAGCAGCGGCGGTTGTTCCCTTTATTAATGTTTTTTACTTTTGGACAGAAGAAAGAAGTAAGCCTGAGGGTGGAGGGATATTGGTGGTTATTGTCACCACGATAATTTTTCTAGCGGTCATACCTTTGATTTCTCGTTTGGGAATCGTTGTTGTTAGCCTGTTCAATTTTACCCAGGAGTTGCATCTCATCCTTTTAGCTTTTTTGGGCTTTGGCATTTTGGGCTTTATCGACGACTATTGCCTGCTTAAATTTAATAAGTATGTTGTATCTTATCGTTGGTGGTGGATGACCATCTTAGCGGTTTTAATTGCCGCCATACTTAAAATTAATTTGGGAATTAGCATCTTAAATATTCCTTTTTGGGGGGTATTAAATTTGGGATGGGGGTATGTTCCTTTAACCGCAAGTCTAATATTGTTATTCATCTATGGGTTTCAAAAAGCAGATGATGTTGATGGTTTACCTTTAGGGGGGTTGATGGTTTCTTTGGTTGTCTTTTGGTTTTTATCCCAAGCTGCGCTAGACTCGATCCTGACGATGTTTTTGGCCATTTGGTTGGGGAGTGTTGTGGCCTTTTTATACTTTAATGTTTCTCCATCACGGATCCGCTTGGGAAGAAGTGGCGAGTTGGCTTTTGGGGCGGCACTAGCCGTTGTTGGTCTCTTGCTCGGGAAACCGATTGCGCTTCTGATCATTGGAGGGGTATTTATTGTGGAAGCTTTCGGCGGGGTATTGTTTAAGTATTTTGGAATTTCTTCTTTACAAAAATATTTAAAAGCAAGAGGTTGGACAGATGCGAAAATTATGATGAGGGGTTGGTTGGTTTCTTTGTTGTTGGCTATTTTTGGGCTATGGCTAGCAACACTCTAGCTCGAAAAATTTTGGTCTTAACCTTAATCCTTGTGGGATTGGGTCTTTTGATGGTTGGGAGTGCCTCTTTTGTTGATGGGGCCAAAAACTTTGCCGACAAATGGCATTATCTAAAGTTACAATTGGCTTGGAGTGGAGTGGGGATTTTAATGATGTTATTTACTTCCAGGTTTAATCTTAAGTTACTTTATAAAAACTCAACCCTGTTAGCGGGTTTGGCCTTGCTTTTTTTGTTAATAGTTTTGATTCCCGGGATTGGGATTAAAGTTTTGGGAGCTAGGAGATGGTTGGGGTTGGGTTTTTTGGGTTTTCAACCAGCTGAGTTGTCAAAGTTGTTTTTGTCGATTTTTTGGGCAGCTTTAATCTCCAAAAACGAACCCAAATATTCGACAATGTTTGCTTCGTTAATATTAGCGGTTGGTCTGATCATGCTGGAGCCAGATTTAGGTTCGGCTTTGATCTTGACTCTGATTGCTGTGTCGTTATTTTGGACCTCGGGAGGGAAAATATCTAAAATATTTTTTATTGGATTAACAGGAATTGGTATTGTTGGTCTTCTAATAATTTTTTCTCCTTATCGTCTGTCAAGATTAAGGACTTTTTTGGACGTTTCACACGATCCCCTGGGAGCATCGTACCATGTCAGACAAGCTATTATTGGTTTTGGTTCAGGAGGTTTTTTGGGGGTGGGTTTAGGACAAAGTTTGCAAAAGTATATTTTTCTCCCCGAAGCCACTACCGATTCGATTTTTTCTGTCTTGGGAGAAGAATTTGGTTTTGTAGGCACTTTAGCCACTCTTTTTCTATTTCTAACTTTGGTTTGGTACGGTTTAAATGTGGCCGAGAGGAATATCGATAGTTTTGAAAGAAATTTGATAGTTTGTATCACCAGCTGGATAGGATTTCAGTTCTTATTGAATACTGCCGCTATCACTGCTCTTGTCCCTCTAACCGGTGTTCCTTTGCCCTTTATTTCCTATGGAGGTTCATCACTTGTGGTTTTGCTTTCTGCTATTGGTCTTGTTATCAATGTTGCCAAGAAGGCCTAATCATGGCCTTGACATGGTACATACAGGTGCTACAATGAGTGCGTATGAATTCTGCAACCATTAAAATTAATTTATCCTCAGGTATTCTTCAAAATGCCCAGGCTGAGGCAGAAAGAATCGGAATTACTGTTCAGGATTTTATTCGCATGCTCATGGGCACTTATTTTTCTAATGCTAACTCAATCCAGGCTATTTCAAGAGATCAATATCTATTGAAAAGAGCTCAATCAGAGCTCATGGGAGGTGCATATACAGAAATAAACAACGCTAAAGAGCTTCAAAAACACCTTGACGATTTATTGAATTAAAATATGAAACTCCGGCTCACAAAGTCGTTTGAGCAAGAATACCGCAAAGTTGTTAAAGGAAACGATATTTTGAAAGAACGAGTGGATAAACAACTACTTATCTTGCAACAAAATATAAGTCACCCTTCATTGCGATTGCATAAATTGGGTTCAAGTCAGTACTGGTTCATTTCTGTTGACAAAAGTATTCAAGTTTTATTGATGATCGAAAAAGACTACTTGGCCATCTACCACATCGGCAAACACGAGGAAGTTTATTAATCTTTTTTCCACTCCCGATGTGGAAAGTGGTGATATACTAATTATTATGCAGTTGAGTAAAATAGGGATTGGAACATGGGGAATTGGTGGGTTTATGGAACCAGACCCTAATAATAATGATCAAAAACAAATTGATGCTTTGGTTTATTCACTTAATAAGGGGGTAAATTATGTCGAAACTGTTTATATGTATGCTAAAGGTAAAGCAGTCGATTTATTATCTGAAGCTTATAAGAAATCTGGAGCAAAAAGAGATGATGTTTTTGTTACTTTATCGGTCTATCAGCGTGACGCAAAAATTTCAGAAGAGGTTGAAGCCCGGGTTAATGAATTTTTAAAAACATTTGGGACAGACCATGTTGATAGCGTTCAGTTTACCATGGGATTAGTAAGAGATTTGGGTTTGGATCAAATTAAAAGCCTAGTGGATAAATTGATTACGAGTGGGAAAACAAAATTTACAAGTCTTACCAATTCTAGTTTGGAATTCTTAAAAATATACCACGAAACTTTTGGAAATAAATTATTCGCTCATGAGGGAGTATTTAATTTTGAAGTTAGAGAAAATGAGAAATATGGCTTAACCCAATACGCCAAAGAGAACAACATTCTCAATGTTGTTTTTCAGTCGCTGCGTAGAAATATGACCGCTGCTAGGAATTGGCCACTTTTAATTGAATTATCAAAGAAGTATGGGAAAGCCCAGAACCAGATAATTTTGAACTGGATTGTTTCCAAGGGCTTTTTCCCAATAGTTAAATCAAGTACCAAAAACCATATTGACGAAAATTTGGCGGCTTTTGATTTTCAAATTGAAAATGAAGATCTAAAAAGACTGAACGAGTTTGAAATACCAGGTTATACTTCTCCTGAGATTGATTGGTACGATACAGGAAAGGGTGAAAAAATCCATAATCTTCCCAATGTTTGGGATGCATTATATGAGAAGCAGCTTAACAATAAGTAACTGATATATAATTGGTAGTGTGAACAAGGACTTTAATAAATGGAATGCGTTAAAAGTGTTAACCTTAACAAAAGAAACGGACCCCTTGCGGGGTCCTCGGGTGCCTTTCGGCAATTTTTCCAATAAAACCCTTGTCTTTACTGGGGGACATCATACTGGAGCCTTGGAAGTGGCTAAAGAACTAAAAAACAAAGGTTGGAAGATAGTCTGGCTTGGACACAGGTTTAGCATGTGGGGGGATGCTTCCGATTCGGCCGAATATAAAGAAGTAAAAGAAGCGGGGATTGAGTTTCATGAATTGTTGGCGGGGAAATTTCACCGGACGTATAACCCTTTGAAATTAATTCGTATTCCCTGGGGGTTTGTTCAGGCTTTATATTACTTAATTAAATTCAAACCGACGGGGATAATTTCTTTTGGGGGATATTTGGCTGTACCAGTAGTCATTGGGGGGTGGTTTTTGAGAGTTTCTGCTATCACGCACGAACAAGCAACTGAGCCCGGCTTGGCTAATAGGTTAATTTCTCTTTTTGCTAAAAAAATCCTGGTAACATGGCAAGGAAATCTCGGCCGCTATCCATTTGAAAAAACAGAATTGGTTGGTTTGCCATTGCCGCCAGGGATTGTTGAAGCGGTAAAAAACCCAACACCGGAAACCCGACGCCGGAAACAAAGACTGTTTATCACTGGAGGTAAACAAGGTGCGGTTGTCATCAACAGAATAATATTTGAGGCTTTACCTGAGCTACTCAAAAAATATACTGTTTTGCACCAAACTGGAAATAACACTGAATATGGAGATTATCAAACAGCAAAAAAAATAAAGGCAATAGGATATCAGTGCGTGGATTTTTTATCATCAAACAGGTTTTCCAAAAGTTTATTGGAGGCAGACATTGTTGTTTCCAGATCGGGAGCCCATATTTGTTATGAGTTGGCCGTCTTGGGCAAAAAAAGCGTTTTAATTCCCCTACCTTGGGCATCGAGAAACGAGCAAACTAAAAATGCTGAAATACTCGAGAGGAAAAAATTGGCTATCATCATTTCACAAGATCAGTTAACGGTTAAGTCTCTGCTTTTGGCTTTGGAATATGCTGAGGTTTTAGATGGAAAGCCCATGGAATTGCCGATTGATTCTATGCAAAGGATGGTTGGAGTAATCGAAAAAACATATGCGTAAGAAAATTATTGTTGTCCTTTTACTTTCGGTCATAGTCTTTGTTTGTTTTTATTTTATCAACAGACAAAAGGTTCAAGGGGTTAAAATTAGCCCAAATCAAGCAAAAATTTCGGAGATCGTTAGGTTTATAAGCAATATGCAGCCAAGCGAGGTTAATGTTATGCTGGACGAAACCGTGTTGACTACTGCAATTTTGGGTGGTCCAGTGATATTATTAGATCTAAACCATATGCCAGATGATTGGCAAAACACTTTACAGATGATCTGGGAAAGGAGTAGGATCACAGCCAGGTACCCTGTGAAAGTAGATCTCAGGTTTAAAAGTCCCATACTAACTTATGGCAAAGAATAAATTAATTTCAGCAATTGATGTTGGAAGTTCGAAAGTGGCAACCGTTCTGGCTCAGGTGAGAGAAGATGATCCAGAAAGAATTCACATCATCGGGGCTTCGGTGGTGCCATCCAAGGGGGTTAAAAAAGGACAAATCGTCGATATTGCAGAAGCAGTTGACGCCATGGAAGAATCGGTTGAAGCTGCAGAAAGGATGGCCGGGTTTAGTGTTAGTTCAGTTTGGATTTCTATTGGTGGACCAAAAATAGCTTCACAAAATAGTCAGGGGGTAGTCGCGGTTACTCAACCTCAGGGTGAAATTTCTTCAGAGGATGTAAAAAGGGTTTCCGAGGCCGCTAGAGCCGTTTCACTTCCGCCAGCTTCAGAAATTATCCACGTTATCCCCAGGAGTTACAAGGTTGATGGGCAGGAAGGGATTAAAGATCCGGTGGGTATGAGTGGCATTAGATTGGAAGTCGATTCACACATTGTAACCGGATCGACTATTGATATAAAAAATATTAAACGTTGTGTTTCTGAAGTTGGTTGTGATCTTTCAGGGATGATATTTAATGGTCTTGCCAGTGGCCTTTCTACTCTCTCGGACACAGAAAAGGAATTGGGAGCAGTTTTAGTGGATATCGGTGGAGGAACGACCAGTATCTCTATTTTTATCGAAGGGGCGTTAGCTTACTCTTCGGTTTTACCGGTTGGAGCTAAGAATGTTACCGCGGATCTGGCGGCCGGGTTAAGAGTGTCGTTGGAAAGTGCCGAAAAAATCAAGATTTTCTTGGGGGTAAACAAGTCAAAAGAAGACGATGTCGACTTGAGTTCACTCAATCTTCCGGAAGAGATTAAAACTGTGTCGTATAAAACTTTGGTTGAGGGGATAGTTAAGATTCGTCTTAATGAAATGTTTCAAGCAGTGGCTGCAGAAATTAAAAAGAGTAATTTTGCCGGTCTTACCCCATCGGGAGTGATCCTCACTGGGGGCGGGGCTTTGACAGTTGGGGCCTCAGATTCGGCCAAAAGGACTTTAGTTATGCCGGTAAGAGTAGGGTATCCGACTGGAATTTCTGGACTAGTTGACGATATTGATGGTCCGGCTTTTGCTGCCGTGATCGGCTTGGCAAAAATCGCAAAAGATGGTGATGGTAGTGAAAAAGGTGGAAGCAGCTGGTTGCCCAAATTGTCTTTTTCGGGACAGTTTGGTAAAGTTGGCCAGTTACTTAAATCTTTACTACCGTAAAGTCGACTGTTACAATCGGTTCACTCCTGCCCTTCACATATTGTTATGGCGCTTGTTAAACCTGACGTAGGACGAATTGCAAAAATTAAAGTTATTGGAGTCGGCGGTGGGGGAGGTAATGCCCTCAACTCGATGATTTCTTCTGGCCAAATAAATGGTGTAGACTTTGTCGCAGTGAACACGGATGCTCAGGTCCTTCTCACCAATAACGCCAATATTAAATTACAGATTGGTGACAATCTTACTCGCGGACTTGGGGCCGGTGGTAATCCGGAAGTAGGCATGAAGGCGGCCGAAGAATCAAGAGAAAAAATCAAAGAGTATCTTATTGATACTGACATGATTTTTATTACAGCGGGGATGGGTGGGGGGACGGGTACAGGGGCGGCTTCAGTTATTGCTGAGGTTGCTCGTGAAGTTGGAGCTTTGACCGTGGCGATTGTGACAAAACCATTTACCTTTGAGGGGGCACGGAGAATGGTTAACGCTGAAGATGGGGTAGAAAAACTTCGTCAAAAAGTAGACGCCTTGATTGTTATTCCCAACCAAAGACTGCTTGATGTCATTGACCGGAAAATGACTTTGGCTGAGTCGTTTAGGGTGGTTGATTCGGTTCTGACCCAAGGGGTTCAGGGTATTTCCGATATCATTACTGTTCCTGGACTGATTAACGTTGATTTCGCTGACGTAAAGGCAATTATGTCCAATGCCGGTTCGGCCTTGATGGGGATTGGGGTGGGTGTGGGTGACAACAGAGCTCAAATGGCAGCCAGAGCGGCCATTTCGTCGCCACTTTTGGAAGTGTCGATAGATGGGGCTAAAGGAGTACTTTTTAACATCACCGGTGGCCCAGACATGACCATGGCCGAGGTAGACGAAGCAGCTAAAATTATTGCTGAAGCTGCGGATGCTGATGCTAATATAATTTTTGGAGCCGCCATCGACGATAGACTAATTGATCAGATGAAGATTACCGTTATCGCGACAGGTTTTGACGAAACCCGATCTAGACTTACGAACTTGGTGAACCGCAACAAACCCATCTCTCCTGTTTCTGGAATAGTGAGTGAGAAGAAAGTAAAAGTTGAGGAACCGCCACCCGTAACCGAAGAAACACTTGATCTTCCTGAACCTCAAACTGATTGGGATATCCCCGCCTTCTTAAGAAGAGGAAGATGATAAAAAAATTTTTGGAACGATTTTACTTCTCCTCAGTTATCATTGGGGTAGGTGTGGTATACTTGATTTATGGCTAAGATCCGCTATCAACGGTGAGCCTAAATGTAAACGAGAAGCAAAGAAGGTGGTACCACGGTTTGACTTTGTTCACCGTCCTTCAAATTAAGGAATTATGTTTAAGGCGGTATCACCAAATGTTGATTTTGTAGCTATTGAAAAAAGGCTTCTTGGTTGGTGGTATGAAAGTGGTGTAGTTAATAAATATTTGCACAAAAACGACTCTTCCAAAACCAAATTTTCTTTTTTGGATGGCCCTATCACGGCCAACAATCCCATGGGAGTACATCACGCCTGGGGCAGATCGTACAAAGATTTGTGGCAGAAATACCACACCATGAAAGGGGATGCTGGTCGTTACCAAAACGGTTTTGATTGTCAGGGATTATGGGTTGAGGTCGAAGTCGAAAAAGATTTGGGATTCAAATCCAAAAAGGATATCGAAGCTTACGGAGTGGCCAATTTTGTAAATAAATGTAAGGAGAGAGTTTTGAAATACTCAGCTTTGCAGACCGAACAAACTAAGCGTTTGGGTAATTTTATGGATTGGGAACATTCGTATTACACCATGTCTGATGAAAACAATTATTGGATTTGGAAATTTATTAAAACCTGTTGGGAAAGGGGCTGGCTGTATAAAGGACACGAATCAATTCCCTGGTGTCCTCGTTGTGAAACGGCTATTTCTCAGCACGAGATTTTGACTGAAAATTATAAAGAAGTTGTACACGAATCAGTGTTTTTGAAATTGCCAATTATTAACCGAAAGGGTGAATCACTTTTAATCTGGACGACTACCCCTTGGACAATTCCGGCTAATATTGCCGTGGCTGTTGATGAAAAGCTGGAATACGGTTTGTTTGAGGGAATGTGGGTAGCTTTGGGAGCCGCACCAAGATTATTTGGCGAAGCAAAACCAATCAAGATCTGTTTTGGTAAAAAATTGCTGGGTTTGAAGTATAAAGGTCCATTTGATGATTTACCGGCAGTTGCCCAAGTAAGTTCTCATCCCAAGTTTCATACCGTTATCCCCACCGATTCGCAAATTATGCCTATTTCTACTGAAGAGGGAACTGGCTTGGTGCACACTGCCGTTTCAGCCGGTGAAGAGGACTTTAAATTAGGTAAAAAACTTGGACTACCCATGATTCCGGTTATTGCCGATAACGCTGATTATTTTGACACTATGGGCTTTTTGTCTGGAAAGAATGCAAAAAAGCACCCTGAATTGGTGTTGGATTACTTAAAAACCGAACACTGGGCACTGAAAACCGAATACTACAAACACCGTTATCCTGGTTGTTGGCGTTGTGGGACAGAGTTAGTTTGGAAGGTGGCCGATGAATGGTATATCGCTATGGATACACCCGATGATTCTGGTAAATCTTTGCGCAAACAAATGATGACTGTGGCCAAAAAAATAAAATGGTTACCGGCGTTTGGGTTGGAAAGGGAATTGGATTGGTTAAAAAATATGCACGATTGGTTAATTTCCAAAAAAAATCGTTATTGGGGTTTGGCTTTGCCTATTTATGAATGTAAATGTGGCCACTTTGAAGTTATTGGAGGAAAAGAAGAATTAGAGTCGCGTGCAGTTGCTGGTTGGGACAAGTTCTCTGGAAATTCTCCCCATAAGCCTTGGATCGATGAAGTGAAAATAAAGTGTAAAAAGTGTGATAGTGTAATAAGTCGAATTAACGATGTTGGCAACGTCTGGCTTGATGCTGGAATCGTGTCTTTTTCAACACTCCCCAAAGATTGGTTCCCGGCAGATTTTATTACTGAGTCCTCTCCCGGTCAGTTTAAAAATTGGTTTTATTCCTTAATTGCTATGAGCACGGTTCTAGCCAAACAAAACCCATTTAAGACGGTATTGGGCTTTGCGTCTTTGTTGGCAGAAGATGGTCGAGCTATGCATAAGTCTTGGGGAAATGCGATTGAATTTACGCAAGGGGCAGACAAAATGGGGGCCGATGTCATGCGTTGGATTTATGCCCGCCAACAGCCAACCGACAATTTATTATTTGGTTACAAAAAAGCCGACGAGGCCAGACGCCAGTTTCATTTGATGGTTTGGAATATTTATAACTATTTTGTTACTTATGCAAACTTAGATAATTTTGATCCGAAATTGAAAATTGAAAATGGAAAATTGACTATTTTGGATAAGTGGGTTCTGGCAAGGTTAAATCAAACCATTAACTCTGTTACTTTGTCACTTGATAACTTTGATGCTTTTGGCGCTTCCCATGCCATTGAGGATTTTGTCAACGATTTGTCTCTTTGGTATGTACGCAGGTCACGTAGTCGTGATGACAGAGCGGTTGTTAACGACACCCTTTATCAAGTTTTGGTGACGTTGTGCAAGTTAATGGCTCCAATTTTGCCCTATATTACAGAAGAAATGTACCAAAACCTGACTAGGGAGGAATCGGTCCATTTGGCAAATTGGCCCACTCATCAGAAACTAAAAGGATCAGATCTAAAATTGATTGAGGATATGAAACAAGTTAGAAAATTAGTGGAAGCGGGTTTGGCGGCTCGAAAAGCGGTCAATGTTAAAGTAAGACAACCATTGCGTAAAATAATATTTAATACTCAATGTTCAATGTCTGATGAGTTGCTTCAACTAATTAAAGATGAATTAAACATCA
>Ga0233420_10000958_pt1 | contig 11470 bp, 14 predicted proteins | sample Watercolumn_Mata_4_FD_183009 | JGI IMG/M metagenome (GOLD analysis project Ga0233420, IMG submission 183009) | Freshwater microbial communities from Lake Matano, South Sulawesi, Indonesia - Watercolumn_Matano_2014_102_MG | ecosystem: Environmental > Aquatic > Freshwater > Lake | place...
AAGAATTAACAATGTCATAAGCGGTCAATTTCTGATCTTGTGAATATCTCATATCAAGAGGCCCATCCTTCATAAATGAAAATCCCCGGGAAGGATCATCCACATGAGGAGAACTAATACCAAGATCAAAAAAAATAGCATCAACTTTTGGCCCCGCCTCACCAACACTCTTGTCTTTAGCCTTCTGCTTTGAAGTTCCAGAACAGTTGATTTTACGCTCAGAACACCCAGCTTTCTTCCCGTTACACTTCTTTCTCCCCTTCCCACTAAAGGCTTCTTCAACCCTACTTTTTAAAGATCTGAAATTATCGTGAATAAAAATTACATTTTTATACTTAGCCAACCTCTTTTTCGCTTCCTGTAGATTCCTTTCATCCTGGTCAAACCCAATCAACATCCCGTTTTTCCCAACAATTTTGAGTATTTCTGAAGCATGACCTCCAAGTCCAAGAGTAGCATCCACAACAACCTCCCCTTTTTTCAAATTTAAGTACTTGCAAACATCATCTTTTAACACAGGAATATGCTCCATTTTTCAGCTTAATATAAGATCAGAACGCCAACTTTCCCCTCATCCATCTGTTCAAAACTTGTGCACAATGTGTGTATAATTTTTTTACTCTCACTTCTGCCCCTGAAAATAAGCCTTACAAGTAAAATCGTCAATAAATATATTAAAGTTAGTACAAAAATAGTAGTCATACATCAATCAAAACAGCAAAAAAGACCATATTTTTAACCTTAAATAAGCCATTCTCAATCATAATTTAAAATCCTTTGATAGAAATCACAGTTGTTGTATAACTTTTGTGTGCAGATTAATAAGAACAATCCGAAAAACGCTTACATACACAATCCACACAAAATACAAAATTAACAGATTACAACTTCAGTCTATCCAGAAACTTTCAAGTCAAGATCTCAAACCTAAAAACCGGAGTTTGCGGCTAAGGCTTGGTCAAACACACCAAAAAAACTCTCGCAGCACATCTCCCTACCTCATTATCCCACCTAATTCCTTCCCGTCCCCACGAACAAAAACAGTCGTATCACCAACAATCTTCACAATAGTAGAAGGTGGATTCGGTGGAATCTTTCCCCCATCGGCAACAAATCCAATCTTACCAAACTTCCTCACACCAAGTTGCTTTTTCAACTCCAAAACACCATAACAAGGCGGTTTGCCGGCAAGATTCGCCGAAGTCGTTATAATCGGCCCCTTCAAAAGCTCAACCATCTTTGTACTAAAAGGATCGCTACTGTAACGAATTGAAACAAATTTTTCTCCTTCATTAAAAAACTCCGGCAAACTTCCCTTCCTCTTCATAACCATAATCGAAACAGGTCCAGGCCAAAATTGCTCAACAATTGTCTGCGCATAGTCACTAAAAAGCCCAAACTTATCAGCCATCCCGACAGAATCAACCATAATACTCAAAGGTTTATTTCTTTCCATTTTCTTAACCTCATATAAAAACTCAAGTGCCTCTTTATTAAAAGGATCTACGGCAAACCCATAACAAGTCTCAGTTGGATGCAAAACAATTCCGCCTTTCTTCAAGACTTCTGCGGCTTTCATAGCTACATCATCCTGGTTTTGAGAAGTCAATTTCATTGGCCTTGATTATTAATCTCGCCCAATTATACTAACGACAATCTCAATGTCAAATTAACGTCAATTTAACCTACAAAACTATGAAAACAAAAGTTGCAATTAACGGATTCGGACGCATCGGCCGAGCAATCTGCAGAATAATAATCGACTCAAGAACACTTGACCTAGTAGCCATAAACGACCCCGCACCAAAAGAAACTCTTGCGCACCTTTTAAAATACGATTCAAATTACGGAGTTTGGGATAAAGAAGTTTCATGCACGGAAGAAGGATTAAAAATTGGAGACAAAATTATTAAATGCTCCGCGGATCGCGAACCTCTTAATCTTCCATGGAAAGCCTTAGATATAGATGTTGCAATCGAATGCACAGGGATATTCACAAATCGCGAAGGAGCAAGCAAACATATACAAGCCGGAGCTAAAAAAGTTTTAATTTCAGCCCCCGGGAAAGAAGTCGATTACACGGTAGTCCGCGGGGTTAATTGCGACGGGCTTAATAAAGAACACATCATCGTTTCCAATGCATCCTGCACAACAAACTGCTTGGCACCATTTGCCAGCGTCCTTCATAAGAAATTCGGAATAAAAAGAGGGCTAATGACAACAATCCACGCATACACAAACGACCAAAATATATTAGACGTAAGCCACAAAGACATGCGTCGCGCACGCGCAGCAGCATTGTCAATGATTCCAACTACTACAGGCGCCGCAAAAGCAATCGGCGAAGTTATTCCGGAATTAAAAGGCAAAATGACGGGCCTGGCAATAAGAGTTCCCACTCCAACAGTTTCATTGGTTGACTTGGTCGCTGAACTCGATAAACCTGTAACCGCCGAAGAAATAAACAAAACCCTGGAAGAATCCGCAAATAACGAACTTAAAGGGATTATGGGGTTTAATATGCTTCCCTTGGTTTCGATCGACTACAAAGGCAATCCCCTATCATCAATAGTCGATGGCATGTCAACTCAAGTCATCGATGGAACCCTCGCAAAAGTTCTCGCTTGGTACGACAACGAATGGGCATACTCCGTCAGAACTATTGAAGTTGCAAAAATGATGGGAGAAAGAGTTTAAAATTATATAAGCTCGCAGGAAATTGGCCAAAATCACTGGCCACAAAACCTTGTCAAATCCTTATAACCATCACCATGAAAGCAAAAAAAATAATTCTTACAGTTTTCGTCATTCTGGTCGCACTACTTTTTGCTACAGCCTTGATTTACTACTACATAAAATTCAATAACCAAGATGAACAAATTTCCGGTTTACTCGCCTGTCTCCTTGTTTCCGGCATGTTTGGTCCAATGTTTTTCTTGCCGAGTTACTTCAAATCCAAAGAGAATTACCCGCTATCAACAGCTTTTATAAACTATTCAATATTGATAGTAGAAAGCACAACCATGCTTTTGGGCTTAATTCTTTATGGAGATTCCCTCGGAGATTATGGACGAATATACATTCTTTTAATTTACGGCTTTTTTATATTTCACACATTCTCTTACCCAAAAAAATTCTTAAATTCACTGATCCAATTTATCGTCCCGATGGGATATATAGCTTTTAATATCATCAAATTAAAATTTTTTTCAGACACAACGGCATTAAGTAGTTTAGACATCATTCATAACAGCCTATTTAAAAGTGGTTATTTATTTGCTTGGGGACTTATTATCGGAGGCTTATTAGTATTCAGTAAATTTTGGTATATGAGTAGAAATCAAGACAAATACAAACAAGAACTAAAAGGAGTTGATAACATTAAAACACTGTACGTTCCATTTATTCTTTATATCGTTTTTATTTTTCTCCCCGGAGTTTGGTACATGAGTCACGGCTTTGAAGACTTTTTTGAATCAAAAGGCTCTCTGGTTTTCTTACTTATCAGTATTGTTTACTTCTTGTACCTCATATACACACAAGGGAAAAATTTTGGGAACCAATTAAGAAACTTTCTTACAGGGAAAACTCAAAAAGATACAATCAAAAATTAAAAACTATACTTAAAAATCCCATACTCCTACACGCACTAATTCAGTCAACGATAGACACTCCGAACTCCAACCTATTCTTTAACTCTACCCAAAAAGTCCTTCAGAATACTACTTTCAAGTATAAGATCACGGACTTGCTTAGCCAAATCAACAGGAACTAATCCTTTCCCGCCATTTGGCACCAATATCTCAATAACTACAGGTGCTTCACGCAAAGAATCAGAAATCCTGCGAGCCTCATCGGCATTAGTCGGCACAAGCCCTACCTCGCTCAAATAAGCCATCAAAGGGTGCGACGGCCCAGAAGTAACTTTGTAATAAGCCAAAACAGACTCCATTCCTTCATCTCTCATCACATTAAGACGAAAATTTCTTCCTTCCTGGCGAGCAGAAACCCCTTCACATTCAGCCATACTTTTTCTTCCATAAACAACAACAACCCTCTGACCATCAACATCAACCTCACTAGTTCTTACAGGATAAGTTAAAGGCATAAAAAATAATTAAAATTTAGGAAAACATATTAATAAAAAATTCTGAGATATCAAGACTAATTTTAAAAAACAAGTATTTCAAAATTGACCACCGGTGAAAAACTAGCCACAAAACTTGCCAAATTTCGAATTAGCACTGTATAATGCCAACTGCTAACTTGAGCCAACATCGAGCTGACCTCTAAACTCAAGACTCAAAATTATGAAACTTACTAAAAAATGACCGAAAAACGCCGACAACAAGTTCTAAAAGCAATCATCAATCATTTTATCGAAACTGCTGAACCGGTGGGATCAAACACAATTATCGTAAAATTCCACTTTCAAGTATCCCCCGCAACAATTAGAAACGACATGGCATACCTCGAGGATGAAGGATTAATTTATCAACCTCACACATCAGCCGGCCGCATCCCAACAGACCTCGGCTACCGCGCATACATAGATGAGATGGCCGATTACGACCAAGCCCGCAAGGAAGCGACAAAAGTCCTGACCTCATTAGTCGAAGAATACAAAGCCGAAAAAGCAAAAGAATTTATCTACGACGCCGTAAATCTGCTTAGTAGAGCAACCGGCATCGCAAGCTTTTCAACAATCCCGGACAGCAAACGAACATTTTTCATAGGCCTTTCAAACATCCTGCGCCAACCGGAATTCGCGCAGGATACCGTTAGAGCAAGCCAAGTTTTCGAGGTCTTCGAACACAGCGACAACTTCATCAACACATTAAAAAGTTTGGAAATAGGTAGCAGCGTCCGCGCATTCATCGGCGAAGAAAACATCATCAAACAAATTCAATCATGCACAATCATAGTGGCAAAATATAATGTAAAAGGATACACGGGCTACATCGGACTTCTCGGCCCAAAACGCATGAATTACGCTTTCAATATCGCAATTTTGGAGCAAATAAAAGATCTCCTTGCAACACACAGCAGATAGTGGCACAGGCAAATTCTACACGAGAATTAGCACCTAAATCTTTCAAATATGACCGATAAAAAAAATCCACCAAAAGAAGACCCTTTGATAAAAGCTCTGGAAAAGGCAAAAAGGGAAAATGAAAAAGCAGAAGCCGGCAATTTAAAGGAAAAACTTTCTGAAACAGAGCGAAAATTAGCAGAGACTGAACAAAAACTCGCTCAAATGGCAGAACTTGGCAAACGAGCGATTGCCGACATGGAGAATATGCGCCGTAGAATAGAGGAAGATCGTTCAAAAATGGCTCTCTTCGCAAACATTGAATTAATACAATCAATTCTTCCCTCTCTTCAAGATTTCAAACGGGCAATCACACATACACCAAAAGATCTTCCGCAAAATTTGAACGAATGGGTCTCAGGCGTCACAAAAATTTTCGGTCAACTCGAACAAGCTCTATCAAAAATCTGTGTCACAGAAATAAAAGCCCTAAACGAGCCATTCGACCCACATTTTCACGAAGCCGTCATGCAGGGAAAAGGGCCAATAAATCAGGTTTTGGAAGTCCTCGAGCCAGGCTACATATTAGGCACTTACGTAGTAAAACCAGCAAAAGTTAAAGTCGGAATGGGAGAATAACAGCTCCAACAAATATACACTTATACATTTAAGCTCTAATCCCAATTCCTGCCAATCTTCTCCCTATTTCGTCGCGCAGATTTCTAATTAAGACCTCTCTCATTTGGAAATACCTCGGGTCATCCCTTACCGCATCGGTAAAAATACAACAACCAAAAGGGACACACCTTCTAACAGTTCCTCTGACCACAGCAGAAATTGGGCTACGTGGCCTATACCTGGGCGAAAACATTAATATCCCCAACAAAGCAATCACGTCCTCAAAACTTAATCCTGGAAATTCCCCATCAAAGCCCCCTCCTACAACTGCACGATGGATCACCGGCCCATACCTCACCTCCATCGCTCTCATTTCTTCATCGGTGGGCATCTTCCGCACTGTTTCAGATCCAGCCACTTCTGATTCAGGAACTCTCTCCATTACAAATTTTTAACTATTTAATTATTTTTAGAAAACCTTATATACAGACCTGAATTAACTGTCAATAATTTTTCTATTGACCTTTGTATTTTAGCACTCTATAATAGCGAGTGCTAACAATACTAAGCTCCGGAGCTCACCTACCCTATTAGTTAACTCCGGAGCCTACTATTAACCCAAACATATATGTCAAAAATCATAGGTATCGATCTCGGAACAACAAATTCATGCGTCGCCGTCATGGAAGGCGGTGAAGTCACTGTCATCCCAAACGCCGAAGGCGCACGCACAACCCCATCTGTCGTTGCAATCAGAGACAGCCAACGACTTGTCGGTATCACCGCAAAACGACAAATGGTCACAAACCCAGACAATACAATTTATTCCGCAAAACGTTTCATCGGCCGACAATACGACGAAACAACCAAAGACGTCAAAAACGTAGCATTCAAATGCGTAAAAGGAAAAGAAGGCGAAGTTGAAATCATACTCGACGGAAAACAAAGGCGCCCGGCCGAAATCTCGGCAATGGTTCTTCAAAAATTAAAAACCGACGCAGAAGCTTACCTCGGCTTTGATGTAAAGGAAGCCGTAATCACAGTCCCGGCATACTTCAACGATGCTCAACGTCAAGCCACAAAAGACGCAGGGAAAATCGCAGGATTAGAAGTCAAAAGAATCATTAATGAACCAACCGCCGCCGCACTCGCATACGGCCTCGACAAAAAAGGTGACAAAACAGTAGCAGTCTACGACCTTGGTGGTGGAACGTTTGATATTTCAATTCTTGAAATGGGCGAAGGAGTCTTTCAAGTTAAATCCACAAATGGAGACACACAGCTCGGAGGTGACGATTTCGATCGCAAGATCATGAAGTACTTAATTGATGAATTCAAAAAAGACCAGGGCATCGACTTAAGTAAAGACAAAATGGCCCTTCAACGTTTGATCGAAGCCGCTGAAAAAGCAAAATGCGAATTATCAAGCGCTCACGAAACAACAATTTCACTTCCATTTATTACGTCTGACGCAAGCGGCCCAAAACACTTTGAAATGAAATTACCTCGCGCAAAGCTTGAAGATTTAGTTATGGATCTAATTGATAAGACAGAGGAACCATGCCAAAAAGCGCTTGAGGACGCCAAAATCATGCCAAGCGATTTGGATGAAGTGATTCTCGTTGGAGGCATGACAAGAATGCCGGCGGTGCAAGAAAAAGTTAAAAAGATTTTCGCAAAAGAACCTCATAGAGGAATGAACCCAGATGAAGTTGTCGCAATCGGCGCCGCAATCCAAGGTGGAATTTTGCAGGGCGACAGCCAAGTAAAAGACATCTTGCTCGTTGACGTCACTCCTCTTTCACTCGGTATCGAAACATTGGGCAGCGTCAATACGGTTCTGATAGAACGAAATACAGCTATCCCAACTTCAAAAACACAGATCTTCTCAACAGCAGCCGACAACCAGACTTCCGTCGAAGTCCACATTGTCCAAGGCGAACGCCCGATGGCTGCAGACAATAAATCTTTAGGTAAATTCATGCTCGACGGCATTCCCCCATCACCACGCGGTGTCCCACAAATCGAAGTCACTCTCGACCTCGACTCAAACGGAATCTTGAACGTCAAAGCGAAAGACAAAGCAACCGGCAAGGAACAACACATCACAATCACAGGCTCAAGCAACCTTAACGAAGCCGAAATTCAAAAGATGAAAAAAGAAGCGGAACAATTTGCCGAAGAAGATAAAAAGAAAAAAGACGCTATCGAAATTCGAAATCGCGCAGACTCTCTTGTAATCCAGTCTGAACGCACATTGAAAGATACCGGCGATAAAGTCGGAGACAATGTAAAGAAACCCGTTCAAGAAAAAATTGACGCCTTAAAGAAAATCTTAGAAGACAAATCCGCGAAAACCGAAGACATCGAAAAAGGCTACAAAGAACTCTCTGACGAGATCCAAAAAGTCGGAGCAGAGATGTACAACAGCGCTGGCAAAGCCAGCGCAAAAACCGCCAGCGAAGCTGGCGAAAGTTCTTCTACATCATCAGAAACTCCTCAAGAAGACGACGATGTAAAAGTGTACAACAAAGACGACAAAGAAAAAGGTAAAAAGAATGGTAAAAAAGACGATTCAGTAGAAGGAGAGATTGTGGACGAAGAGAAATAAAAAATTTCTATCTCAAAAATACTATGTCAGAACTCTCAGAACATTTAGAGTTAAGAGAAGACGCTACCCCTCAAGAAATTGCAGAGGCCTGTAGTGATATTTTAGATCAAAACACATGCCTCGCAATTGCAGAGGAAGAAGATCCAATAAGCGCTTTAGAACTAGCTTTTTCAGCATTAACAGAAGCTGGGACCACAGACCCAGACAGATTTTTAACGGAGAGAAATATTCTATCTCCATCGAAAGATGATAAAGAGACACCACTATCCCATCCACTGCAAACATCAATCAACGAGCTAGGTCGAGGACAAATGATTAATTTATTAAAAGGGAAAGGTATAGAAACAAATACTGAAGGGACACCTGTAACAAACCTAGACAGAGACGAATTGGACACAATACTTTCCCAAGTAGCCATGGGAGACCCCAACCTGGCAAGAATCATCTTCACATTAGCAGAGCACCCTTAAAATAAACAATTCTTCACAAAATCCTCAAACATCTACATATCCAAAACGTCACACATGCTCCACGGCTCAAAAGTCACATTAAAACCAGCCACTCTTAAAAATGCCTCAACTTTCGTCCAATGGTTCAAAGATCCAGAAGTTATTAAATACACAACTATTCTTCCTTTATCATTAAAGGACGAAATCGAGTGGCTAAGGAAAGTAAAAAGGAATAAGGACGAAGAAATTTGGAGCATTTTTGTCGACGGAAAACTGATAGGCAACACAGGCGCGCACGACCTTAAAAACAAAGATAGACATTTTACGGTAGGACTTGTGATAGGAAACAAAAATTATTGGGGCAAAGGATACGGAACAGACGCCTTCCAAACTTTGATCAAATACCTTTTAAAAAACAAAAAAGCCAAAAAACTAATACTAGATGTCCGCACAAAAAACAAATCAGCAATAAAAGTTTACAAAAAATGCGGCTTTAAAATTATAAAAAAAATTAAAAAACTCTGGGAGCGCGAAGGGAAAGAATACGATTGCTTTTTAATGGAACTGACCAATTCATAGCTCAAATTAGCATCTAAAAACTTACTTCACTTCGCAAACCATACAAGTGCAAACCCCTAATACACCTGACTATGAGTCCCCACATCCAACATTATGACAAGGACATAATTGTTATACTCCTCAAAAATGATACGGATATCTCCAGTAACAGAAATCGCACGCTTGCCGTACAGAGAACCCTTCAAAGCGTGGTTTTTTAGAGATAGATTAAATGGATCTTTAAAAAACGTTTCTATCGCAAGATTCACTTTCGCCTTCAAAAACTCATCCAATTTACTGTATTTCTTTTTGAAACTTTTATGTCTTATTATCTGCATCAAATCAACTGTTTAATTCTTTGATAAAATCTTCTGGATTTTCAAAAGGTCCACTTACATTAACACCTCTTTTAGCTTCCTCTGAAGCTTTAAGAATTTCCTTCTCCTGCTGGATAGTTAGTCTATTCTCTGTAAGCAAAGGGAATGGAAGTCCCTGAGTTATAACAATCTGCTTAAAGTAAACTTTAACAGCACTGCTCATATCCATGCCAATTTTATCGAGCACTTTTTTGGCAGATTTCTTGGTATTTTCATCAATACGAACTTGAAGAGTAGACATAATAATTAAGGTTAGACTATTTCAAGTATAATACCTAAGTAATGACATTGTCAATACATAGAATCTAAAAAAACAACTTGCATTTCATCCCAACACACTGTATAAAAAGCCCTCTTAAAAATCCAATCTTAAATTATTAACCATAAAATATGTTACATCCACTCCCTATAGAAGTAGATAACAGAAGTGAAATAGCAAGAATAACACTAGATGGACAATACATAAGAACAGGTGTGAATTCAGAACCTCAAAAAGATGTCGGCGAAAAAAGATTAGCCGCGGCAACACAAGCACAAGTCATCACAACCATCATAGACGGGTAGATAACAATCGTAATTCTAAATTAACCTACGAAACCACAAGCAAAATTTAATTGCCAAATCTTTTAATTACCCATAAAATCCACGTAATTCACGAAAACAAAACTACTCTGCACCGGCACGCTAAACTAAACCAAACTAAGCTAAACTTCCGCCAGCTTACGCAGGCAGGTTTGCGACGGAAGTCCCAATACCACAACAATAATTATAAATTTTAAAAATGGCCACAATATTCGGCAGATGGAAACCGGAAGGTGAAGTAAGTGAACATGAACGAGAAACAGGCAGTTGGATCTGGGATCGATCATGGGGAAGACAACCGGCATCACACTTCCAGGCAAAAACATCGGGGGAAGGAAATTCTATAGACTTTGTACCAGGATTCACACCCCCGTTAAAATATCAAAAATCCATAAGAATGGCTTGCGCAAAAGCCCTTGGGATTCCATACGATCACCCGGAATTTGACAGATCAAAAGAAGCGTTGGTCGAAATAACGCAAATTACAGGCTACAACCGGCACAAACCGCCACGCAGACATCAATAAGAACGACCGGCAGGACACCCCCAACATACAAACGAAACTAACACAAAACCGTACGTACATAAACGACATTTGCAAAGACTAGCGCAAGCCAATACCTAATTCTCACTACTCCCCAAACACCGCATCTTTCACTTTCACAAGATCTTTCATCTGGTTTGCCATGATTTTATTTTGCGAGACAGTGTAAAAATAATCTCCGATGTACAAAATTCTAGCGATGGCCTTCGACCAATCATAATTCTCATTATATTCTTTATTGAAATCATCAAAATGCGTCAACTTCCCGCGAAGCTTAAACCCATCTTTGATACTCACGTCATAAATATAAGCTCCCTGATAAGTATAATTCCCATACGTCCAAGAAAGATTCTCTGAATTCACTTTTTGATCAGCAGGTATCTCGGCCACAGTAATCGGGAAAGCCATAATTCCTTTGTTTTTATCAAACAATAAAGCCTTGTGATTGTATTCAAGCTCACTGTAAGTTCCTCTATCTCCAATCACAACACTGTGAAGCTCCTTTGGTTTCGTAACATCACTGACATCAAACATCGACAGCTTTATCCCTTGAAACCAAACAAAATTAGTCCCCATTTGCGCTATCTCATCAGTTGTCAATTCGTTTGTAGCAAGCCCAAAACCAATTATATGAGTCTCATCAAAAGGATGAAGATAATCGCTGACGCCGTGGATCTTCAGTTCGCCTAAAACCTTCGG
>Ga0233420_10000959_pt1 | contig 11457 bp, 9 predicted proteins | sample Watercolumn_Mata_4_FD_183009 | JGI IMG/M metagenome (GOLD analysis project Ga0233420, IMG submission 183009) | Freshwater microbial communities from Lake Matano, South Sulawesi, Indonesia - Watercolumn_Matano_2014_102_MG | ecosystem: Environmental > Aquatic > Freshwater > Lake | place...
CTCAAGCAGGGCGGGGTCCGAGAAGAAATCTTCCGGCTGATAGCCGGTAATCCGTTCGCATGAGGGAGAGTTGTAATAGTACTTACCATCCGGGCCTAGCCAATACTCCCAATCATGGGTAAAATCCGCGATGGTCCGAAACATGACTTCCGATTTCTGCAAGGACTCTTCCGCCACCTGCCGTTTCACTAACTCCAACTGCAGCGTTTGATTGGACTTTTTTAGTTCCGCGGTACCTTCCTCCACCTTATCCTGGAGAATATCTCTGGCGCGTTTGATTTCCGAAAATAACGGGGCAATCAGGGCCACTCCCACCGCCATGGAAACGGAAGTGGCCATGGCGATCAACTCCTGGCTGACGTCCACCGACAGAAGCTCCATACCCCTGACGTGCCACTCATACAGGGTAAAGCAGCGTCTCAAACTCATGAGGACGATGGCCGCGGCGATAAATATCCAGGCCACGGTCTTCTTGGTGACCCAGATCAACCGCAAAGCCAGGAACGCAGCCAAAAACTGGAAGGGAATGGAAATAAACAGGATGAAGTAAGCCTTGTTCATCGACTTGCCTCCTAGAAATTCCCCGGTATTTAGGCATTCTCGATGCTTGCTTTCCAAGCCTGGATGAAGGTTATCAGGTGCTTTGCCGGTAACCTGTTCAATCCCAAAGCTATTATATGGAACCAGTCCCTGATAATCGATATAGGTATCTCCTTAAACCTGCAAAAAATGTGCAAATAAAAATATTCGACAAGATATCCTCCGGGAGCCTCTCCGGGCGTTATTCTCTGATTGTAATCAGTGTTGTCTGGCACGTTAATTGAAAGGCAAACTTTGTAGGATTGTCCCTGGTCTCTGGCTTGGTGGAGGCTCATCGGGGCACAGTGGAAGTTGAAACGACATGGGTCGGGGCATGGTTTTCCGGGCCCTGCTGCCCACGTTCGCCGACGGAAAGGCTGCCAATGCAGGAGAGTGGCTCCAACAAACGAGTCCTGGTGGTGGATGACGAGGAGGCTATCCGCAACGGTATCGCCCGTGTCTTGACCATGCACAAACTCAAGGTGGATACTGCAAGCGGCGGGCTGCAGGCCCTGGAGATGGTGGCCCGGCAACCCTACACCGTCATCCTGTTGGACATTAAGATGCCGGACATGGATGGCATGGAGGTACTGAAGCACCTGCGCCAGGATTATCTCGAGACCGAGGTCATCATGATCACCGACTTCCCCACCATCCCGAGTGCGGTGGAGTGCATCAGACATGGGGCCTTGAATTACCTGGGGAAGCCGCTGCGCATAGACGATTTGAGGGCTGTGGTCCAGAAGGCCCTGGACCACCATGAAAAGCGACTCCAGAAGAAACCGGCCAAAGCGGCGCTTGACCGGGAGTGTTTCGAGTTCATCATCGGCGACTCCCCGGCCATAAAGCAAGTCTTTTCCAAGATTAGGCGGGCCGCGCCCAGCGACAGCACGGTGCTCCTGACCGGCGAGAGCGGCACCGGCAAGGAACTGGCGGCCCGGGCCATCCACCTGTTGAGCCCCCGCCGGGACAAGGAGTTCGTGCCGGTGGACTGCTCCGCCCTGGTGGAGACCCTGCTGGAAAGCGAGCTCTTTGGCCACGTCAAGGGCTCCTTCACCGGAGCCCATCAGACCAAACACGGCCTCTTCGAACTGGCCAACCACGGCACCTTTTTCTTCGACGAGATCACCAACCTCAGTCTCAACATCCAGGCCAAGCTCTTGAGAGTGATCCAGGAACGCGAGTTCATGCAGGTGGGTAGCCAGAAGCGCATTAAGCTGGACATCCGCATCATCGCCTCCTCCAACCGGGACCTTAGCTAAGCCGTCAAGGCCGGCGAGTTCCGGGAAGACCTCTTCTACCGCCTCAGCGTCATCCCTCTCCGTTTGCCACCTTTACGCGAGCGCATCGGTGACATTCCGCTCCTTGTGGCCCATTTTCTGTGCAAATATTGCGAGAAGGGCAGCCGGAAGATCAGCGGCATCGCCCCCGCGGCCATGAAGCTGTTGAGTAGCTACGCTTGGCCGGGCAACGTCCGACAACTGGAGCACACTATAGAACGCATCGTCATTCTGGAGGACGGCGACGTCATCCTGCCGGAACACCTGCCCAGCTTCATTAGCCAGCGCCAGAGGGAGTTTCAACTATTCTTGGAAGAGGAGATCACCCTGGAGGACTTAGAAAAACATCATATCCAATTCGTTCTGCGCCGCACTAAGGGGCACCGCCAGGACGCTGCTCGCATCCTGGGAATCAACCGCAAGACCCTGAGCCATAAAATCGAAAAATACAAGCTGCAGGCGAATTGGTAGGTTTCAGCCAGTATTCAGTTGGAAGGTTGATAATCGATTGTTAGAGGCTAAAGACCAGATGAAAACTATTCTCATAGTTGATGATGCCTATTCTACCCTGATAATGCTCAAAGAGGAATTTGAAGGGGCAGGCTACGAAGTGTTGATTACTAATTCGGGACTGGAAGCTCTAGAAATCCTGAATAACCCGTCCCAGCCGGTGAATTTGCTAATCACCAATATGCGTCATGCCGGCCCTAAAGGGTTAGATTTTATCTGGCTTCTTAAAAAAACTTGGCCGGATTTGCCGATAATCTGCCTTACGGCATTCTCTGAATATAAAGAGCTTCCTCCTAACGAACGGCCTTTCGATGATTTGGTGGAGAAATCATATGATTTATCAAAACTTAAGGATAGTGTTGCTATCCTTATAGATAAGAAACAAAAAGAGGGGTGAGATCAGGCGTCTCCGCAGATTAATGACCATCAAGGAAAGCAGGAGTATCCACTCGCTGACGAAACTTTTATCCCCGGTTGCCAAATCTAAGGATCCCACCCTTTCAATGAGCAACAGCCGGCTATCCTTCAACGCCTCAGCGTAACAATGATATCTCTCGGATGAGATAAAACCAAAGGGCCAGCTAACTTACCACGAAATTGACTTATCGGGGGAGTTAGGTAAATTGCAGGTTGGGACGGATATGAGAAATTTTTAGCCTTCTGATAAGTCCTTAATCAAGGCAGTTAAAATCTATATGACCGACGAATTTGGGAGGCCAACGTCGGGCCTCCCAAATACCTCTAAAAGGTGTTAAAAGGCCCCCAAAAGGCGCATAGGTTGGTCGTCGGTAGATGAAATATCAAGTAAATTCAACATCTTTAGAAAATTCCCGCCTTCGGCACCAATCCATGCCAAATGAGGCGCAACCATCGAAGGTTGCGCTTTTTTTTGCGCTCCTCATACCGAATTGCAGTCAAATAGAAATTAACTGTAGAGGCGAACCTTGTATTCGTCCCTACGACAAACTGGCGCTTTGTCCCGGATCACATATCTTAGTGGGGTATTATTCGGCGGTGAGGAAGGAGATAAAGCTCTTTAAGGTTGCAGGGTCGTAGATGGAGCCGCGGGTGCCCCGCATTTCCCGGAGGATTTTGACGGCCTCGAAGGGCTTATAAGACCCGCGGTAAGGCCGGTTGGTGGTGAGGCTCTCGTAGCTGTCCAACAGACGCATGATGCGGGTCCAGGAATGTTGACGGCTCAGGGGCAGAGCCAAAGGGTAGCCGGAACCGTCGGCGTTTTCGTGATGTTCCAGGGTCAGGCGCAGCACCTCGTTGGGCACATAAGCCAAAGAAGTCGCTTTGCTCAACAGGCGGTGTCCCAACGCGGGATGTTGATTTACTTCCGTTCTTTCTTCTGGAGTCAAGGGCCCTTCTTTGGCAATGATTTCCTGGGAGATGCGGGTCATGCCAATGTCGTGCAGGAGTCCGGCCATACCTAAATCCCGGCTCTCCTTTTTGGATTTCTTCAGGAAGAGCATAAAGGCCATCCCCAACAGGCAGAGGTTTATGGAATGGTTGTAAATATTGTAATCATGATAAAGAACCTTCCACACTAATTTCAGAGAACCGGAATCTTGCTGCAAACTTACGATAAGACCTTCTATCAGAGTTTGGGCCTTGTGCACTCCGGGTCCAAAGCGAGCTGAATGGAAGGCCTTGCGAATGGTAAGGTTCAACTGTTCGGAGAAAACGGTCAGTAATCCCGGGGTAACCTTGGCGCTCTCGTGTTTCAACAACTGCATATGCTTGTGGAGATAGGTGAGGGCTTTTTCCATATCCCCATTGAGAAAATAGAGGCGGTCGATGCCCTTTTGGGCCAGCAGGTCCAGCCACTGCCGCTCCCATGGTTCTCCCTTCTTGGAGAAGGGCAGGTAGGCAAAGTCCTGGGACCCTTTTTGCGCCACTTTGAGATACAGATCGAAAGGTATCCGCTCGTTTAGAATCAAGGCGGACAGATTGATGGGGGTATAAGGCGACGCCACCACATCGAGGGTGGGGCGGTGCAAGGTCCTGGTATCTGAAGATAAGAGTTTTTCTTTAACTGAGGGTTCATCCATAACGCTTCAACCGAGATAATGGGGCGATTTTGCCTCCAACCCTTTACAAATCAAGTGATTAACCTTTAGCGACCCTGGGGTTGCGGCCGGCCAAGAAAGTGATAAACGCCAGCAAGTAATGATGGTCGTAAATTTTCTTCTCTTCCCATTGCTGGCGCATGGTCCACAATGCCTCTTTGGGGGAGATGGGCGCCCGCCAGGGGCGTTCGGAAGTCAACTCCTCGTAACTGTCAATAATGCACATGATGCGGGCCCAGGTGGGGATGGCGCTTAATTTCAGGCCCTCCGGGTAGCCGGAGCCGTCGCCGTTTTCATGGTGCCGCAGGACCATTTGCAGGGCGTCCCAGGGAAGGTGGGCAAAACTTTGCAGCATCCGAAACCCTTCCAGGGGATGCCGCTGGATGTTGACCATATCGTCTTCACCGGGCCCTTCTTTCTTGTCCAATATATCTCTGGGCAGACGGGAATAGCCGATGTCATGGATCAGGGCCCCCAAACCGAAGTTCCGGGCCTTATCCGCCTTCCACCCCAGGTAATTGGTAAAAGCCAGCCCCAGGAGACAACAATTGACGGAATGGGTATAGACGTAAAAATTTTGCTTCTTGATTTCCAGCAACAATAAAGAATTATAGTTGCTCTGCTTGACGGTGTCCATCAAGTCGTCCACCAAGGATAAGGCCAGGGTAATCTGCTCCCCGGTCCGGCTCTTTTCGGCGGTGAAAAACCGCATGATCCACACCTGGGTCAAGTCGTAGACCCGCTTGGATTTCTCCTCGGGTTCAATATCTCCAAACTTTATCAGGCGTTCCAGGTTTTCTTGCTGGTAGGTGAAAATCCGGTCCACGTCCGTCAAGGAATAATAGAGCCATTGTATCTGCAATTGTTTCAGCTTCTCGAACCATTCTTTTTGAAAAAGGTCGCCCGGAGCGCAGCAGCGGACCATCTTGGGTGCGGGGCTCCCTTTGTCCTTCATCTTCAGAAAAAGGTCGAAGGGCACAGGTTCATCCAACTTGACGCTTTCCAAAGACAGGGGCGCGTATTTTTCCGCCTCCTTGGACATTAAGGCCGAGGAAATGACGGAACTGGACCGCATCTGCTTCTGAAAGAAATCAGCCATAAAATATCAACCGAAACTCGGCATAACTCATGGGCAATACTGTGGAAAAGGTCTAAAAACCCTAAACCAGGTTAAAAGCCAGGTCTTCTGCCCTATTCAAAGATAGATTCGGCAATAGAATATATCTTCTTCAAATTTTCTTGCATCATTTCTGCAGGGGAGGTTAAAAAGCTGGCCCGCTAATCTTCTGGCGGCAAAATCCGGGAAATATGGGGCAGACCGCCTTCCTCTGCAAATAACCTTCTTAAAGGGGAAGGCCTCATTCGTCCTCAATATTCCATAATCCCCCGGTTCAAGGTTAATGGAGAAATTGACGATATTTTCAAGAGGAGCAGTGGCAGGTTGCAGGAAGAGTAGCGAAGACAAGTCTTAGAAATTTCACGATGGACACGGAAAACAGAGAAGGCCTGGAGCTTAGGCAAGCTTTGAAAAAAACCGGCAACTGTAAAACTCCGGCCTATTTTACTGGCGGCCAATGCCCGAATAAGGACGCGGGCAGGGCAGGCCCCCTGGTCTTGGCCCTGGTTCTGAGCCTCACCCTGTCCGTGGGAGCCTCTTTGACTCCTTGGAATCCCCTGGTGGTATCGCTTATCGGCCTTGGGATTACCTTGCTCTTGCTGGCCTATCTCTTTAGAAGCCGGCAAGCCCTGGCTTATTTAAAGGCTCAGAACCAGGAATTTGAAGACATGGCGGGGCAAAGCGCCGCGGAGTTGAGCCGGGTCAACTCCGCCCTGGACCAGGAAATCAGTGAGCATCAGGAAGTCAGAAAAAAACTGGAGGAGAATGAGAAATACTTTCGCGCCATTCTGGAACATGTGCAGGCCGGGTTTCTGATCATTGAAAAGGAGAGCAAACGGATCATCGACATCAATGACACCGCGCTGCGGATGATGGGCGCGGCCAGGGAAAAAATTGTGGGCGACAGTTGTTACCACTGCATCTGCCCGCCAGGGCGGTGTCCTGTCACCGATCAGGGGGAGAAGGTGGACAACCTGGAACAAATGCTGCGTGGCTTTGACGGGAAGGAAATTCCCGTCATCAAGACCATCGTTCCCCTGAGTTTCGGGGGACGTCAATATCTGTTGGAAAGCTTTGTGGATATATCCACCCAAAAGCGGACCGAAGAAGAACTGAGGTCGGCCAAGGAAGAAGTGGAGCAGAGCATCCAGAGATTGGCGGACGTCAATGCCCAGTTGGAGAACGCCATTGAACACGCCAACCTGCTGGCCAATCAGGCCGCGCTGGCCAATATGGCCAAGAGCGAGTTTCTGGCCAACATGAGCCATGAAATCCGCACTCCCATGAATGCAATCATCGGTTTCACCGAATTGCTGGAGGAAACCCGCCTAAGCGAGGAGCAGAGCGGTTTCGTCAAAACGATTAACCAAAGCGCCGAGGCCTTACTTTCTCTGATTAATGATATCCTAGATTTTTCCAAGATCGAAGCCGGCCAATTAGCCATGGATAGCGTGGATTTTGATGCAGAGCTCATCGCCCATGAGGTCTGCGCCATCACTTCCACCCGGCTCCAGGAAAAATCAGTGGAACTGCTCTGCCGCATCGGTGAGGAAGTGCCAGGCCTGGTCCTGGGCGATCCCGGCCGCTTCCGCCAGGTCCTCCTCAATCTGCTGTCCAACGCGGTCAAGTTCACCAAGGAAGGGGAGATTGAGCTTTCCCTAAAGGTGGCCGAAGAGCTGCCGGCGCGGGTTAAACTTGAGGCAGAAGTCCGGGATACCGGCATCGGCATCCCCGCCCGCATGCTGGAGCAGATTTTCGATCCCTTTCAGCAGGCGGACGGCTCTATCACCCGCCACTATGGCGGCACCGGCCTGGGCCTTTCCATCTGCCGGCAGTTGGCCCAACTCATGGAAGGTGAAGTGTGGGCGGAAAGCCGGGAAGGCCGGGGCAGCATCTTTCACTTCACCGCCTGGTTGGGGAAAAGCGAGAAAGCCGCGCCGGAAAAACAGCCGCCCATCTCCCTGGTGGGCAAAAAAGCGCTCCTTCTGGACGACAACCGGACCAACCTGGACATCCTCACCCATATATTGACTAACGCCGGTCTGCGGACGGTGAACCTGACGGACCCTGAAGAAGCTGTACCCACACTGCAAAGGGAAATGGCAGCCAGCGACCCCTTTCACCTGGCCATATTGGATATCCAAATGCCCGGCCTGGACGGCTATGCCGTGGCCCGGCTGATTCGCCAACAGCCGGGCGACCTCTCCCGGCTGCCCCTGTTGGCCTATTCCTCCTCCACCGGCCAAAAAGCAGCTAAATTCCGGGAGGCCGGTTTCGATGGGTATTTGCTCAAGCCTGTGCGGCGGTCCAAGTTGCTGAAAATGGTGGAAGAATTGTTGGGAGCGGACCTCTCCGGACCAGAGGCGGCTGAAACTGCTCCCCTTGTTCCGCAGCAGGCAGTCGTGGAGGAGGAGAAACAAAGGGTCCGCGTCCTACTGGTGGAAGACAATCCGGTGAACCAGAAATTAGCCATGTTGATGCTCCAGAAGAAAGGTTATGAGGTGGACCTGGCTCAAAACGGCCAGGAAGCGGTTGATAAATACACCGCGGACCCCAAGGGTTATGATCTGATTTTCATGGACGTGCATATGCCGGTGATGGACGGTCTCACCGCCACCAGAACCATCCGGGCGGGGGGCTTTGCGGACATCCCCATTATCGCCATGACCGCGGATGCCCTGCGGGGAGACCGGCAGAAGTGTCTTAACGCGGGCATGGATGACTACATCACCAAGCCCGTGAAACGGGACGTGGTTTTTGGCATGATATTGAAATGGCTGGAAAACCGGGACGAGGAACGACGGACTGCCCAGTCCTTGCGGCTGAAATCCGAGGCGGACGATTTAAGTTTTTAGAGTTACAGGAGTTATTATGGCAGTTAGTTTGTCCGCCTCAGGAGCCTTAAACCGGCTCCGGCCCTTTCAGGGAACAACCGCGGCCTTCTTTTACCGCCAGTAAGTTCCGCTTTCCCCTAAGCGAGCCTTCAACTTTTCCTTCACCACCCCCAAAAATTTACGTTCATAATAATTAAGAAAACGGCCGATAAGTATCAATGAGGTGTATCAGGCAGGGAATGTGCTTATTCTCGACGGCAATCCCTAACCGCTGATTGAGGAAGCCGGGAGCGGAGGTTGCTGTGCTTCCTGCCGCAGGATTCGTGATATGCAAAGAGGTTCCTTATGACTGAGATTTTCAACCGCCAGGATTTGCTGGAAAGGCTGGAAGGAGATGAAGAGATCCTCGAGGTCCTGGTGCAAACTTTTTTGGAATACACCCCCGAGCAAATCCAGGGAATTCGCCACGCCCTGGATGCAGGAGATGCGAGGGAGGTGCAACAGCAGGCTCACTCTTTAAAAGGCGCGGCGGCCAGCATCAGCGCAGGGGCCTTGCGGGATGCGGCTCTACAGGTGGAGCTGGCCGGGAAAAACGGCGCGCTGGAACAGGTGCGATCCCTGGTGGAGACCCTGATCTGGGAATTTGAAAATTTGAAAAAGGCATTGGCCGGGTAAAACCGGGTAAAGAAAGATGGGATTACTGAAGATATTGCGGGGTAGATGATCAGGGCTTGAGGAGAGTAGGCAGGTGAAGGGCGATAAGATTTTTCACCGGTTGGATCCCAATAATTTGAGACCCGGTGAGGAAGTCAACTTCAGCATCTATGTGAAAGCCGATAATCCAGGCGCGGCTAAGGAAGAATACTCACTTTTTTGCCGCCGGGGGGAAATTTTTAACCCCGGTTTATTCGCTAAAATCAAATTCAATTACATTCAATGGGTCTATTATCATCGCCGGGATCAAGAAAATGTGAAGTATTATTTTAATCCGGATTTGACTCTCATCGGAGATGTGCAATTTCTTAGAGAGAAAAAAAGATTGGGAGCGATTCCCATAATCAATAAAGAAATCTATTTCTCCTTGGCGGTAAAAAATTTGCACCCGGGGATAAAAGTCCCCGTTGATATTTTTCTGAAATCTAAAATTTTGGGAAAGAGAGATTATCGCTACTCCATCGCCGTTCCTAAAGGGGATATTTGTCAACCGGCATTCCTTGACAATCTCAACCGGAAAGGCATCGACTACGTTTATTTTCGCAAGCAAGATGAGGAGGAAGTTTTCCGGTATTTATATCATAATTTGGGTTTGATAGTAAAAGATGAAACATTACCATATAATAAGAAAGCAGAGTTGCTTTATAATATCATTCTATTATGGACCAGCCGTTTTTATAATGAGCAATATAATAAGACAGTTGCGGAATTGAAGACAGGATTTCGGCTTATCGAATATTTATTTAGTATGCTTCAGCAAGACAAACATTCGCTCCAATGGCTCCCCAGGCTGCGTCGGCATGGGGAGAAATTGCATGCCCATTGTTTAAATACCTGCGTATTGGGAATGGCTTTTACCAAGTATCTTGGATGGCCGAAAAATCAAGTGATTGAGTTCAGTCAAGGAGCGTTACTGCACGATCTAGGTATGATAGATGTTCCAGACGCATTGTTAAATAAGCCTGGCAGGTTATCAAAAGCCGAAATGCAACTGATAAAAAAGCATCCTGAAGACAGTTGTCGTATTATTAAAGAGATATCTTCCTTAAGTATCGATCCCATGGTTATGATATTTCAACATCATGAATTCGGCGATGGTTCCGGCTATCTTCAGGGCCTGAAGCTGCCGATGATCCATCAATGGGCCCGGATTTTGCGAATAATCGATAGTTATGAAGCCATGACTTCGAACCGTAGTTGGCGGGAAAAGTATGATCCCCTAGGAGCCCTGCAGGAGATGCGTCAAGAATGGTCGAATAAGGGCATTTTCGATACTAACTATTTGGTTGCCTTCATAAAATTCTTATCACCGAAGTGATGGTAATGAAACCTGCCTGTCTCGTCTTTAAGTAGACTCACCTTAACTCAAAATCTCTCTTATTTTTACTGCCAAGGTTTTACTGCTGCACGGTTTATGGATGAAATGCGCGCTTTGCTCCAAAAAAGAGGTGTTGGTGGTTGGTTGCATATAATCCGACATATAGAGAACTTTCACTTCCGGGTGCGATTTGGCTATTTTCTTGGCCAGTTCTATGCCGCTCATTTTCGGCAGCACCACATCAGTCAGCAGCAAATGCACGGGCTTCGGGCACTGCTGCAGGAGAGATAAAACTCCGCTGGGGTTGCCGGCTTCTAAAACGGTGTAACCGATCTTTTGCAAAAACGTCTTCAGTTCATGGCGTCCGGAATCATCCTCTTTTACCAGGAGGATGGTTTCATTCCCTTGTAAGTCATAAAGATTGGTTTGTCTTTGATCCAGGTCGAGATCGTCAACTGTTCTGCCCGCATTGGGAAGATAAATTTTCAGGGTGGTCCCCAGGTTCGGTTCACTCTGCACGGAAATATGGCCGTTAATTTGTTTAATAATGCCGAAGACGGAGAAAAGACCTAACCCCGTCCCTTTTTCCGGCCCTTTGGTAGTAAAGAACGGCTCAAATATATGCTCCCGGATTTCCGGGTCGATGCCGGTCCCTGTGTCACTGACGGCCAGCATGATATAGGGGCCGGGGGTTATGCCCACGTGTTGTTTGCAAAAGCCGTCATCCAGATAAACCGGGGTGGTTTCAATGGTCAGGCGGCCTCCCCGGGGCATGGCGTCCCGGGCATTGATGACCAGGTTCATAATGACCTGCTCCATCTGCCCGGGATCCGCGAGGACATTGCCGGTTTCCGGATTCAGCGCGGTCAGCAGGTCGATATCTTTGCCCATAAGACGCCGGAGCATTTTCGTTTGCTGCTCTACCAGTTTGTTCAAATTTATATGGGTGGGTTGGATGGGCTTTTTACGGCTGAAGACCAACAACTGGCGGGTGATGGAAGTAGCCAGCTCCACCCCCTGCCTTATTTAT
>Ga0233420_10000964_pt1 | contig 11427 bp, 9 predicted proteins | sample Watercolumn_Mata_4_FD_183009 | JGI IMG/M metagenome (GOLD analysis project Ga0233420, IMG submission 183009) | Freshwater microbial communities from Lake Matano, South Sulawesi, Indonesia - Watercolumn_Matano_2014_102_MG | ecosystem: Environmental > Aquatic > Freshwater > Lake | place...
ACACTTCGATCTGCCAATAGCGCACAAACGCCGCGCCTGCGGCAAGCGCGGCAAGGACGAAAAAAGTTTTTCGATTCATCAATGCCGGAAATGTCTCACGCCGGTAAAGATCATCGCCATGTTGTTCGCATCGGCTACCGCAATTGAATCTTCATCGCGCACCGAACCACCCGGCGCGATCACGGCGGTGATTCCATTTTGCGCGGCGACCTCAACGGAATCGGGGAAAGGGAAGAACGCATCGGAAGCCATCACCGCGCCTCTGCTTTTTTCTCCAGCGCGCGCCGCCGCGATCTTCACACAGTCCACCCGGTTCGGCTGCCCACCGCCGATGCCCACTGTCGCCGTCCCTTTAGCAAACACAATCGCGTTTGATTTAACGTGACCACAAGCGATCCACGCAAATTTGAGCGCGCGCATTTCATCTTCTGTGGGTTTGCGTTTACTCACAACCTTCCACTCCACATTGGAGGGATCACCCGCGTCCAAATCCTGTCGCAAAATTCCGCGCGTCACGCTTCGCAACTCGTATTGACTCAATTCTAGATTCGGCATCGCCACCAAACGCAGATTCTTTTTGGCTTTCAACTTCTCGCGCGCTTCGGGCGTGAACGACGGCGCGGCGATACATTCGGCGAAGAGGTCGCCCAATGCAGTGGCGGCGTCACTGTCAAACGGACGGTTCACTGCAATGACTCCGCCGAAAGCAGAGAGTGTATCGCAAGCAAACGCGAGTCGGTAAGCATCCGCCACAGTCGAGGCGGTGGCAATGCCGCACGGTGAAAGATGCTTGACGATGACGACGGCAGTTTCGTTATACAATACCGCGCCGCGCCACGCCGCATCCAGATCGAGAATGTTGTTATACGAAAGTTCTTTGCCCTGCAGAACGTCGCCGCCAAAAGGTTGGTCGTTAGGCTTCCACGAATACAACGTTGCTTTTTGATGTGGGTTCTCGCCGTAGCGCAATTGCTGAACGGGATAGGCGCGTAGCGTGATGGCATTGCCGCCTGATAGATAATCGCTGATCGCCAGATCATATTCCGCCGTGTGCGCGAAACCTTTAAGGGCGAGCCGTCTCCGCGTCTCTAGCGTTGCATTTTTATTCTCCTTGATCTCTCGCAACACCGACTCATAATCCGCCGGGTCGCAGATGAGCGTGACACGCGCGTGGTTCTTCGCCGCCGCGCGAATGAGTGCCACACCGCCGATGTCTATGTTCTCAATCGCATCGTCGAGAGTCACATTCGGCTTGGCAATCGTCTCTTGAAATGGATAAAGATTCACGGCAACGAGATCGATCATCTCGGCGTTCACACGTTTAAGATCAGCGCGATCTGAATCAGTATCACGCGCCAGCAAACCACCGTGAATCGCGGGATGCAGAGTCTTGACGCGCCCGCCGAGAATCTCCGGTGAGTGAGTGTAGTCAGCCACATCAGTCACGGGTAGCTTCGCTTCGCGCAAAGTTTTCGCCGTGCCGCCCGACGCTAAAAGCTTCCAACCAAGATCGCGGAGACTTTTTGCAAAGGGGATGAGGTTGAATTTGTTGGAGAGGGAGAAGAGGGCTGTGGGCATGGGTTGTTGGGTGGTTAGGCTTGTCCTGAGCGAAGCCGAAGGATGGTTGGGTGGTTAGGTTGTTAGAGACTGGAGATTAGAGATTAGAGATTAGAGATTAGAGATTGATTGATGAGTTGAGGGGTATTATACTGATAGAAGTCTAGGTGGTGAAAGATTCGCGTCGGCAGGAATCGCTACAGCAAAGATGCAAGCAACGCACAGTAGAGAGCTAACATGCAATACAATTTCGAATGGGATCCGGCAAAAGCGAAAGAAAATCTACGGAAACATAAAATCAGTTTTGAGAACGCCAGTGAAGTGTTTCTCGATCCGTTCATGACTTCTGTTGAAGATGACGAACATAATGAGGAAGAAGACCGTTGGGTTACAATGGGCAGAGACAAAAAATCGTCCCTGCTCGTTGTCATTCATACTTTCCGCGAGATAGATGACGACAATAGCAACATTCGAATAATCTCTGCGCGCAAAACAACGAAGTCCGAATCCAAGCAATATTCAATGAGGTAACTATTAATGAAGAAAGAATACGATTTCTCCAAAGGTGTTCGCGGCAAGTTCTATCGCCCAAACGTGCGTTTAAATCTTCCCGTCTATTTAGATGACGACATCGCCGAGTTTATCCAGAAATATGCCAAGCACAAAAAAGTAGATATGCAAACTGTTGTGAACGAAATCTTGCGCAACAACAAAGAAATGATTCAATCCCTCCGCTAAAACCTCATACTGAAGTCTCACGCCACACCTGACAGGTCTTGCCGAATTTAATGCTTGCCGACTCGTAACCAGACCTGTCAGGTGTCAACGGGTTAAATAATCATCTTGTCATACTGAAATTGCAACTTATACAATCGCGCATACAACCCATCGCGCGCCATGAGATCGTCGTGTTTGCCGAGTTCAACCAAGCAGCCTCGATCCAGCACTGCGATGCGATGGGCATTGTGCACGGTGGAGAGACGATGGGCAATGATGACTGTTGTCCGATGTTGCATGAGCTTTTGCAGGGCGTCTTGCACCAACCCTTCGGATTCCGAATCCAGACTCGATGTGGCTTCATCAAGCAGCAAGATGCGCGGGTCTTTGAGGATCGCCCGCGCAATGGCAATGCGTTGACGTTGCCCGCCCGAAAGTTTAACGCCACGCTCGCCGACCAAAGTTTCATAACGATTCGGCAGCCGCGCGATAAATTCGTCGGCGTTAGCCGCGCGCGCGGCGGCGTCAATCTCAGAATCGCTCGCGTCCAACTTGCCATAACGGATATTCTCGCGCACACTGCCGCTAAACAACTGTACTTCTTGCGGCACGAGTGCGATTTGTGATCGCAGTGAAGCGAGAGTCACGTCACGCAGATCGAAATCATCTAGGCACACACGCCCGCTCGTCGGATCGTAAAAGCGCGGGATGAGATTGAACAACGTGGATTTGCCCGCGCCGCTCGGTCCGACCAACGCCATCACTTCGCCGGATTCGATGGTGAGGGCGATGTCGTGTAAGACGGCGCCCGCACCCGCGTAAGCGAAAGAAACAGAATCAAAGGTGACGCGGCCTTTCGCGCGCGGCAGTTCCCGCGCATCCACTTTATCGTTTACGTCCGGCACTTCGTCAATCAATTCAAAAATTCTTTGCGATGCGCCGAGCGCTTCTTGAATCTGCGTGTAGAGATTCGTAAACGCGCCGATGGACGACGCGATGTTGACTCCGTAGACGATGAAGGCAATCAGCGCCCCACCCGTCAGCCGAGCCGCTAACACTTCGCGCCCGCCGAACCACAAAATTCCGGCGATAGAACCAAAAGCGAAGAACGTGATGAGCGGACCGAACGCGGCGCGCACCACTGTGAGGCGCATGGTGGCGGCGAAGGCGCGTTCCATTTGATCGGTGTAGCGATTCGTTTCGTAACCTTCGCGCACAAAGGCTTTCACTATTTTCACTTGGCTCAATGCTTCTTCGGCGATTGCCGTGCCATCGGCAAGTTGGTCTTGCACTTTGGTCGAGAGTCCGCGCAAACGCGCGCCGAAGATCGCCGCGCTGATCGCCACAAGCGGCGCGAGGGCGAGAATGAAAAGGGTGAGCCGCCAATTGAGAATGAGCATCAACACCAACGACCCGATGAATGTGAGCGATTGACTTAACACGGTGGCGACGTTATTGGTGAGAACGGTTCGCACCAGAGTCACATCAGATGAAAGGCGCGAGACAAGTTCACCCGTGCGCCGATCTGTGAAGAAGCGCAAACTTAATTGATGCAAGTGCTGATATGTTTGCCGCCGCAGGTCAACCACGATGCGCTCACCAATATACGAGAGCGAGTAGCCTTGAAAATAGTAGAAGACCGAGCGAATGAGAAACGTGGCGATGAGGAAGGCGGTGATGCGATTCAGTTGATCGCTATCGCCTTGCGTGAGGACGCTATCCACCAGCGATTGCATAATCCAAGGAAAGACCAAGCCCAACCCCGCGCCGACGACGAGGGCGATAACGGCGATGAACATATAGCCGCGATGCGGCGCGAGATATGAAAAGAGTCTTTTGATTTGATCGGTGGAGGGTTGGATGAATTTTTGTGGTTCAGAGAAACGGCGGGGACGATCGGTGCGGGTGAAGAACATGGTGAGGCAATTATACGCGAGGGGTGTGGGAGATTTTAACCAAAAAAGGGACTCCGCTTTCGCAGAGTCCCTCACGCATCACTCATCACGCATCACGTTCTACCAACAACCCTCTTCAATCTTTGCACCCACATCGCCCCTTTCAACTTCCACGTTCCCACAATGCCATAAGGCAAGAACAAAACAATGGCGATGAAGACCACGCCGAAGATGAGTGGCCAGCGCGGACCAAAGGTAGCATTAAGCCAATAGCCCAAGAGCTGCAAGACGGCAGCCCCGATCATCGAGCCGATCAAAGTCCCCGCGCCGCCGATGATGGTCATCAGCAAAGCGTTGATCGTCACACCCACGCTCAACATCGAAGAGTTGGCGTTAAGATTCCAGATGGCGTTCATCCCGCCGGCCAGCGCCGCTAACACGCCCGAAAGCGAGACGGCGATTAATTTATAAATGAATGTGTTGTAACCGATCATCTGCGCGCGTGGTTCGTTCTCGCGCACTGCCACCATAATTTTGCCGACCGGTGAATCGATCACGCGGCGCGCGATAAGATACATGATGCTGCAAAAGACGAGCGTGATGAAATAAAATGTTAAACGTTGATCAGTTGGACTCATCCACGCCGCGACCGTGATGCTGTGCAAGCCGTCTTCGGCGCCGGTGTATTCTTTGAAATCTGTCGCTTCGGAGAGAATGAAAAACATTTGGGCGAAGGCAAGTGTGACCATTGCAAAATACACGCCGCGCACACGCAACGCCAACGCGCCCACAAATAAACTTTGCAGCAGCGCCACCACGATCACTGCGACGATCACTTGCGGCAACCCCCAATGAAAATGTTTAAGCAAAATGCCGGTGGTGTACGCGCCCGTGCCAAAAAACACGGCGTGACCAAACGACAAGATGCCGGTGTAGCCCATGAGCAGATCGTAACTCATGGCATACACCGCCAAAATAAATACTTGGGCGATCATCCCTTGCCAAAATTTGGGCGAGCCTTCGTCCATCGGCTGCCCGGTGATCACCGTGAGCGCAAACGGAAACAGCGCGCAGGCAAGCAAGAGGAGGAGAGAGAGGTAATTGCGTTTGAGGAAGTTCATAGTGATTGAAGATTAATGATTAAAGATTAATGAGCGATCTTCAATCTTTAATCTTTAATCTTTGATCTTTAATCTTTCTTTCCAAACAGCCCCGCCGGTCTTAAGAGCAACACCACCGCCATAATCAACACCGTGGAGGCTCGCGCCACCGCCGGTGAGAATTTAATCGCTTCTGCCATCCACGGCAATTGGATTCCTGACACCACCCATTGATCGCCAAACGCCCGCGCCAGTCCAACGAGCAACGCGCCAATCGTCGCGCCGGTAAAGCTGCCCATGCCGCCGATCACGACAGAAATAAAAGCTTGTAATAAAAATTCTTGACCGATCCCCAAATTGACTCCGATGAACGGGGCTGCCGCCACGCCGCCCAACGCCGAGAGCCCTGCGCCCAAAGCAAACACCATCGTGAACACCTGCCGCACGTTGATGCCCAACGCCTGCACCATCTCGCCATCTTGCACACCCGCGCGAATGATCATGCCCAAGCGCGTGTAACGCAACAGCAGCGCCACGCCCACAAACATCGCAATGCCAAGTCCGATAATAAAAATTCGATAGCTCGGAAACGGTCTGCCCAATACATCAATCGAAGCGCAGTTGTCTTGCAAGAAAGCGATCAGATTCGGCGACGGACAATTTTTTCCGCGCGTGTTGAAAAAATCCGGCACGTCCATGTAATAGCCGGCCGAACCCCACACACCGCGAATCAATTCTGTGCCAACATACACCAAGCCCAACGTCACTAGCACCTGATAGATCGGGCGCGCATATAACGGACGGATGAGCCCCCACTCGATCATCGCCCCCACGCCCGCGCCGGCCGCCGCACCGGCGATCAGCGCCAAGACGAATCGCCAGTTCGATGGCAGATCGAGAAAAAATTTTTCGCCCGCAGATCGAAATGGGATGATCGAAAATGCCGCCGCCGCCAACGCAATGCCGATCACCCCATTCAGCCATTGATTGCGCGATTGGATCAGTGAACGCCCTCGCCCGATGATCAAGCCCGTGACCGCGCCCGCCACGATCAACAAGCCCAAACGGATGGCAAACGGTGACGCCGCCTCTTGCGCCAATTCCGTTGTCACCGCCCCACCCGTCGAAGTGGATGAGTTCGCCGCGAGTGCGAGAATATTAAAATCCCACAAGGCATAGATCGTCAGGGCAACCGCCACCACGCTCAAACCATACACCACAGCCCGCTCCGAAATTTTTACGCGCGACCAAATGGCATTGGCAAACAGCGATACGATCAACGCGCTGCCGCTCAAGGCAAAGACAAAGGGAATCGTGTTGAGCAGCATACGCGGGTTGTCGTACATCGTATAACCGATGTAGGCACCGAACATGAACAACAATCCGTGCGCGAAGTTCAACACATCCATCAACCCGAAGATGAGCGACAGACCCGACGACACCATGAAATACAACGCGCCCAGCGTCAACCCGGAGAGGATCATGCTGGCAAACACGCGCGGCTCATAGCGGAATGCGGTGACAGCTAATACCGCGAAGACGATGAGGGCGGTGATGAAGAGAGGACGGTTGCGTTTAAGAATTTCGAGCATTGTTATAAATACGTGACGAGCGATTCGTGACGAGTGATTCGTGATGCGTGAATTATGGCTCACGTATCACGCTTCACGTATCACGGTTCACCCCGCCCCCAAATACTTCGCCACCAATTCTTTATTCGCCGCCAACTCTTTCATTGCGCCTTCGTGAACCGTGCGCCCGTCGTCCACGATGTAGTAGCGATCTGCGATGGAGGACGCCATGCGAAAGTTCTGCTCAACCAAGAGGACGGTCACACGATCCGAGAGGCGGCGCAACGCGGCGACGATGTTTTCTACAATGACAGGCGCGAGACCTTCACTGGGTTCGTCAATGAGCAGCAAAGAATTATCGGCAACGAGCGCGCGAGCAATTGAGAGCATTTGCTGTTGCCCGCCCGAGAGCTGCCCGCCGCTCAGTTTATAAAATTTTTTTAGATCAGGGAAAACCTCAAAGATAAAATCGGCTTTGCCCGCCAAGTCGTTCCGTTTGCGCTCGGCGATCTTGAGATTCTCTTCAACAGTAAGATCGCGGAACACAGCGCGATGCTCCGGCACATAACCAATACCCAGCGCGGCGATCTCGTAAGCGGGTCGCCCATTGATTGGCTGACCGTTAAACGTGACGCGCCCTTCGCGCGGGGCATTGAGTCCAATGATCGATCTCAACGTCGTCGTCTTGCCCGCGCCGTTGCGCCCCAACAACGCCGTGATGCTCCCCTGCGGCACGCGCAGCGATACGCATTCCAAAATATGGAATTGACCGATGAAGGTGTGGATGGAATCAACTTCTAAGATATTCAACATGCTCAGAACCGTAATTCGTATTGCGTATTCCGTCAAACATCATGCGATACGCAATACGGAATACGCAATATGCTTACCCCGTAATCCCGCTCTCCCCCAAATACGCTTTCTGTACCGCTTCATTCGCCGTGATCTCTTTCGGCGTGCCTTCGGCTAACAGTTTCCCTTGATGCATCACCGTGATGCGATCCGAGATGCTCATCACCACGCTCATATTATGTTCCACCAGCACAATCGTCTTTTTGCCATTGTCGCGGATAGAATGAATCACGTCCAAAAAATGCGGCACTTGCTCCGACGCCATCCCCGCCGTCGGCTCGTCCAGCAACAACACTTGCGGATTCGCCGCGAGCAAGATGGCGAGTTCGAGTTTGCGTTTATCACCGTGCGGCAGAACAGAGGCTAACAAATTTTCCTTGCCATCTAAGCCCACCTGCTTAATCGCCTCACGCGCGCGATCTATATAGTCTTTGATTTTCAGTCCTTCGTTCCAAAAATTGAGATTGTGTTTTCCTATCGCTTGTGCCGCCAACCGCGCATTCTCTAACACAGAGAGATTCGGGAAAACATTGGTAATCTGAAAAGATCGCCCTAGCCCTAAATGGGCAACGCGATGCACGGGCGTGTAAGTAATATCTACGCCGTGCAAAAAAATATTTCCGCTCGTCGGCGGAAAGTAACAACTCAGCAAATTGAAAAGCGTGGTCTTGCCCGCACCATTGGGTCCGATGATCGAGTGCAGTGAGCCTGCTTCGATCTGCAAGCTCACTCCGTCCACCGCGCGCAGCGCGCCGAAGTGTCGAGAGAGATCACGTCCTTCAAGGATAATTTCTGGCATAACCAAAGTTCCCCTCTCCCGCGATGTGGTTTTCATCGTGGGAGAGGGGTTAGGGGTGAGGGGTGAGGGATTATTTACAACGCTTCAACTCTGCCGGAACCGCGCACGGCGGCGCAGTCTCTTCGGGCTTGAACAACTTCAACAGCTCAAAGAACTTAAAGTCGGGGTCTTTCACGTTCTTCAACTTCACCAGCGCCATCGGTTGCAGCAAAACATGATCTTCCGGACGCACGGTGTATTGACCTTTCGGTCCATCGAACTTCATGCCTTCCAACGCCTTGATCATGCCGTCTGCCGCAGGATCACCTTTAGTCGCTTCAAGAGCTTTGACGAGCATCACGCCCGCATTGAAACCACTCTCGGCAAATAGATCGGGCGGGCCCTTATATTTCTCAATGTGCTTGCTCACCAAGAACTTATTCGCCTCAGTGTCAAACAACCCAAATTGATACACGCTCACACCCACCGAGTTAATCGCGTCGGCGTAACCGGCTTTCATCGTTTGGTTGTCGCCCATGCCCGTCGCCACGACCATCTTATCAAGAACGCCGAGCGTCTTCATCTGTTGGAACAACGGCGAGAATCCGGTGCCCGCCCAAGTGACGATGACCACGTCCGCTTTCGAATCCAAAACTTGATTCAAATACGGAGTAAAGTCCGTCGTTTCCAGTGGCGCATATACCGTGCCAACGCCCTTGTCATCCGCGTTGACGACGAACGTGCCGCCCGCGCCTTTCACTACGGCGTAGAACGCCGCCGCTGAACCTTGACCAAAGGCATTGTTCGGCGCGATCTGCACAAACTTCTTGCCGAGTCCGGTCAACGCTGCGCCCATTGTCAACGCATCTTGCACGCTCGTGCGTCCAGCGCGGAAAGTGTATTCGTTGAACGCCTTGCCGGTCAGATCAGGGGTTGCCGCCGGTTGCGAAATGAACACGATCTTGTTGTCCTTCGCCACTGCCGAGACGGCGAGCGCAACGGTAGAACTCGGCACGCCAACCAGAACTTTTGCCTTATCTTTTTCAATGGCTTCACGCGCAAGCGCCACGCCCGTGTCGTTATTGCTCGCCGTGTCTTTCGTCACCACTTTGATCTCGCGTCCGGCAACTTTATTCGTGCCTTTCGTGGAGTATTCCAGACCAATCAAGAAACCTTGCTCAAGCATCGGACCGTAGATCGCCAAACCGCCAGATCGATCTGTCAGCAAGCCGACCACGACCGGTTCTGCCGCAGTGGGCACCGCCGTGGGCTTGGGGGCTTCTGTCGGTTTGGGAGCCTCTGTTGGCTTCACCGGCACGGCAGTCGGTTTAGGCGCTTCGGTTGTCGGCGTGGCGCAGGCGCTTAACACCAACGCGAAAACGCTGATCACGCTCAACAGTAAAAAGAGTTTTTTGTTCATTGTTATTTTCTCCTCCAAGAGATAATGGTTAAAGTTTGTTTCTCAATAACGTTGCGAGTTATTACACTACTAAAATCAATCACCTCCTTTTTGAGATTTGGGTTTTTGAAATTTGGGATTTGGAATTTTCTTTTTATATCTTCTCTTGCTTATTCTTCCAATACTCATCGCGCATCACGCGCTTGAGAGTTTTGCCCGCCGTGCTGCGCGGAAAATCATCCATGATCGCCACGTCGCCCACTTGCTGATACCGCGCCTCAACGTGTTCATTGATCCACTTCTTTAATTCGGACGTGGTGACCGAACCTTTCTCGCGCAAGATCACTGCTGCGAGCGGCGTCTCCCCCCACTTCTCATCGGGGATGCCGAATACCGCTACCTCTCGCACCTGAGGATGTTGAACGATCACTTCTTCGATATCGCGTGGATACACATTAACACCGCCGCTGATGATCATGTCCTTCTTGCGATCCACCAAAAATAAAAATCCGTCTTCGTCGGCGTAACCCATGTCACCGCTATACAGCCAACCGTCTTTGATCGCCTGCGCCGTCACGTCGGGTCGTTTGTAGTAGTGCGGCATCATCAACGGACCGCGCCCGACAATTTCGCCCACTTCATTCGGCGGCAAATCTTTTCCGTTCTCGTCAACGATTCTCATTTCATAAAACGGAAGCGGCACACCGACCGACATCGGCTTGGTGGCGTAATGGGTGCGATCCAAAACTACAATGAAACCTTCGGTGAGTCCGTAGAGTTCGTAAAACACGTTGGGGATGATCGCGGTTAATTTCTCACGATGTTCTTTATGGAAAGGTGCGCCTACCGTACCGAGCATCTCTAACGATTTGAGATTCTCGTAAGTGAAGTTGGGCGAGTTGAGCATCGCCACGATCTGCGACGGCACCATCTTGATATGCGTCACTTTTTCTTTTTTGATCGTCTCAATCGTTAGCTCAGCGTCAAAGTGATCCATCAAAATATACGTTGCGCCCAAAAACATGGCGGGCATCAAGGTAAGGAACGCGCCGTTGAACACCAACGACCCGGCGTGCATGATCACGCTTTCGGGGAGGATACGATACGCCGCCGAGAACAAGGTGCAGTAATTGGCGCGGATGTAATGCGTATGCACAATGCCTTTGGGCAAACCGGTTGTGCCACTGCTGTAAATAATGTTGTAAGGATCGTCGTCATTGATCTCGACGTAAAGCGGCTCGTCCTCACTGGCATAGCTCGTCAGCGAGTGATAATACTGATAGCCGTTCACATTCGGATCATCCACCAACACGTAACGATCGGCTTTCATCTTCGGCAAGTCGGGGCGCAGTGGATCGAGATGCTCCACAAAAGTTTTGTTGGTAAGGATCAGTTCAGTGTCCGAGTCGTTGAGGAGAGTGGTGAGACCCTTGCCCCTGAGTAAATTGCTCAAGGGAACGACAACGGCACCCACTTTGGCAACTGCCCAATACGTCTCCAGCAGTTCCAAACAGTTCGGCAGAATCGTGGCGACCTTATCACCCTTCTTAACGCCGAT
>Ga0233420_10000966_pt1 | contig 11425 bp, 9 predicted proteins | sample Watercolumn_Mata_4_FD_183009 | JGI IMG/M metagenome (GOLD analysis project Ga0233420, IMG submission 183009) | Freshwater microbial communities from Lake Matano, South Sulawesi, Indonesia - Watercolumn_Matano_2014_102_MG | ecosystem: Environmental > Aquatic > Freshwater > Lake | place...
GCTTCTGGATCTTGGCCGGCAGAAGCTTGAGGGCTCGGTGTTTGTCGCAGAAGACAAGGGGATGGCAGTGCATCCTGAGTTGTCGCGGTTGAACAAGGTGATGCTCTCCGGGATCGCCGCGGCTCTTGAACCTGAGCAACGCACACGGTTCAACCGATTCCTCCAGGAGCGCCGGGCTCCGTATACGCTCACATGGGGGCAGCGAACTCCGGCATCGATGGACCGGATCCTCCATACCCTTCGGCTCCCTCAGCGGTCTGATCGGTTCGTGGTCGTAACGCCAGAGACGGTCGTGGTTGCAGGTCTCATGGTCGATATCGACAGCGTGAAGAAACATTTCAGTGTTGCCGCCGATCGGCACAGAACCATCTCTGTACACATGGACGGCTTGATTCGGAGAATAGCTGAGCGGGAAGCGATTGTCGGCCAGCGCTTTACGAATCCCGCGCCCCGTGTGAGAGTGTACGGGGATTCCGAAGTCATCAGCATTCAGATCGGAAGTGGCTGGGAAGGACTTCGAACTGGTGAGCCCGAAATGTGGGTAAAACCGCGTGTCCCGATGCCCGGAAAAATGCCACGCAGATCGACGGGGCGGTCATTTAACTTCAATTTCAGCAGTGAAGACAGCTCGTTCTTCTTCAATGTCGATCTGGACAGCCTGATGCTTCAGTTGAGCAGGGATGCGGAGGGTGCCGGACTGGAATTCTTCCGTGGAGATCCGCGGTTGAGGAATCGAATCTATCAAATGACGCCACCTCAGGTAAAGCGTATCACCGATAGCGCAGTGCTCGCGACGAAGAAGCACTGGTCAAAGCTCGATTCTCTGATGCGGGAGATGGAAAAACGAGAGCTTCAGCGGGAACTCAAGAATCGGGCACCGAGGAATCCTGAAGAGTGACGGTGACGGTTGATCCTTCGTGGTAGCTGAAAGGCTCCGGGCGTGGGTGTGCTTCGGAGCCTTTTTCATGTCTGGTTGCTTCTCGACACTCCCTTGGCTATATTCGGTCAAGAATTTCCCACCACAAGCATGCACGACTGTCTTGTCTGAACACATCAAAGTCCGTATCAGCCGCGTCGGCCAATCGGCAGATGACCTGCCGCTTCCATCGTATGCGACAGAGGGATCTGCAGGGATGGACCTCACCGCGGCCGTAGAGGCCGACGTCATCCTTCAACCTTCTGAAACCGTCCTTGTTCCCACGGCCATCAGCATCGAACTGCCCGAGGGGTATGAGGCGCAGGTGCGGCCCCGGAGCGGATTGGCGATTAAGCATCAGATCGGCATTCTCAACTCGCCGGGGACGATCGATTCCGACTATCGGGGCGAGGTGAAGATCATCATGACGAATTTCGGAAAACAACCGTTCGCGGTCCGGCGGGGGGACCGCATTGCACAGATGGTGGTTCAGCGGTATGCTCGCGTGGAGTGGGTTGAGGTGGAGAATCTTGAAGAAACAGCACGGGGTGGCGGTGGATTCGGTCATACCGGAGTTACTTCGAACAGGGGAAAACAACCATGAGTAAGCAACATCGCGTCCGGGGGACCAGCAACAAGCCGGATCCCAAACTGGAAACGCTCGACACCCATTGGGACTCGCTGTTTCAGTCTCTTGGTCGAATTGAAATCGTGCTGCTCATCGGTGCCATCCTGCTCCTCCTGGTGCTGATCTACTCCATTCAGTCTGTCATCACTCCGTTCCTTCTTCTCGGGGCAATTCTCTTCCTCCTCTACCCGTTGCGGGGATACAACCTCGCGAAGAAGATTATGTGGTTGAGTGTGATCCTTTTCGGAATATGGTTTGTGTCATCCATTTCGTCGCTGCTCGCGCCGTTCATCGTGTCGTTGGTTCTCGCCTATGTCATGAATCCGATCGTTGAACGCTTTGAAAGGTGGCGGGTACCGAGGTGGGTGACTTCACTTGTTCTGATCCTCATTCTTATCGGCCTCATCGTCCTCTTCTTCTTCCTTGTTCTGCCTGTGGTCCTCACGCAGGTCGAGGGAATTCTTGACTCACTGTCCAGACTCCTCGTCGATTTCAATAATTGGATCTGGAACAATAACATCATCAAAGCTCTCGAACGCTACGGTGTTTCTTCCGATGAAGTCCGCAGTACGTTGACGAGTCAGATTACCCCGAAGCTCGAGGATGTTCTGAAAAATCTGTTGCGCGGACTCCTCGTGTTGGGGAGCAGCATCAGCAACCTGGTGACACAGATCTTCTATGTGATACTGGTTCCTTTTCTTACCTTCTACATCCTAACGGATCTCCCCATCATACGGCGCCGGTTCATCATGCTCTTCTCCAATCGGCTCCGCGATCGTGTGGAATCATACCTCCGTTCTGCAGACGAAGTGATCGGACTTTACCTGCGCGGCGCCATCACCGTGGCATTCCTTCAGGGTGTTGTGATTGCAACGCTGTTCTCAATCGTCGGGATCAAATATGCGCTGATGCTGGGCGTCATTGCCGCGATCCTCGACCTTATCCCATATTTCGGCCTCATCATCACGATGGTTCTCGCGGCCATCGTCGCGATGTTCAGCGATCCGCCGGTGCTGCCAAAATTCCTCTTCGCGCTCGGTTCTATCGAAGCGTTGAGGATATTCGAAACGATGTACCTCGCGCCGCGTATCGTCGGGGGCAAGGTGGGGCTTCACCCGCTTCTTGTCATCTTTTCTATTCTTGTCTTCTTCTACTTCCTGGGATTCCCCGGACTGCTCATTGCGGTTCCAACGACGGCTCTCATCATCGTATTTGTGAAGGAGTGGGAAGCGGCGCGCAAGGGTATTCCGCCAGGACAGTATCACTCCTCACAACAATAGCAGATCATGCCTGGGACTCTTTTCCTCGTCGCAACGCCAATCGGCAATTGGGAGGATATCACTCTTCGCGCCCTGAAGGTTCTCAAGGAAGTTGATCTCGTCGTGTTTGAAGAGAGGAGGGAGGGATCCCGGTTGTTGCGTCACTACGGCATCGACAAGCCGACCGAGAGCCTAAACGAACACAACGAAGCGGCAGCGACGCAGGTGATTTTGAGCAGGATCCAGTCTGGCGCATCTGTCGCCTTGATCTCCGATGCAGGGACGCCGGTGTTTTCCGATCCCGGCCAGATGTTGGTGAAGCGAGCAATCGAAAGCAAGATCACGGTCGTGCCGGTACCGGGTGCCTCGTCGCTCATGGCAGCGCTGGTTGTTTCGGGATTCCCATTGCGTGAATTTGTTTTTGGAGGTTTTCTCTCACCGAAAAAGGATCGCAGGCTTGCCGAACTTCACCTGCTCAAGCGCGAGCCTCGTACCATCGTGCTGATGGAAGCGCCGTACCGGCTCGTCCAGCTGATGCGGGATATTTCAGATGTGGTCGGCTCGACGCGCAGGGTGTGTGTCGCGTTCGATCTTACACTGCCTACGGAGAAGGTGTTCCATGGAACCGCGCCCGGGCTCTACAGCCAGTTCGCGAAAGAGGAGAGGAAAGGTGAGTTCGTCGTGCTGATTGAGGGGAAGAGCACCTAGATTCCCGAAATCGGGCAGGAACATCTGGGATAGATTTCGGGAATCTCCGCTACACCAGCTACGGAAGCAAGACCGCCACTGCAATAACCGTCGTCCACAATCCGTTCTTGTCGCCTTCGGCGGATTGAGTCACGTTGAACGTGCGGACGATTTTGCCTGACATCTTAAACATCTTTTCACGCTCATCCCACGCAGTATTCGGATCGAATTCGAGGCCAAGCGTTGAGGCAAGCATGGTCGCCGCCAGGTCCTCGGCATACTCGCCTGCCCGTTCATCAGTTTCGCCGAACGGGTGATGCTCGGAGAGGTAGCCGTAGATGCTCGCATCGGCAGGCTGTGCGACACCGATCGCCGAAGCCACGAGACGGTTCGGCTCGTTCGTCGCATTCCGCGCCATGACGCAAAACGTGATCGCGCCTGCTTCGAGGAGCTTCAACCCATCTTCCTTCGAGACCCGTTTGCAGTTGGGAGGATAAATGCTCGAGACCGTCACGATGTTGCATTTTTCAATTCCGGCATCTCTCAGAGCGAGCTCAAACGACTGCAAATAGTCTTTGTGCCTCCCGACACCCTTCGTGAAAAACATCTTGGTTGGTACGAACACTTCCTCATCTCCGTCAAAGATGTGATTGGATATGGTTCTGCTACGCGTGAATGACTTTCAAAAACTTCCGTTTTCCGACTTTCAAAATGAATTCCTTCGCCGCGGGGATGGGGGCGTTCAGATCGGTAATCCGGTCGCCGTCGATTGACACGCCACCCTGCTCAAGAAGGCGCCGTGCCTCACCCTTAGACGAGGCAAGCTTTGTGAGGGCAATCAGGCCTACAATCGTTCGTTCGCCTGCATCAGGCTTCAGGATGAATTCCTCAATGGTATCAGGAAGATCCTTCTCAACGAAGATGCGATCGAATTCCGCCTCTGCCTTCTGCGCCTCTTCGGCGTTGTGGTACATCCGGACAAATGTGCGCGCAAGATGTCGCTTGAGATCACGCGGATTTGTGGCAGAATCCCCAAGTCGTTTCTTGATCTCGGCGAGTTCTGCATTGGGGACGTCGCTCGCCAGTTCAAAGTAGGTCCCGATCATGCTATCCGGTATCCGTAGGGTCTTGCCGTAGATATCGCGCGGCGATTCGCTGATCCCGATATAGTTGTCAAATGACTTGCTCATCTTCTCAACGCCATCTGTTCCGGCGAGGAGGGGCATCGTAAGGATCACCTGTGGCTCGAGTCCGTATTCGCGCTGGATGTCCCTGCCGACGAGAAGGTTGAATTTCTGGTCTGTCCCGCCCAATTCGATGTCGGCCTTGATCGCGACGGAGTCCATCGCCTGCGCCAGAGGATAGAGAAACTCGTGGACGCTGATGGGCTCACCGGCCTTGAATCTCTGCGTAAACTCGTCCCGCTCGAGCATGCGGGCGACGGTGTATTTTCCCGCGAGATTGACGACATCAGAAAACGTCATCGTCGCGAGCCAGTCGGAGTTGTACTGCATGCGCACATGAGCGGAGGAAAGGATCTTCGTTGCCTGATCGTAGTACGATTGACCGTTGAGTCGTGTTTCCTCGAGTGAGAGTGCCGGCCGGGTCTTGTTCCGTCCGGAGGGATCACCAATCATTCCGGTGAAATCGCCGATGATCAGTATCGCCTCGTGGCCAAGATCCTGAAATTGACGGAGCTTGCGAAGGACAACCGAGTGGCCAAGGTGTAGATCTGGCCTGCTGGGATCACAACCGAGCTTGACACGGAGGGGAGCATTCGTCTTGATGGAGCGCTCGAGCTTGCGGACGAGATCTTCCTCCGGGATAATCTCTGAGGCGCCTCGCCGAATGAGGTCCATCTGTTCGTTGACGGAGGGAAACAATTCCTTAGTGAATCTCCTCTTAAGATGTTGATCGCTTGAGGCGTTGAGCGATGTCTCGCTTTGCCTCGCGCTGCTTCAGGGCCTCTCGCTTATCATAGCTCTTCTTGCCCTGGGCGATGCCGAGTTCGACTTTGGCGTACGGCCCCTTGAAGTAGATACTCAGCGGAATAATATTCAGGCCCTTCTCTTGCACGCGGCCGAGCAACTTACGTATCTCGCGCTTGCTCAGGAGCAGCTTCCGGGTTCGGCGCGGATCGTGATTCATGTAGCTGCCGCGTTCATACGGACTGATGTGCATGCCAAAAATCCAGACTTCACCGTTCTTGATGAGAGCGTAGCTGTCCTGGAGATTGGCATTGCCGGCCCGGAGCGATTTTACCTCCGTGCCTCTGAGAACGAGTCCGGCTTCGAGTGAATCGAGGATGAAGTAATCGTGCCTCGCTTTGCGGTTCGATACGACGACTCGCTGTTTGTTCTCACTCATCCCGCATAAAATTTTGTATGATAGTACGTGAAAAGTGAAAAAGAATCAATTGCATTCTCGGCCGCGCGGAGCGTTGCGGATGGTGGCGGATGTCCGCACTCAGTTGCGAATGGGCGGAAGCCTGCCGCCGGGTTGGTTGCCTTTCGTCCCACTTATGGCTATATTAAGGCGTCTTGCGACGCTGACTTCTCAATCCTGGTGCACTTCTGGCTTCTCGGTAGCTCAGTACGAGTTCCCCCTTCAACCTCGAAAGGATGTCCATGGCTGACAAACAGTTTGATCTGACCGTCATCGGTTCAGGCCCGGGCGGCTACGTTGCGGCGATTCGGGCTGCGCAGTTAGGTCTGAGTGTCGCACTCATCGAGCGTGATAAACTGGGCGGCATTTGTTTGAATTGGGGCTGCATACCGTCAAAAGCATTGCTCAAAAGCGCCGAGATGTACCAATCGTTCAAGAAAGCCGAGGAATTCGGCTTTTCGTACAAGGACCTCTCCGTCGATTTCGGAAAAATCATCAAACGCAGCAGGGACGTTGCAGACCGAATCTCCAAAGGTGTCGAGTTCCTGATGAAGAAGAACAAGATCGAGGTCATCAAAGGCACCGCCAGACTGACAGGAAAGAACAACATCGAAGTCAATAAGGAAGGCGGAGGCGTTGAGAAGATCAAGACGAAGTACACCATCCTGGCGTCGGGAGCCAGACCGCGGTCCATTCCCGGCGTTACGATTGATCGGAAGAAGATCATTACAAGCACCGAGGCGATGACCCTGCCACAGATTCCAAAATCGCTGCTTGTGATAGGGGGAGGTGCTATTGGCGTCGAGTTCGCCTATTTCTATAATACCTTCGGAACCAAAGTGAGCATCATTGAGATGCTCCCTTCGTTATTGCCGAGAGAAGACAAGGAGATCACCAAGACTCTCGAGTCGAGTCTGAAGAAGCAGGGCATCGAGATTCTCACAAATGCGAAAGTTGAATCCGTCAACGTTGGTGCAGATGTGAAGCTGAAGGTGACAACCTCTGAAGGATCAAAGGAAATCGCAGGTGAGCTTGCACTCATGGCAGTCGGAGTTCAGGGGAACGTTGAAAACCTCGGCCTTGAACAGGCAGGGGTGAAGTTCGAAAAGGGTACGATCCTGGTGGACAAGTTCGGCAAGACGAACATCGATGGGATTTATGCCATCGGAGACGTTTCCGGAGCACCTTGGCTTGCCCATGCCGCGTCTCATCAAGGCATCGTTGCAGCAGAACATCTTGCAGGAAAGAGCAAGCACGGATTTGACCGTTCCAATATCCCGAGCTGTACGTATTGCCAGCCGCAGGTTGCGAGTGTGGGCTTCACGGAGGAAGCTGCCGTCGCCGCGGGTTACAAGGTGAAGGTGGGACGCTTCCCTTACCGTCCTCTTGGGAAGGCGATGGCGATCGGTGCAACGGAGGGTACCGTGAAGCTTGTCTTCGATGAGAAGTATGGGGAACTCCTCGGTGCACATATTGTCGGCGCCGATGCAACGGAGCTGATTGCCGAACTCGTACTCGCAAGAGCACTCGAGTCCACCAACGAAGAGATCCACCGAACCATGCATGCCCATCCGACGCTCTCGGAAGCAGTGATGGAAGCTGCGGGGGATGCGTTTGGACAGGCAATTCACCTGTAGGCTGATGGCTCCCCAAGAAGTTCGATGCAGATAGAAGTCACCCATCTTGGACGGACCCGCTATGCTGAGGCCTGGGAGCTGCAGCGACAACTCTTCGAGTTGTGCCAGCGAGGTCTCACCGGCGATACGCTCTTGCTGACGGAACACGATGCGGTGTACACGCTCGGCAAAAGCGCCGATGACAATCATCTGCTTGCATCTGAAGAGGAACTGAGCCGGGACGGCACGGAGGTGTTCCACATTGACCGCGGCGGCGACATCACCTACCATGGGCCGGGTCAAATCGTTGGCTATCCCATTCTGAATCTCCAGCACTTCACCCCCGACATTCATCTCTACCTGCGACAGCTTGAGGAAGTCATCATTCAGAGTCTTGCCCGGTTTGGGATTGAGGGTGGACGTGAGGAAGGCTTGACTGGTGTCTGGGTGCGTGGTGAAAAGGTGGCAGCTCTTGGTGTGAGGGTGAGCAGATGGACGACCATGCATGGTTTCGCCCTTAATGTGAACACCGATCTACAGAAGTTCGCACGCATCATCCCCTGCGGCATTTTTCACAAAGGGGTAACCTCAATGGAGCAGCTCCTTGGCCGCCCCATCCCCCTCGGCGAGGTGGAGGGTGTACTGGTGGAATCTTTCGTGCACGTTTTTGGTTGTACGGCTTTGATGACGCCACCCGAGGCCTTGAGGGAGCGGGTGAAATCCAATCTCCAACTGATCTAGGTGAATGCTGAAAAACAGAAAGAATCATCGCCACTAAGGCACAAAGGCACAACGTCGTCTCTGGTAATTGCCGGATCCTTCCAAAATCAACAGTTACGAAATCGAATTCCCTGTGTCTTAGTGACTTGGTGGCAAGAAGTTTGGTTTTTCCGCAAGCTGCTAGAACAATACTGCAGTACTTTTTTTCTGAAGAAGGACGTTTGCAGGTATGCCGACCGTACAAGACCGAGTGACCGGAAAGGAGAAGCAACACCTCCTTCTGCCGAAGGAGGATCTCCTCCGCGCCTACCGGACAATGCTTGCTGCCCGTCGGGCCGATGAGAAGATTCTGATTCTTCTTAAACAAGGGAAATGCTTCTTTCACATCGGGGGCTCCGGGCATGAGGCTGCTCAGGTCGCCGCCGCAGCGGCATTGCGACCCGGACACGATTGGGCTTTCCCGTACTATAGAGACATGGCGTTTGCCCTGCACCTGGGCCATACTTTGGAGGATGTCTTCCTAATGTCGCTTCACCGTGCAGAAGATCCTGCAACAGGCGGCAGGCAACCCCAGGGTCACTATGGGCGCAAAGATCTTCGTATCCCCACGCAATCGAGTCCGACGGGGACACAGTACCTCCAGGCCGTCGGTGTGGCCCTTGCTGCAAAAAGGGAGAAGACGGATGAAGTAGTGTACGTCTCGTCAGGAGAGGGTGCGACGAGTGAGGGAGAGTTCTTCGAAGCGGTAAACTGGGCCGCCCGAGAATCGTTACCGGTCATCTTCTTTGTTCAGGATAACAAGTACGCCATCTCGGTGCCGGTTCAAAACCAGACGGCAGGCGGATCTGTTTCCGAAGTTGTAGGTGGCTTCAAGGGATTGGAGCGACACGATGCTGACGGATCGAATTTCGCCGAGATCTACCGGCTCGCGGCTTCAGCGGTTGCCCGAGCGCGGTCTGGTGGTGGTCCGACGTTGATTCGGGCAAATGTTGCCCGGTTGTTGCCCCACTCGTCCTCTGATGATCAGCTGAAGTATCGTCCCAAAGAAGAAATCGAGAGCGACAAAGCGAACGATCCGATTCCTAAGATGACTCGGTACCTGATTGAGGAAGGCGTCATCACCGATCAGGAATCAACTGAAATACAAAAGGAAGTAAAGGAAGCAGTCGATGCAGCGGCGGCGTGGGCAGAATCGCGGCCTCTGCCGGAGGCATCCACGGCGAGAATGTATGTCTACGGAACGGTGCATGCGAATCCGCCGGCGGAATTTCACGAACCCGAGCATGCAGGGTCCAAAGTCGTTCTCGTAGACGCCATCAATCATGCCCTGAAGGAAGAGATGGCAAGAAATCCGAAGATGATCATCTTCGGAGAAGATGTGGCCGACGGAAAGGGAGGGGTGTTCACAGCTACAAAAGGAATATCGACTGCCTTCGGTACGGCACGCGCGTTTAACTCTCCGCTCGCGGAGGCGAGCATCATCGGTGTAGCAACAGGACTTGCGCTCAAGGGATGGATGGCCGTACCTGAGATCCAATTTGCCGATTACATCTGGCCGGCATTCATGCAGATTCGCGACGAAATCGCGATGTTCAGGTATCGGTCGAACAACACATGGACGTGTCCGATGGTGATTCGTACTCCCGTAGGAGGATACATCCACGGCGGGCACTATCACAGCCAGTGCATCGAAGGGCTGATGGCGCATGTCCCGGGCCTGCGACTCGCATTCCCGTCGAACGCTGCCGATGCAAAGGGTCTCCTCAAGGCGGCGTTGCGGGGCGACGATCCCGTCATTTTCATGGAGCACAAGGGACTCTATCGTCAGGGGTATGCAGCATCACCGGAGCCCGACGAGAACTACGTACTTCCATTCGGCGTTGCAAGTGTGAAGCGTGAAGGAAGCGATATCACGGTTGTGACCTACGGTGCTCTTGTTCAAAAGTCTCTCGAGGCGGCGAAAAAGCTGGAGGAGCGGGGAACGAGTATCGAAGTGATCGATCTGAGGACGATCAATCCTCTTGACGTCGAGACGATCTACCGGTCCGTCCGGAAGACCGGAAAGGTTCTTGTCGCACACGAAGATACGCTGACCGGCGGATTCGGGGCTGAGATCGCGGCGTTGATCACTCAATACTGTTTCGAATCGTTGGATGCTCCGGTCCAGCGTGTCGCGGCATTTGACTCACCCATACCATACAGTCCTCCGCTCGAAAACGAAGTACTACCGAATGAACCCAAGATCCTTGCGGCTCTCGAAGAACTCGCAGCGTACTAGAGAGGAGTCCTGACATGCTCGTCGATATCGTTATGCCGAAGATGGGTGAGAGCATCCAGGAGGGGAAGATTCTGCGCTGGATGAAGAAGCCCGGGGACAAGGTCGAGCTTGACGAAACGATTCTTGAGATTAGTACAGACAAAGTCGATTCAGAGATTCCCTCACCGTCGGCCGGTGTCCTGGCCAAGATCGTCGTGCCAGAAGGAGACACCGTTGAAGTTGGGACGGTCATCGCGGTCATAGAAACTAATCTTGCGGCTCCTGTTGCTCAGATGCCTGCTCCGAATCCGCAATCAGACACAAGGGCCGTCGCTCCTGCCGTAGCGCGTGAAGTGGAACTACCGATTCCTGAGACGTTGGCTGAAAAGCCAGTGCGCCGTGACGGAAACCGATTCTATTCGCCGTTGGTTCGGAGTATCGCGGGCAAGGAGGGTGTGTCCCTCAACGAGTTGGAGAAGATCGAAGGCTCCGGAGCAGGAGGGAGAGTCACAAAGAAAGACATTGCGGAGTACCTGAAGGCCCGGACCGCGAAGCCATTTGCGACTCCGGCGACGCTCAAATTCGCCGACTTCGGTGAGTTGCAAAAGCGGTATCCCGCGCCCGCCTACGAAATCGTTCAGATGGACAATCTGCAACAGAGAATGGCAGAGCACATGGTCCGGAGTGTTCACACGTCTCCCCATGTCGAAGCGATCTCTGAATGTGACTTCACCATGATAGCAGATTTCCGTGCGAAGCAAGCCGACCGGTTCGAACGCCAGGAAGGATTCAAACTGACCTTCATGCCATTCCTGGTTGAAGCGACGGTCCGTGCACTCAAGTCATTTCCGATCATCAACAGTTCCATCGAAGGTGACAAGATCATCCTGAAGAAGTCGGTGAATTTTGGGCTTGCTGTTGCCTCTCCGGCAGGGCTGATCGTTCCCGTCATCAGGC
>Ga0233420_10000967_pt1 | contig 11419 bp, 20 predicted proteins | sample Watercolumn_Mata_4_FD_183009 | JGI IMG/M metagenome (GOLD analysis project Ga0233420, IMG submission 183009) | Freshwater microbial communities from Lake Matano, South Sulawesi, Indonesia - Watercolumn_Matano_2014_102_MG | ecosystem: Environmental > Aquatic > Freshwater > Lake | place...
GGCGACGTATCCACCGCGCCGCTAGCCGCGTAGGATATGGGTTCTCGTTACTATTGCTTTAGTTTTCACTTGATTATTCCTTGCCACGCCTTGCCATGCCGTGCCTCGCCGCGCCTTGCCGCGCCTCGCCTGGCCACGCCTGGCCATGCCTGGCCACGCCTTGCCCAGACACGCCGTAACCCACTATCGGTCATTCCCACGTATCAACAGAAAACTTTCCGAACACGCCGCGATATGTTCCGAGACCCATCGCCAGACCGCCGCGCTGAAAAGCCGTCTTCAAAAGCACTTCGTCAAATACCTCGTTTTTGAAGATGCGGATACCGAAGGAAACTTCCCAGTCCATTTCGACAACGGGTCGTTCTTTAGGATTGGGAATACCTTTGTCCAATCGCGCGACGCGACGATCAATATAAATTTTTGCGTCGGCATCCCGACCATCAATAAATCCACTGAAGACTATCGGCTTGCCGTTCCGGGTAATCGGGATAACATCCGGAAAAATTTGAACGAAACTTAACAGAGCATTGGCAAGCGACTTGTATGTTTTACCGCCGACAATCTTAGCTACGCTGTCCGTATTTTTTGCCGACAGGAATGCAAATATGTTGGCTGACGGGAGACAGAGGGTCTTGCCATCGCCCATAAAATACATTTTTGATTCTGGCGGAAGTTGCGTTTTGTTGTCTCCGGCATACCGGTCGAACATTAACGGCGCTAAGCCAACCAGCCTTAATTGTCGTTTGGTAACATCCATCATTCCATTCGTTTGTTGTGCCATGTCGTGAAACTCCTTCTTTATTTAAGATGTTTGTTAAAGCGGTTTCGTCTATGCAAAACCATTCATCCCCACCCCCAGAGCGATGATTGAAGAGCGCGCGATGAATTTTATTTTCCAGTGTTTCATCCCCCTCCATTGATAGAAAGCACTCAATTCTTTTCGGACAACCCGTCTGTAATTCTTTTAGCCGTTCTTGCACAGAACGACTCGTGTATCCAACTTTAAAATAGTCGCTCCCCGACATTCTAAAAATGTAAATCACTATTTCTCCATCCCTGCCTTCTTCGCAAACTCCTCAATGCGTCGCGCTAATGTCGTCACGTCGTCAATAAATTCATGCGGCGCGTGGTTGATCGCAATCGAAAGCGCGGCGCGGGCGCGGTTGATCTCGTCTTCAAAAATCTCGCGGCTCGTTTTGGGCTTCGAGGCGGCGCGGGCGGCGATGACGTCCGGCGGGATGGGCATCCCGGCGTAATCGTCGGCAGTGGCGGCAAGATCGCGGGCGATCTCTTCAACGGGCTTGCCTTCGCGTTTGGCGATGGGCAGCATGGCGCGCCAGTGGGCGAAGCGAAACACGCTGTCGAACTCGTCGAGCAGCGCGTCGCCGACGATGGTGTGAACGGCAACCCAGCCGCGGACGGTAACGGTCTTGACGCCGAGCAGCGCGGCGGCGTCTTGATAGGCTTTCATTTTTGGCAGCGCGATTTTCTCGGCGGCGGCGTCGTCTATCAAGGCGTCGAGCAATCGGGCGGCGGCGCGCCACTGCTCTTCGCCCTGATCGGCGAGCGCGATGAGAGCATTGCGGTAATTGTCATGGATGGAAAATTTATTTTGCGCCATAGTCCACCATCGGGCGGTGTTCCAGATCGCTGTACGGCAGCGCGATCACCACCGGATGATCTTCGAGCGTGATACGTTTGCGTCTGCCGTCGGAGTTTGGGCGCGGTGATTTGAAAAAATGGCACGTCGCGTCGCGGTATTTCTCGGAGCCGCAGTAGACCCATCTGCCTTTCGGCAGTCGCGCGCGAAGTTTGGCGAGCGAGTCGCCGGAGAGCCACTTAACGCATTTGTCGAGATCGGTTAGTTCCATTTCGTCGCCTTTCGGGTGCGGTAGCTCGGGATCGCCGTCATATCCACAATTCCATCATCGCCGGTCATCTGGTGCAGGCGGTCCCAGTTGCGCCCGCCGATGGCGGCGATCAGGTTTTCGGGAGAGAGATTTGTGGTCAGCATGAGCGGCGTGGATTCGTAGATGCGATCCAGCAGCATGTTGAATTGTCTTTGAGTCCATTCGATATTTTTAAATCCGTCAATCTCGTAATCGTCCATGATGAGCGCGGGATATTTTGCGAGCATGGTGATGTAGGGCTGCACCGGCTCATCCTTAGCGTAGCAATCGGTGATGGCGGTAAAAAACTGTGACACCTTCAGGAAATGCGCCGAAACGGTGGTGCCGCCCCACGTCGTCGGCTTGGGGATTGCCGACAGCGCGCGTTCGGCTGCCCGCGCCAAGTGCGTCTTGCCGCAGCCATAAAACTGCGACCACAGCACCAAGCCGCACGGCTCGCCGCGAACCGCGCGGCGGACAAACTCGCGCACCCGCGCCAGCACAAACGGCGCGTGGGGATGAACGCTTACGTCGAAGCCAACAAAGGGATCAGCGATCGGACTGTCGCTTGAGAAATTCTTTGGCTTCGGGGCTGAGGTCTGCGCTAGATGCGGCTGCAGTTGCGCGGCTAGTTGTTTTACTGACACCATAGTTTGTCTTTTTCTCCAAAACGCCGGGGCGATACCACTCTAACGCCCACGCGAAATTTGTCGGATTGCGTTTGTTGCTGCTGACCCACGCCTTGAAGCACGCGGTCAGACGATCCATGTCCGGCTCGTCGCCGAGGACGGTTATCAGATCGCCCCAGACGCCCTTGTGCGGATAGCATTGCGCCAATTCGCGGATCGCTTTGATCGCCGGATGATTGGCGCGCGGGTCGCTCTCTTTTTTCTTCGCCGCCGCTCGCGGTTTGACCGGCGCGGCGGGGCGTTTCGCCCCCTCCTCCGGATTAAATTTGGAATCTTTTAAGATCTGGAATCGCGGATCACCTGATCCGATTTTCGGATCACCTGATCCGATTTTCGGATCACCTGATCCGATTTTCGGATCACCTGATCCGATTGCATTGGCGACGATCTCAATCGTCCCTTTGCCGGTTCGCCGGGCTTCGCCCCGGCTGCGCTCAGGCGAGAGTTGGTATCGCGCGGGTCCCGAATCCTTCGGGAGCAAAACCAGTTCGCCTGAAATTTGAAGCTGCTCTAACGCCAGCCTTACGTTTCTTTCGTCGGCATTGGCATACTTCGCAATTTTTTTCGACACATACCCTGTTCCGTTGTCGTCTGCGAAGTTCGCCAGAATGAGTGCTACGAGCCTGACCGCGCCTTTCTGTTTGGAGTGTTCCAACACCCGGTTGATTAAGGAATTTGACATGCAGTCGGTCTCTCCCCGGCTGGCGGCTTACCCGGAAGCCGCCAGCGCGTTGGAGGAGGAAACAGCGCGCGACGAAACGCCTGCGCGCGAGTTTCTAAAACGGGATGTCGTCTTCTACAGATTCTTTCGCCACGACAAGTTCTTCGTCTGGATTGAGCGGGTCTTCCTGTTCGTGGAACAACTGCGATTCGGTTCGATGGTCGGCGGCGTCTTCCACGACGCTGCGTTCCGAGAAATATATATCTCTGTCACTCATGGTTTCAGCAAGCACTTGGCGCACCGTCCATTTCATGGCGTCGCGCCTTTCTTCGAGCGCGTCAATCTCGCCTTCGAGCGCGGCGAGTTGGTCGCGTAGATCGCTTTGGATGTCGGCGATCTTTTGCAGCGTCTCGTCGGCGGCGAAGATGCGGTCACGCTCGGCTTCGCGCTGCTCGGCGTTCGATTTGGGCTGATCGGATAGCCAACCTGATCTCGGCGTGATAGCAATGCCGCGCAAGCGGCTATCTTCGTCGGCGTGCGCGAGTTGGATTTGCAGGCTGCGGCGCGTCCGGTAGTAGTCGCCGAGCTGGTCGGCAACATCGGTGAAGGTGTCGAGCGTGTCAGGCATTGACGGTCTCCGTTTCCATGAGTTTGCGTTTGCTGGCGATGGCGGCTTTGAGTTTCTTGCCAAGCTCCGCCAATTGCGGCGCGGTGATGGTTTTCTCGTCTATCACCGGCACAACGACGCCGAGGTCGCGCGCTTCTCCGGCGACGTCGTTATATTTCGCCCACATTTCTTGCGACGGATGTTTCCCGTTGGCGGCGGGCGACGGCGCAGACGCGCGCGGCTTGCCGAAGTATTTCTCTTCTTCGGAGGGGATTGGGTCGCTGATCGCTGGCGGCTGGTCGCTGATCGCTGGCGGCTGGTCGCTGGCGGCTGGTTGTTGGTTGTTGGTTGGTGACACAGGAGGCACGTCAGGCATTACGCCCTGATCGAGCCAGTCAACGAATACGCTCCAAAATTTTCCGCCCGGCTTATTTTCAACTTTGTCGGCGAGGGCTTCACAGCGTGATTTAGAGATGACGATTCTGTGTTCGAGATCGAGATCGCCGACAATGGTGAATTCGTATTCGATGCCCTGCCGCTGGATCGGCGCCATGCCAACTTTGCGCGGAACTTGCTTGCCTTGTGAATTGGTCTCGATGACGTATTCCGTTTTCGAGCGCATGGTGGCAATGACGTGACAGGGCGATTGCAGCATAGCATCCACGAATTTTCGATGGAGCGGCGTCACGTCGCGCCATGCGAAGTAAGAATTCTTCGATTGAGATTTGGCGGTGATGTTATCCACCATTTCGAGCGCGCCGCCCTCTCCCTCCCACGCATGTGAAAGCGAGTCAATTACCACGACCGTGTAACCGGCGGCTGCCGCCGCTTCAATGGAGTCAATGTAGTTCTGCGGGTTGAACGTGTGGAGTTCAAGAACGTCGAAGTCGAACTTATCCGAGTAGAGCGATGCGCTGCCGCGCTCGGTGTCGATCACGGCGATGCGTCCGCCGTATTTTGACGTGATTGTTTGCGCCGCAATTAGCGCGGTGTATGTTTTTCCCGCGCCGCTCGGACCATCCAGCGCGATGCGCGCTTTGGACTTCTTCTTTGAGGCTTTAACAAATTGGTTCATAATAAATCTCTCCTTCGCTTATCTTTCGCGCTATCTGTCTCGGCGTGAGCGTGATTTTGGGTGAGATATTCATTGTGGGTTTCCTTTCTGTGGTCGTTGACCACTGCCGCCGCAGGCGGTGAAACGCCCGGCGTCGGTCATCTTGCCGTGCAGGACGAATTTCTCAAAGACGACGGCGATCTGGCGGTTGCATTTGGGGCAGAGTCGGCGTTGGTAGATGGTGAGCGCCCGCACCGGGTCGGGAGAGCGGGGGGTGGTCATCGTCCGTTCTCCCGCAGGATGGCTTGTTCGTGGCGCAGGTTCTCGGCGAGGATGTCGCGCTTTTCGAGTTCTTCGTTGACCTGCGCTTGCAGGGACTTGATCTCGGCGTAATCCTCGGGCGTTGCCATGAGCCAGACGCATTTCCACCACAGCGCGTCAATGCGAAGGCTGATCTGCGCGATGCGTTTTTCGATGGTTTTGAGTTCGTTGTTCATTGGGTCCATCCTTCTTTCTCGTTGGTTTCGTGAATAGTGAACGGGTTACGCTTTAGTGGCGGGGCGAGTTCCGCACATAATACACGCTTCAAATTCTGGCTCGTTATCCATGCCACACTCGCAGACCCACCACCTAGCCCCGTCCACTGCAAGCGTGTGTTCTACGGCTTCACAACCATCAGAACCACATTTGCGATGATGCGTGTCGCACCAAAAGTAATCATACTGAGTGACGGTTTGTTCTTCGTCCAAGTGGCTGACATAATGCGAGACTTGACATTTCATTTTTACTCCTTTTGCAAAGTGCCGTAGAACAGCACGCCGCGCGCGTGGTGCCTTATGATGTTATTTGATGATTCAACAGCCACTGCTTGACTTCTTTTTCTACGGCGGCGATGTCTACGGTGTCGGGGATGGGTTCGCGGTAGCGCAGCGCGAGGAGTGCGCGGGCAGTGTGTTGGACGATTCCGGCATGTTTCACCTTGTCGCTGAGTTCGCTAATACTCTGCTGGGTGGAGTTGTCGAAGCTACGCAGCCACAACGGAAAGGCGGTGAGGTCGAGCTTTGTCTTAGGCTGGATCCAAGTGGCGGTTCGTGGTTGGTGGCTGTCGGTTGGTTGAACGGTGCGAGCCTGCTCAAATCCGACGGTGCGGAACCAAGAGCCGTCGGGCATGTTGTGGCAGTTGGGGCAGACGGCTTGATGTCGGGTGTAAATGCGTCCACAGGTGCGGCAAATTCGCATACCCGGTATTGTTTTTCTGGAGCGTGGGATTCTTCGTCGTGGCATAATTTTCAATCTCTCTCTTTCGGTGTTATAATTTCGGCGGTAGAGTTTTCTCTACTCTCTCGCCGCCGCTTCGATGTTTACGCATCAAGCGGCTTTTTTATTTTGTCCTTCGGGCAAGCGCGAGACCTGCCCCTACGGGTTTGGATTGGGCAGCCACAAGGGTTGCCCCTACGGGTTTCGATTTCCGATTGCTACGGCGTATCAATTTGCGCGTCGTGGCAATTTTTGTTTGGGCAGCTATTCGCTGGCGATATTCACGGATGGCGGCGGCACGCTCGGCAAGGGCGACGAAGCGTCCGAGTCGCTTGCGGGTTTCTTGGCGGTCAGGCTGGCTGAAGAGGATCATCAGTTGGCGCTCCGGGTGGCGGCGGTGAGCAGGAGGAGAAAGCCACGCTTGAAGTTGTGCGATTTGAACTGGTTGAGCTGCTCGACGGCGCGGCGCATGGCGCGCTGGTGACGCTCGTTGCAGGCTTGGGCGATGAAGTGCGCGGCGACCTGGTTGGCGGCGTCGCAGATGATGTAGCTTTTGCCGCTAACGTTTTCCAGCACGCGCCAGACGTTGTTGATGCGCTGGATGCTGAAACGTTCCGGGGAGGGTTCGACAGGGGCGGCGCCGATGATGATGGGGGTCATGGTGGGTGGGGGCGGCTGGTGGCTGGTTGCTGGTTGCTGGTTGCTAGTGGCTGGTTAGGCGGCGATGGGGAGTTGTTCCATCTTGCGCTTGAGTGATTTGAGTTCCTTCTCGACTTCATCGAGGCGACCCAGAACGGCGTAGAGGGCGTCGTTGGGAGTAGGGTCGGGCTTGTGGGTGATTTCACGCCCCCGCCCGATGAGATCGTCGAGGGGCGGAACGTCTACTCGGACTAGTTTGCTGGGGATGATGGTAGTGTCTGGCATCGCTGTCTCCTGAAATTTGTCAATTTATTCTGACAACTGATAGAATACAACAAAATGTTATGTCCTGTCAATAGTCAATTTCTTCTGACCAAAGTTAGATTAAATCGGCGCATAATCTTGCAAATGTCAACATTTTCTGAATATATTCAGGGCTTTTTGGAGAGAGAGGGCTTGAATCGAAGCGAGTTTGCTCGAAAAGCAGGCTTGGATACTGGCTATGTGAGCAATGTTTTGAATGACGTGAGAAAACCCGGTCCCGATTTTTGTCGTGGAGCAGCCAAAGCTTTAGGATTACCACAAACGGACATGTTTCGTGCCGCCGGGCTGATTACCGAGACGCCAAGTGAAGACTACGATCCGAATCGAGAGCGGTGGAATGCGATGTACGACAAGATGAAGGATGACGAAGAGATGATGGAAGTGATGGAGCAGTTTGTGGAAGCGCGGGCGAAGGCGAAAAAGAAGGGGAAGAAGTGAAGCGGGGAGCAAAACAAAAAATGCCCGTGAGGGCATTGAGACGCATAGCTACTCAGATTTTTTTGCAGGCAGGCGGCGAGTTGATTAAACGGTGGAGCGGTCAATAAATGATTCGCTTAAATTTTACAGAGCCGTTGTAAACGAGTTCTTCTAGCATTTTGGCGAACTCATAAAGCTCGTTGCGAACGAACACGCTCTGATCGGCGTAATCGTTTCTCTCTTTGATTTCCGCGGCGCGACGACGAAGCTCGTAAGCGAAGTTTAAAAAAGCCTGATCACGCTGAGTGACAAAAGTGGAAGTTTCGGGTGGATCGTTTGTCATAGACTATTCTCCTTTTTTTGGCGTGACTAATGTAGCACAAATTTACAGAGAGGCAAGACAGAGATGCTGGATCGAGAGAAATGGGAAGGTTTTTATGATCGCCTATCGCGTCGAGACCGCGCCGAGGCGGAATTGATATTTTTTGCCCGGCGTCAGCGACGCAAGGCACTGCTGCGTCTGCGCCGCTTCTTCGTCCTCGTCGAGGAGAAGATGCCGCCGCTTATCATCGGCTGTCGGCGGGCATTGAACTTCTTCCCACATCCGACGCGCCGCGCGACAGACAATCGCCCCGCGCTCTTCGAGATCGCGCCGTCGCAATCCATGATTGCCGGCTGCGCGGTGCTGGCGGTGTTGTGTATGCGGGCGGTGGTGAGGTTCGGCGAAGGATTCCGGACGGCGTAATGACTCGCGCGGAGGGCGGCGCGCGAGAGTTATTTAAAACAGTGGAGGTAAGTGATGAAGAAGTGTCCGTACTGCGCGGAAGAAATTCAAGACGAGGCGATCAAGTGCCGTTATTGTGGAAGCGATTTGACGAAGCCAGTGGAAGCGGCGCCGTCTTCGACTGCCGCGCCTGCGCCCAGCAGCGAAGAGAAAAAGAGCAACGCGAAACAGATCGGAGAGTTGGAAAGCGAGTTGGCGCGACTCGAGGGGGCGCAGCGAGAGAACGAACGCAAGTTTAATTCTGCCAAAGGCAATCGCACGGGCGGGGCAGTGGCGATCTTACTCGGTCTGCTGGGGTTTCTATTCTTTATTCCGTTATGGCCCCTGTGGGGATTTTTAGCGGTCATCGGCGCTCTGACATTTTTCACGGCGATGAACAATCAGTCGAAAGCAGAGACTGGAATGAAGTATGTGCAGAACCAAGTAGTCGAGATGCGCGCTAAGTTAGCGGAATTGCGCGCCGTTTTGTAATTAGAGCGGCGAGACGGGGATATTGCGCTCGCGGAGATAGTCGAAAAACGATTGACCAATACCGAGGGTCTCGACCTTGATGCAATCGGGCTTTTGGGCGTCGGGCAGATTGCGATAAAGCGCAACGATCCGATCTAGCTTCTCTTCGTTCTTCAGTGTGTCGGGATGCTTGAATTGCGCTTCGACAATCCAAACGATTCGGAAATCTGACATATGGTTAGTGTAGCACAATTTTTTTTGGAGAGAGGAATAGCACGCTCACGCGGTCGCGTCCGCGTCACCGTGGCGGTCTGGTGGTGAGCGATCATCACCAGACCAACTGGTCCGAAAAATAATCGCCGACACGGATGAGGGGGGACACCCGCGAAGGCGATTAAGATGATTATAGATCGATTTTACGGCGGCGCAAGCCGCCAATTTTTTCAGCGATGAGCCAGAACGCATGAACCAATACAAATTTCAATCCGTTATCTTCGCCGCCGTGTCGAGCAAGCAGCAGGTGGGCGTTGACGAGAAACGCTTTAGCATTCCGAATCAAATCGAGGAGTGCCGGGCGGTGATCACCCGCATCGGCGCCAGCGAAGTGCATGAGCCGCTGGTGGTGAAGGGTCACACGCGGGAATACATCACGCTGCGCGAAGCCGAGCGCGACATCCCCGAAATCGCCGAGCTGGTCACACTCGCTGAGCAGAAGACGATCACGTTGGTGGTGCTGTATCACTACAATCGCTGGCGGTCGCTGATCGACCAGATCGTGCAGACGCTGGGCGTATATGGCTGCCAGACGTACAGCGTGACCCAGCCGGTGGAACTGCTGCCGCCGGAGACGTTCACGCCGTACACAAATGATATGGCGGCGTATGTCGTCTCGATGTCGGCGACACAATCACGTTTGCAAATCAATGACCTGCAACGTAAATACAAAATCGGGATGCCGCGGCGGGTGACGGAACGCGGGCTCAATTTTTCAACTATTCCTTTCGGTTATTGCAAACCTAAAGTGGATGACGTGCGGCAGTTAAAAATGGCGACGCTGATTCAAGTGCCGGAGATTTGCGCCGGATTGATGGACATCAAGGACAAATATCTTGCCGGGGCGAGCGCGGCGGAGATCGCCGCCGAAATGAACCGGCGCGGGTTCAAGCCGCCGCGTGGCGAAAAGTGGCGGTTCAATACCGTGCTGTATATTTTGTCCAACCCGTTTTATGCCGGGTTCGTTCATCACGGAACACAAAAAGCATTCCGCGACCCGCGCACCGGACGGGCGCGCCGGGTGAAGAGCGAGCCGCGTCTCGTGCCGGGTAAACATGCGGCATTATGGGACGAAGAAACGTTTTACCGTCTACGAGATCGGCGGTTACAAGTTGGCGCGCATCTCGTCGGAAAAACACGGGTGACGCATATCTTTTCGCGGCTGGTGAAGTGCCGGTGCGGCAAGCCCTGCCATGCGCGACACTATATCGCTTTGGATGGCGTATATTATTTGTGCAGCGCTCCGGATGCGCCCAAACATGCCCGCATTCGCGAAGAAAAGCTTTTCGAGCAGGTGCGCGCTGAACTAAAATCACTCGCCGAGAAAGAGCCGCCGATCATGCCAGATGTCAGCGGGTCGGATGAGCGACTTTTACTAGAGCGTCAGTTGGTTGAATTGGATAACAAGAAAGCACGTTTCCAACGTGCTTATGGCGATGGGGTAATAGACTATAATGACTTCACCGCGCGGATGACCGAGGTGGATGCTGAGAAGCGTCAGCGCGAGAAGGAGATTGCTGAGCTGAATAGCAGCGCCAAAGCGGTAGTGCATCGCCGTGAGGCGCAGGGCAACATCCAACGTTTTATCGCCGCGTATGATTCGTTGCTGTCGTTGCCTACAAGCGAAGCCAATATGCTCATGGCTGATATAGTCACTTCGATTGTCGTTGATGAAAGGACAGTGCTTTCAGTCGAGGTGCGATGAGAGTACGAAGCAAACAGACTGTGACCAAAGTTCGGTAGCGTCGTACTTTTAGAATTTGTCCTTCTGCTGCTTTAAATGTAGATATTGCTACGCCGTCGCAATTTGACACAAATCGCCAAAATGCTATACTTTGAACACATGAGCGAAACGCGAATGCGTGATTTTATGCTAACGCTTCGTCGAGCAATGCTGATGGTGGTCTCGTGGATTGAGAAAGAGTATCAATTGGAACCGCACACACCCATCACGATAACTATCGCCGAAGCCTGACGCACTCGCCCCCTCTCACGATAAAAATCGCGCATTGAGCGCGTAATCTATTTGATGAGACGCGGCATTGATGATCTAACCCATCGTCAATGCCGCGTCTGCGTTTAAGGAGACTTTCATGCCCGCCCAACTCACCCCCGAAACCCTCTCTGTTCTTTTCGGCATTTTGCTCTCGGTGCTGTGTTCGTACGCGCCGTGGGTGAAGACGAAATGGAACGCGCTCGACGGCGACGCCAAGCGTGTCGTGATGCTGGTCAGTCTGTTTCTCATCACCCTGGCTCTCTTCGGCGCGTCCTGCACGCAGTTCAAGGACTCATTCGCAATCCTGTCTGCGGTGAGCTGCACGCAGAATGGCGCGATTGACTTGTTCAAATTGTTTGTGTCGGCGGTGGTCGCAAAT
>Ga0233420_10000970_pt1 | contig 11389 bp, 12 predicted proteins | sample Watercolumn_Mata_4_FD_183009 | JGI IMG/M metagenome (GOLD analysis project Ga0233420, IMG submission 183009) | Freshwater microbial communities from Lake Matano, South Sulawesi, Indonesia - Watercolumn_Matano_2014_102_MG | ecosystem: Environmental > Aquatic > Freshwater > Lake | place...
ATAACCAACAGCCCAGTTATCTCTTTTGTCATTTGTGGTTCCAGTCTTGACCGAGACTTCGGGGTGGCCAGAAATGACCAAATACGAACTCGGACCGAAAGCTGCCGTACGGGCGCCGTTGTCTAATAACAAGTGCGAAACAATATAGGCACTCCCCGGAGTAATGACCCGAGTGTTGGGGGGTGGGGAGACTGCGTACTGTTTATTGTCCAAATTCACCGTTTGCCAAGATGCCATTTTTTGGTTTGTTGGTCTAAGTTTTACTCCGTCTAAAATTTTTCCGGTTCGATCTTGGATTTGAATAATGGGATTAAGCTTTACTTTTTGTCCTGAATTGGAAAGTACACCATAGGCAGTGGCCAAGTCTAGCATGGTGACTTCTCCGCCACCAAGAGTAATAGCTGGTCCATATTTGGTAGGGTCAGTAAAAGTACTTAGCCCGAAGGCTTGAGCTTTGTTCACAAAATTTTCCAACCCTACCAAAACCAGAGTTTTGACTGCTGGAATATTAAAAGAATTACCTAGAGCAAAGCGCACTTGAGTTGGCCCATGCCAGATTTCGTCATAATTGACCGGGCAATAATCTGGTTGATCGGGAATAGTAAAACAAGTGGGTTTATCCGTCAAGACTGTTGAGGCGGTAACTAATTTTTGATCAATGGCCATGGCATAGGTGATCGGTTTGATTGCCGACCCCGGTTGTCTATGAGATAGGGTGACATTTACATTTCCATCGTCTTCTAAGCTAAAATAATCCTTCGACCCCACCATAGCCAAGACCTCTCCGGTTTTGGGATTGGTTACCACAGCAGCTCCGTTGCCGACTTTTTCATACCTAAGCCGGGCCACTTCTTTGGAAACTATGGTTTGGGCCTGCTCTTGGAGGTCTAAATCCAATGAGGTGGTGACAACCAATCCGTCCCGTTCAACTTTGTCCAGTCCATATTTATCAGTTAGTAAGTCTTTAACCCATAATGAAAAATGAGGGGCCAGCAAAGATTGGGAAATGTTGAATTTAACTTCGGTGGCCGACGCAGAAGCATACTCTTCTTGAGTGATAAATCTATCGTCCAGCATTTGTTTTAGTACGTATTGTTGTCGTACTTTTCCTTGTTCGGGGTGTGAACCAAAAGGTGAATAGTAAGACGGGGCTTGGGGGAGGCCAGCTAATATCGAAGCTTCGGGTAGGGTGAGCTCTGAGGCTTTTTTACCAAAATATGTTTGAGAAGCCGACTCAATTCCATAGGCGGTTCCTCCGTATGGAACCTGATTGAGATACATTTCCAAAATTTGGTCTTTCTTATAAAGAATTTCAACAATGGTACTTAAAGCAAACTCTCGGATCTTCCTTTTGATGGTTCTTTCGTCTGAGAGTAGGGCCTTTTTAACTAGTTGTTGAGTGATGGTGGATCCGCCTTGAAGATTTTGTTTGAAGAGGGTACTAATAACCGCTCTCGCCATACCTCTGATCGAAAATCCGGAATGGGTGTAAAAATCACGGTCTTCAGCCGCTAGGGTCGCTTGCCAAACGTATTTGGGTAGAGAGCCTAATTTAATTGGCGTTCTACGAGCATCGGCAAAAATTTCGTAAATTAATTTGCCGTGCCGGTCCAAAAGCTTAGTTGAGGCTGCTGGGGCGTTGTTGGTAAGGTTCATAGGATTGGGAAGACCCCAAAAGATATACAGGCACAAAGCAGCAAAGGTACCAAGGCACACAGCAATAATAATTCTCATAGTTGAATTATAACCTAGACAGATATATATTTAGGGTATGACAAATTCGAAAACTCAAAAAGATAATACTGAGGACTTTGTGGGGGGACAGCTTGACCCCAAAGAAGAAAAGATGCTGGATATGATCCTTAATGGGGTGGTGATTTTTGTGTTGGGTTGGTTGGGATTAGGGATTTTGCTTTCCGTCGGCGGTCTATTTCATCTTTGGGGGTAAAAGAAATAATTTTAGAGTCTGCAACCTAGATCTTGACAACATACGACATACAACATACAATGAAGGCATGATCAGAACTCAGGTTTACATTCCAGATGATCTCCACAGAGAGCTAACTTTATTAGCTCAAACTAGTGGTCAAAACTTTTCCTCTCTTCTTAGAGAAGGTGTCCGGGAAGTGATAAAAAAGAAAAAACTCAAAAAGAGAGATGACTGGGGTGTTGGATTCATTGGGGCAATAAAAGGGGGACCAAGTGATTTATCTTCTAAGATTGATTACTACCTTTATGGAGAAGGTAATCCAAAATGGGCAGAAGAATAATTGTAGATTCAAATGTTTTAGTGGCTTTGTTTAAAGCGGATGATTCATGTCACAAAAGAGCTAGAGAAATAGTCCAAAAACTTCATAACAATGGAGATATGTTTTGGGCTTTGAACTTAATTATTCAGGAAACAGCTACTGTGGTAAGTATAAAAGTTGGGCAAGACGAATCAAAGGATTTTTACCAAAAAAGAAACAGAGTAATAGATCAGGAAGTGCCTTTGAATAATGAACTGGAAACATTATCTTGGAATATTTTTTTGAAGCAAAGTAAAAAGGGGACGTCGTTTATTGACTGTGCAAATTTGGCTCTGCTTGAGAAGTATAAACTAGATGGGATTTTATCCTTTGATGAGTTTTATCCTAAAAACGTAAGAGTGGTGTAAACTAAAGAGAGTATGGAAGATGTTGAGAGAACTAATGCTTGGAAATTTATGGATCCTCCGATGCGCGATTTGGTGCGACAGAGCTTTCAGCTTTTACAAAGAGAGGAAGCAAATCAAGATTTTTGGCATGATTATTCTTTTATTATTTTTCCGGCGGCCAAAGCTTATGAAGGTTTTCTAAAAAAGCTTTTTTTTACTTTGGGATTTATCAAACGACAGCAGTATCTGGGGGATCGGTTTAGAATCGGCAGAGCTCTTAATCCAAACTTACCCAAAAGATATCAATGGGACTGGGTGTATGGCAAGTTGCTGGAATATTGCAAAGGGGAGCAACTACCTTTGAGGTTGTGGGAAGCGTGGAAGAGAGGGAGAAACCAGACTTTCCACTACATGCCAGAGCACCGGCAAATGGTGGCGCTTTCTGAGGCCCGTGACATTTTAGTTCTATTGAGCGAAGTTATGAATGCGGCTTTAAATGGTTGCAATGTGGTATACTGAAGGAACCATGAGTTCTGAGGATGGTATTGGAGGCCCGGCTTGGTTTGGATCCGTTTTAATTGTACTTGTAGGTATTGGGATTCTACTTTTGTCTTTACTTTCGGCCACCGGTTTGGCTCGAGCTTCGGAGTACTATTTGCCCTATCCAGGAATTCTTCCCGATAGTCCTTTTTACAAAGTAAAAATGGTTCGCGACTGGGTGTCGTTACGATTAACCTTTGACAAGGACGCCAAAGCTCAAAAGGAGCTTCTTTTTGCAAACAAAAGGATAAATGCTGCTAAAAGTTTATATGAAGGTGGAAAAAAAGAACTGGCAATTAGTGTTGCTACTAAGGCCAAAAAGTATCTGCAACAAGCAGCCAAAGACGGAGCTGATGTCAGGGCTGCTATTTTGAAGCATGACGAAATTTTGATGGAATTGAATCTCCCCTTGACACCCCGTCAGTAGTGTTTTAGTGTAATAGCTATCACTATATCTAGTGTTGAAACTATGAAGTGTCCTTTTTGTGCTCATGCTGAAACATCAGTCCTTGAATCCAGAACCGCAGAGGATGGACAATCGCTGCGGAGGCGGCGCGAGTGTAATAAGTGTCAAAAACGCTTTACCACTTTTGAAAGAGTTGAGGGACCGACTATCTATGTCATCAAGCGCGATGGCTCACGCCAAGCTTTTGATCGGGAAAAGATAGTTTCAGGAGTCATTCGCTCTTTTGACAAGCGACCATTTTCCATCGATCTTATTCGCCAACTAGCGGAAGATGTTGAAAGGGAAGTTCGGCGCAAGGAGTCGTCGGAAATTTCTTCAAAAGCTGTTGGTCGAATGGTGCTCAAGCGACTAAAAAATATCGACAAAGTAGCTTGGTTGAGATTTTCTACAGTATACTTGGAAGTCTCAGATATCGAGGATTACGAAAAATTAATTGAAAAAGTTGTCACTTAAAAATGAACGATCAATTTACAACTCTGACTGGCATCCGACAACACCTGTTTATGGACCGTTACTCTCTTAAAAATTCCAATGGCGAACCCGTAGAACAATATCCGGAACAGATGTGGAAACGGGTCTCTTGGGCCTTAGCCCAAATTGAAAAAACTTCGGAGTTAAGAATGAGATGGGAAGGACTTTTTTATGAGGCAATTAAAGATTTCAAGTTTTGTCCGGCGGGGAGATTTTTGACTTCTGCCGGCACCGGAACTGAAACTACCATGATTAACTGTTTTGTTATTCCATCTCCCGAGGATACCCGTAAAGGCATAATGGAAACTTTAGGTTGGGTAACGGAAATCAGCGCTCGGGGAGGAGGGGTGGGTTTTAATCTTTCTAGCTTGAGACCAAGGGGGACGCATCTAAAACAGGTAAATGGTACGACTTCTGGGCCTGTCAGTTGGGCCAATCTTTATTCGGTTGCGGCTCATGACGTGATTCAGCAGGGTGGAAGCAGAAGGGGAGCGTTAATGATTATGTTGTGGGATTGGCACCCAGACATCGAAGAGTTTATCTTGGAAAAAAAGAAACCTGGTCGTATTTTGGGGGCCAATTTGAGCGTTTGTGTCTCTGATGCTTTTATGGAGGCGGTAAAAAACGACTGGGATTGGGAACTTAAGTATCCCGACACTGAATTTGCTGAATATCGCACCCCAGGTAAATGGCAAGGAGATTTGGAAACATGGATTGGTTTGGGATATCCAGTCAAAAAATACAAAACGATTAAAGCCCGTTATTTGTGGGATCTCATTTGCGAGTCAGCTTGGGGATCAGCCGAACCAGGAGTGGTATTTATGGATCGTTACAATAAAATGAATAACACTTGGTATTTTGAAAAAAATATCGCCACAAATCCCTGTGGTGAACAGGGTCTACCCGCTTGGGGGGTATGTAATCTAAGTTCAATTAACTTATCAGCTTTGGTAAACGAGGGTAAATTTGATTTCCATAAATTTGAAGACATGATTCGTGTAGGAATAAGGTTTTTGGATAATGCAGTGGATGCTGAAAAATATCTCAACCCTGAAATCGAAAAAATGCAACAAAGGGAGCGTCGAGTAGGTTTGGGCACTATTGGTTTGGCCGACGCTCTGATCAAAATGAAGATTAGATACGGTTCAAAAGAGTCGCTGGACATTATCGAAAAAATCTTTAAACTTCTCAGAGACGTATCCTATTTAACTTCAATCGAACTGGCTCAAGAAAAAGGTTCTTTCCCCGCCTTTGACGCAGAAAAATTTTTACAAAGCGGATTTATGCAAACTATGCCGGAAGAGATTAGAAATAAAATAAGACAATTTGGTCTTAGAAATGCACTGTTATTGACAGAAGCTCCTACCGGAAAAATTTCACTTTTGGCGGGAGTTTCGTCTGGAATTGAGCCAGTGTTTTCGTTCTCTTACATACAAAGAGATCGTTTGGGGGAAAGGACGATGTATCATCCTCTATACCAGGAATGGTTAAAAAATAACACTGGCCAAGAAATCCCTCGTTATTTTGTGGTAGCAGATGACTTAACGCCGGAAGAACATGTCCGGATTCAGGCCCTAATCCAAAAATATACTGATTCCTCGATAAGTAAAACAGTCAATGCTCCCCAAAAACACACCATTGAAGATGTTAAAAATCTCTATCAATTAGCCTATGAAACCGGGTGTAAGGGCATTTCCTATATGCGGGAGGGTTCGCGAGAGGGAACTTTGGTTCGTAAAACAGAGGAAGAAAAAAAACCGGAGACAGTCGTTTGGCAAAGACCAATGAAAATCTCGGGATCAACTTATAAATTAAAAACCCCAGTTGGTACGGCCTTTATCACCATCAACCACGATGATGGGGGGTCTCCGGTGGAATTATTTATCAATATCGGTAGAGCAGGCAGTGATATCCAGGCCATGGCCGAGGCTTTGGGGAGAGTTATTTCTAAATCGCTGAAAATGATGGGTAATACCTCCCCCAAAGAGAGGTCGGTGGTTTTGGTTGAACAACTTCAAGGGATAGGAGGAACTAGAACCACTGGTTTTGGAGTTGATAAAGTTTTATCTTTGCCCGACGCTGTGGCTCGGGTTTTGGTGATGGATTTGGGGCTTGCACGCAGCAAAGACCGCTCGGATAAACAACTGGAATTGGTCAAAGAGAGAAATTTAGAAGAGTCAGTCATGCGAAAAGCTGACATTTGTCCCAACTGCGGAAACGTATCTTTGGTTCACGAAATGGGTTGCAAAACTTGTTATGGTTGCGGCTACTCTGAATGCTAATTTGAATATTATGAAAACCCCCCCTGAGCCAAAGATGTCTGAAAACGCCAAGGATACTTTGATAACCAAGTGTTCAAAACAAAGCGAGGACGGTAAATTTTTGGAAACTCCCGGGCAGATATTATGGAGAGTGGCCAAACATTTAGCAAAAGCGGAAATAAATTGGGGAGATGAGCTTCAGGTTCGAAAAGTTTCTGAAGAATTTTTTGAGAAAATGTTGAAATTTAAACTTGTTTGTACTCGAAGCGCTCTTTTTGAAGCTGGAAACGAATCGTGTACACAACAACTTTCTCCGTGTTTTGTTTTAAAGATCGAAGATTCTATTTCTTCGATCTTTAGCACTTTGGGTGAAGCTGCCATGGTACAAAAAAACTTTGGTGGAACTGGTTTTAATTTTAGTCGCATTAGGTTCAAGGGTGACAAGGTACGGGGTGTTCCCAATTCTGCCTCTGGCCCGGTAGATTTTTTGCAAGTTTATAGTGCTGCTTTAACCAAAGTTATGCAGGGGGCTAAAAGACATGGAGGAAACATGGGGATACTTAATGTAAACCATCCCGATATTTATGATTTTTTAAAGGTCAAAGATCAAGACGGCCTGATGAAGAATTTTAATATCTCGGTGGGTGTAACTAGCGAGTTTATGGAAGCCGTTTCTGGAGATAAAATGTTTGATTTAGTAAGCCCTCGGGATGGCGGAAAAGTAAAATCTATCAAGGCCAGGCAGCTTTTTAGAGATATCTGTGAACACGCTTGGTTGACGGGAGACCCGGGAATGATTTTTTTAGATCGAATGGAAGAAGATAACTTTACTCCTACCTTAGGAATTCTTGATGCTACAAATCCCTGTGGAGAACAGCCACTGCTTCCCTACGAGTCGTGTAATTTGTCTTCTGTTAATTTGGCTAGACACGCGGTAAAGAAAAAAAACGGTTGGGAAATAGATTGGGAAGATTTGGGAGAAACGGTGAAGACAGGGGTTAGATTTTTGGACAACATGATTGAAATAAACACTTATATTCTTCCTGAAACAGAAAGGTTGGTAAAAAAGGGTAACCGAAAAATAGGTTTGGGATTAATCGGGTTTGGGGAGTTGTTGTATAAATTGAAAGTGAGTTATAGCTCCAAAGAGGCAGTAAGGATAGCCGAAAAGATTGCTAAATTTATTAAAAGACAGGCCGAAGAAGCTTCTTTGGCATTAGCCAAAGAAAGGGGAGTTTTTCCCAATTGGGACATTTCAACTTATAAAGGTTCAGCCGAGAGATATCGAAACTGTACGATGGTTACAATCGCTCCGACGGGAACAGTTTCTATGATCGGCGATACGTCTTCGGGGGTGGAGCCATATTTTGCTTTGGTTTATGAAAGAAGGTCGGCCTATGACCAAAATAAGGACAACAAACCAACCAAATCGCTTTATTATATTGTTCCGGAATTTGAACAAGCCTTGAGAGTGGCGGGGATTTACTCCCAGGAGTTAGTTGCCAGAGTGGTTCAAAATCATGGTTCGATTCAAGGATTAACGGAAATTTCGAAAGAAATAAAAGAGGTTTTTGTTACTGCTCATGATATCGATCCTGAATGGCACATTAGAGTTCAGGCGGCCTTTCAGGAGTATGCCGATAACGCTGTTTCTAAAACTATAAATTTTGCTAACAAAGCCACGGTTGAGTATGTCGAAAAAACCTATATTTTAGCTTGGAAGTTAAGATGTAAAGGAATAACTATTTACCGAGATGGCAGTAAACAGGATCAGGTTCTTAACGCCAACAGCCATCAATGTCCCGAGTGTAAGGGAGTGACTGTCCATGAGGGTGGTTGTGTTTCTTGCCGTGAATGTGGATGGAGCGAGTGTAAAATTGCCTAGATGGTGTGATATACTCTGCGAACCTGTATGTTTTTGGCAGACAGCAAAATCCGGGAATATTTAGCCGCAGGAAAAATAAAAGTGGATCCCCCTGTAGCCGAAAAAGATATCCGGTCAGTGGGAAAATGATCCTCAGGAGTTGAAATATAAAAAGATCGATTGAGAAAATCCAAACCCCAAAGGATATTGTGGCTTTTATTGAAGGCAGAAGTACGATTGCTCGCATTGGTCTAACTGTCCATATTACTTCAAGCATTATTGACGATAGGTGTGACAGCTTGAAAACAATTGTCTTGGAGATGAAAAACGAGGGGAATATCGACATTATTTTAAGACCTGGATATCCAATTGGCATGGTAATCTTTAATAAGCTATTTGGAGAAATAAACCAAAACGATTCTTTGATGTATTTGGGTCAGGACTCGGTAAGAAGCCCAAATTTGGTTAGGGTATAATCGTTTTGTGATAATTTCTCAAACACCATTGCGCATTTCTTTTTTGGGTGGAGGGACGGATTTTCCAGATTTTTTTAAAAAGTATGGAGGAAGAGTTCTTACTGCAGCCATTGATAAATATGTCTATTGTATCGTTAAAGAAAGGTTCGATAGACAAATTTATATAAATTATTCCGAAAAGGAAATTGTTAGTAATGTTTCAGACATAAAACACGAACTAGTCCGTGAGGCCATGAGAAAAACCGGGGTTACCGAGGGAATAGAGATATCTTTTTTATCAGACATTCCCGCTTCTGGGTCTGGACTTGGTTCTTCGAGTACTGTAACTGTGGGAGTATTAAATGCTTTGTATCAATATAAAGGGATTTCGGTTGGGGCGGAAAAATTGGCCAGAGAAGCTTGTGCAATAGAGATCAAGATTCTTAAAAGACCTATTGGTATCCAGGATCAATATATCGCCGCGTATGGGGGGATAAAACAGTTTGCTTTTGATAAAAATGGCACAGAAATAATTCCTTTGGATTTATCTAAAGAAGTACTGAACGATTTAAATAATTATCTGATGGTTTTCTTTACCGGAAGGACTCGTAAGGCTGAGGGTATCCTGTCTGAGCAAAAGAAAAATATTACAGATAAAAGTAAAATCTTGAAGAAAATGGCCAAACAAGCTGAAGTTGGAACAAATCTGCTTAGAAAAGGAGAGTTTGAGAAATTTGGTAAGCTTCTTGACAGTGGGTGGTACTTGAAAAAACAATTGGCTTCGAAAATATCCAATTCTGAAATTGATCTTTTTTATAGGAAGGCTCTTAAAGCCGGTGCTACTGGGGGAAAGATTTCTGGCGCCGGCGGAGGAGGGTTCCTGACTCTTTTTGTTCCCACTTCGAAAAGGGCTGCCGTACGAAAGGCCTTACACAACTTGCAAGAAATGCCAGTGGGGTTTTCAAGAGACGGATCCAAGATCATTTTTAATATCAGAAGATGAATAAGATCTATACCAAAAAAGGAGACAAGGGCAAGACAAAGACTTTCGGTGGGCCAATAAGTAAAGCTGATCAATTGGCAGTCGCGCTGGGAACAATAGATGAATTAAATTCATGGATCGGAGTCTGTAGACAAATGTTCAGTGTTCAAGATTTGGTGTTCAATAAAAATTTACAAAACATGCAAACTAATTTAATGATTATTAACTCTATAATTGCAGGCTCAAAGAAATATAGCCTCAAAGGTGCAGAGACGGCTCGTCTCGAGAAAATAATTGATAAACTACAGAAAGACCTACCAGAGCTGACGAACTTTGTTTACCCGATGGGCTTTTTACAGGTTGCTCGGGCAGTTGCTCGCAGAGCTGAAAGAGAGGTAATCACAATCTCTCAAGATAAAAACATTTTGAAATACTTAAACAGGTTATCAGATGCCTTGTTTGTCATGGCAAGGTATGGAAACCAAAAGCAGGGGATCTTTGAAGAGGTGTGGAAATGATACAATAAAAGTATGCCCAACCCGAACTCTGACGACATACCGGTCTCAACTTTGACCAAGGAAAAACTGGTAGTTCCGGAAAATAGGCCTAATAAACAAGGAGTAGAAGTGGTACCGACTCATCTGGAAACAGAGAGGCATCCTGAATTTGAAGGATATATTGAAAAAATAGAAAAAGAAGCCGAGTTGTCTCAGCCGGTCACTGATGACCAAACCAATCAAGTAATATTAAGTTCAAGTAATCCGCAAAATCCCAAAATAACTTTACCATTAACGGATGACCAGATAGTGAGTGGGTTACATCATAGAATTTGGGAAAGTATCAGATGGTTGGCTGAATGGTGCATAAGACAAATGCAACTCGCCCATCAAAATGTGACAAAATTTAGACACCCCAAAAAACAATGATCAATTTTCAAGCTTTAATTATTGTCATCATGGCTGTGTCTTTGTTTTTGGGGGTGCTGTTTTTGCTTGGTTTTTTCTGTGTTTATGTCGCCATTGCCTTGTATCGTCATCGCGATCGGGAAGAAAAAAGTTTGGACACAGAATGTTTGCAGGTGGCGGTTCCTCGCGATAACGAAATAAAAATTGATGCCATGGAGCAGGTCTTTGCTAGCATGTATTCCATCAAAAAAGGAGGGCTAGGTCCTTTTGGTTGGTTTTCTTTTTTACAGGCTCAGCCGGCCATTAGTTTTGAAATAGTGGCCATCAAGGAAGATATTCGTTTTTATATTGTTGTTTCCAACAAATTACGTGACTTGGTGGAAAAACAAATTCATGGCAGTTACCCAGGGGCAGATATAAAAATAGTTGAGGAACCCAACATCTTCTCGGAGGAAGGCAATGTCGAGTATACATGGTTAGTGATGCGCAGCGTGCCTTATAAACCAATCCAGGTTTACAAGAATTTGTCGGTTGACCCCTTGGCTTCGCTGACTTCGTCACTGGCTAAAATGGGGGACGGAGAAGGAGCGCATATTCAAGTCATGATTGCCCCGGCTGATTCGAAATGGAAATCCCAAGGACGGTCTTGGATTGGTAAAACCAAAAAAGCAGAATCCGATCCCGAGAAAGCCAGTTACAAAGTTGACCCCAAGGTTTTGGAGGCCGTTGACAACAAGATTTCTAAAAACGGCTTTGAGACCACCATCCGAATTGTGGTTTCGGCCCAAACCAAAGAACAAGCACGCGCTC
>Ga0233420_10000971_pt1 | contig 11387 bp, 8 predicted proteins | sample Watercolumn_Mata_4_FD_183009 | JGI IMG/M metagenome (GOLD analysis project Ga0233420, IMG submission 183009) | Freshwater microbial communities from Lake Matano, South Sulawesi, Indonesia - Watercolumn_Matano_2014_102_MG | ecosystem: Environmental > Aquatic > Freshwater > Lake | place...
CCTCAGCGGCAGCTTCCATATCGGTGAGTTCCGTCGCGCTGTTTTCCGCTGCCAGGGATGTTTCGAGCTGCCTGAAGAACTCTCCGGAAGGTGCGGTTATGCTTTCGGAGTCGTTTTTCCAGGCGCGGGCAATCGAGAGCAGTACGGATCGGAATCCCGGCATGCCGTAATGGTCTTCAGGGGGAAAGTAGCTGCCGCCGTAAAAGGGGTGCAGCTTCGGGGTGAGCCAGACCGACAGGGGTCATCCGCCCCTGCCCGTCAGCGCCTGCACATAGGTCATGTACAGACGGTCGAGGTCCGGAAGTTCCTCCCGGTCCACTTTCACCGGCACGAAGAAGGCGTTCAGGATACGGGCGGTTTCCGGATTCTCGAACGACTCCCGTTCCATCACGTGGCACCAGTGGCAGGTGGCATAGCCGACAGAGAGGAACAAGGGCCGGTTTTCAGCCCGGGCTTTCCGGAAAGCCTCCTGCCCCCATGGAAGCCAATCAACGGGATTGAAGGCATGCTGGAGCAGATAGGGGCTTTTTTCATGGATCAGGCGGTTCGGCTTTCCTGTCTGTTGATTCATTGCCGGTGCTGTTTGGGTTTGCAGGTTTCTTCCGATAACCCCGGGACAACCCGGGAAAGTTCTCTCCTGCAGGGAAACCAACTGCATTGCCTGCAGGTTATATGAAACTGGAGTAAAAAAAACCTTTTTCAGACAACATGTTCAGCGGGTCTTTTACGGGTTTCGGAAAGCGGTCTCGAGCGCCGTTCAGGCTTTTCTTGCTTTTCATCGCAGCCATACCGGCATCGTGCGACAGGAGCGCGGCTTCAGGTTCCGGCAAACCGCTGCAGGATCCGGCAGCAAAGGAGGAGTCAATGACATCGCAGTACAACCGGCTTACCCCGGAAGAGGAAATGGTCATCGTGCAGAAAGGCACCGAGAGGCCTTTTTCAGGAAAATATTACCGCAACAGGGAGAACGGGACCTATCACTGCAGGAGGTGCGATGCCCCGCTTTTCCGTTCGACCGACAAGTTCGAGTCCGGGACGGGATGGCCGAGCTTCGACGACGCCATACCGGGAGCGGTGACGCAGGTGCCCGATGCCGACGGACGGCGGACCGAGATTGTCTGCGCGAACTGCGGCGGCCATCTCGGCCATGTCTTTTTCAACGAGGGGCTTACCTCGAAGAATGTGCGTCACTGCGTGAACTCGGTTTCCCTGGATTTCCAGCCCGAAGCCACGATGCCGCAGGCAACAACCCGTACCGCAGTGTTCGGGGGCGGCTGCTTCTGGGGTGTGGAGTACCATTTCAGCCGCGTGAAAGGGGTTCTGGATGTGAAATCGGGCTATACCGGGGGAGTAACCCCCAATCCGACTTATCAGCAGGTGTGCAGCGGCAGGACAGGCCATGCGGAAGCCGTGGAGGTCACGTACGATCCGGCGGTTGTGGCGTACGAAACGCTTGCCAGGCTCTTTTTCGAGATCCACGATCCGACGCAGGTGAACCGGCAGGGGCCTGACATCGGCACGCAGTACCGCTCTGCGGTGTTCTATGCCGACGACGAGCAGAAGCGGGTGGCGGAAAGACTTATCGGCGAGCTTCAGGCGAAAGGGTACAGGGTGGCAACCGAGGTGAAGCCGGCCTCGACCTTCTGGGAGGCTGAGGGGTACCATCAGGACTACTACGACAAGACCGGCCATCAGCCGTACTGTCATATCTACACGAAACGGTTCTGACCCATTTGCGCCTGAACGGCGCATGAAAACTCGCGGGCCTGAACGGCGCTTGAAAACTCGTTTTTGTTTTGTTCGCCGTATAAAAAACTTTAATAATCAAAGCAAAAAAAAGAAAAAAGAGGGAAAAACGCGGGTTGGGGGAGGGGAATGCCGTGCAGGGACGTGATGCGTTTTTCACCGCTTTCTGCGTATCTTGCCGGAAAGCCGGACGTGACCCCTGATGCTACCGATATGACCGACCCCCTGATTCTTGTTTTGCTTTTGCTGGTGCTGCTGCTGCTGGCTTACATGGTGTTTCGCCAGATCGGCGATGCACCGCGGAAAGCCGAACTGGTGCGGCTGCAGCATGCCGAGCGTGAAAAGGAGCGCCTGCAGGCCCGTTTCGATGCAGTTGCCCTTGAGTTCGATACGCTGAAACTTTCCCATGCTCGTCTTGAAGCCGACCTGCAGCACGAACGCCGGAGCGCAGCCGAAAAGATATCCCTTCTTGAGGATTCAGAATCCCGTCTGCATCGGGAGTTTGAAACCCTGTCCACGCGTATCCTCGAAGAGCGAGGCAGGGCTCTTGGCGAAGAGAACCGGGAGAAGATGGAATCGTTGCTGCAGCCCTTCAGAACCCAGCTCGACGGATTCCGGCAACGGGTGGACGAGGTGCACCGGAACGATGTCGAGCTCTCCTCGCGACTGATCGAGCAGGTCCGGCAACTGCAGGAACTGAGCGGTCGGGTCAGTGAAGAGGCAAATACGCTGGCAAGGGCGATCAAGGGCGACTCAAAAAAGCAGGGGGACTGGGGGGAGACCATCATTGAGCGCCTGTTCGAGGCTTCCGGTCTTGAAAAAGGCAGGGAATATCTTGCCCAGGAAAGTTTTCGGGATGAGGCCGGCTTGCTCAGGCGTCCTGACTTCATGGTGCTGCTGCCTGGAGAAAAGGCGGTTGTCGTCGATTCAAAGGTTTCGCTGACGGCTTACGAGCGCTACAGCACCATCGAGGAAGGCCCGCAGAAGGATCGCTACCTGAAAGAGCATGTGCAGTCCGTCAGGCGACATATAGCGGGGCTGCTTGAAAAGGATTATCACGAGATCGGCGGGAACCGCACGCTTGATTTCGTGATCATGTGCATTCCTCTCGAACCGGCATGGCAGGCGGTCATGCAGGCTGATCCGGAGCTGCTCTACGAGCTTGCCGGGAAGAACGTGGTGCTTTGCGGCCCGGCGACGCTCATGGTCACGCTCAAGCTGATTGCCCAGATCTGGCGAAGGGAAAACGAGAATCGCAATGCCGAACTGATTGCCGACCGGGCCGGAAAGATCTATGACCAGGTCGCTCTGGTGTTTGAAGCCATGGAGGATGCCCGCAGGAAGCTCGAAGGCGTTTCCGCCTCTTTCGGTCTCGCCTTGCGCAGGCTCGGCGAAGGGAAGGGCAATCTTGTGGGCCGGGTCGAGGAGATCCGCAGGCTGGGAGCGAAGGTTTCCCGAAAGATCGCAGCCGGTTCCGGAAGCGGAGAAGCTGATACGGAAAGCGCGGAATGAAAAAGAGCCCCGAAGGGCCCGTTTTCCGGAGAGAGGTTGACTATCCCACTTCCTTTCCCGCCATGACAAGGGTAGGTGGCATGCCGAGATGCCTTCCGGCAAGCAGGACGTTCCAGTAGAGCCATTCGAATCCGAGTTTTCCGTACCAGTTCGCCTTGGTTTCCTTCAGGAGCGTGAAGGGTCCGAGCTTCGGCATGGGGAACTTTCCTGGCAGCGGTTCGATCTTGTAGTTGAAGTCGATGAGCGATGATGTTCCTTTCGAGTACACAATGAAGCAGGTGGAGTGGCCGTCGAAAATCTCTTCGGGCTTGACGCCGTGGATTTCCGCCATGATGTTGAACACCACGACGTCAGCTTCGTAATGCGCAACCGAACCGGCTTTCGATGTGGGCACGTTGGTGGCGTCACCGATAACGTAGATGCCCTGGTGCTTGAGCGCCTGGAGGGTATTGTGGTGCGTGGGGACGTAGCCTATGCCGTCGTCGATGCCGGAATCGCTGATGACCTTGTCGCCGAGGGTTGTCGGAATCGATACGAGCACGTCATAGTTGATCTTGTCGCCTTTTATGGATTCGATATACTTCTCCTTGCCGTTCACCTCGCTGAGTTCGAACGCAGGAGTTATCTTGATGTTCTTTTCCTTGGCCGCCTCGGTGAAGACCGCCGTGGCTTTCAGTTTCGTGAATGCTCCGGCAAGAGGCGTGACCAGTTCGATTTCCACCTTGTTCCTGATCCCCTTGTTTCTGAAATACCAGTCTGCCATGAAAATGAACTCGATCGGGGCGACCGGGCATTTGAACGGCAGTTCCGCGACATTCAGCACCACCTTGCCGCCATCGAACTCCTTGAGTCTCTTGCGGAGCATCTCGGCATCAGGGATGGTATAGAAGGTAAAGGCGTTCTTGCCCCATGCGTCGAGCAGGCCGTCGTTTTCTTCCGGAGCGATCCTGCATCCCGTGCTGATGACAAGAAAATCGTACGAAAAGGTATGGTTTCTGGTTTTTACCTGTTTCTTGTCAGGTTCGATGAGGGTGATTTCATCGATAACAAAATTGATGCCGGGATTGATGTACTTTTTTCTTGATTTGACAAGCCTGCTTGAGTTCTGCAGGTCAAAGGCAACGAACAGCATCCCCGGCTGGTAGATGTGCTGGTCATCACGGTCGATGACCGTGATTTCCCACTCTTCGGGAAGGTGCCGCCTCAGGTTGTTGGAAATGATGGTGCCACCAGTGCCTGCGCCGAGTACGACGATTTTTTTTGCCATGCCTAAGCCTCCGCTTTTCGGTTAGAATGAATGAAACTGGAAAAGGTGCATTTGCCGCCGGAACGGCCGATTTTTCATGATTCGCCGTCAGGAAAAGCCTGGCAGCGAATGAACCTGGAACGGCGGGGAAACAGCCGTTCCGTGGTAAGCGCAAGAGGAACCGGGAGCTGTCAGGCACCGAAAGGCACAGACTGCCGGTTGCTGATCCTGCAGGAGTTTTGCGCCAGTTGTCCAGTTTCCGACGGCCTGAAGTGCCGTATGCTTGAATAACTGTATAATTTAATGATTATATGAATATTTTCAAGTTTCTGTTGGAAAGTAATCCTCAAATGCTTCCGGCATCGGGGTTCCGGGATATTTCAACAGAAGGAAATGCGGACTATCTCGAGTATATTGACGCAAAAACAACCTTGCCGTTTTCAGGAACGGCAGGCGCTTTTTATGCCGGAATGCGATGTTCCGGTCAACGTTTTTCATGAAAGGAGCAAACCATGCGTTTTGAACCGCTTCTGATGGATTTTGTTGCCGATAACGGCTGGAACGATACCGTGGAGACTTTTGAAGAGGAGGGGTTGTGCCGCCTTGCCGTTGGCCTGAGAATCGGCGGGCGCTCCTTCAGGCTGCTGCTCGAAGGATATGAACGGCAGCAGTGGCTTGTGCTTTCGCTTTACGCGCCGTTCACGGCAAGTCCGGAGACCGTTGCCGATCTGTCATTGCTCTTTAACTTCCTGAACGGGACGTTCAGTTATCCCGGCCATCTGAGTGTCGATGACGACGGCGTGGTGGATTACCGGCAGATTGCCGATTTCGGGGGGATTGATGCCGGTGTTGCGATTGTCCACAACATGCTGCATGCTGCAGCGGACATGTTCGAACGCAACGGGGCCGCCATGGAGATGGTGGCTTCCGGAAATGCCGGGTATGCCGATGCCCGAAGGGCGGTTGAACGGGAGAGCGCCAGCAGGGAGGAGCCCTGAGCGGTCGGGGGCGGTACCCGGGGCAGCGCAGCTCACCCCGGGATGATGCGTCGATCGTGATGGCTCCCTTGCGGTAAAGGCGCAGGTCGATCCGCTCCTTTTTCCGAAATGGCGGAAGCGGGTCATGCAAGACTCCGGGGTCAGTGTTTCGGTTCCCAGTAGCAGCGTTTCGGAGAAACGATTTTCTCCTCGTCCTTGAGGACTTTCATCGCCTTGTCGACCTCCTTGCGGTCAAGTCCGCTGGCATCGGCGATCTGGCCGGCGCTCATGGGTTTCCCCTCTTTTTTCAGGGTATCGAGTACGGTCTGCTCTGCATCCATGGTGTTCTGGTGTTTTGTTGCTGTTGTTTCTTTCCGGAGGGCATGCGCATAGCCCCGGAACAGTAACTGGTAAACAACCGCAAGCGGAAAAAATTCCCTGAAGCGTCGATCGCGAGGATTTCAGGGCAAAAGGGATGCTATGAAACAAATATCGGGTGCGGGATGGCGGTTCAGCCGACAACCCGTGAAAGGATGAGGTACAGCGTCAGCGCGGCTGCAACGAAATGGGCAAGCGCGATCAGCTTGTATCTCAATCCCGGCGAAAAGGTGTAGTGAACTCCCAAAAGGAGGGAGTACACCAGGGCACCTGAAACAACATAGAGCATAATGGGGGACATGTTCTATCTGTAATAAACGCTACCACGAAGATACCCCGCCGGTTTCAGGAGGAAACGGGACAGGCGAGCGGCAGTCAGGCAGTTCCTGCATCCTGACGTATTTCCGCCGGCCGGACCGGTACACGTTGCGATAGGTGCAATACATGCGAATACGGGGGTAATAGTTTCATTACTCAAGGTACACCATTTCCCGCAAATTTTTCAAGCCGCTTGATGATAAATAGTGCGTTCTGACGTATTTGTCGCGATCTTTTTTTCTTTTTATACGTATTTTCCTGATTTTGAGGAAAAAACGGAAGGATTTCTGTCCGGTTGTTCCGGGAAAAAGTTTCTCGATGGAGTGGTTCACCGGATAATCGCCCAGGCATCGAGTGCGCGTCGGCGAGAGGCTGCAAGGTCTGCGAGCGGTTCGGGATAGGTTTCGCCAGGCCGTATCCCGGCGTTGCGCAGGACATCTGCAGGAGCTTCCCAGGGAGAGAAGAGGTAGCGGTCCGGCAGACGGGAGAGTTCGGGCACGAATCGTCGGGTATAGATTCCCTGAGGATCGAATTTCCGCCCCTGCATGACCGGGTTGAAGATGCGGAAGTATGGCGCTGCATCGGCGCCGCATCCGGCAATCCACTGCCAGCTCGCACTGTTGATGGCCAGGTCGGCATCGGCAAGCGTGTCCCAAAACCATGCTTCGCCGTCATGCCAGTGCAGCAGCAGGTTCTTCACGAGAAACGAGCCCGCCACCATGCGGATGCGGTTGTGCATGTATCCGGTCTGCCACAGTTCCCGCATGCCGGCGTCCACGATGGGATAGCCGGTCATGCCTTGCTGCCAGCGGCTGAGCGCCGCTTCGTCCCGTATCCACGGAAAGCGGTCGAACGAAGCGTTCAGGTTGTTTTCGGGCAGATCAGGATTGTCGTACAGCAAACTGTAGGAGAACTCGCGCCAGGCCAGCTCGGCGAGGAATTTTCCGGCATCCTCTCCGTTGTCTGCTGCGCTGATTGCATGCCAGGCCTGGTTGGGTGAGAGCTCGCCGAAATGCAGTGACGGGGAAAGCCGCGAGACGTTCGGACGAGCAGGAAAATCGCGTCCCTCGGCGTATCGGTGAAGTCCTTCTTCCAGGAAGGTGTGCAATCTTGCCGCAGCACCCTGTTCCCCGATGCTCCAGTGCGGCTCGAGCTGCAGGTCCCAGCGGATGCGCGGCAACAGCTCAAGTGCGTCAAGGTTGACGGCATGAGCCGGCAGACCGGCGCAATCGAGGGGTTCCGGCGCCGGCATCGGGTGGCGTGGCGGCGCAGCGCCGAGGCATCCGTTCCGGAAGTATGGCGTGAACACCCTGTAGGGCGATCCGTCGGCTTTCCTGACCTCCCAGGGCTCCCAGAGCAGCGAGCCGTTGAAGCTTTCCGCATCGATGCCCTGCTTGCGCAACTGTTCCTTCAGCCGGGTGTCCCGGCTGATACGCCACGGTTCGTAACAGCGGTTCCAGTGTACGGCACGAGCTTCGCTCGAACGCGCAAGGTCCGGAATGATGTCGAGAGGATCGCCCCGGAAAAGCGCGAGGCGACCGTGCAGGGAGCGGTTGAGCCGTTCGAGGCTGTGATGCAGCCACCACCTGCTGGCACCGCCCATCCGGCTGGCACCCGCATTGCTGTCGTCAAGGATGTAAACCGGAAGCACCCGGCCTTTCCGGCAGGCATGGTACAGCGAGGGGTTGTCGGCAAGACGAAGATCCTGCCGGAACCAGTGGATGATGATCGGTTCGTTCATGACGCGCCTCTTCTTTCTGCATTGCCGAACCCACCGCCACCTGGAGTTCGCACCAGGATGGTTTCGCCCGGATTCACGATGCGGTCGACCCTGCCGCCGAGCGCCATCCTGCATCCGTCTGCCGCGATAAGGATGTTCTCTCCCGGCGCTCCGTTCTCGCCCCCTGCAATCCCGAACGGCGCCGTCGTGCGGCGCTCGGAAATCATGGTGAGGTGCACGGGTTCGCTGAAGGTGAGCGCACGCTCCACGCCGTTTCCTCCTTTCCACCGGCCGTTGCCTCCCGAACCCTCCCGAATGGAGAAGCGGGTCACACGAACAAACGGAAAGCGGTGTTCGAGAATTTCCGGATCGGTGACGCGGGTGTTGGTCATGTGCACCTGCATGGCCGATGCTCCGTCGTGGCCTTCAGCGGCGCCGTATCCGCCGGGGATGGTTTCGTAGTACTGGCTGCTGCTGCCGTCCGGCATGCCGAAGAGCAGGTTGTTCATGGTGCCCTGCGACGCAGCGGCTTTTCCGAGCGCTCCGAGCAGCACATCGACGATGCGCTGCGAGGTTTCGACGTTGCCGACCACGACCGCGGCATCGGGCGGGGGAGCAAGCAGCGAGCCTTCGGGAATCACCATGCGGACCCGGTCGAGACAGCCGGAGTTGAGCGGGATATCCTCTTCGACGAGGCTTCGCAGCACATAGAGAACCGCAGCTCTTGTCACTGCCTCCGGAGCATTGCTGTTTCCGGGATCTGCGGGACCCGTGCCGGTGAAGTCGATCACGGCAGAGGGTTCCGTGTCACGGGGAGCATCGATGCGGATCGTCACGGCAACCGGCGTGCCGTTGTCCATCCGGTCCGCAAACCGGTACTCCCGGCTGCCGTTGGGTCCCGCAAGGTGTTCAAGGACGCGGTTCATGGCGTGCCGGGCGTTCTGGCGGATGAATCCCATGTAGCGCTCGACCATGCCGATGCCGTGGCAACGGATGGTTTCCTGCAGTTCCTCCATGCCTTTGCGGTTCGCGGCTACCTGTGCCTGCAGGTCGGAGAGCCGTTCAGCGATGTTTCTGGCGGGCCATGCTCCCGAGGAGAGCAGGGCAACCAGCTCCTCTTTCATGAAGATGCTGTTGCGAACGAGCGGGAATGCGTCGATGACGACCCCCTCTTCGCGGATCGTGCGGCTTTCCGGCGGCATGGAGCCGGGAGTAGTGCCGCCGATATCGGCGTGGTGACCACGGTTGGCGAGGTAGAACGAGGGGAACGCGCCGCCGGTGAACACCGGAGCGACAAGCGTCATGTCAGGAAGGTGCGAGCCGCCTCGGTGCGGATTGTTGGCCAGGTACATGTCGCCTTCCTGCATGCCTTCCCGAAGGCATGCGATCAGCTGCCTGACGGTTTCCTCCATGGCGCCGAGATGAACGGGAATGTGCGGGGCGCTGGAGATGAGCAGGCCGTTCCGGTCGAAAAGCGCGCAGGAGAAGTCGTGCCGCTCCTTCATGTTGACGGAGTGCGCGGTTGTGGCAAGCGTTTCGCCCATCTGTTCGGCCACGTTCATGAAGAGATTGTTGAACACCTCGAGCAGTACGGGATCGGCGCCTGCCTCGTCGTGCGCCCCGACTTCCTTTTCCGAATGCGATCCGGCCAGGAGGTTCCGGAGCATGATATGACCGTGGTTTTCGATCGAGGCTTCGAAGCCGCGCTGCACGAAGAGCGTCAGCTGTTCTCCGGTAACCATGGCTGGCCCTGAAACCGTGTCGCCGGGCGCCATTGTCGAACGGTCGAAGACCGGCACCGTTTCGAAACCCGACCTGGTCCAGACGTCGCGGTGCATGCAGGCGTCGCTGCTTTCGAGCGTTCTCGGGAGAACCTGCTGTGAAGGTTCGTGAACCATGGAGGAACTGCTGCGTAATTCGAGCCTCATGTTCACGACTTCAAGAGGAAGGTCGTCCGGCCTGAACCCGAAACGGGCAAGGTGTTCGGCATGGAACCGTTCCGAGATTACCGTTTCGGGAGCAATGCGGAGCGGTCCGGATCCCGCGGCGTCGCCGGCTTCGACCGATATCCAGGCATCGGTTCCCATGGTTCTCAGATCGAGCAGGAGGGTGCGGTGTGTTTCGGCAGTTTCCGGGGTCCCTGTTGCGCCTGCCTGCATGTGCGAAAAGAGCGATGCTGCTTCCGGCAGGAGAACATTGTCGAGGAGGTTTCCGGAAAGCGGCTGCATGACCGCTGCGGTACGCCGTTCAAGACGGTCGGCCGAGGCGATGCCCCATGCGGAAAGCACGCCGGCATGCGCCGGTACCACGACGGTGGCGATGCCGAGCATGCCGGCGATGTCGCAGGCGTGCTGTGCAGCCGCGCCGCCGAAGCAGACCAGCGCATGGTTGCGGATGTCGTAACCCCTTGCCACCGACCTGTTCCGCATTGCCCGGCACATGGTTTCGTTTGCAATGCGGAGGAACCCGGCGGCAAGCAGTTCCCTCGTATAGGGCGTGCTGGAATGCCGGTTGACCTCGGCCACGAGAGCCTCGAAAGCCGATGCGGCGGCAAGGGAATCGGGCGGCCTGTCGTGCGATTTGCCGAACGTTCGGGGCATGCATTCCGGTATGATGCGGCCGAGAAGGAGATTGGCGTCGGTGATGGCCAGCGGTCCCCCGAGCCCGTAAAAGGCAGGTCCGGGAAAGGAGCCAGCTGATTCCGGGCCGACCCGCAGCCGCTGGCCGTCGAAGGAGAGGATGGAGCCCCCTCCGGCAGCGACGGTTTCAACGTCGAGCATATCGGCATGGAACAGCACGCCCGCCGCCTCCGCTTCGCTCTGGTGGCGCAAACGCCCGTCGTAGCGGGAAACGTCGGTCGAGGTGCCTCCCATGTCGAAGCCGATCGCCTCCTTCAGGCCGAGAGTCCGCGAGATGGAGGCGACGCCGGCAACGCCTCCGGCCGGTCCGGAAAGGATGGTGTCCTTGGCCCTGAGGATTTCCGGGCTGCACAGTCCTCCCGAACTTTGCATGAACGCTACCGGCGCTCCGCAGGCGAGGTTCCCGATCGTGCCGGCGTAAGCAAACAGCACGGGTGCAAGCGCGGCTTCAAGCAGCGTGGTGCCGGTGCGTTTGAAGAGGCCGATGAGCGGCATCACCTCGTGGGACAGGGTGACTTGGACGAACCCCGCTTCCTCGCGGGCGATCCGGGCAAGAAGCCGTTCATGTTCGGGGTTTTTCCATGCATGTTTGAGGGCAACGGCAAGATGCACGAATCCCTCGCTCCGGAGACGGCGCAGTTCGCCTGTTGCCTGGTTGCGGTCGAGGGGACGGAGGATCGTGCCGTCAGCGCCGGTCTCTTCGTCAATGCCGGCGGTCTCCAGGCAGAGGGCGTCCGGTTTTTCGACTGCGAGGCTGAAAAGCTTTTTGCGCGTGCCGTTGCCGATGGCGTGCAGATCCTCGAGCCCCCGGGTGGTGAAGAGCGCCACCCGGGGGCTCGAGGATCTGCACG
>Ga0233420_10000974_pt1 | contig 11369 bp, 11 predicted proteins | sample Watercolumn_Mata_4_FD_183009 | JGI IMG/M metagenome (GOLD analysis project Ga0233420, IMG submission 183009) | Freshwater microbial communities from Lake Matano, South Sulawesi, Indonesia - Watercolumn_Matano_2014_102_MG | ecosystem: Environmental > Aquatic > Freshwater > Lake | place...
GGTCAATTGGCCACAGCCGCTCTCAACTCCTCAGTCTCTTGCAGCTTGCTCTCCAATTGACCGGTAATGCGAGAGAGTTCTTGATGCAACTGTCTGTTTTCGCGACTCTTATCTGCAAGCAAAAGACCCTGGTTGGCTATCTCTGACTTGAGATCTTCTCCATCTCTGGCCTGCCGCTCCAGCTCTCTCAATTGGGCGGAGAGCATCAGGTTTTTTTCTTGGGATTGCACCAGGGCATCTTGCAATTCGATAATTTTGGCCGTCATCTGAGCCGCATCCATGCCTTCCAAGGCAGACAAATTAGTCGACGATGCACCGGGGCTGATTTCTGACATTTACTCTGTATTTCTCTAAGGAGTATCAATTGGCTAGAATATACCTTATTTTATCCTATCGTCCTAACGGCGGGCAAAGACATGGCAGTCAAGAGACTTTTGATCAAAAACGGTATCGTCCTCACTCCTCTCAATGAGCTGGCAACCGATCTGTATATCGAGGATGGTCGCATACAGCAGATCGGCAATGCGCCTGTGCCGAGACAAGATGCGTCCGATCTCGAAGTCTTTGATGCAGACGGTGGCTATGTCTGTCCAGGACTCATCGATTTGCAGGTCAACGGTGGTCCGATGTGCGACCTCTGGCAAGAGATCGATGCTGCAAAACTCGATGCCTTGCGTCTGGATCTCGCCCAACACGGCGTCACGAGCTTTTTGCCCACATTGATCACGGGGCCGGTCGATCATGTCAAAGCTAATCTCGACCTGCTCAAGGACCTGGGCGTCAGACGTGGCGGCATGCACCTCGAACCAGAGTTTGGCAGGCTCGGTCAGACAGGGCTTGCTCGGATGCCTGGAGTGCATCTGGAGGGACCTTATATATCGCCAAAGCGCCCTGGCGTACATCCAGCGGCTAATATCCTGCCGCTTGATCAAGGTGAAATAGGTAAAATAATAGATGCTGCCAACGAAAAATCAGTAGCGCTGATGACGGTAGCCCCTGAAACTGCGGCGAATGGCGAAACTATAAGCGTCTTACAAAAGATGGGTATAAAGCTTTCTGCCGGTCACTCCAATGCTAGTTCGCAAGAGGCTAGGGCTGCCTTCGATGCTGGCATCGGACTGGTGACCCATCTTTTTAACGCCATGCCGCCATTGCATCATCGCCAGGTCGGTATAGCTGGCGCTGCCTTGCTCGATGATAGAGTAGTCTGCCAGTTGATTGCCGATGGTCTGCATCTCAGTCCAGAGATGGTTGCACTGATCTATAAGATAAAAGGACCCGATTCTACTATCTTAGTTACCGATCGAGCCGCCATTGGCACCAGTCAGGGAGGATTGGTGGGTGCTTCGATCACTCTCGACCAGGCAGTGGCCAATGTAGTCAAGTGGGGAGTGTGCACATTTGCAACTGCCATCAAGATGGCATCTTATAATCCAGCTGTAGCTCTTGGTCTCAACGACGTTGGCTTCTTAGCCCCAGGCTGCCTTGGGGATATCGCTATTTTTGATTCGACTAGCCTTTTGGTAAAGCAAGTCTTTGTCGGCGGCATCAAAGTACAAAAATAAGCCACACTATCTTAGTCTTTGTTATCGCCTTTGCGCTTGCTAAATAAGCCTGCAACGAGCATGCCAGCCAGCGCGCCGCCTATTACTTTGGCAACCTGCCCCTTCCCTTCTGGTCCAGCAAGTGCAGAACGTCTCCTGTCCGTGACTGAACTCGATCGACCCAGATTGAGGTTGAGATCTTGCTTAGGTGAAAACACTGCTTGATGATGCCCATCATTGAGATCGGTTCGACAATTGTCTATGGCTTGCTCGCGAGTGATCTGTCCTCTTTTAAGCATGTCCATATTGGCCAGTGCCATATGGGCTTCTTCTTCGGAGAGTAGGCCAAGGCTGAGAAAAAATCTGGCAGAAGCTCTCGGATCTCGCAACATGGCCTGGTATTTTGACTGAACATCTGCCTGGCTAAAGACATTGGCTGCTTTGAGCAGGTCCACCAGTCGATAGTCCGCGTCGTCCAAAGGTTTGACGGCACTGGGAGTTTGTGGCGTTTGGGTCTCTAGACTGCTTACCGAGTCGAGGACATTGGCAGTGGATTGCTCCGGATTTGTTTTTATAATGGGTTTTTCGAACTCTAGAGTCGCCTTGCCCTTATTGAGCGATTCTTCGGCTTTAACCCAGAGCAAAAATGTCTTTTGCACGGCTTTGATGGCTTCGTCTCTAGAAATCTCGCTATGCGAAAGCTGCTCTTGTATCCTCTGGACCGAAGGAAACAAGGCAGGAGAGAGAACCCCTTGAAGAACTAGAGCAGATCCGAGCGGTATGCCAGACGCTGCGCTTGTCTCCATGGCTTTTTCGAGCTCTTCGGGATCGACTATATTGGAATCGAGCAGGAGCGCTGCCAGTTTGTCGGCGGGAGTGTAGTCTGGGTTGAGGTTTTCTTCTTTTAGAGCCTCATTGAGATCTATTTTGTTGTCGTGCACCTGTCTTAAGGCCTTGACCGCCGTATCCAGAGGCAGTTTGTTGTCCCTCAGCAAGGATTGTGCTTGTAATGCGGCCTCGAGTACGTCTTCACGGACGAAACCACTCATCAATAGAGTCCTACCAATAGGTACGCCAAGCCTCTTAGCGACCTGGATGGCCTCGGTCAACTCAGCCGAGCTGACTATATCTGCCTCGGTCAAGAGTTCGCCTACCTTTACATCGACGGGTTCGGCCTGAGTTTTTCCTGGATTCATGGGTATGCCTTATACATTGAATCGACAAATTTGTCCTACAAATTTATTCTACCCGTTAGTCAGATATAGTTATTATTAGCCTTCAACAATGCCTGTAAAAGCAAAACCTGTCACGGATTTTTATGCAACATACATTTAATAGATCATCATTGGGTCAGATTTCCCGCTCGACTGTGGCAGCGGGTATCTTTGCAGCATTGGCAATGCAGCCTGCGCTCTCTCAGGGCATAAGCGAGTACGGTGGTTTGATGGCTATGCCCAAGGGCGTGCCGTCCAGCAATATGGCTGGTGGTCTGACTAGATTATACAATGCAGGCGCGACACCACAGGCAGTATTATCCGAGCAACAAGCGGCCTACAGTCTCGGGTTGACCGACGTCAAACCTCCAGACCCCAAAAAAATCAAGGCGCAGACCATCAAATCTGTGGATCTATACAAAAATGCCAAGGTCAAAATGGCCGATCCAACACCTGCAAACCTCACACAAGCAGCAAAAATGCTACGTGAGGCCATTTCTATCCGCAACTCGATCTGGGGCTATCAGGATCCTGCTATCCCTCAAATGCTCAATATGCTGGCCGAGGTCTATATAAAGCAAAAATACTATCCTCAGGCAGAAGCCTGCTATCACAATGCTCAAGTTTATATAACCAAACGTTCCGGACCAGGCAGTTACGAAAGATTTGATGCCTTATTGGGCCTGGCCAGATTGTATGAATCACTAAAAAACTACAAGGGTGCTGCCAATAACTATAGACAGATCGTGGTCATTGACGAGCGCCTCAATCGCGCTGCAGATCCCCGTGCTATTGCGCGTCAGATCAGCCTGCTCAACTGCCTCGCACTGAGCAATGATAGTGGTTTTGCCGACGCTCAAAAAGCTTTCGTCGACAAGATCGACAAATTGATTGGGCGCAAGGATGTGAGCGAAAAAGACCGAGAGATACTCAAAGCCCTCAAGACAGAAGGTATCAATGTAGTCGCACAAAGCGCAGAGCCTAATGCGACTGCTGATAGCAAACCCACAGCCGAGTCCAATCCCAGTGACGACGCCAATAGCGCTGTACCCAAGTAAGCCCAGCATATCGATCACTGTGCTTATACACAGTGATGATAGATCGGCCGATGCATATGATCTCCTTGCTCGCACTAAAGCAACAAGCAGGAGAAATGAGTATGCTCGAGATCCAAAAGTCTTTTGGCCCTGTTACCGATAATGCAATTGAGCCAGGCAGATCGCCGGTCACCATAGTGCGCCACCCGGAAGATTTGCGCCTATTGACTGGCTTCAATGCTCTTTTGCAAGAAATAGGGCAGGCTTTTGATGTCAAAGCGATCAATGGAATCGAAGCCTTTTACAACAAAAATGCTCTAGGTCAAAGCCCCTTGCGGATCCTGCAGGCTTTGCATTTTAGGCCAGTCATCAAGCATTGCGTAGACGCCTTGCAAGATACTTTTGCAAAATTGACCAATGGCGATCTACCCTTTCGTTTTTTGATCGGATATTTTGGACTGGATGGTCATATGCCATGCTCCAGAGCCGAATTGAGCTTGAGACTCGGTATCACCGTCGACGATACGATACCTCTCACGGCAGCGGTAAAAAGACTCTTAAAGACTCAGGCTATCAGCGATATCATGAGCAATGTGCTGATCGAGTCCTTTGAGGCATTTATAAACAGTCCACAATACAGATCTTTAGCACAGCATGCAGACAGCTTTGCTCCAATCAAAGATAAGAACCTGCCTCCATTTTTTGCTGACACATGTACTGAAATAAAAATATCAGCTAGATTTGGCCGTGATCAGAGATCATTTGCCACCGGCCATAAAGAGTCGATGTCCACACAATCATTGTGCGAGAGAATCATTGCCGCAGGTAAGATAGTCGTCAATGGCAAGGCTGGTTCGGGTAAGAGCATGCTAGCTGTCGAGCTGGCTGCCCGGCTTTCTCGAATGGGCAAACGGACACTTTTGATCGCACATTCGAGGCTAAACGCAGCCGACTTGCAAGAGAGAGTTGCTGCCATTGATGACAATATCGATGTAGCCACATTTCATTCATTTTGCACGACTAGTGCTACCACTGCCGGTATTGCTCTGCCGCGTTCACGTTCAAATTATGTTTTCAATCATAGTTTTCCGCGTGCACTGAAAGAAGCAATGCATGCCCATCCAGACTTGCAATATGACGCGATTGTCATCGATGAAGGACATTTCTTTCAACCCAATATGCTCGATGCTCTAACCTGCTCACTCAAATCACACGAGTCGACCCATATGATCGTCATGGTCGATGAGTCGGTTACTGGTCCTGATTCGCTAGACTATCTGCCCTTCAAGACTCAGATCGATCTATTGCATAAAGGCAGACCAGGAGCAGATCTAATGCTCAACAATCAATCTTTTATGCTTTACGAAGTCAACAATCGGCGTCGCAAAGATGAAGTTCTCGTCGAAGTAATCGATCATCTGCTCGGTGTCGAGGGCTACCAGCCTGCAGATATAGCAATTTTGACGACACATCAAAAATATGTGATACCGCGATTGATGCTCAAACAAGAGGTCAAGATACGCCGGTCGCCTGCAACAGGCAAGGGAAAACTGCGCAAGACAATTTATAGCGGAACAGTATTTTCTTTCAGGGGGCAATCAGCCAAAGTAGTAATACTGTGCGATCTGATCGATTTTCTCGACACATGCAAATCTCATCAAATCGCATCGTTCAAGCAATTACTTTTGGGGCGTCCATCTCAAAGACTGATCGTGCTATCCGACGTGCACTCTGTCAAAGCTCTGGCAAGGCCTGATCAGCAGTTTGTCTAAGGAGATAGAGGGGAGTCTATCGAAAGGACCTGGGGGGGCGTCGCATCAGGAGGATAAAACAGCTCTATCTGAAAAAATCTAGTCTCTCTTGGTGCGATGGTATAGGCACCTAGAGGGCCAGGGTCCTCACCCTTGTGCATGACCAGATGCCAAAAATCTCCATTGGTAAGACCATCTATGCCTGTCGAGACTCTGACGCTGCCGCGATAGAATGTCGGCATAGATGTAGGCTTAGATAAAGGCTTAGATAAAGGCTTAGATAAAGGTATAGATTTCGGCTCAGATGTCGTTTTTAAAGCAGCATTTTCTTCATTTTCACTGTACTTTATCGGCTCGGCCTTATCCGATTTTAGAGGAGTGCTCAATTTAAATATTACTGTGCGCTCCTTGCTGTCATCATTGCGGACCTGCAAGTCGATGGTATAGCAAAGACAATAATTGCCATGAGCACTATATGCGGTATCGTCATATCGTCTAAATAATGGCGCTGCTTGTATTTGTTTGGTACCAAAGGTGCCACCTTTTAAAGAGCTAATAGGAAAAGCGGCAGCGAGAGGCTTACCCGCGAGCAGGCTCCATTTTGTCTTACTTGACCACATGCGCCCACGCGAAACGCCGGCTACACGGCCATAAATAAACGGTCCCTTGCTTCTGTTGTTGGAAGGGTGCTTGGTTGCGTATTCTCTAGGCTTAGCAAGATAACTCTCGACAAGCATCTTTTTGATGCGCTCCATATCTGGTGATTGGAGAGTCTCGGTAGCAAATGTGGCTACCAGAGCCAGCTGCACCTTCCCTTTTACCTTGCCCCAGGCCAGATACGATCTACCATTGCTAAAACTCGTCAAACCTTTGACAGGAACGGGCAAAAACTCTATCGGTCGATACTCGCCAGGTTGTATATGCACGATATGTTCTTGCTTGAGACGTGCAACGTTGTGCAGGTAATCGCCGGTCACTCGGTCTCCAGGACCAGCAAATAGCGTGTTATCGTCGTCCCGCTCGATGGTTGGTCTCTGTACAAATGGCGCATCAGGTTGAGATAAAAAGCTCGCCCGCTTATCGAGGGTGAGTGTGGCCACCTTTACTTTGTCCGGGTTGTAAGCAACGAGAGTCAGGTAGAGTATTTTGCGCTCAGAGCTCTGTGGTTGCTTGTTGAGATGGTGAAAAAATATTGCGATCTCCTGATCTTTGAAAATATAAGACAAGTGATTTTCGGGTATGTCTTTGCCTCGGCCAGAAAGAGTGGAGAGCAGGATGCCTTCGGACTGAACGACCTCTGGGCAATTGCTGTTAAACATGGGTGCCTTGTCAAGCCCGCCTTTGAGAGGAGAGACTTGCGACGCTGGCTTAACAGTCGCAGCAGCCATGGCAGGGCTGGATGCGCAGGAGGCCACGTAGCTCAAGGCTGAAAAAGCTGCGACAATAGCGGCAAAATTAGATTGTCTTAGTACGTATTTCATAGTAAGGGCCAATTATAATTGAGATTCGGAAAAACCAAGGCGCAGGAGCAAGAGCAAGAATGGTCGAAACAGTAGTAGACAAGAAGAAAGTAATAGATGCGCTTAATCTGGCACTTGAGCGCGAACTTGCTGGCATTGTCCGGTACTTGCATCATTCGTTTATCGTGCTCGGTCCTGGACGTGGTCCATTGGTCCAGCTATTCAGGAGTCTTGCGCAAGATTCGATGAAACATTCGACTCAACTAGGCGAAAAGATCGTTGCCCTGGGAGGGCATCCTTCGGTCAAGATCGAAGAAATTGCCGAACCAGGCGAGCAGACACTGCTAGAAATGATCAAAGAAGACATAGCCATGGAAGAGCAACACATTGAGATGTACGAAAACCAGCTCAAAGAATTTCAAAAAGATATCGTCCTCAAATTGATGTACGAACAGATCATCCTCGAAGAAGTCACTCACCTCGAACAATTGCAACTCTACATCCGCCACAACGATTTTGCTCATGCATAAATACGACTCTATTTTATTTGTCTCCTTTGGCGGCCCAGAAGGTATGGATGACGTCATGCCTTTTTTGGCCAATGTCTTGAGAGGCAAAAATGTTCCAGAATCTCGCATGCGCGCAGTCGCTCATCATTATGAGCTTTTTGGTGGAATCAGTCCTATTAACGGCCAAAATCGCGCGCTCATCGAGTCTCTCAAACAAGAGTTGCACGCACGCCAGATCGATCTGCCGATCTACTGGGGCAATCGCAACTGGCATCCTATGCTTACCGACACTGTGAAGCGCATGAAGGCCGATGGCGTCAAAGATCCATTGGTCTTTTTTACTTCAGCCTATTCTTCGTATTCGGGCTGCCGTCAATATCTGCAAGATCTTGATCGAGCCAAGGCCGAGGCCGAATATGACGATCTGCAGGTACACAAATTGCGGGCCTTCTTTAATCATCCATATTTTATAAAAGCCAACAAAGAACAAATGCAGCTCAAGTTAGCCGAACTCACGCCAGCAGAAAAGCTGCCAGGCAGCCTTGCCGTGGCCTACACTGCGCATTCAATCCCGGATGCCATGGCCAGTAAATGCCAATATCAAGCACAACTAAACGAAGCAGCGAGGCTAGTTTCGCAAGATCTCGGTTTGCCGGATGATGATTATCAGGTGGTTTTTCAAAGCCGGAGCGGACCGCCTACCCAGCCCTGGCTTGGTCCGGACATTTGCGATCACTTGCGTGATCTGGCTTCGAGAGGCTATAAGAGCGTCCTGGTCCACCCTATCGGCTTTGTCTCAGATCATATGGAGGTCATCTATGATCTCGATCACGAGGCCCTTCAAGTCGCGCAAGAATGTGGCATCAAGATGTTGAGATCGCCTGCAGCGGGCACACACAGCCTTTTTGCAAAAATGATGGGCGAGTTGGTATACGAGCGGCTATCATCTAAGGATAGGCCTGTGGTCGGCTGTATGCCGCCACTGCCCGATCAGTGCCCTGCTGATTGCTGCCAATATCCCTGATCCAGATGGCTGATGTCTCTAGATACTCGATCTTTGCCTCTCTTCCCGCTCCCAGATGTGGTGCTATTTCCTGGCAGTCCCCTGCCTTTACATATCTTTGAGCCTAGATATCGGGAGATGATTGCCACCATTCTCGATGGCGACAAGCTCTTTGGCGTATTGCTCATTGATTCCCGCCATCAGGTCGCTACTATAGGCAGCGCGGCTGAGGTCATCGAGGTGGAAAAATTGCCGGATGGTCGTATGAATATTTTGACCGTCGGCATCAGACGATTTAAGGTGATCGATACCAATTTTGACAAGGATTATTTGCAGGGTGATATCCAATGGTTGGATGACAATGCATCAGATAGCGAAGATGAAGAAAACGCTCGTAAGATGGCACAAGAAGTCAGAGATGCTATCAAAGATATCCTCGATCTGACCAGCAAACTCAATGATTACCACATCCCGATGCCTGAGGACTTACCACTCGACGCTGAGAGCTTGAGCTTTTGGGTTGCCTCCACGATGTATAACCTGGCCGAAGAACAACAAGTCTTGCTTGAGATGCGTGATACGGGCACGAGGCTACGCAACGAAGCAGAAGCCTTAAAGATGACGATCAAGTTTTTGGCCGCTCGAAATGCCCTAAAAAATGCAGTGGGCTAATAACTGTCATCGCTGGCATTGAGGCGGCTGAGATAATTTTTGACAAGCCAGCTGTGATCCTGCTGAGCGAGGGCCATGTCTGCTGGGGCGGATAGATCGTTGCCACGCATGACACGTGGATCGACTCCTGCTATTTCTTTTGCATAACCTCGTTCAATAGAGGACGGCCACTTTGGCATCCAATAGGGCGGACCCTGCGACTTGCGTGTCTGGCCACCCCCCAACATACCGCCATCTGACGGCTCAACACGATACACTTCTCCGCCTCCAGTCTGTTCAGATCTGATGGGTATCTCTGGATCGCGCACTTGTACCGACTTGATGTCGGGCAACTTGGGCAGGTCTACAGACTGAGTCATCAAGCGTCCTTGAGGATCGAGAAAGCGAAATCTAGTTTCTCCGTCAAGGCTCTCGGTCATCTTGATATGAGCAGGATTGTCTTTTAATTGCACAGTATGGATCTTGCCATCGGGCAATTGAAAGGTCAATTTGCCGTTGTACTCGACCCATGATTTGAGTCCTGAGCGGTGATTGAATTGCATGTAGCCATTGACGACGTTGTCGGTCAAGTGCACGTGGTCGCCATTGGACATGACTGCTCTGACCACGTGGTGGTTTGGATCGATCTCAAGATTGGGCATGCTCGAGCAATTGAGTCGAAATTGCTTGAGTCCGTTTGCATGTTCGGTGCCGACGATGTGCTTGATCTGCTGGCCTATCTCTATGAGTCTGGCCTCACCGGAAGGAAAGCCGACTGAAATCTGCCCTTTGCCGCCAATCTCGATGACCGAGCCATCGTTGTGAGTCAAAACGGCTTTTTCATCAGGCGCCAGGCGTTCAATACGGCGAATTGTCTCGTTATTACCCCCGCGACCTCCGATCACTCGGGATTCGTTGTGAGCAGTCATACGCATCGGTTCAAATGGTCGTGGACCGAGCTCTACCTGCATGCCACCTGCCATAGCAAGCCTCGGTCCGCTTATCTGAAGAGGTACAAGATCGCTAAAATTGGCAGGAAGCCTCGTTGCCAATTTGCCGGCAGCATGTCCGGAAGCTGCCATAAATGCACTGTCCACGATAAGAGGCCCTAGAGTCGCTCTCAACCTTTGAGCTGAATCATCTAGGTTGCCATGATTGGCTTTGTCCAGAACGATGCTAGTTTCGCGGACCGTATCTACGATGTGACTTGCAAATGCTGCCGTACCAACCGTTGCTAGTCCCAGAGCCGGTAATTTGACCCATGCCGGGCCCTTTAAAGCCAGGCTCATGGCCACCGCGCCGCCTGTTTCCAGCAAAAATCTCTGTGGATTGTGCTTGAGCTCGTCGAGGCCGTTTGTCACGGTGCCTTCTATTGCCGAGCGGATTAGCAATGAGCTTTTTTCACCCGTGGTCAGAGCTTGAGGAGATGCTCCTTGCAAAGCATCAGAGAGCAAGCGAACCGTGGCATCGCTGCCACTGTGGTCTACTTGGGCCTGAGTCTCTTTGTAATGGCTATCGGTCATGGGATTAGTCTGACAAAAACCCGAAACACAGTAAATGGGGCTAATACGAAGCATTAATGGCAGAATCGTCCAGTTCTGCTATAAATTAGCCCGTAGAACAAGGCAAGCTTACAGGAGTCCAACTTGCGTAATACACAATCAAAGCTTTCGCTCATCTTGATGATCGGCACAGCGGTCACTTTTTTGGGTGCTTGTTCGGCTTCTCAAGCCGTCAACCCAAATGCCACTACAAATAGTGGCGCATCGAGCGATATGACCTATACCAAAGCTGGAGCACATTCAATGCAACAACCTCACACCGGAGCCGGTACTACCACACCGTCCGGCCTCAAAATCGAAGACATCAAAGTCGGCCAGGGCGAATCTCCCAGAGCCGGTCAAACAGTGGTCGTTCATTACACTGGCTGGTTGACTGACGGCACCAAATTTGACAGTTCGGTCGATCGTGGCGATCCCTTCAAGTTTCCTCTTGGAGCTGGTCGCGTGATCAAAGGCTGGGACGAAGGCGTAGCCACTATGAAAGTTGGCGGCAAACGCAAGCTGACAATCCCTCCGTCGCTCGGCTATGGTGCCCGTGGTGCAGGCGGAGTTATTCCTCCAAATGCCACTTTGATTTTTGATGTCGAACTACTTGGTATCGAAAAATAGTCTAAACTGTCCAAAGCAGGCGCCGACTC
>Ga0233420_10000975_pt1 | contig 11368 bp, 13 predicted proteins | sample Watercolumn_Mata_4_FD_183009 | JGI IMG/M metagenome (GOLD analysis project Ga0233420, IMG submission 183009) | Freshwater microbial communities from Lake Matano, South Sulawesi, Indonesia - Watercolumn_Matano_2014_102_MG | ecosystem: Environmental > Aquatic > Freshwater > Lake | place...
TCGCGATCGGGCGGGTCTTGTTGGATTGGACCGGTCCGATGAAATGCCACACCAGATCGGTCAGGTCGGCCAGTTCCTCCTGCTTGGCCAGCGCCTCCTGTAGATAATTCTCGCCGAAATGCATTTGGCCGGCCCGCGCGAGTTCCCGTATGGCGGCGGCCGGCTGGGTCTTGCCGACCGCCAGCAGGGTGACCGATCCTTCCGGCCGGCCGGCCTGCTTCTCGGCCTCCCGGATACGCCGCAGAACGCTGGTCAGACGCGCCACGGTCATGGCCGGCGCGTCTCGACTTCGGGGTTGCCGGCCCTGCCTTCGGGAAAGGGTGGGGGTTCCATCAAAAGGGGTGTTCGAGTCGTATCGGCCGCGGGTTCGAGGTTCATGGACGGCAAGTGGAAAAGGCCCATGATCCTGGAAACGGCGGTTGGGCTTGATGTAGGGGCGAATTCATTCGCCTATTCAGGGCCTTGTGTGCGAATGAATTCGCACCTACGATCAATCGCATCATCCTGTTGATCCTCTAGATTCCTGTCCAACTGCCGTTTCCAGGATGATCTATACTCCAAGCTGGCGGCTTGGGCAATCCGGCATCCGCGACATGGGGATAGCCGCCAAGTTTCTCAAGCCGATTGAAGAGCCGCGATGGACATCACCGACTGGAAATATTGACCCGCAACCAGGGCTCGGACCTGTTCATCACGGCGGACCGGGAGCCCAGCATCAAGCTCAATGGCCGGATACAGCCCATCGCCCGCAACAAGCTGACCAGGGAGCAGGCCTATCAGGTGGTGACCAGCATCATGAACGCCGGCCAGCGGGCGGAGTTCGAGAAAACCCACGAATGCCGGTTCGCGATCGAGGCCGGGGATTTCGGCCTCTTCCGCGTCAGCGCCCCCATGAGGTGCGGTTGATGATCAAGCTGTCCGAAAGTGAAGCCGACGCGGCCGGGGTTTATTCACAAGCTCAGACGCCATGCTCCCGATAAGAGCCTGGAGGAAACAAGTTCCCGTATAATGCCACGGGTGTTCATCGGGAGGGGCCGGGCCATGACCGGCCGATCCGGCGCCGTCTAGCCACGGCATCTCCGTTGCCCCACCCGCCCATCAGGAGCCATCACGAATTGCCTACCCTGGATCCCCGCCAGCTTCGAAAGACCCCGGCCAGGAGGCGCGCATGACCGGCCACTACTGGCTATTCCTGGCGATCGGCGCGGTTTTGCTGCTGGGCCTGTTCAGATTTCTCAGGTCCCGCAAGTCCGCCAGGGTCAGTTACACCCGAAAGGACTTTTTGCTCTCCGCCGAGGAGCGGCATCTCTACAAGGCCCTGCGTCAAGCCGTGGGAGACGATTACGCGATCTTCGGCAGGGTTAGGATCGAGGACATCATCATCCCCCTGTCGGCGCCGGGCATGGATGCCGCGTGGGATGCCCTGGAACACCTCGGTGAAACCCATTTCCCCTTTGTCCTCTGCAAGCTTTCGGATCTCTCCACCGCCTGCGCGATTCAGTTGATCCAGCCTCGAGTGCCTGGACGCAAGCCCGGCCATCCGGGCGAACACCCGCTCAAGACCATTTGCGCGGCGGCGGGTCTGCCCCTGCTGAAGCTGGAAGCCAGTCCGTTTTACGACCGGCACGATCTTCGTCAGGCCGTGGCCGAGGCCACGCGCAGGGAGCCTCTGTTCATCAGCGAGACTGACGGCCGCAAGGAACCGACCATCGCCGAACTGGAAAAACTGGAGTTGTGATCCTGTGTGGAGGTTGTACGGACTATCCAACTGCGATGCCTGCCGCAAGGCGGCGGCCTGGCTGAAAGCGCGCCGGCGCGCCTTCGAATTCCACGACTTACGCGCCGAGAGCCTGACGCCCGAGTTGCTGGATGCCTGGGAAAGCCGTCTGGGCTGGGAGAGCCTGCTGAATCGCAAGAGCACGACGTGGCGCGGTCTCGAGGAGAGCGAAAAGACCGATCTCGATCGGGATCGGGCGCTCGATTTGATGCGTCGTCACCCCACCCTGATCAAACGTCCCATTCTCGCGACGGAGCATGTGTTGCTGCTGGGTTTCAGCCCCGCGCGCTATGCCGAACTGCCATGAACGAAGCCTTGGCCCTCGCTTGCGAACTGATCCGCCGCCGTTCCGTCACGCCCGATGACGCCGGCTGCATGGAGGTGATCGCCGAACGGCTCGCCCCCGTGGGCTTCCGCCTGGAGCGGCTGGATTTCGGCGATACTCAAAACCTCTACATGCGGCATGGCGAGTCGGCCCCCTCGCTGGTGTTTCTGGGGCACACCGACGTGGTTCCGTCCGGTCCGGAGAGCGATTGGAGATCCCCTCCCTTCGTACCGACCGTCGATGACGGCATTCTCTATGGACGAGGCGCCGCCGACATGAAAAGCGGGGTCGCGGCGATGGTCACCGCGCTGCGTCGCTTCGCGGCGCGCCGTCCCAGTCACCGGGGTTCGGCCGCCATTCTCCTGACCAGCGACGAGGAAGGGGAGGGCACGCGTGGGGTCGTCAAGGTGATGGAGACCTTCGCGGCGCGTGGCGAGAAATTCGACTGGTGCCTGGTCGGCGAGCCTTCCAGTTTCGACAGACTTGGGGATGTCATCCGGGTGGGCCGGCGTGGGTCGCTCTGCGGCGTGCTGACGGTGCATGGCGCGCAGGGACATGTCGCCTACCCCGACCAGGCGGACAATCCCATACATCGCTTTGCTCCGGCGCTGGCGGAGTTGAAGGCCGAAGTCTGGGACGAAGGCAATGAATTTTTTCCACCCACGAGTTTCCAGGTGTCCAACATCCACGCCGGCACCGGCGCGGAAAATGTCATCCCCGGCCGGCTCGAGGTTTCCTTCAATTTCCGCTTCTCGACGGCGCTGACCGAGGAGGCGATCCGCCGGCGGGTTCATGACCTGTTGGACCGGCATGGGCTTCGCTATGACCTCGCATGGCGGCTCTCGGGCGCTCCTTTCCTGACCACGAGAACCGAACTGATCGACGCCGCTCAGGCCGCCCTGTTGAAGGTCACCGGCCGGCGGGCCCGTCCGGATACCGGCGGCGGAACGTCGGACGGTCGATTCGTCGCGCCAACGGGCGCCCAAGTCATCGAACTGGGTCCCCTCAATGGCAGCATCCACAAGATCGACGAACATGTCCCCGTCGCCGATATCGGGATTCTCGCCGCTATTTACGAGGAGATCCTGGAGCGGCTGCTGGGATCCGAGCACCGCAATCACTAGGGAGACTCCACGATGGCGAACGCCTCAAACCCACTGGTAAGCGCCGAATGGCTGGCCGAGCGACTGGACGCGCCGGATCTGGCGATCCTCGATGCGACCTATTTTCTGCCCAACCAGGGTCGCGACGCTCGCGACGAGTATCTGCATGCCCACATTCCCGGCGCGCGCTTCTTCGATATCGACGCGATCGCCGAGCATGCCACCGATCTGCCGCATATGCTGCCCGCGGCCGTCGTTTTCGGGGAAGCCGCCGGCAAACTGGGAATCGAGGAGTTCACCACGGTCGTCGTCTACGACAACAACGATTTCATGGCGGCGGCCCGGGCCTGGTGGACCTTCCGCGCCTTCGATCATGACCATGTCCTGGTTCTCGATGGCGGGATGACCCGCTGGCAATCCCTGGGACTGCCGACGCGAGCGGGGCCCGAGTCCGTCATGGCGCGGTCCTTTCACGCGGTGTTACGTCCCGGGCTGGTGCGAAATCTGGAGCAAGTGCGCGAGAGCCTCGCGCATCCCGCAACGCAGCTACTGGACGCCCGGTCGCCGCCTCGGTTCAGTGGGCGGGAGCCCGAACCCAGGCCGGGCCTTCGCTCCGGCCACATACCAGGCAGCCGGAACCTGTTCTTCAAACGCCTGATCGACGAACGGACGCACTGTCTGAAGCCGGAACCCGAACTGCGCCTGGCCTTCATGGAGGCGGGCATCGACCCCGACCAGCCGGTCGTCGCGACCTGCGGCAGCGGCGTTACCGCGGCCGTGCTGGCCCTGGGGCTTTACCGCGTCGGCAACGAATACGCGGCGGTTTATGACGGCTCCTGGACCGAATGGGGCGGTCGCGAGGATACACCCGTCAGCGTCGGCCAAGGACGAGCCGTGGAGAATCCGGCGCACTAAAGGCGTTGTTTGGCGGGGCGAGAAAACCAAGCATTTTTATCAACAACGAACTTTTGCCATAATAGCCGTTTGTTTCCGTTTCGGAAATCTGCCCGGAAGCGCCCAGAATGGCAAAAAAAGCGCCGCATTTTGAAGACTCCCTGACGGAACTCGAGCAACTGGTGGAGAGGATGGAACAAGGTAACCTGCCCCTGGAAGAGTCCCTGCAACTGTTCGAGCGGGGAGTGCAACTGACGCGATCCTGTCAGAAGGCCTTGCTCGAAGCCGAACAAAAGGTTCGGATCCTGATGGAAGAGAATGGCGAACCCACATTGAAACCCTTCACTCATGACGTCCAATAGCGCTTTACAAGCATTCATGAGGGACTGCCAGGCTCGGGCCGAGGCGGCCCTGGAGGCCCGGTTGCCCGCGGAGAACCGCATGCCGGAACGGCTGCACCAGGCGATGCGCTACTCCGCGCTGGGCGGCGGCAAGCGGACGCGGCCGCTGCTGACCTATGCCACGGGCCAGGCCCTCGGCATCCCGCTGGAGGTCCTGGATGGGCCGGCCGCGGCCGTGGAAATGATCCATGTCTACTCGCTCATCCATGACGATCTGCCCGCCATGGACGACGATTCATTGCGCCGAGGCAAACCGACCTGTCACATCGCCTACGACGAGGCCACGGCGATCCTGGCCGGCGATGCCTTGCAGGCGCAGGCCTTTCATGTGCTGGCCCAGGACCCGACGCTGCATGTTCCGGCCGAGAACCGGATCGCCATGATCGAGTGCCTGGCCACCGCCAGCGGTTCCCTTGGCATGGCGGGCGGCCAGGCCATCGATCTCGATTCCGTCGGCAAGACCCTGGATCTGCCCTCCCTGGAAAACATGCACATTCGCAAGACCGGCGCCCTGATCAGGGCCAGCGTGAAGCTGGCGGCGCTGGCTAAGGATCCCATCGAAACCGTGCCGGCGGACCGTCTGGATCATTACGCCAAGTGCATCGGGCTGTCCTTTCAGATTCAGGATGATATTCTGGATGAGGAAAGCGACACCCAGACCCTCGGCAAGACCCAGGGCAAGGACCGCGATCACCAAAAGCCGAACTATCCCGCCTTGCTGGGACTGACCGGCGCCAAGCAGAAGGCGCGAGAATTGCACGAAGCGGCTCTGGACAGCCTTGCGGGTTTCGGCGACGAGGCCGATTTGCTGCGGGCCTTGTCGCAATACATCATCGATCGGCGCCATTGACCGTGTTCGAACCGTTGGTTCCGGCCGCCTACCGCCACCCTCCCGATCCGGACCGGATTCCCGAACGGCCCGGAATCATCGTCGTGTCACGAGGCCTCCACCACCGCCCGAAGACCCGATAACCCACCCCATCACGAGCGGCAACAGCCCATCGCTCCGCCAGGATAGACTTCTCATGACTCAATCCGACAACCTTTCATTGCTGCACACCATCGGCGACCCCTCGGATCTTCGCGCCCTGCCGGAAAACAAGCTGCCTCAGTTGGCGGAAGAGTTGCGCGAGTACTTGTTGCACAGCGTCAGCCAGTCGGGCGGGCACCTCGCCGCGGGGTTGGGCACGGTTGAACTGACCATCGCCCTGCATTACGTGTTCAACACCCCCGATGACAAATTGGTATGGGATGTGGGTCATCAGGCCTATCCGCACAAGATTCTGACCGGCCGGCGGGAACGCATGCCGACCATTCGCAAGAAGGATGGGCTCTCGGCTTTTCCCAGCCGCGCGGAAAGCCCCTACGATACCTTCGGCGTGGGTCATTCCAGCACCTCGATCAGCGCCGCTCTCGGCATGGCCATCGCCGCGGGCCTCGAAAAGCGGGATCTCCACGCCGTGGCCATCATCGGTGACGGCGGGCTGACCGGCGGCATGGCCTTCGAGGCCTTGAATCATGCCGGGGCTCTGGACGCCAACCTGCTGGTTGTCCTGAACGACAACGAGATGTCGATCTCGCCCAATGTGGGCGCGATGAACAACTATCTCGCCAAGCTTCTGTCGGGGCGCTTCTATTCGACGATCCGTCAGGGGAGCAAGCAATTGCTGAAGAAGCGCATGCCCACGGTCTGGGAGCTGGCGCGCCGCGCCGAGGAGCACGTCAAGGGCATGGTGGCGCCGGGAACCTTGTTCGAGGAACTGGGGTTCAACTATATCGGCCCGGTCGACGGCCATGACCTGGATACGCTGGTGACCACCCTGCGCAATCTGCGCCATACCGATGGTCCTCGCTTTCTGCACGTCGTCACCCGGAAGGGCAAGGGCTATCTGCCGGCCGAGAAGGATCCGGTCGCCTACCATGGCGTCGGCACTTTCGATCCGAGCAAGGATCATCTGCCCAAGGCCAAGCCCAGCACGCCCACCTATACCGAGATTTTCGGGCGCTGGCTGTGCGACATGGCGGAACAGGACCCCCGTTTGCTCGGCATCACGCCGGCCATGCGCGAGGGTTCCGGCCTGGTCGAATTCGAGCAGCGCTTCCCGGAACGGTACTTCGACGTCGGCATCGCGGAGCAACACGCGGTGACCCTGGCCGCGGGACAGGCCTGCGAAGGCTACAAGCCGGTCGTGGCGATCTACTCCACCTTCCTGCAACGCGCCTACGACCAACTGATTCATGACGTGGTGCTGCAGCGGTTGCCCGTGCTGTTCGCGATCGACCGCGCCGGTCTGGTCGGACCCGACGGCCCCACGCATGCGGGCAGCTTCGACTACAGCTATCTGCGCTGCTTGCCCGGTATGGTCATCATGGCGCCCGCCAACGAAAACGAATGCCGGCAAATGCTCTATACCGGCTTCCTCCATGACGGCCCCGCCGCCGTGCGCTATCCGCGAGGCAAGGGGCCGGGTGTCGAGGTCCAGAAGGAAATGACCGCGCTGCCGCTGGGTAAGGCCGAAATTCTCCGGGAAGGCAAGAGCATCGCCCTGCTGGCTTTTGGTTCGATGGTCCCCACCGCGCTGGAAGTCGGCGATAAGCTGGATGCCACCGTCATCAACATGCGCTTCGTCAAACCGCTGGACGAGGAATTGATCCTCAAACTGGCGAAAAGCCACGATTTGATCGTCAGTGTCGAGGAAAATGCCATTCCGGGCGGCGCCGGAAACGCCATCAACGAAGTGCTCAATGTCCATGCCTGCCGCACGCCGCTCCTGACCATCGGCCTGCCCGACGTGTTCGTCGAGCAGGGTAGTCGTGAGGAAGTGCTGACGATGGCCGGCCTGGATACGGGAGGACTCCTCGCCCAGATAGAGGCATTCCAGAACCAGTTGCATTCCCGCAAGCCGGGCAGGAAATCCCACTGATGGAACGGCTCAAGAGCAAGATTCGCGATATCCCGGACTTCCCGAAACCCGGCATACTCTTCAAGGACATCACGCCCGTCATCCAGGACCCGGAGGCCCTGCGACTCGCGATCGAGCACTTGCATCTGCCCTATGTGGACCAGGGCGTCACGGCCGTGGCCGGCATGGAGGCGAGAGGTTTCATACTGGGTACCCTGGTGGCCTGGCAGCTACGCGTGGGTTTCATACCGCTGAGAAAACCTGGAAAGCTTCCCTACGTGGTCAGGAGTGTCAGTTATGAGCTGGAATACGGCTCGGCGGCGCTGGAGGTCCACACGGATGCCCTGCAAAGCGGGGATCGCGTATTGATCGTCGATGATCTATTGGCGACGGGAGGGACGGCCGCGGCCAGTTGTGAGCTGGTCGAGTCGCTGGGCGCGGAAATCGTCGCCTGCGCGTTCATGGTGGAGCTCGAAGGACTGGGCGGCCGAGACAAACTGAGCGGCCGCGACATTCACAGCCTCCTGCGCTATCCAGCCTAGGCGCACTCCAGGTTCTTCAGGATCAGGTGGTGTGGGCTGACAGAGTCTCTTCCCGTCGGGGACCGGCATGACGCGCTCTGGGGAGGTTGCTACGATCACTGGCGGCAGTCCGCTACGCCTGCTCCAAATCACCGACTTTCATTTCCGACAGAAGCCTGGAAACACCCTCTTGGGCGTGGATACCGAGCAAAGCTTTCGGGACACGCTGGCCGCCGCGTTGGCGGAGGGCCCGCCTCCCGATCTCGCCCTGCTGACGGGCGACCTGGTTCAGGACGCCAGCCCCGAAGCCTATCGACGGCTTCGTAACCGGCTTACCCCCCTATCCTGTCCCGTTTACTGTCTCCCGGGCAATCATGACGATGTGGCCATGATGGCCCAAGTATTGGCGCAACCACCGGTTTTTTGGCAACCACGCATCCGGCTCGATCCTTGGCAGATACTCTGTCTCGACAGCAGCGTCCCGGATTCACCCGTGGGACGGCTGGCTGCCGGGCAATTGGATATTCTGGCCCATTGGCTGACGGCTTGCCCCGATCACTTCACCTTGATCGCATTGCATCATCCGCCGATACCCACGGGCAGCGCCTGGATGGACACGATGCAACTGGAGAACTCCGCCGAGTTTCTGGCCGCGCTGTGCGGTCATGACCCTGTCAAGGGGGTGGTTTTCGGCCATATCCATCAGGAGCTGGATGTACAGCGGGATGGTCTGCGGCTGCTGGGGTGCCCATCGACCTGCTTCCAATTCAAACCGGCTCAGGCGGAATTGGCGATTGATCCCGTACCGCCCGGTTATCGCTGGATAGAACTTCATTCCGACGGCAGGATCGGAACGACGATTGGGCGGCTTGACAAACCACCGGCCGGGCTTAGCCTGCAATCGGGTGGATATTGAAGCTCAGGCAGCCCTGCGTTAGCCCGGCTGATTGTCTTCACGGTTGGGGCGCGGGTCTTCCCGGCGTCTCCGACCCGTGGAACGTTCTTTCAGGGTTTGCCGGAACTCAGGCGGAACCCGATGCCTTCCGGGAGCTTGGGGTTAAAGATCAGATGGTTGCTGAGCTCACTCAAGGCGCGCTGGTATACCTCGCGCTTGAAATAAACCACATCATCGACGGGATGCCAGTAATCCACCCAGGTCCAGCTATCGAATTCGGGCTTACCCGAACAGTCCAGACGAATGCTTGACTCCGGCGACACCAGCTTGAGCATGAACCAGAGCTGTTTTTGTCCTATGCAGAGCGGATAGGCCCTTTTGCGGATATAGCGGGCGGGGAGATCGTAGTGCAACCACTCGCTGGTTCTCGCAACCAGTTTGACATCTTCACGGGTAAGCCCGACTTCCTCGTACAATTCCCTGTACATGGCGGCTTCGGGGTCCTCGTTGCGCTTGATCCCGCCTTGGGGAAATTGCCAGGAACGCATGCCCACCCGACGCGCCCAGAATACACGCTGCTCATCGTTGCAAAGAACGATACCGACATTCAGTCGATATCCCTGTCGATCTATCATGGTGGGGCTAAAGGGTTGCTAGGTTCATCGAGTGTACAATCCAGCACGCGAATCGATGGACCGATCCCCATCATGGTTCATTCAGGAATATTTCCGAAACAACCGCACCATCGAGGCGTGTTTTATTTATTGACATCTGAATGTAAAGGAAAGTCGTGACTCTGGCAATCTTTGATCTGGACAACACCCTGATAGCCGGCGACAGCGATTATCTTTGGGGGCAATATCTCGTCGATCAGGGGCTGGTCGATCGGGATGAATATGAGGAGGCCAATGCCCGATTCTATGAAGAGTACAAGCAGGGTTGCCTGGACATCGCCGAGTTCCTGGCCTTCGCCCTCAAGCCCCTGGCGACCCATGAACCCGGGCGCTTATTGGCCTGGCGATCCGCCTTCGTGAGAGACAAAATCGAACCCATACTGCTACCGGCGGCCTCCGGTCTGATTGAAAGGCACAGGGCGGCCGGCGACACCTTGTTGATCATCACGGCCACCAACCGGTTCGTCACCGAGCCTATCGCCGCGCTGTATGGCATCGACCATCTGATCGCCACCACGCCGGAATTCCGCGAGGGTCGATACACCGGCCGCTACGTGGGTGTACCCTGCTTCCAGTCCGGCAAGGTGACTCGACTTGACGAGTGGCTCGATGAACATCGGCGCGATCTAAGCGGAAGCTGGTTCTACAGCGACTCACACAATGATCTGCCCCTCTTGGAACGGGTCACCCATCCGGTCGCCGTGGATCCGGATGTCGTTCTGAGGCAGCATGCCGAAAAGCAGGGTTGGCCGATACTTACCCTGCGTGAGAGCGCTTGCCCGGAATATCACCTTGAGCGTGTCGCCCGGCGGGATCAACCCTTCCGGATCAAGTAGACGAGGATTCCGGTTTCCTCGCGCCGCTCCAGCAGCAGGTGGCCGGTTTGTTCGACGAACACGCCAAAATCCAGTACCGACGCCGGATCCGTGGCGGTGACTCGAACGACCTGTCCACTGTCCAGGGTGTTCAAGGCCTTTTTCAATCGCAACAAGGGCAATGGGCATTTCAGCCCGCGGGTATCCACTTCGAGATCGATGGTTAGCGTCGTGTGCATGAGACTATGCCTGCTATTGAATTCTTACCAGTCTTCCATTCGGACCGGATCATCCTGGAAACGGCGGTTGGGCTTGATGTAGGGGCGAATTCATCCGCCTATTCAGGACTTTGTGTGCGAATGAATTCGCACCTACGATAAATCGCATCATCCTGTTGATCCTGTAGATTCCTGTCCAACTGCTTTTTCTAGGATCATCTGGCCTGGGCAATGGAACCAAACCTTGACGGGTGCCGGGACTGTGCGACAAGGAACCGGTGCTCTCCCCGGAATCCGCCTCTGACGGATGAATCGGCGCCTACAGGCGCAAATTCGGCGTGTAGTCGCCGCCTAACCGACCATTTCGATCTTTTCGATACGCTGAAAGCCTCTCGGCAACGGATTGCCGCGCCTGCCCCGCGTTGTCCGGTAACCGTCCAGGTCAGCCGGCGAGAGGGTCAGGAACCGTTTGGGCCCATGCAACTTGAGTGACGTTCCCGGCGGCATTCCGGCGATTGCAACCACTTTGTCGGTCCCGTTGGCCAGATCGTCGAAGCCTATCTGTATCAGCTTGTTTCCCTTGCCTTTGTTGAGCACGGGAATCTCGGCGGCGGCAAACACCAGCAGGCGACCCTGGAGGGTTACCACCGCCACCCAATCGGTCTCGGGATCCGTGATGCGGCAGGGGGGCATGACCACGGCATGGGGGGGCACGCTCAGCAGCGACTTGCCGGTGCGATTCTTGGTTTGCAGTTCCTTCATCAGGGTCAGGAACCCGTAACCGCCGCTGGTTGCGAGCAGCAACCAATCCTGGTCCGCGCCCGCGACCACCGCGACGAAGG
>Ga0233420_10000976_pt1 | contig 11365 bp, 11 predicted proteins | sample Watercolumn_Mata_4_FD_183009 | JGI IMG/M metagenome (GOLD analysis project Ga0233420, IMG submission 183009) | Freshwater microbial communities from Lake Matano, South Sulawesi, Indonesia - Watercolumn_Matano_2014_102_MG | ecosystem: Environmental > Aquatic > Freshwater > Lake | place...
TGGCCTTATTTTAACCGGACACTACTGATTCGGAGAGAATTTTGTAAAGACCATGCTGCGTCTCGGTCATGAGAGAGAGACGCTTGATGTTGTCTCCGACCGTGTCGGCTCGCCGGTTTATTCTGCTGATCTGGTTGCAGCGGTCATGAACATTCTCGGACGGGCTGATCTGCAGCGGAACTACTCGTCGACTTATCACTATGCGAACGAGGGGGTGTGTTCATGGTATGATTTTGCCACAGCCATCATGAGGCTGGCGGAACTGCCCTGCCGGATTATGCCGGTGGAGAGCTCCGCGTTTAAGGTTGCAGGTCCCAGGCCCTGGTACAGTGTGCTGGATATCGATGCGATCAGGAAAGAATGGAGGCTCGACACTCCCCATTGGGAGGAGTCACTTGCCAGGATGATTGGTAAAACATTTCATTAAACAGAACCTCTGACCAGCAGAACGGGGTAGTCGATTTCGTTGATAAGGCTGTGCACGGTTTCCTGCGGCAGGTTCATGCGGTCGCTGAGCACCAGCAGACCTGAATCGGCCATGCGGATGTAACGGGCAAGAACCCTGCTGTCGGTTACTCCGGAAGGAAGCCTGTGGAATTCCACCCGAAGCACGCCTGCAGGAATGAAATCAGAAAGCTCTTTTTCAAGGACAGGGATGTCACTTTCTGTTTGAGGGAGAAGCAAGATGTGCAGTTTACTGCCGGAATGCATGAGTCTCAGGGCGATGCCAAGCGCCTTTTTCGATCCTTCCAGCCCGTCATAGAGCACCAGTACTGCTTCATGCTCTGAGGGGAAACCGCTGCGCATGAGCAGGATGTTTTTTGTGCTTCCCGAGAGTGCTGTTCTGGCGGTTGATCCGAGACCTTTCCGGCAGGTTGGCGAATGTCCGCTGCGGCCAAGTACGAGAAGATCGGCTTCAAGAGCGGCGGCGACCACCTCCTTGGGGACGTTGCCCCTGCTTACCCTGAACGAATGCTGCACCCTGTAGAGTTCAGCTTCATGCTGCAGCGATGATGCCGCCTGTCTGGCCTGCATGCGGAGCAGCCGCTCGAGTTCCGCTGTGTCGATGTTTTCAGGTCTGGAGCTGTACAGTCGGATCTCCTGGCTGAAAGGGAGTTCGGCCATCCGGAGCAGGTTGATGTCCTCCACGAATATGCCGAGCAGTTCGGCCTGCATTCTTGCGGCAAGTTTCGCAGCGGTTTTCAGGGAAGCCATACTGTGAGGCGAGCAGTCTATCGCGACGGCAATGCTCCTGATGAGTCGGCCTCCTCTTTCCGGAGCATATTCCTGATTCCGGTTTTCATGCTGCGATATCACGATTGCGCCTCCGGGGTTGCATCAGTATTGAATTTTTTCAGTTTCATGGTCATTGCCTTCAGTCTTGCGTTTGCCTTTCCGTTGATGCTTTCAGGAGGGTAGAGCCCTTCAGCATCGGGAAGTCCGGCAGGAATGCCAGTAAGAATTTCAATACCTTCATCGATATGGCTGACCGGCCAGATTGAAAACAGCCCTTTCCTGACGGCTTCGACGACATCGGCCCTGAGCATGAGATTGTCGATATTTGAAACCGGGATCATCACGCCGTGTCTGCCGTCGAGTCCCCTGGCCGAACAGAGGTCGAAAAATCCTTCGATTTTTTCATTCACGCCGCCGATAGCCTGCACTTCGCCATGCTGGTTGACCGAACCCGTTACGGCAACCCACTGGCGTATCGGAACATTCGAGAGTGCCGAAAGCAGGGCGTAGAGTTCTGCTGAAGATGCACTGTCACCCTCGACACCACTGTATGACTGCTCGAATACCAGTGAAGCCGAAAGAGAGAGCGGTTGTTCTATGCCGAAGCGTGCGGCAAGGAATCCCGAAAGGATCAGGACGCCTTTCGAGTGGATCGGGCCACCCATCTCGACCTCCCTTTCGATGTCGATCACTTCTCCCTTGCCGAGGCTGACCCTGGCTGTGATCCGTCCGGGGTGGCCGAAACTCTGGTCTCCGAGGGAGTATACTGCAAGGCCGTTGATCTGGCCGGTTTTTTCTGTTGAGGTGTCGATGAGGAGGGTGTTGCGCAGCGTGGCTTCGCGGATTTTTTCACGTATTCTCGACGCCCTTACGGTTCTTGCGTCGATTGCTTCCTGCACCTCTTTCGCCGTAGCCCTGGTGCTCCGGTTCTGGCGTGCGTAGTAATCGGCTTCGCGTACCAGGTCGGCGATGCTCTGGATGTGAGCGCTCAGCCTGGTGGCATCGCCTGAAAGGCGGCAGCCGTGCTCGACGATCCTTGCCACGGCTGATCTTTCAAAATGGCAGAGGCCGTCTTTTTTTGCAATGGCCGAGATGATCCGTGCGTATGCCAGCCGGCTTTCCGCATTGTTCTGCAGGTCGTCCTCGAAATCAGCAGCCACCTTGAAGAGCTCACTGAAGTCTGGGTCATGGCTGGAAAGCAGGGAGTACAGCATGCGATCTCCGAGCAGGATCACCTTCACCTCAAGCGGTATGGGTTCCGGCTCGAGTGATACCGTGCTGACGAGGCTGTAGAGCTGGGCCAGCGATTCGATGCGTATCTGCCGGGTGCGGAGGGCTTTTTTGAGCGCCTCCCAGGCAAGAGGTTCAAGGAGAAGCCGCCGGGCGTCTATGAGCAGGTATCCTCCGTTTGCCCGGTGCAGGGCGCCTGGCTTGATAAGCGTGAAATCCGTCACGAGGGCACCCATCTGTGACAGGTGCTCGATGTCGCCGACAAGGTTCTGGCAAGCGGGCTTGTCCTCGATAACGACCGGTGCTCCGGAAGTATGGCTGTTATCGACCAGGACATTCACCTTGTAACGGTTGAAAAAGTTTCCTTTCATGGCGGAAATTCCAGGCAGAAACTGTTCCTGGCCCGAGCTTTCCTTTTCCAGAAAGCTGTCGAAGTGTTCGATGATATCGTTCTCGACCCGTTCCAGATAGGTCGAGGCCTGTGCTATGACGCTGTAACCGTTCCGGAGTTCGGTGAAGAGCGGTTTGATGGCAAATCCTGCAATCTGGCTGTTAAGCTCCTTGATTTTTTCCTGGGCTTCCCGCTGCCATTTCGGAATCTGCGCCATGACGGATTGCATGGTATTTTTCAGTGAAGCTATCTCCTGCTCGATGTTTTCCCTTTCGGCGTCGCTGAGCAGCATGAACTCGTCTGGTTTGAGCACCTCCCCGTTCTTGATGGGAGCAAATGCGAAACCTGCAGGTGTGCGGATCAGCGCGATCTTGTTGTTCTCAGCGCGCTTTTCAACCTCCTCGATAGCGGCGGTTTGCTGTTCCTGGAATGTCTCCCTGATGACTTTTTCCCTTGCCTGGTAGTCCTCGCTGCTGAATGCGGCCGGGATGACCGTGAAGAGTGCCTCGACAAGGCGGGCCATCTCTCCGGAAAACACACAGGCTTTTCCTGCGGGGAGCCTGAGCGCAGAAGGATGGCGGGGTTTTTCAAAATTGTACACATAGCACCAGTCGTCAGGAACCGTCGATGCCGGGGCGGTTTCTTCCAGAAAGTGCATGACGGCAGTCTGCTTTCCCGTTCCGTTCGGTCCGAGTGCAAACAGGTTGAAGCCGTCATGGACCATGCCCATGCTGAAGCTTATGGCGTCGAGAGCCCTTTTCTGGCCGGTGATTTCCATCGGGCCGTCCAGTTCTTCGGTTGTGGTGAAACTGAACTCCCCCGGATTGCATGTTCGGTAAAGCTGTTCGGGATGCAGGGCTGATGGTATGGACATGTCGATCCCCTTTTAGAAGTTGACCGGATGTTTCGGGCCAGAAAGCCCATCATACTGACAATGTACAAAACCCCTGCAAAAAGTGCGGCACTTTACAGGGGTCGGTAATGTTGAAGCCGAAGACGCAGTCAGGTTTCGATATCCATGCTTTTGTGCAGCTGCACCGGTGCTGCTTCCCTGGCGCGGAGGCGGATATTGAGCATTTCGACGCTGACGGAAAATGCCATGGCGAAGTAGATGTATCCTCTCGGGATTTCGTAATCTGCGCCCTCGGCAAGCAGGGTGACTCCCACGAGAATGAGAAAGCTCAGGGCAAGCATCTTGATGGTGGGGTGGCGTTCGACGAACTCGCTGATGGTTTTGGCGGCAAGCATCATGATGGCAACAGATATCACGATGGCAATGATCATGACAGCAACATCCTCGGCCAGGCCTACAGCCGTGATGACCGAGTCGAGCGAAAAAACGATGTCGATGATGGCGATCTGCAGGAGGGTCATGAGGAAACTGGCAGAAGTCGATTTCTTGTGGCCGGATTCGCCTCCTTCGAGGCTTTGATGAATTTCATGCGTGCTTTTGGCAAGCAGGAAAAGGCCTCCTGCCAGGAGGATCATGTCGCGTCCGGATATGCCGTGGCCTGCCACGGTAAAGAGGTTGACCGTGAGGCTCATCACCCAGGTGATCGAGAGCAGCAGAATGATGCGGGAGATCATGGCGATGCCGAGTCCGAGCACCCTGCCCTTGTTTCGCTGCGATTCGGGCAGTCGGCCGGCGATGATCGAAATGAAGATGATGTTGTCTATACCGAGAACGATCTCGAGGGCCGTGAGCGTGGCAAGTGCGGCCCAGGCTTCCGGCTGGGTTATCCAGTCCATAATCTTTTTGTTTTTGAACGGTTGTGATAATGCTGCTGTAATGTAGCGAACGCTCCCGGCTCTGACAACTGTTACGGTTCTGCCATCGCAGCGCTGAGGATTTATTGGTATCTTTGCAGCTACAGGAAACGTTTCAGGATGTTCGTGAACCAGTCAGTCTCCATGGCTTCATGCGGAGCGATATGCATGCATCTGTTTTTGAAGAGCTGAAAACAACCTTCCGCCAAGGGCTGAGCAGGTCCTTTGCCTGGCGCAGGGAGCAACTGCGTGCGCTGCAACGGTTTCTCATCGAAAGGGAAAGAGATATTGCCGCTGCGGTTCATGAAGATCTCGGAAAATCCTTTTCCGAGACGTTCATGACGGAAACCTCGTTTATTTCAGGTGAAATCCGCCATGCGCTTAAGCATCTCAGGCAGTGGATGATGCCGTCACCGGCCAGAACGCCGTTGCACTATCTTTTCGGCTCGAGTGCGGTTCATCAAGAGCCATACGGCGTGGTGCTGATTATCGGCGCATGGAACTATCCGCTCCAGCTTGTGCTTGCTCCGCTTGTTTCCGCCCTTGCTGCCGGAAACTGTGCAGTTATCAAGCCTTCGGAGCTTGCGCCCTGCACATCGGCTTTTCTTGCGCAACATCTTGCAGGATATCTCGATCCGCGAGCCGTCAGGGTTATCGAGGCGGAAGCCGCCGATATTCAGGCGTTGCTTGAGAATCGGTTCGATTTTGTTTTTTATACCGGAAGCCGGACCGGGGGGAGGGCGGTAATGCGAGCTGCGGCAGATCATGCCGTACCGGTTGCTCTGGAACTTGGCGGCAAGAATCCCTGTATCGTCGAAAGGAATGCATCGTTGCGTACGGCGGCAAGGCGTATCGTGTGGGCAAAATTTCTCAATGCCGGGCAAACCTGTATCGCACCGGATTACCTGCTTGTCCATGAAGATGCCGAAAAAGAGCTGCTTCACCTCATGCAGTTGGCCATCCGGGACTTTTTCGGCGAGAATCCCGGCAGCAGCGCCGATTATTCAAGAATTGTCAGTGAGCATCATGTGGCACGACTCGAACAGCTTCTCAGGGGGTGCGAGATCGTTGCCGGTGGACAGACGGACAGAGCTTGTCGTTATGTGGCCCCCACCATTGTCCGGGGGATCCGGCAGGATTCGCCGCTCATGCACACTGAAATTTTCGGTCCCCTGCTGCCCGTCATGACCTACAGAACCCTTGACGAGGCGCTTGCTGTCATCAGGGAAGGGGGCGAGCCGCTTGCCGTCTACCTTTTTTCTCCGGATCGGGTTGTCAGGGGAAAGGTATTGCACGGAACCTGTTCAGGCAGTTTCTGTTGCAATGATCTCCTCTTTCAGTCGGCCATTCACGGGCTTCCGTTCGGCGGCAGGGGAATGAGCGGATTCGGGGCATATCACGGCAAGGCGGGATTCGAAACTTTTTCCACGACAAGGAGCGTTCTTTACAGGTCGGTGTTTCCCGATCCCGATCTCCGTTATCCACCCTATGGCGGCTGGAAATTCAGGGTGCTGAGGGCTATCGTGCGGTTTTTCGGGTAATTCCTGTTCGGCAGGTTGTCGGGCACGTGGTGAGGAAACAGGTTTTTTCCCATGAAAAAGAACGGTCTTGCACTTGGGGGCGGAGCGGTGCTCGGAGCCGCGCATGTAGGCGCGCTCAGGGCGGTTGAAGAGATGGGCATACCTGTCCACTGCCTCAGCGGCACAAGCATCGGTGCTTTTATCGCCGCACTCTACGCTTTCGGCAAATCACCGGACGATATCGCCGATATTGCTCTCGGTATAGACTGGATCGATCTTTCCGGTCTTTCGCTTTCCCAGTACGGCCTGCTTTCCAACAGGAAGTTCGGTAAAATCGTTACTGATCTTCTCGGAGAGAAGGATATCGAAGATGCCCTGGTGCCTCTTGCCATTGTGGCGACCGATATTTCGACGGGTTCGAAGGTCGTTTTTACCCGTGGTGATGTAGCTTGCGCTGTCATGGCCAGCAGTTGTATTCCGGGAGTGTTCAGGCCTGTGGAGCATGACGGGAAGCTTCTTGTCGATGGCGTGCTGGTGGAAAACGTGCCGGTAGCCTCGCTGAGAGCTATCGGAGCTGAAAAGGTCATCTGTGTCGATCTGCTTGGCAAGCATGTGTTCCGTTCTCCGCAGAATATCATTGCCGTTCTGCTCAACGCGTTTTACAGTGCCATTGCAAGTGCGACAGTCGTACAACTGCATAATGCCGATCTCTGTATTACCCCCGATCTTTCGGCATTCAGTCTTATTGACACGGCCCAGATTCCTGCAATAATCGAGGCAGGGTACGAGGCCGCGATGCTCCAGCTTGGCGAATGGAAGGGTATGAAGAAAACCTTTCCGGGCGGGATCAGAATCAGGGGATGATTTTTTTCTGTAACAGGTGATTTTTTGTGATTATTTTCCAGGCCTGTACACAAGGTTCGGGAGGTGATCGTGATCATGGTTTTTCGGGGGTTGCTCCTCACGCTTGTTTCCGCTTTTTTTTTCGTTTCGGGTGCTGACGCTGCAACACCATATATCGGGGGGTCCACCGGGTTTGCCTTTTTCAGCGGTGACAGGCTCACGCTCCATGGGACCTATCTCGGAGACCCGGAATACGATACCGGAGCGGCATTCAGTGGCGCGGTCGGTATTGATTTCGACGGATACCGGTTCGAAGGTGAGGTTGCCTATCAGAAAAATGAAATCGACAATCTCGGCAGTGGTGTTTCTGTATTTTCAATCATGGCGAACGGCTGTTTCGATTTCCTGCTCGAACAGAGCAGGATTACCCCTTTCGTGAGTGCCGGTGTCAGTTACGCTAACGTTGATGTGGATGTTCTTGGCAATGACTGCAGCGATGGCGTGTTTGCATTTCAGCTTGGTGCAGGTATCGGTGTGGAGGTTATGAAGCATCTTGTCATCGATGCAAAGTACCGTTATTTCATCTCTTTTGACCCGACCATCAAGATTGGTCCGAATACCCTGCAAATGGATATCGACAGCCATAATCTTCTGCTCGGTTTCAGGGTGCGTTTCTGAAGGAATCCTTGTCTTCGCGGTCAACCTGCCGTCCGGTTTCTGGGAGGAGCATTTTTTTCTGAAGATACATCGCAATGTTCCCGTGAAGGGCTTCATCCTCTGTTTCCAGCAGCGAAATCACAACAGGAGGTTATCTATGCCTATACGAAAATTGAGGGAATTTCTTGACAGCCACAGCGTCAAGTACTTTGTGGTGAGTCATTCTCCGGCTTATACTGCACAGGAGATTGCTGCGTCTGCCCATGTTCCGGGAGGAGAATTAGCAAAAACGGTCATGGTCAGTGTGAACGGCAAAATAGCTATGGTGGTGCTGCCAGCTTCGAAGCAACTCGATCTTGAACGGCTGCGGGAAACTTCCGGCACCAGGGATGCGGGACTTGCAGAAGAAGAGGAGTTTTCATTTCTCTTTCCAGAGTGCGAGATAGGTGCGATGCCTCCATTTGGCAATCTTTACGGGCTGGATGTTTACGTTGCCGAGGAACTCGAGCATGATGAGGACATCTGGTTCAACGCCGGAACCCATACCGAACTGGTCAGGATGGCTTACCGGGATTTCAAGCGGCTTGTCAATCCCAAAGTGGCTGTCCTGGCCTTGCAGTAGGTTCGCTCTTCTTCAGGAATGATGTTTTTTTTCATGGAAATGTTACCTTAGCTTCTTTACAACCTGACACCGGGTCCGGGTCAATGACTGGGTTGTCGTCGGAAGAAAAGGGAAACTGCAAGTTGCAGTAGCGCGGAATGCCATGAAGATTGCCTTGTATGCAGGGACGTATGTGAAAGACAAGGATGGGGCGGTGCGCTCCATCTACCAGCTTGTCGCTTCATTCAGGGATAGCGGTCATGAAGTGACGGTATGGTCCCCGGATGTCTCTGTGAAGGATGACCATGGTTCCCTGAACGTCATCCGCCTGCCATCCATTCCCATTCCGCTGTATCCCGATTACAAAATCGGGTTTTTCGGTTCGGTTACCCAGCGGCAGCTCGATGCATTCGCACCCGACATCGTTCACATATCCACTCCGGATATCGTGGGCAGGAAGTTCCTTCTGTATGCGAAAAAGAGAAACCTTCCGGTTACATCGGTCTACCATACCGATTTTCCGTCCTATCTCAGTTATTACCGGCTCGATTTTGCCCTGAAGCCGATCTGGAAATATCTTTCCTGGTTCTACAACACCTGTGACCTTACCCTGGCACCGAACCGGATCGTTCAGGAGAAACTGACCGGACAGAATATCGGCAACGTTGAAATATGGTCGAGAGGTATAGACAGGGAGCTTTTTGATCCTTCACGTCGATCCGAAAAGTTACGGAAAGAGTGGGGGGCAGAGGGAAAAACCGTACTGGTGTATGCCGGTCGTTTTGTGCCCTACAAGGATGTCGATGTGGTCATGGACCTCTATGAACGTTTCATGAGAGACGGGTACGCTGAACGGGTGCATTTTGTGCTGATCGGTTCGGGTCCCGAAGAGGAGACCATGCGTCGCAGGATGCCGGAGGCGATCTTCACCGGTTACCTGACCGGTACCGATTTGCCTGATGCCTATGCGAGCAGTGATATTTTCCTGTTTCCCTCCACCACCGAAGCGTTTTGCAATGTCGTTCTTGAAGCGATGGCTGCCGGCTTGCCGGTTGTGGTTTCCGATATCGGGGGGTGCATGGAACTCACCAGAAAATCAGGTGCAGGCATGGTTGCCCCGGCAGGGGACATCGACCAGTTTTACACGCATTGCAGGAGGCTTCTTGACGACAGGGAACTGTATACGGAAATGCGCAGGAAAGGCATGCTTTTCGCTGAAGGGAAGTCCTGGTCTGCGGTGAACGGCGCGCTGATCGACCGGTATCTTGAGCTGATTGCTGCAAGAAGGTCTGGTTCCCGGATTTCCTGAGTTTCCGTATTTCTATCCATACAGACTGCACGCAGCAGTTTTCGGTTTCAGGTTTCCTGTTCATGAACCAGGAACTTTTCCCGCCCCCAGTTTCTTCTGTAACAAAAGCGCTGTTTCATTCCTGTTCATCCAACCTTTTTTCAGCCATGGATACCAGACGCACTGCTGAAGCACTGATCCTCGGGGCTTTACTCTGTACCGGTCTCGTTATTGCAGGGTATTTCGTTTCTTCAGGCATTACCAAACTCAAAGCCCTCGAGCGTTCTGTATCCGTAAAGGGGCTTTCCGAGAAGGAAGTTCCGGCCAATATCGCCATCTGGCCGATCAAGTTCGAAGTTGCCGCTGACGATCTTGGCGCACTTATGGGCGCTATCGAGGAAAAGAACCGGGTGGTCTATGATTTTCTTGTTAAAAGCGGCTTTGAAGCCAGGGATATTTCAATTTCCGCTCCGGCGGTTATCGACAGGCAGGCCCAGGGGTATGGTGATGCAAACCGTTTTGCATTCAGATACGCAGGCAGTTCGACGGTCAGCGTCTATACCGGCAACGTCGCGCTGGTGCGCAAAACCATTCGCAAGCTTGTCGATCTCGGCAAACTCGGTGTTGCCGTTTCAGGAGAAAATTATGATGCAAAAACGGAATTTCTCTATACGAACCTGAATCAACTCAAACCGGCAATGATCGAGGAAGCCACAAACAATGCTCGGGCAGTCGCCGAGAAATTTGCCAGCGATTCGAAGAGCAGACTCGGAAAGATCAGGAGCGCGAGCCAGGGACAGTTCACGATTGAAGATCGGGACAGCAATACGCCCTATATCAAAAAAGTGCGGGTTGTCTCGACACTGGAATACTATCTCACTGACTGATTCTTTTTGTCTTCCTGGTTATTATGCCTGTACCTGCGCAGGAAGGCAATGGTCCTGAAGGGAATTGTTTTTGTCGTTAGTCAAGGAGCCCCCCGTTTTTTCGGGAGGCTCCTGTTTTTTCTCTCAGCGGATCCATTGGGCGTTGACACTCTGCTCTCCGTTACCATAGCGTAAGGAGAGATGTCCCTTGAATGCTTTCGAAACAGCTTCTCCAATTCTTCGGGCCACATGGATTCCCGTTGTTGTTACGGTTGTATGGTCTTCGTTTTCGGTTATGGTTATTATCCTTTCAAGGGGATGCTGGGTTTTTTCCTGTTTCTCGGTATTTCTGACGAGGTTAAGGATCTCTTCCCTGTGATCGACAAAGAAATCACCCCGCAGCTCTATTTCCCCGGCAGGATAGTTGTCTGCCGTACGTTTGCAGGCAGGGCAAAGAACATCGGATGCATGTTCTCCGTCATCATGCCATTGCCATCTTCCGTTTATATAAACTGCACCACATTTCGGGCATTTTGCGGGTTCAGCATGTTTCTGCATTTCCCGGTAAACATCATGCCGTTTTTCCTTGATAAAACGGTCTTTTCTGGCATAAGAGGTTCCTAACATGATTTATCCTCCATCCTGGTCATGGTTGATAAGAGCGGCTTGTTGCGTTTTGAAGAAGATGGACTCACCTTTTCCGCCTTGTTTTCATAACGCTTGCGAATTCTAAAATGTTGAGATTTCCATTATGAAATTTTCCGCAGGGCGGTTTTTCGTCTCATCCTGCATCTGTTGCGGGTTTGTAGGACAATGTGTTGTAAAATTGGCGGGTAAAGACAGTAGTGTCCGGTTAAAATAAGGCCAGTTGGGCGACCGGATCCCTCACCTTTCTGAGAGACTGTTCTTTGAGTGATAAAATATCGATCAGCAGGCGATGCTCCATGAGTACAGCAGCGATCATTC
>Ga0233420_10000977_pt1 | contig 11364 bp, 11 predicted proteins | sample Watercolumn_Mata_4_FD_183009 | JGI IMG/M metagenome (GOLD analysis project Ga0233420, IMG submission 183009) | Freshwater microbial communities from Lake Matano, South Sulawesi, Indonesia - Watercolumn_Matano_2014_102_MG | ecosystem: Environmental > Aquatic > Freshwater > Lake | place...
TGATGCTGCTCGCCTGGGCGCTGAGACCACTGTTGCCGGCTTCAATGCGCGAACCTATCCCGGCCCCTCCGCGACTCACGGGGTCCCCAGCGCCAAAGCCGGTGGCCACCCCCGGCCGGCGCATGGTGGCCCTCGGCGGCTGCGTCCAGTCGGTTTTGGCGCCGGGCATCGATCGGGCGGCGGCCCGTATACTGGGGCGGCTGGGTATTCAGCTCATTCAGGTCCCGAACAGCGGCTGTTGCGGCGCGCTCGACCATCACCTGGCGGCGCATGAAGAGGCCAAGGATTTCATGCGGCGCAATATCGATGCCTGGTGGCCATGGGTGGAAGGGGGCGTAGAGGCCATCGTCATCACCGCCAGCGGTTGCGGCGTCATGGTCAAGGAGTACGGGTGGGTATTGCGTGACGACCCCGACTACGCCGGCAAGGCGGCACGGATTTCCGCCCTCGCCCGGGATATCGGCGAGGTTGTGGCGCGGGAAGACCTGGCTGCATTGCAACCGCTTCGACCCCGCCGGCTGGCATTTCACGCGCCTTGCACTCTCCTGCACGGTCAGAAACTGGGCGGGCTCGTCGAGAATCTGCTGACGCGGCTGGGTTACGAATTGACCCCCGTCGTGGATGCCCACCTATGCTGCGGGTCCGCCGGAACGTATTCGATCCTCCAGCCGGCGTTGTCCGGCCAGCTGCGCGACGCCAAACTGGAGGCCCTGGAGGCCGGCGCTCCCGAAGGGATCGCGACCGCCAATATCGGTTGTCTCATCCATCTACAGTCCCGAGCCAAGGTTTCGGTCAGGCACTGGCTGGACTGGTTGGCCGAGGACGCGGCCGAAATCCGATCCGTGCGGCTTTGAATTCGGACGGGTTGGAGCCATATTTTGAGAGTTAAACGATTCCGAAGTTTGCTAAAATCCGACTCCAACATTTTAATTCCACTGGATGACGCAAAAACTCTATATTGAAACTCTCGGCTGCCAAATGAACGAGTACGATTCCGCCAAGATGCGGGACGTGCTGAGCGCTTCCCATGGATTCGAGCTGACCGATGATCCGAATCAGGCGGATGTCCTGTTGATGAATACCTGTTCCGTGCGTGAAAAGGCTCAGGAAAAGGTTTTCTCGGAACTCGGCCGCTGGCGGCCCTTGAAACACAGCCGTCCGGAAGTCGTCATCGGCGTTGGGGGCTGTGTGGCGAGCCAGGAGGGCGAGGCGCTGCAGAAGCGCGCGCCTTACGTTGACCTGGTATTCGGGCCGCAAACCCTGCATCGACTGCCACAGTTGCTGGACCAGGTGCGGAACGAGCGGAAACCGGCTATCGACGTTTCGTTTCCCGAGATCGAGAAATTCGACGCACTGCCCGAACCGCGCGCCGAAGGGCCCAAGGCCTTCATTTCCATTATGGAAGGATGCAGCAAATACTGCACGTTCTGCGTGGTGCCTTACACGCGAGGCGAGGAGATCAGCCGCCCGCTCGAGGATGTCGTCGCCGAACTGGTTTCGCTGGCCGAGCAGGGCGTGCGCGAGGTGGTCCTGCTGGGGCAAAACGTCAACGCCTATCGCGGCCGGATGGACGATGGCGAGAGCGCCGATTTTGCCCTGCTGTTGCACTATGTCGCCGCCATCGATGGCATCGAGCGGATTCGTTATACCACGTCGCACCCGGTCGAATTCAGCGACAGCCTGATAGAAGCCTATGGCGAGCTGCCCAAGCTGGTCAGTCATCTCCACCTGCCCGTGCAGAGCGGCAGCAATCGCATTCTGAGCCTGATGAAGCGCGGTCACTCGCGCGAGGACTACGTCGCCAAGATCGAGCGGCTGCGCGCCATACGCCCGGAGCTTTCGCTGTCCTCGGACTTCATCGTCGGCTATCCCGGCGAATCCGATGCCGATTTCGAGGCCACCATGGATCTGATCGAACAGCTCGGTTTCGATCATTCCTACAGTTTTATCTACAGTCCTCGCCCGGGCACGCCGGCGGCCGATCTGGCGGACGATGTGCCGCTCGCGGAAAAGAAGGCCCGGCTCGCGCGGTTGCAGCAGCGTATCAACCAGCGGGCGGCGGAAATCTCCCGCGGCATGGTTCACGGTATCCAGCGCGTGCTGGTTGAGGGCGCCTCCAAGCGCGACGCCAGGGAATTGTCGGGGCGCACCGAGAATAATCGGGCGGTCAACTTTCCGGGCGATCCGCGCCTGATAGGTCAGTTCGTCGATGTGCTGATTACCGAGGCCATGCCCAATTCCTTGCGTGGTCGCTGGGTTCCATCCGGCGCCGCCGCGCATGCTTCACCCATTTCCGTACACCGACTTGGCTAGCGCCCCGACCACGCTCCAGTTGCTGCTGGAGCCGGATGACAACGAGCGGCTCGCCAGTCTGTGCGGCCAATTCGACGAACACCTCCTACAAATCGAGCGCCTGCTGGGTGTCGAAATCGCCAATCGGGGCAATCAATTCACCTTGCTGGGACCGGATCGTGCCGCTAGGGCCGCTTCCAAGGTCGTGCAGAGCCTGTTCGACGCCAGCCGGGAGGAGGTCATCACCCCCGAGCGCGTGCACCTTTCCCTGCAAGATGCCAATATCGAGGCCATGCTCCTGGCCGAACCCGAAGTCGAGGCGGCCCCCGTGTTCCGCACCAAGCGCGGGGTCATCCGCCCGCGCGGGGTCAACCAGCAAAGCTACCTGCGCAATATCGGCCGGCATGACCTCAATTTCGGCATCGGCCCGGCCGGTACCGGCAAGACCTATCTGGCCGTGGCCAGCGCCGTGGCGGCGCTGGAAAGGGAAGAGGTCAGGCGCCTGATCCTGGCACGGCCCGCCGTCGAGGCCGGCGAAAAGCTCGGTTTCCTGCCCGGCGACATGGCGCAGAAGGTCGACCCCTATCTGCGTCCCCTCTATGACGCCCTGTACGAGATGCTGGGCTTCGAGCGGGTCGCCAAACTCATCGAACGCAATGTCATCGAGGTGGCGCCGCTGGCTTTCATGCGGGGGCGCACGCTCAACGATTCCTTCATCATTCTCGACGAGGCGCAGAACACCACGGTGGAGCAGATCAAGATGTTCCTCACCCGGGTGGGTTTCGGCTCCAAGTGTGTGGTGACCGGCGACATCACCCAGATCGATCTGCCCCGCCACAAGGAGTCCGGGCTGCGTCACGTGCTGGAAGTGCTGCGCGAGGTCGAGGGTATCAGCTTCACCTTCTTCGGCGCGCATGATGTGGTGCGCCACCCTCTGGTGCAGCGCATCGTCGCCGCCTATGAGTCCTGGGAGAAGGCCAAGCCTCGGGAAGAGCATGATCGTTGATCTCGACAATGTGTCCGGCATGGGTATCCCCTCGGCCGTGGACTTTGAACGCTGGGCGGCGGCGACCGGTCCGGAAGCGGAAGCCGAGGTATCCATCCGGGTCGTCGACGAGGACGAGAGCGCGGACCTCAACCAGACCTATCGCCACAAGGCCGGCCCGACCAACGTGCTCAGTTTCCCCTGCGAGGTGCCGCCCGGAGTGCCTAACATTCTTCTGGGCGACCTCGTCATCTGCGCGCCGGTCGTCGAACGCGAGGCCAAGGAACAGGGCAAGACAATGGAAGCCCACTGGGCGCACATGGTGGTGCATGGCCTGCTGCACCTGCGCGGTTACGATCATATCGATGAGGACGAGGCCGCACGCATGGAGGCGCTGGAGATCGACATCCTGTCGCGCCTTGGCTATCCCAATCCCTATGACATCGGAGAGACCAGTTCGTCATGAGCGATGCATCCACGGGCGAGCATCGAAGTTGGCTCGAACGCCTGACCCACTTCATATCCGGCGAACCCGAAGACCGGGAAGATCTGCTGGAACTGCTGAAAACCGCCCACAAACGCAAGCTCATCGAACAAGACGCCCTTTCCATGATCGAGGGCGTCCTGCAAGTATCCGAACTCCGGGTTCGGGATATCACCATTCCCCGCTCGCAAATGGTCGTCGTGCCGCAAGACGCTGAAATCGAGACAGTCTTTCCCCTGGTGGCCGAATCCGCTCATTCCCGCTATCCGGTCATCGGCGAGGATCGCACCGAAGTCATCGGCATCCTTCTGGTCAAGGACCTGCTCTTGCACAGCCTGAGAGATCGTGGCCAGCGCGTCAGCGACATCATGCGACCGGCCTTGTATGTCCCGGAGAGCAAGCGGCTCAATGTCCTGTTGCGCGAGTTCCGCGCCACGCGCAGCCACATGGCCATCGTCGTCGACGAATACGGCGCGGCGGCCGGTCTCGTCACCATCGAGGACGTGCTGGAGCAGATCGTCGGCGATATCGAGGACGAACACGATTTTGGCGACGAAGAGTACATCTTCCGCAAGAACGACCGCGAATACACCCTCAAGGCGCTGACGCCCATCGAGGACTTCAACGACTATTTCGATGCCGATTTCGAGGACGACGAGTTCGACACCATCGGCGGCCTGATCGTCCACCATCTGGGCCATGTGCCCAAACGCGGCGAAAAAGCCGAGCTCGGTCGCTTTCGCTTCATCGTGCTGCGCACCGACGGCCGCCGGGTCGAGTTGTTCAAGCTGATCTTGCCGGACGACTAAACCCCTCCTCAACTAAGGAAAAGTCGTTTCTTCGGATACAGAGACCACCATCAATAGTCGTATAACAGCGTCCGGCACTCGCTGGGCAGCGCCGGTTTCGGGGGTGGGGGCTTTTTCGCGTGGCTGGAATCCGGCGTCTTGTTGAACCACCAATCCAGCGCGTCGCAACCATCGCCCGGAGGGATGGGTTCCTGTCGGACGCAGCCCGGGCTGTCGGGTGGGCAGGCGAGGCGCATATGGAAGTGGTCTTCGTGGTAATACCAGGGTCGGATTTTACGCAGCCAGGTGCGATCGCCCCGCGTGCCATGACAGAGTTCCTGCTTGATGCGCGCATTGACGAAGATGCGTTCCACATTCGGCTGGTTGGCGGCCGTCTTCAACATCTGCGCATGGCTGTCGCTCCAGAGCTGGTAGTTGAGCCCATCGCCGAACTTGCTCAGCAAACTGTATGCGGTGACGTCCGAGCGGTTGCCGTTGGCGCGGAGGTGCAAGGAGGGGCTGAGGTCGAACCAGACATCGGCATCCAGTCCGGTCTGGTGACTACGGTGGCCAAATGGCATTGGGCCGCCGCGCGGCATGCCCAGGTCGCCGACATGCATGATGCCCAGTCCCTGCGCGGCGCGCCGGCCCAGCGCCTGGATCGATTCGATCAGGCTGGGATGTCCGTAATAACGGTTGCGTTCCAGATGCATGACGACATAACCGACACCCTCGGTCGGCAGCGTGCGGGCGCCCTGGATACAGCCGGCGCTGGTGTCGCCGATGGACCGGGCGGGACCAGGTACGGGTCCGGGAACATCGGACCAGGAATTGGCGTGAGTAGCCACGCTGAGCGCTATCGGCAGCAAGGATGAAATTCGGGTCAGGGCAGTCATGGCGGTAACCAGGGATTGGGTTGTAGAGGCTCCGGGTAGCGGGAGGAGCACGAAGTCCAGCGCAAGGCTCGAGTCCAGGCGAGCATACCCCAAGCCCTATTTCTCGGCCAACTGGGTTAGCTACGTGACCTGGGATCCTCGGCCACATGGACTTCGACCGGCTCGTCATCCCGTGGACCCAGCGAGAAGCGGCGCTTGGCGCCGATGATCCAGCCGCGCGCGCGCGCCAGCCGGGTCTTGTGGACTTCCTCCTCCAGCGCCAGCCGTTGCCGCTCCATGGCCAGCAGTTCGATCTCGCGTTTCAGATGTTCATGGACATCGGCGTGATTGCTGGCCCATTCGTTCTTTTGCTGGATGCTGGCCTCCAGTTCCATGTGCTTGAGTTCGGCCTCCAGCCGGATACGTTCGCGGCGTAGACGAATTTCGCTTGCGATCTTCTCGGCTTCTCGGCTTTCGTCCCCGCGCAAGGCTTCGCGTGCCTGCAAGATCTGTTCGTCTTGCAATTCGCGCAACAGCTCGGTTTCCCGCTTGAGCAGCTCCAGCTGGCATTGTTGATGTTCCAGCTTCAGCCGCTGATCCAGCAGCTGTTCCTCCTGACGCTCGCGCGCCGCCCGTTCGAGGGTCTCACGGCGCCGCCTGAGGATTTCCAGAGCGATGGCGTTACGGGCCGGGTCCGCCGATGTCAGGTCCTCCTCCAGCCGCGCCGGGTCGATGTCGCCGAAACGGGCTTCGACCCGGCAGCGGCAGCGGCTCTGAATCTCGCGCATCGCCAACAGTTCCTGCACGAGATCCTCGATCTCCCGCTCCAGCCGCGCATGCCCCTCATCGAGCCAATGGACGGAGTCCATCGACTTGAGGACCTGTTCCGCGGCATCCTTCAACAGCCAATGGCATTGCCGGCGGACCCGTTCGCCCAGATTGGCCAGGGATTCCTGATTGGCGCGGGCAAATGCCAGGGTGGGCTGAAAACGGATGGCGAGGGTGGTGCTCAGCGTGCAGAGCGGACCCAAGGACGGGGACTCCAGGGGGATTTCCCAGTCCTCGATGGCCAGGTCGTAGACCCGATGATGCCAGCGCCTGACATAGTCGCGGGGACGTTGGAATAGCCGCCGATATGGGCCCACTTGGGCCAGCACCACCCGCCGGTCGCCCTCGAAGCCGGCGATCCAGCACAATTCTTCCCGATCTCGATCAACCATGAAATTTCTCCCGCATCGCTTGCGCCAGGGCATCCTCGCCGCCGGACGGCGGCAATCGCGCCAGCCGCTCGGATATGATCGGATACAGGTTTGGCGCGAACTCCACTGTCTGGCTGGTCATCTTCCGGAGGTAACCCCGGTTGAGCAGGAAGGCCACCGCGAACATGCGTCGCCAGTCCGATAGCCGCCGCGCCCGTTCCAGCTCGGTTCGCTCGATACGAAATTCCAGCTCGTCGTTGCGATTGATGGTGAACTGACCGAACTGACGCAAGCCCTGAAAGGCCAGGTCTTTCTCCTCCTCGGTCAGCGGTCCCGGCGCGGTCGTCTCCAGCCGGTAGGAGAGGATCAGCGTGAAAAAATCCACCATGGCGGCGCAAGCCAAAGCGAACCAGGAAAGGTCCTTCCACATCTCGAAAGAAGGGGTCATGCCGCGCGAGAATTCCGCGAACGACATCGGCCGCGGCGCCGCGACCGGCGTCAGGCCCTGGCTGGAGGCCAGTTGATCGGCTGCGCCCTGGAGTGTCTGGAGACTATCGATCAACCGGTCATGGGCGCGTATGTCGCCCATTCGCATGGCCAGGCTTTGCAGGGCGCCGCGCACGACGGCGATATTCCGTTCCAGCGAGGCGGCGCGGGTTTCCAGCGCTTTCAATCGCTCCTGCTCCCCTTGCTGGATTTCGTTGTAATAACCCCAGACCGGGCCCTTGCCGATCTTTTTCCCAGTCATGCCGGGGTGCGTGCTCAGGAAGGCGAGACGGGTATCACGGGCGGCCTCTTCGATGCGCAGCTGCTGGCGTGACACGATCCGGCTTTTCAGCGCGACCACATCGGCCAGATATCGATTCACGGTACCGGACAGACGCGACTGTCGTTCGATGAGGAGTGCGTCCCGTCGCGAGAATTCGTAGAACTTGAAGTAGGAGAACGTCACCGACACGATCAGCGCCACCAGCAAGGACACTACGATACTCAGATAGCGCGGCGGATTGGCGCGCCAGTGTATGCCGGCAAGCTCCAGCGAGCAGATCACGATGATCGACTGCACCGCCACGGTCACGATCAGCGCGATCCAGGGCGTGATGAAAAAGCTCAGGCCGTAATAAGTCGTGTAGCCGGAGGCGACGCTCAGCATCAACACGATGGGCACCGACAACACCCTCAGCAGGCCGACGAACGTGGTCTGGATCAGGTTCAGCCAGCCGCCGATGCGCCAGACGGTGGCGTGACTCATGATCGGTAATCCCGTAAGAATCGGAGGGATGTTGGGGAAATGTCGGATCGACCGTGGGTCATGCCGCGATTTTGCAAGGCTGCCGTGGATTTTAGGGCTATCCTAGCCTGTCCCGACCAACTCTGTGAAGCGAGCATCATGACCTTATTCTGGATTTTCCTGGCTCTCGCCGTTCTGCTGATGGTGGGCAATGCCCTCACCCTGCTGCGCACCGCCAAACGACCCAAGTTGCCCGAAGGCGTCAAACCCCAGCCCTACCGGGACGATGAGGAGAATTGAAAGGCCGCCGTTGCCGCAGGGCCCCTGAGGCATGATCCTAAATCCGGCAGTTGGGTTTGATGTAGGGGGGAATTCATTCGCCTATTCAGGGCCTTGTGTGCGAATGAATTCGCACCTACGATCAATCGCACCATCCTGTTTATCCTGTAAACTCCTGTCCAACTGCTTTTTCTAAGATGATCCGGGGTGGTTGCGGCCAAAAACTTTTCGTGCAACGCCACGGCCGACTCACGACCCGATGATCTTCACCAGCACCCGCTTGCGCCGGCGGCCATCGAACTCGCCGTAGAAGATCTGCTCCCATGGCCCGAAATCCAGCTTGCCCTCGGTTACCGCGACCACGACCTCGCGGCCCATGACCTGCCGTTTCAGGTGCGCGTCGCCGTTGTCCTCCCCGGTGAGATTGTGCCGGTAACGGCTGATCGGCGCATGCGGCGCCAGTTGTTCCAGCCAGTTCTCGAAGTCGCCATGCAATCCGGACTCGTCATCGTTGATGAACACCGAGGCGGTGATGTGCATGGCGTTCACCAGCGCCAAGCCTTCCCGGATGCCGCTTTCGCGCAGGCAGTCTTGCACTTCGCCGGTGATGTTGACGAACCCCAGGCGCTGGGGGAGGTTGAACCAGAGTTCCTTTCGATAGCTTTTCATGCGTGTTGACCCAGGGGCTAAAGAAAAAATGCCGTTGCCGTTGAACCTAGATTCCTCTGTTGACCGCTTCTCAAAGGGCATGAAGACTACGCGGCGCTTGGTATGTGCAGTATTACGGGCTCTCACCTTTTGGGTGAGAGCGCTACGCACCCGATGGCACGGCCAACAAGCCGCCTGGCTGCGTTGCTCCTCCTTCCAGGGGATGGCCCTGCTGCGTCGTCGCGCCTTGCCAGCCGACTTGTTGGCCGCACACTCGGGTGCGTCCAACAGAGGAATCTAGGTTGAATCGTTGGGCTGCGAACCGCGAAATCAGCACTGATGGGAATTGCGAATCAGGCTGTCCAAATGACCTCAAACCAAACTAACGCGTCATCCGCACCCGTGAATAGGGATCACCAATATCCCCCCATGACGCCGCCCATGCCCATCATGCCGCCGCCCGTCATGTAATTTTCCCGCATTTCCGCCGAGAGGACCGCGCCATCGGTGCCGCGCTTGATGCCGTTCAACCTTCGATATTCCTTCAGTTGATCATCGCCGCCGACATACACGCAATCGCATTCGCCGTCGTCGGCGTAAAGATAGGTGGGCTTAACGGCTCCACGCATACTGACGAGTTGATGTTGCGGGATATTCTTGAGGTTGGCCTGTTCCTGGGCGTCTCTTGGGTAATAGATCTTGAAGCCGGCGGCCGCCAGCAATTGTTCGGTGGTTTCATTCCCTCCCTTGCCCCAGGAAGCGCAGGCGGCGAGGGTGACGGTGGTCAGTAGGGTCAGTATTCGCTTCATGTTGATGATATGCCGTAAATGGTGTTCATTGGTTGTGTGGCCCATATAAAACAAAAGGTTATTATAGACGACCCGCCCTCTGGCTGCCCCTGGAAATCTGACATAGTAGAATTCATTCTGTCGCAAGGTTCTAGCCGCCCATTTTGGGCTACCGACTCGATGGGTGACCGATATGTCCACACTACCCCTGATTTCCCAAGTCAGTCTTTATTTACTGCTCGCCATGATTGGGCTGATGGTCCTAGTCATCGGCGTATGGCAGTACCGCGTGCTCAGGGGCGAGTCCCTGAAAAATCCCGACGGCAGCCATGATGACTGGCATGCGCAGAAGGCTCATTACGGGATGGCGTTCGCCGACGTGTTCGTCGTCTGCCCCGTTACCTTGGTGGGTATCGGGCTGGTACTGGCCGGGTCGCGCTGGGGGTTCTATCTTCTGACTTTATCCGGAGCTTGGCTGGTCTGGGGCAATGTCATGACCACGGCGAACAGTCTTCGCTTCGAAAAGCCCCGAATCGATCTGGTCTGGCTGGTCACATTTCCCCTGGGTGGTTTGATCGGGCTGGCTTGGGTCGTCTGGACCGCGATTCACTTCGATCGTATTTTTCTGCCCTGAACGGAGCCGAGAACCAGGGTATTCCATCGAGTCGGGTCGTGTCGGAAGAGGTCGGCATGGGCCACCGGGAGCGTACCGGCGTCAGTGGATGCCGCGTTCGTGAACGAAGCGTTGTTTGGGGCGTCCCCTGACGGGGTGCCGGCCTGGGAGCCGAGGCGGGTCGGTGGGGAAGCGCGATGCCTCGATGCCGGTTCTCCCGGCGCCGGCGGCACGGCGTGGGCCTCGCGCCATGCCCGCCAGGGCCCATCCAGGGGCGTTAGATTCCAGCCAAGCGCCGCTCCAGGTTGACGCGCAGGACTTCCAGGAAATCCTCGGTATGGAGGTATTGCGACGCCGTCACCGCGTCGCCGTGGACGCAGATGGCGAGGTCCTTGGTCATCTGGCCGGACTCCACCGTTTCGACGCAGACCTGTTCCAGGGTCTCGCAGAAGCGGATCAAGTCGGCATTGCCGTCCAGCTTGCCGCGGAAGGCCAGGCCGCGCGTCCAGGCGAAGATCGAGGCGATGGGATTGGTGGAGGTTTTCTTGCCCTGCTGGTGCAGGCGGTAATGGCGGGTGACGGTGCCGTGCGCCGCCTCGGCTTCCATGACTTTGCCGTCCGGCGCGACCAGGGTCGAGGTCATTAGGCCCAGTGAACCGAAGCCTTGCGCCACGGTGTCCGATTGCACATCCCCGTCGTAGTTCTTGCAGGCCCAGACGAAGGCGCCGCTCCACTTCAGCGCCGAGGCGACCATGTCGTCGATCAGCTTGTGCTCGTAGGTGATGCCCTGTTCGGCGAAGCGCTCCCTGTATTCGGCCTGATAGATCGCCTCGAAGATATCCTTGAAGCGGCCGTCATACTTTTTCAGGATGGTGTTCTTGGTCGACAGGTAGAGCGGCCAGCCCCGGTCCAGCGCCACGTTGAAGCAACTGCGGGCGAAGCCGGCAATGGACTCGTCGGTGTTGTACATGGCCAAGGCGACGCCGTCGCCCTCGAAGTGGTAAACCTCGTGGGTTTGTTCGGGTCCGCCGTCATCCGGGGTGAAGGTGATGGTCAGCCGGCCCTTGCCTTTCGTGACGAAATCCGTCGCGCGGTATTGGTCGCCGAAGGCGTGACGACCGATGCAGATGGGTTGCGTCCAGTTGGGTACCAGGCGGGGGACATTCCGGCAGATGATGGGTT
>Ga0233420_10000978_pt1 | contig 11361 bp, 11 predicted proteins | sample Watercolumn_Mata_4_FD_183009 | JGI IMG/M metagenome (GOLD analysis project Ga0233420, IMG submission 183009) | Freshwater microbial communities from Lake Matano, South Sulawesi, Indonesia - Watercolumn_Matano_2014_102_MG | ecosystem: Environmental > Aquatic > Freshwater > Lake | place...
CCCAATTCCCAGGTACGTTCCATGAAATTTTCCGTCGCGCGCGAGACCCTGCTCACCCCGATGTCGCAGGTCATAGGCGTCATCGAGCGGCGCCAGACCTTGCCGATCTTGTCCCATGTCCTGATCGTGCTGGAAGAAGGGCGGTTGTCGCTGACGGGCACCGACCTGGAAATTCAGCTTGTGGCGCGGGCCGGCGTCGAGGCGGGTGAACCGGGCGCCGTGACGGTGCCGGCCCGGAAGCTCCTGGACATCCTGCGCCTGCTGCCGGAGCGCAGCCAAGTCAGCGTCGAGTTGCGTGAAGACCGCCTGGCGCTACGCTGCGGCAGCAGCCGTTTCCATCTAACCACCCTGCCGGTAGAAAACTACCCGGCGTTCGATTCCGGGTCCGTTGAGTTGGAAGTCTCGCTGCCCAGCGAGTGCCTGCGGCTCGCGCTGGACAAAACCCTGTTCGCCATGGCGCAGCAGGACGTACGCTATTACCTGAATGGGCTGCTGCTGGATTTCGAAGGCAGCACGCTGCGCACCGTCGCCTCCGACGGCCATCGTCTGGCGCTGTTTCAGGAGGCGCTGCCGGCCCCCTTCGCCGGCAATCGCCGGCTCATCGTTCCACGCAAGGGCATCCAGGAGCTGGCGCGCCTGCTCGGCGACGCGGACGATACCCTCACGATTCAGATTTCGCCGAACACGGTGCGCGTCAATCTGGGCTCGGTCAGTTTTTCCGCCAAGCTGATCGAAGGCCGCTTCCCCGACTACCAGCGCGTGATGCCACGCGAATTGAACCGCAGCTACCGGATCGACAAGGATCGGTTCAAGGGCGCCTTGAGCCGGGTGTCCGTGCTGACCGTCGAAAAACAGAAGAGCATCGGTCTGGAGGTCAAGGCGGAGGAGAGCGTCATGATCCTCAACAGCCAGAATGCGGAACTGGAGGAAGCCGAGGAGCGGCTGGAAATACAGGCGGAAGGGGGCGATATTGCGGTGGGCTTCAACGCGGGTTACCTGTTGGAAGCCATCGGCCACGCGGATTCCGAGCATGTCCTGCTGTCCTTTACCCAGGCCGCCAACAGTTGCCTGATCGAAGATACGGTGGATCAGCGCTTCAAGTACGTGGTCATGCCGATGCGGCTCTGAACCCGCGGTCTCGGCCGGCGTATCGAGACTAGCGGCAGCGTTGGCCCGTGGGACTGCTCAAGCTGGAGGTCGCCGGGCTGCGCAATCTGGCCCCGGCGGCGGTCGAACCCGGACCGCGCCTCAACTTCTTGGTGGGCGAAAACGCCAGCGGCAAATCCTCCCTGCTCGAAGCCATCTACCTCCTGGGCCGGGCGCGCTCCTTTCGAACCACCCAGATCAATCAGCTCATCGCGTTTGGTTCCGGCTCGCTGACGGCGGTGGGGAAAATCGACCCCGCCGATCAATCCAGCCCCGTGACGATCGGCATGCGGATCGCGCGAGGCGAACGGGAAACCCGCCTGGGCGGCCGGATCGTCCAATCCAGCGCCGAACTTCTCCAGGTCTTTCCGCTACTGGTGATTCAACCGGCGGGCATCGCCCTGCTCGAAGGCTCCCCCCGGCTGCGCCGGCAATTTCTTGATTTTGGCGTTTTCCACCATGAACACGCCTACCTGGAAACCTTGCGGCGCTACGCGAAGGCGCTCACCCAGCGCAATGCGCTCCTGCGCGAGGGGAGGACCCGCGAACTGGGCCCCTGGAATCAAGAGTTGGCGCGGTACGGTATAATGATTCACGAGGCGCGATCGAGTTATCTCGAGCGCCTTTTGCCTTTTATTCAGGAGGTGGGGGAGCGTTTCTTTTCCGAATCGGATTTCGAACCGCGCATCCATGCGGGGTGGGATTCTTCGCGCGGCCTGGCCGAGGTACTGGAGCGGGACATCGCGGCGGATCTTAGGTATGGCCATACCCAGTCGGGTCCCCACAAGGGGGATTTCACGCTCCTCTTCAACCAGCGCACGGTTAAGTCCTACGCTTCACGCGGCCAGATGAAGTTATTGGTTTACGCGCTCTTGCTGGCGCAATCCCGCTTGATGGAGGAACGCATCGGAGCGGCGGGCTGCGTGCTGATCGATGACGTCGCCTCCGAACTGGACGAGTCCAACAAGCGTGCCCTGCTGGAGCTGCTGCGTGGCCGCCCAACCCAGTTTTTCGTTACCGCTACTTCGCGCGAGATCATCGAGGAAGGCCTTTCCGGCGATGCCGCCTTGTTTCGGATTACGCAAGGCCGCATCACCCAGGCATGACATGACCATGACAAATCACGCACATCCCTCCGATTACGACAGCAGTTCCATCAAGGTCCTCAAGGGGCTGGACGCGGTCCGCAAGCGTCCCGGCATGTACATCGGCGACACCGACGACGGCACGGGTCTGCATCACATGGTCTTCGAGGTCGTCGACAACGCCATCGACGAGGCGCTGGCGGGGTACTGCAAGAACGTCGGGGTGACCATCCATGCCGACGAGTCCGTCACCGTCAGCGACGATGGCCGCGGCATTCCCGTGGACATCCACCAGGAGGAGGGTCGTTCGGCGGCCGAGGTCATCATGACCGTGCTGCACGCCGGCGGCAAGTTCGACGACAACTCCTACAAGGTCTCGGGCGGCCTGCATGGCGTGGGCGTCTCGGTCGTCAATGCCCTGTCCGAGTCCCTGTCGCTGGAAATCCACCGGGGCGGCAAGAAGTACCGGCAACACTACGTCCATGGCGTGCCACAGGCGCCGCTGGCGCCGTTCGGCGACACGGAGGCCAAGGGCACGATCGTCCACTTCAAACCCAGCGCGCAGACGTTCACCAACATCGAATTCCACTACGACATCCTCGCCAAACGCCTGCGCGAGCTGTCGTTCCTGAATTCCGGCGTTCGCATCACCCTGCATGACGAGCGCACCGACAAGTGCGATGTCTTTGAATTCGAGGGCGGCATCCGTGCCTTCGTCGAGCATCTCAACAAGAACAAGACCCCGTTGTTCGACAAGGTGTTCTATTTCCAGACCGAGAAGGAAGGCATCACGGTGGAAGCCGCCCTGCAGTGGAACGACTCCTACCAGGAAAACATCTACTGCTTCACCAACAACATCCCGCAACGGGATGGCGGCACCCACTTGGCCGGCTTTCGCACCGCCCTGACTCGCACCCTCAACCAGTACATCGAGCAGGAAGGTCTACAGAAGAAGCACAAGGTGGAGACCTCGGGCGACGATGCCCGCGAGGGTCTGACCGCCATCCTGTCGGTCAAGGTGCCCGATCCCAAATTCTCCTCGCAGACCAAGGACAAGCTGGTGTCCTCGGAGGTCAAGCCGGTCGTCGAATCGGCCATGGGCGAGAAATTCCAGGAGTTCATGCTGGAAAACCCGAGCATCGGCAAATCCATCGCCAACAAGATGATCGACGCCGCCCGCGCCCGCGAGGCGGCCCGCAAGGCGCGCGAGATGACCCGCCGCAAGACGGCGCTGGATATCGCCGGCCTGCCCGGCAAGCTGGCGGACTGCCAGGAGAAGGACCCGGCGCTGTCCGAACTCTTCATCGTCGAGGGCGACTCCGCCGGCGGCTCCGCCAAGCAGGGCCGTGACCGCCGCACCCAAGCCATCCTGCCGCTGAAGGGCAAAATCCTCAACGTCGAACGCGCCCGCTTCGATCGCATGATCTCCTCGGAAGAGGTCGGCACTCTGATCACCGCCATGGGCTGCGGCATCGGCCGGGACGAGTACAACCCCGACAAGCTGCGCTATCACCGCATCATCATCATGACCGACGCCGATGTGGACGGTTCGCACATTCGCACCTTGCTGCTGACCTTCTTCTACCGGCAGATGCCGGAACTGATCGAACGCGGCTACATCTACATCGCTCAGCCGCCCTTGTACAAGGTCAAGAAGGGCAAGCAGGAACAGTACGTCAAGGACGACAACGAATTGAACAACTACCTGCTGCAGCTGGCCCTGGAGAAAACCCGGCTGCACCCGGACGAATCGACCCCGCCCATCCAGGGCGCGGGGTTGGAGAAGCTGGCGCGGGAATACCTGGCGGTCTGCTCGGTGGTGGATCGGCTGGCGCACCGCTACGACGAAACCCTGCTCAACGCGCTGACCGAAATGCCGCCGCTCGACCTTTCGGATCCGGCCGCGGTCGGCGGCTGGATCGAGCGCCTGACCCGGCACTTGAACCAGCTCGAACCGGGAGCCCGCTTCGCGCTGGAGCCGGAATTCGGCGCACAGCCGGAAGCCTTCCGCCTGCGCATCGCCAAGCGGTTGCACGGGGTCTACAAGTATGTCGAAATGGGCGCGGGCTTCTTCCACTCCAGCGATTATCGCCGTCTGTCTGCGTTCTCGGCCTTGGTCGACGGATTGTTCGGGGCGGAGTCCTATGTTGCGGCCGACGACAAGCGGGAGTGGGTACCCCAATTCCGCGCTGCGTTCGCCTGGATGATGGCGGAAGCCAAGCGCGGCCAGCACATCCAGCGCTACAAAGGGTTGGGCGAGATGAACCCCGAGCAGTTGTTCGAGACCACGCTGGACGCCAATACCCGCCGCCTGCTCCAGGTCCGCATCGAGGACGCCATCGCCGCCGACGAAGTCTTTACCACGCTGATGGGCGACCAGGTCGAACCGCGCCGCGATTTCATCGAACGCAACGCGCTGGAAGTCTCCAATCTGGATGTCTGATACGGTTTACCAACCCCACCTATGCTACGGGAGGCTGTCATGAAACACTGGATGGGAATGCTATTGCTTGGCTTCGGTCTGATCAAAACCGTGCTGGCCGCCGAACTGCTCGGCGTGTCACCCCAGGAACTGAGCCAGTTGCAGCAACAGGGCGCCGTGCTGGTGGATATCCGCACCCCCGAGGAATGGCGCAAGACCGGCCTGATTCCGGGCAGCCAGCCGCTGATGTTCTATGACGCCAACGGCAAGTCCGATGCCGCCGCCTGGCTGAAGCAGTTGGACAAGCTGTCGCCCGGCAAGTCCGGCAACATCGTGCTAATCTGCCGTTCCGGTCACCGCAGCGAACAGGTCGGCAACCTGCTGGCAAAAACACTGGGTTACGAGCACGTCTACCATCTGAAGAACGGCCTGAAGGGCTGGGTGGAGCAAGGGCAACCGACCACGGCCTGTCGTAATTGCTGATATACCTGCGCTGAAGAATGGAGCCCTGCTGCTCGGAAAAGGCGGCGGCGCCTGAATCCATATGATTACCTACAACCCCAAATCCTGGTGGAGCTTGATCTTCAAGTTCCACAAGAGCGACACGTTTCGTCGGCTCCTGCCCATCATGCTGACCATCGCCCTGTTCACCGAAGGGGTGTCGTACCTCAATCTCAAGGTCCTGCCGGGATACCTGCACTCAACCACGGTCGTCCATTCCCTGCTGGGTTTCGTGATCTCGCTGCTGCTGGTGTTTCGCACCAATACGGCCTACGACCGCTGGTGGGAGGGGCGGCGGTTGTGGGGCCAGTTGGTCAATACATCCCGTAACCTGGCGCTGAAACTGAACACCTATCTGCCCGACCCCCATCCGCAACGGGCAACGCTCTCGAAGACCATCGCCCGCTTTGCCGCCGTCCTCAAGGAGCATCTGCGCGATCGGCACTGGACCGGCGAGGGCCCCATCAGTCATGGTCCGAACGCGGTCAGCGCCGATTTGTTCGACCAGATCGAGTCCCTGCGGCGCAAAGGCGACCTGACCCCATGGCAGGTACTCCATCTCAACAACGACCTGACGGCCTTGGCGGATATCTGCGGGGGCTGCGAGCGCATCAAGAAAACGCCGATTCCCTATTCCTACAACCTGTTCATCAAGAAATTCATCTTCGCCTACATCGTGACCATGCCCTTCGTCTTCGCGCCGGAATTCGGCTGGTGGACGGCCCTGTTCACGACCTTCATGTTCTATGTGCTGGGCAGCCTGGAAATCCTGGCGGAGGAGGTGGAAAACCCCTTCGGCACGGACGCCAACGATCTCCCCACCGACGAGATCGCGGGGACCATAGAGCGCAATGTCCGCGAAATCCTGTCGGGAATCAGCGCCGGGCGCTGAGGGAGCCTCACGGCGCGCGCGGCTCCGGTTGCTATAATCCTAGATTCCTCTGTTGACCGCTTCTCAAATGGCATGAAGACTACGCGGCGCTTGGTATGTGCAGTATTACGGGCTCTCACCTTTTGGGTGAGAGCCCGTAGGCTGGGTTGGAGCGCAGCGGAAACCCAGCGATGCCGGCAATTCGCTGGGTTTCGTTCCTCAACCCAGCCTACGGGCTCAACGCTGGCATTATTATCGCTCCCAACGTAGCCTGAACACCCACCCTCCATGCCCGAGCACATTCTGTTCCTGACCGGCAAGCTGGCCGAAAAGCAGTTGCGGCGGACGCTGGATGAAATGGAGCCGAATTTCTGCTGGAAGGTTCAGCCTCTGGGCATCACCGTGGCCGCGCTGATGACCGCCGACATGATTCGTCGCCGGCTGAAAGACACCCAAGGCGTCGACCGCATCCTGGTGCCAGGCCGCTGCCGGGGTGATCTGGAAACCCTCTCCGTCGAATTGGGCGTTCCCGTGGAGCGGGGTCCCGAGGAACTGCACGACTTACCGGAATTCTTCGGCAAGAAAAAGAAGAAAGCGGATATCAGCCGTTATGATCTGAAAATCTTCGCCGAGATCGTCGAGGCGCCGCAGCTCGACGTCGACGGCATCCTGCGCCGGGCTCATGACTACCGCCGCGATGGCGCCGACGTGATCGACCTCGGCTGCCTGCCGGCGACGCCGTTTCCGCACCTGGCCGACGCCGTCCGCGCGCTCAAGGCGGAGGGCTTTCGGGTCAGCGTGGACTCGCTGGAGCCCGACGATCTGGTGCTGGGCGGCCGGGCCGGCGCCGACTTCCTGCTCAGTCTCAACGAGGACACGCTGTGGATCGCCGACGCAGTGGCCGCCACGCCCATACTGATTCCCGCCAAACCCGGCGATCTGGATTCGCTGGACCGCGCCATCGCCGTAATGACAGCCAAGGAGCGGGCGTTCATCGCCGACCCGATCCTCGACCCCATACACTTCGGCTTCACCGATTCCATCCTGCGTTACCGGGAGGCGCGGCGGCGGCATCCCGGCATCGAAATCATGATGGGCGTCGGCAACCTGACGGAACTGACCCACTGCGACACCGCCGGCATCAATGCCACCCTGCTCGGCATCTGCTCGGAGTTGCAGATCCGGCAGATACTCGCCACCCAGGTCAGCAAGCATGCCCGCAAGGCGGTGCGCGAGGCGGACCTGGCCCGGCGCATCCTGTTCGCCGCGCGCGAGCTGAACCGCCTGCCCAAGCATATCGACGACGGCCTGATGGCCCTGCACGAGCGCGCGCCCTACCCCCTGAGCCGCGCGGAAATCCAGGAGTTGTACGAAGCCATCAGGGACCCCAGCTATCGGATTCTGGTCAGCCCCGAGGGCGTGCATATCTTCAACCGCGACGGTCTGCACACCGCCGAGGACCCCTTTCGGCTCTTTCCCAGCCTGGGCGTTGAAACCGACGGCGGCCACGCCTTCTACCTGGGCGTGGAACTGGCGCGAGCGCAAATTGCCTGGCAGCTGGGCAAGCGCTACACCCAGGACCAGCCGCTGGACTGGGGCTGCCAGGTCGAAATGGCCGAAGACCCGTCCACCCATCCGCACCTCTACAAACCGGCGGGCTCTACCTTGCAAAGACACCAACAGGCCGAAACCGCCGCCGGGCAGGACGGCGCGCCAACCGATACCGCATCATGATCCGGGAAGTCATCGTTACCTCCTGTTCGCCCGACGGCCAGGTTCACTTGGCGCCGATGGGCATCCATGTCATCGGCGAGGAGCGCCTGCTGCTGCCGTTCCGACCCTCGAAAACCCTCGACAACGTGCTCGCCGGCGGTCATGCGGTGGTGAACTGCGTCGATGATGTGCGAATCTTCGCCGGCTGCCTGACCGGACGCCGCGACTGGCCGCTGGTCCCCGCCGAGGTCGTGCCCGGTCGGCGGCTGGCGGGCGCGCTCGCTCACGAGGAACTGACTCTGATCCGCCACGAGGAGGATGACATCCGTCCCCGGCTGTATTGTCGGGTGGTTTATGAGGCCATGCACGCCCCGTTCCAGGGCTTCAACCGCGCCCAGTTCTCGGTGCTGGAAGCCGCCATCCTGGTCAGCCGCCTGGGCCTGCTGCCGCGCGAGAAAATCACGTCGGAAATCGCCTATTTGCGCATCGGGCTGGACAAGACCGCCGGCCCCGCCGAACGTGAGGCCTGGTCCTGGCTGATGGATAAGGTGGATGCGTTCCTGGGCGAGGGAGCGGAGGCACCCTCATGACGCGGCTGCTGGCCAGCGTCGCCAACCTGGCCGAAGCCCGGCTGGCGGCGGACTGCGGCGCCGACATCATCGACCTGAAAAACCCCCGGGAGGGCGCGCTCGGCGCCTTGCCGACCGAAGTCGTCCGCGCGATTGTCGCCAGTCTGAACGGCGCGGCCCCCGTCAGCGCCACCATCGGCGACCTGCCCATGCGACCGGAATACGTCGTCCCGGCGGCCGAGGCCATGGCCGCCACCGGTGTCGATTACGTCAAGCTCGGCTGCTTCCCCGGCGGCGACTGGCCGGCCGTGATTTCCGGCCTGAAGCCGATCGCCGGGCGGGGCGTGCGGCTGGTCGCGGTGCTGTTCGCCGACCACCCGGTGGAACTGGCCTGGCTGGCGGCGCTGGCCGAGGCCGGCTTTGCCGGCGTCATGCTCGACACGGCGGACAAGCGCAAGGGCTCCCTCATCGGCTTGCGCGATATGGCTTTTCTCGAAAGTTTCGTCGACGCGGCGCGCCGGCGCCATCTGCTCTGCGGCCTCGCCGGCTCCCTGCGCATCGAGGATGTCGGCCCGCTCGCCCGGCTGGATCCCGATTACCTGGGCTTTCGCGGCGCCCTGTGCGGGGGGAGGCGCACGGATGAGTTGGACGGTTCCACCGTTATATCCATCTTGAGTTCGTTAAGAGAGAGATGCGCACCAATTACATCCTGATTGATTTTGAAAATGTGCAACCGGAGGCGATCGAGCTGATCCCGCCGGAACAATTCAAGGTCATCGTTTTCGTTGGCGCTCATCAACACAAACTTCCCTTCGAAATAGCCGCGGCCCTGCAAAAATTCGGAAATCGGGCGGAATATGTACGGATTTCCGGCCATGGCCGCAACGCCCTCGACTTTCACATAACCTTTTATCTGGGGCAACTCACGTCCTCGGACCCTGCCGGCTTTTTCCATATCCTTTCGAAGGATACGGGCTTTGATCCACTGATCGAGCATTTGCGGGGCAAGAAAATTCTGATCGACCGCGTCGACAACATCGTGAAGATACCCCAGATTCGGGTATCGAACTGCAAGTCATCGAGCGAGCAGGCCGACATTGTTCTAGTCCGACTCAGGCAGTTGAAGTCTTCAAAACCCAGGACGCTAAAAACCTTGAGCAGCACCATAGCATCGCTTTTTCAAAGGAAACTGTCCGAGGATGAAGTGGCTGAAATCGTCCAGCATCTGCTGAACACGCACCAACTGGAAATAACCGGAACCAGGGTTTCCTATTCCCTGACCAGCCCCGAAAGTTAACCGCCAACCTCAACCCACGCCAGACTCTTCCCATGCTCTACCCGATCCTTCGCCCCGCCCTGTTCCTGCTCGGCCCCGAAATCGCCCATGACCTGACCCTGTTCGGACTGAACGCCCTGGCGCGGCTCGGCCCGCTGAATCCCCTGCGCCACACGGCGCTGGGACGGCCCCGTACCGTCATGGGCCTGCATTTCCCCAATCCGATAGGCTTGGCCGCCGGACTCGACAAGGACGGGACCTGCATCGACGGATTCGCGGCGCTGGGTTTCGGTTTCCTGGAAATCGGCACGGTCACGCCCCGGCCCCAGCCCGGCAACCCGAAGCCGCGCCTGTTCCGCCTGCCCAAGGCGGAAGCCATCATCAACCGCATGGGCTTCAACAACGCGGGCGTGGACCGCCTGCTGACCCAAGTCGAAAAGGCCCGCTATGACGGCATGCTCGGCATCAATATCGGCAAGAACAAGGACACGCCGGTCGAGAAAGCCCTGGAGGACTACCTGATCGGCCTGAACAAGGTCTACACGGCGGCCGGCTATGTCGCCGTCAACATTTCCTCGCCCAACACGCCTGGACTGCGCGAGCTGCAATCCAGCAACTACCTGGATCAGCTCCTGATGGGTCTGATGGCGGAACGCGAAAGGTTGGCCATCGAACATCACCGCACCGTGCCGCTGGTGGTCAAGATCGCCCCGGACCTTTCGCCCGGCGAGATCGAGGCCATCGCCGACAGCCTGGTCAGACACCGAATCGACGCCGTCATCGCCACCAACACGACCGCTTCGCGCGCCGGTGTCGAAAGCCTCAAGCACGGGACCGAGGCCGGCGGATTGAGCGGCAAGCCGCTGTTCGAGAAATCGACCGAGGTGGTCAGCCAGTTCGCCCAGGCCCTGAACGGCAAGCTGCCGATCATCGCCTGCGGCGGGGTGCAGAGCGTCGAGGATGCCTGGCGCAAGCTGGACGCCGGCGCGGAGTTGGTGCAGATCTACACCGGGCTCATCTACCGGGGGCCCGGCCTGGTCGGCGAACTGGTGGAGGGAGTGGGTTGAGCCGATCCCACGCTCGGCGCTGAAATCCGTAAGCAAAGAGCCACCATGTTGATCGAAGAACTCAAACCCCAAGTCACCGTTACCGGCCCAATCTTTCCCGAGGCTGTTTAAATCATCGTCGTGCTGCCGATGGGCGCCTCGGTCAAGCTGGTCGGCAAGGGTACCTGTTCGAATACGGTATATGAGCCCATCCTGACGGTGGAGCAGTTAGCGCTACTGTCGGCATCGCCAGCCGAGGAGCCATTCGACGGCGCCGCCCGCAAATTCCGCTTGGGGCTGGAGGCGATGCGCCTGGGGCTCGCCTATGAGTACGATCCCTACTTCTCGCTATCCATAGCCCGTGTCGACCCGCTGCCCCACCAGTTGGAGGCGGTTTATGACTACTTCCTGAAACTGCCCCGCATCCGTTTCCTGCTGGCGGACGACCCTGGCGCGGGAAAAACCATCATGGCCGGGCTTTTGATCAAGGAATTGAAAATTCGCGGACTGATCAAACGGGTGCTGATCATCACTCCGGCCAACCTGAGCTTTCAACCTAGATTCCTCTGTTGACCGCTTCTCAAATGGCATGAAGACTACGCGGCACTTGGTATTTGCCGTATTACGGGCTCTCACCTTTTGGGTGAGAGCGCTACGCACCCGAGTGCACGGCCCAAAAGCCGCCTGGCGGCGTTGCTCCTCCTTCCAGGGGATGGCCCTGCTGCGTCGTCG
>Ga0233420_10000981_pt1 | contig 11339 bp, 9 predicted proteins | sample Watercolumn_Mata_4_FD_183009 | JGI IMG/M metagenome (GOLD analysis project Ga0233420, IMG submission 183009) | Freshwater microbial communities from Lake Matano, South Sulawesi, Indonesia - Watercolumn_Matano_2014_102_MG | ecosystem: Environmental > Aquatic > Freshwater > Lake | place...
CCATTCTAGTCCTTTCCTTAGGTGCATCTGAGCTGATCGCTCGTGCCGAACAAGAATACGCAAAGGCCAAAGCTGCGCTCGAGGGCATCAAAGGAAAGGACTAGAATGGCCAGGACCCGAACAGCGTTAGTCATAGATGATGAAGCACTGCCCCGCATGCTTCTGAGCACGAGTTTGACGGAGGCGGGCTATGATGTTTGTGAAGCGAGTAGCGGCAAGGCGGCACTGCAATCGATGCAGAACCAGCCGTTTGACATCGTGCTCCTCGACCTGGTCATGCCGGAAATGGATGGTTTTCAAGTCCTTAAGCAAATGAAGGCCGATCACAGAGTACGTGACATACCGGTAGTAGTGGTCTCCGGCAATGAGGACATGGAAAGCGTTGTACGATGCCTCGAAATGGGAGCAGTCGATCATCTATCGAAGCCGTTCGATCCGGTCCTGCTGCATACGCGGGTTCGTGCAGCCGTGGCGCTGCGCGAGTTCAAAGCGGAAGAGCTTCTCCATCGGGCAGCAATCCCCCCGGGAGAGGCACAGACTGCTTTGAAGCCAGAAGAACCCGGAGGCGCAGAGGATAAGATTGACAAACGGATGAGTACCTTGGGTTTCATGCGGTTCCTGGTTCGGACTCTTGTTCCATGTAAGAAGCAGACAGTCTTCTTGGTTGTTCTTCTGCTGGTCTCCCTCGCCATCGAGGCGGTCATGCCCCTTGGTTTCAAGTTCATTACAGATGATGCTCTTCTCGCGCGTAACTTCCAGGCTCTGATTCTGATTCTGTCAATCCTTGTTGTAGGTTTCTTGCTTGTCGTGCTCACTGAACTCGGCTCTGACCTTGTCTTTGCCCGCCTGTCAACGAAGGTCTTGAACGACTTGCGCTACAATATGTACCGTCACCTGCAGCGCCTGTCGCTGGGATTCTATCAGCGCGTGTCAACCGGCGAGATTATGTCGCGATTTACGACGGACTTTTCAGCCGTCGAGAGTACCGTGCTGGTTTCCTTGCCAATTGTGCTCAGCGAATCTGTGATGGTCGTGTTTGGATTGGTGCTTCTGTTCGTCCTCGAATGGAAGCTCGCGTTGTTTGCGATGGTCGGTCTGTATGTGAGTTACAAATCGGGACGAGGTGTTGAACGGCCTGCATCTGGTGCCGACGCGAACGTGAAGCGCGGGCAAGCAGAGATCGTTGCCGTGTTGCAGGAGAGTGTGGGTGCGCAAGCCGTTGTGAAGATATTCCGCCTACAGAACATGGTGGTTGAACGGTTCAAGCGCCAACTGGCGGATTTCTCTCGTACAGCCGCCAGGGCAGCCTTCCTGTCATATCTGACCGATCGGGTGCCAGGTCGGTTGGTTGAGCTGTTTAGCCTTCTCACGATCGGTGCGGGAGCAGTTCTGACTATCTATGGGTACCTTACTATAGGCGAATTGATCGCATTTCAAGTGCTATTGACAAGTCTCGTCGGATCTGTGCAGGAGTTGACGTGGAGCGTTCCAAGCCTCGTGCGCGCTGCAGGCGGGATGAACAGAATTGAACAGCTGCTGAACGAGCAGCCGGACGTCGTAGACGCTGCGGACGCTACCCTACTTGCCTGCCCTTCCCGCGACATCACGCTGAGCGATGTGACTTTCGGATATGCGAAGGGACAAACCAGTCTGAAGAATGTGAGTCTGACGATTCCGGTGAATCATTCAGTGCTTCTCGTAGGTTCGAGCGGAAGCGGAAAGAGTACCGTGCTGAACCTCCTGATGCGATTCTATGACCCCCAGCAAGGCTCAGTCGCCATTGACGGACACGATCTGCGCACTGTTCAACAGGATTCGCTTCGCCAGCATATGAGCGTTGTCCTTCAAGAGAACTTTCTGTTCAATACTACAATTCGAGAGAATATTCGTTTGGGCAAGAAGGGAGCCACTGACGAAGAAGTTGAGACGGCTGCGAAGGCCGCGCAGATGCACGCGGTCATCATGAGTTTCCCGAAAGGTTACGACACAATTGTCGGGGAGCGAGGCAGCATGCTTTCCGGCGGCCAGCGTCAAAGCCTAGCCATTGTGCGAGCCGTTCTCTCCGACCCCCGAATTCTCTTGCTTGATGAAGCCACGTCTGCGCTGGATCCGGCCGCCGCGAGCTCTATCGACGACGTCCTTGACCAAGTTGGTGAGGGAAGAACGGTAATTGCCGTGACACACCGTCTCAAGTCTGCACCCAAAGCTGACCTTATCTTTGTATTCAAAGGAGGGGAACTCATTGAGTCGGGGAGGCACGAGGAACTGCTGGAACGCGGGCGATTCTATGCTCAACTCTGGAACAAGCAACGGGGTTTTGTGTTGTACGAAGCTGGCAACCGAGTCGAAGTGGATCCCCAACGCCTTCGAAATATTCCTATTCTCTCACGGCTAGACGAAGAGTCACTCGAAGCGGTTGCTGAGCTCCTCGTCACCGAACGATATCCGAAGGATCGTTGGATCATCCAGGAGGGAGATTCTGGCGACAGGCTTTTCATTGTAGTGCGAGGGCGCGTTGCAGTATTGCAGACTGAAAAACTGGGCCAGGAACGCTGCGTTGCAGTTCTGGAGGATGGTGCCTACTTCGGGGAGTTCGCACGCATCCGCAATGTCCCAAGCACTGCCGGTGTGCGAACTCTTTGCGATTGCACTCTCCTTTCTTTGGCGAGGGAGCATTTCCTGCGTCTTCTAATACGAAGGCCTTCCATACAAGAGGAGATCGAGCGAACACTCTCGGAACGAGGTGCTCTGGACGCCGCATCAGAGCTTTACGCCGGCCGCGTCTGAGAGCTACACGCCACGGACGGTCTGAGTGTCCTGCAGAGTCGAGCGTTCGTTCGGAAAGAAATGTGTCAAATCACACACACACCCGGAGGGTAACCATGAAACGTGCAGGGTTGACATGTCTAACGCTGATGTGGTTGGCTGTCGGTGCACACGGTCAGGACTTCAAAAAGCCGAATACCTTGGCTGCGAAGAGGCAGGCGCCTCCGACAAAGACTGCAAATGAAAGCAACAAAGCAATCCTCTACCCTACTCTTTCACAGCAGTGGACCTCAGTTCCACCATTCGTCCGACTGGTAGGGGACGAGTCGCCAGCCCAAGAACGACCTGTTGAGTTGCGGCAAGACGAGAGAAAGGAAAACGCAGTGTCGTTCGAGTTCGGGATGGATCTCGTTAGCAGGTTTGTCTGGCGCGGGATCGACAACGGCAATGCTCCAGCCTTTCAACCGTATGCGTCAGCATCGTTCGCGGGATTTGAGTTCGGGACCTGGGGATCCTACGCCTTCGGTGCGCCGGCGGGGACGCCCCCATTCTCGGAGAACGACTGGTATCTACAGTATTCGGATACCACCTCCGTGGGGACCTTCACAGCGGCATTGACCGACTACTACTTTCCGTCCGATGGGCTGAGATTCTTCAACTATCGAGGAGGCAATGAAGGCGCACACACTCTCGAAGTGAGTCTGAGCTATGGGGGGACTCAGAAGTTCCCGCTAAATCTCATGGCTTGCGTCAATGTCTATAATGACGCGTCGAATTCAATCTATCTTGAAGTCGGCCACTCATTTGAAGTTGGCGAGCTCTCCGTCAATGCCTTTGTTGGTGGCGCAGTGGGTGAGTCTGATTGGTACGAGGTTGCAGACAAAGGTTTTCGATTGATCAATGCGGGGCTGACGTTTTCTCGGACTCTTCTGCTTTCGAGCACGTTTTCCTTTCCTGTGAGCGTCTCTGTAGGGATAAATCCCTATTCTGAGCGATCGTTCCTTGTGTTCAAGGCCAGTTTGTGATGTGAGACAGTCCGTTGATGACCCTGTGCATCCCTGCCTCTCTATGCCGTTCTGGCGTCTGTGCCGCAATGGCTAACTACCAAGATTGTAATATCATCTGACTGGGGTGTGTCGCCTGCAAAGCGTCTGACATGTTCCAGCAACGCCTGGGTGATGGTTGCAGCCGGCGTGGCTGCAGAGCAATATGGTTGCAGAGCCTGCGTAATGCCTTCACGACGAAACATCTTCCGATCCTTGTTCATTGCTTCTGTCACGCCGTCTGTGTACAGCACCAAGGCATCGCCAGGGCGCAGTTGCATGGTTCCGGAGTCGTAGACAGAATCGTCGAAGAAACAGAGCGCAACGCCGGATTTCTTTTTCACAACCTCCACCTCTTTGCCAAGCCGGAGGATGAAGGGGGGTTCATGCCCGGCATCGCAATACTGGACTTCACCCGTCTCAACATCCAAAACACACGCGAAAGCTGTCACGAACATCTGCCAGGGATTCTCACCTGATAGCTCTTTGTTGACTTTTTGCATCACTTCAGAAATCGCGCGATCTGCTTGGGACGCCTGTATTCCAAAGAGTGTCTTCGTCACCGCCATGAACAGAGCTGCTGGCACTCCTTTGTCGGACACATCTCCGATCAGGAAGAACAGGTGCCGGTCATCGAGCATGAAATAGTCGTAAAGATCTCCACCAACCTCCTTCGCGGGTTCTATGATCGCGTGCAGATCGAATTCCTTGTGATCTGGAAATGCGGGAAAAGTCTGCGGCAGGAACCCCATTTGAATATTGCGCGCGATAGACAATTCACTCTCGATACGTTCTTTGGCTGCTGTAGTCTCTGTTAAGTAGTCAACGTAGATTTGCAGCGTCGACTCCATCTGACCGAGTGCTTCAGCGAGTCTACCTACTTCGTCCCGTTTGGCCTCACAAATGGACTTGACCTTCCTTCGAATAGAGTCACCCCAGTTGAAATTCTGCTCGACCAGCACCCTGGTATAGCCGGTCAGCTCGGACAGCGGCTTCACAGTCCGCGAAATGATGACGTAGATCCCCAGAAACAGCACCAAGAAAATCAACGCGTTGAACGACACAGAGAGCACCGCTGTGTCCCGCAGCTTCTGCTCCAACGAACTCATCGAAACATCGGCTCCGACGACAAACACCTTTCCGTTGGTGGCTTCGAGAGGGATGAAGACGGAACGGAACCTACCATACTGGTCAGTGTACTCAGCAGTGCGCATCTTCCTGTCAGCAAACGATCTGAGCAGCGAATCTGGTGGGGAATCATAGGGAATGAAGAATCTATCGTAAGTTCCGTTTTGGATATCCTTTGGATCATCACTGCCTAAGACGTACCTGATGGTATCTCCAAACATCATATACGAGTACACGTACCTTAATCCCGTCCGCTGAGCGAATTCTGTCAACATCTTCACATTCTTCAGGTGCTCTTCATCCGAAATCGAGTTTTGATGTTCAATCCCAGCGTAGAATTTCGGCGGAAAGACGTAGGAAACACCGTAAGCGGCCGTCATGAGATTGTCATCGATTCCACTGAGAATCTCTTGCTTCTTCGTATTGTACGAAAGGAAGGAGCCAACGGTGATGGAGATCAGGCTGACCAGAAAGACCCCCCACAGAAGTTTCTGTTTGATGCCGAGATTTTGAAGCATAGGCGGAAAGTCCTCTCTTGAGAACGCTGTCAGGTATTTGTGTGGGACTGGTGATGAACCACGAAGATATTCCGGTTACGCCCACCTGAGCGTTCGTACTTGAACTCGTCCACTCCGTCGAAAGCCAGAAAAACGCCCAGGCCGCCAATGGGACGATTCTCAAGAGGTTTGGAGAAGTCTTCACTATCTGGAAGTTTGTTCTCTCGGGGGTCGAACGCCACCCCGTCATCCTCAATGATGACTGTCAGGGTTCCGCTCTCCATTTCTGTCCGCATGTCAAGAACGCCCGAACGACCTGCTCCTTCATAACCATGGACAATGATGTTCGTGGCTATCTCATCTACGGCGAGGCAGAGTCCGTACGTCGCCTTCCTGTCCAATCCTGCTGAGTTGGCTGCTGACGTTACATACTCTCGAATGAGACTCAAGGAATCCAACGTACCTGCAAAGCTCTTCGGTTCCATAGTCGTGCCGCTGAATTAGTCCTGAATAGCCCCGTATCTCGATTGAGAGTTGCCTATCCTTCGTCCGTATACTCTGGGGCAACGTAGACACTTTGAAGAAAACCGGTCTTCTCCAGTGTGTCAACGATAGGTTCCTGGGGGCTGATGATGTAGATCGGTACCTCAGCACCGAGCTTCTGTTTTGCAAAGATCAGCACGCGCAAGCCTGCCGAAGCCATGAACGTGAGATCTTTTACAAAGAGGACCAGACGCTTGGGCTTCTGAGCCGCGATCTTTTCAATTTCTGTCCTGAAGTTGCCAGCAGAGCCCGCATCGAGCTCACCGGACAGGGTGAATTTGGCAACATCGTTGACGATCTGAGCAGAGATGGAGAATGGCATTGCTGACTCCCTATTGTGGATTGTTGCTGTTGGTTTCCTATGGAATCCTGAAAGGGGAAAGGGGCATTATCGCCCTACCAAGACTGCCACCGACCGGGGACCCAGAAGGAAACTATCCTGATTTTCAAGGACTGGTTCCTGACCGACGGGGGAAATATCTTCCGGGGGCGACATGCCGGTATTCGCGAAAACGTGCCACCGTGCACCCTCCGGCAATGATGGTAGTTGAAAGTTGAGCGTATCCCAGTACATATTCATCGCAACGTAGATGTAAGCGTCACCGACTGTGCCTTGTTTTGCGTGTTTTCCGCAGAGGAGGAAGGCAAAAACCCGGCTGTAGAAGGACCAGTCGCAATTCCATGCTTGCGTCCCGTGGAAACTGATATCCGAATAGCCGCTGCCAGCGTAGTCGCGGTGCTGATAGTGGTAGCGGTTTCGCAGCACTGGATGGACGTGCCTGAAGCGGATCACTTCCTTTGCGTAGCGGTACAAATCAGCGTTTCTTTTGAGCAACGTCCAATCCAGCCAGCTCATTTCATTGTCGTGGCAATAGGCGTTGTTGTTGCCGTTCTGTGTGCGCCCTAGTTCATCGCCCATCAGGATCATCGGCACACCTTGACTGACCAGGAGAATTGTTAAGGCGTTCTTGATCTGACGCCGCCGGAGGAAGACGACTTCGGGATCGTCTGTTTCGCCTTCAGTTCCGCAGTTCCAACTGTTGTTGTCATTTGCGCCGTCGTTATTGTTTTCCCCGTTGGCTTCGTTGTGCTTGTAGTTGTACGAGAAAGAGTCGTATAACGTAAATCCATCGTGGCAGGTGACAAAGTTGATGCTGGCCGTTGGGCCACGATAGTAGTAGAGGTCAGGTGATCCCTGGATTCTCTGAGCGAGATCTCCCGCCTGGCCCGGGTCGCCTCTCAAGAACTTGCGTATCGAATCCCGGTACTTGCCATTCCACTCCGCCCAGCGTCCGTACGCCGGAAAGGCACCCACCTGGTACAAGCCCCCCGCGTCCCACGCCTCGGCAATCAACTTGCACTTGGCAAGAATTGGGTCGTGCGCGAGCGTTTCCAGAAGAGGGGGGTTCGGCAGTGGGTAGCCCATCGGGTCGCGTCCGAGGATGGAAGCGAGATCAAAACGAAAGCCGTCGATGTGATATTCCGAGGCCCAGTACCGCAGGCAATCCAGCACGACGTTGCGAACCACAGGGTTATTGCAGTTGAGCGTGTTGCCGCAGCCGGAAAAATTGAAGTAGTACCCATCCGGCGTGAGCATATAGTAAGTTCTGTTGTCGATGCCTCGGAAGGAAATTGTTGGACCGCGGTGGTCGCCTTCGGCAGTGTGATTGAACACGACGTCCAGGATGACTTCAATCCCGTTGCCATGAAGGTCCTTGACGAGGGTTTTGAGCTCATCCACCTGCATCCCAAATTTCCCCGTTGCGGCAAACCCCGCTTTTGGAGCGAAAAAGCCGAGCGTGCTATAGCCCCAGTAATTCACGAGCAATTCGCCTGTCTCAGGGTGCTTACGATTGTTCTCCCATTCGTCGAATTCATAGACGGGCATCAGTTCGAGGCAGTTGACGCCAAGGTCCTTCAGGTATGGTATTTTTTCGCGAAGGGCGGCAAAGGTGCCAGGATACTTGACTCGTGACGAGGGGTGTCGGGTGAAGCTGCGCACATGCATTTCGTAGATGACCAGGTCTTCGCTGGGGATTTCCAGCGGCCGCTCGTTTTCCCAGTCGAAATCCTCGAATGCAAGCCGTGCCCTGTGCTGGTAGACGTTGTCCCAATTCGGGGTCTGAAGCCAAATGTCCCGCCCCCCGATAGCTTTGGCATAGGGATCGCAGAGGATCTTGTTCTTCTCAAATCGGTGGCCGGAGGCAGGGTCCCAGGGCCCGTCCATTCGGTAGCCGTATTCAATGTTCTCAGCGTCAAGGTCGAACACGATCATACAGTACACATTGCCGATGCGGAATTCCTCCGGGAACGGGATTTCCACCATGGGCTCCGCTGACTTCTTCTCGAACAACACAAGGGTGCACGAAGTCGCGGCGCTCGAGAAAACGGAGAAATTGACGCCGTTGGGGACAAGAGTAGCGCCAAAAGGAATCGGTCGTCCGCGTCGGAATTTGAAGCCCTTGTACTCCTCAGTAGGGTAGTAATCAATTCGTTGATCCATCATTTGATCAATCATGATGAGAATCCCTTCACCGATAAGTGAGCGTACCAACCAGCGTGTTGTCGGCCCTCGTACTCTGCCGACGTCAGAAGTGTGCACACCCCGTCTGCTCGCCTCAATCGAGCGCGGCGATACCACCGTCGAGCGAGTCTGCAATCAGAAAGAAGTTGATGAGACCCGTATTGGACATGACGTCTTTGATTTCCTCTGACGTACCGACGAGCGCAATTCTCCCGCCTTTTGCCTTCAGTTGACGGTACAGCAGCAGTAAAATGCGAAGCCCCGCGCTGGATACAAAACTGACTGCTGTCATGTCAAGAATCACCCTGTTCTGACCTTCGGCGCCTGAGAGCACCTGCTTCTGAACTTCCGGCGCGGTCTTCCCGTCAAGGCTGCCCACCAATTCCATCACCGTGACGCCCTTGACAGACTTGATGATCACATCCATGTGCGCCCTCCTGGAATTAGTCAAGCCATGAAGTCGGAGAAATCTTGACCTTGACCTGAACCCGCTCCTTCGTATCCGGCAGCTTCACGGTCAAACCTTTGGGATCGTAGTCTTTGTACGGTTTGCCATCGACGTAGCATTCCTCGATAAAGATGCTGCCCGGAGGCAGAATATCCGGCGAAACACGTAGAATACCGTCTTTGAATGAGTCAGGGTACGGTTTGAAGTATATATTCAGCGGCTCTTTTGTGATGAGCAAGTTGATGTACGTCGCTGAGAGATAGCACAATTCCATCGAGTGGTAAGCACTCATCGAATGGCTCCCTTTGAACCGTTCGTTGCCGAGGAGGTAGGGGAGTCCATTTGCCAGCGTGTTGAAGTAGACGCCTCCATCGTCGTGGTCCAGGAAGAACGCATTGTAGAACGCTGCAGATTCACGGGCCAGGCGAAGGTATTCTGTGTCACGAAGAATGCCATGGAGGATGAGGTAGGCAAGGATTCCCTGTTCCTGCTGCCACCACGCCTTGCGGTCGTGCCAGACGAAGCGATGGTGTTTCCCGTCAGGTTTGATCTCGCGCTCCACGACGTCGTACCATCCTCCCCTTTGGAGGTCGCTCCCCACCTCCGGCATGAGTTCTGCGATCTTTCGGGCGAAGTTCACGTACTCCTCTTTTGGCTTCAGAGAATGCATCCGCATCAAGTTCCACGCAATCTTGAGATTGTGCCCGACCACGGCACGGTTCTGTTGCCAGCCCCAGGTCTTGTCGTGACTCCAATCTTCGTGAAACTTCTCCTGAACAAATGGACTATGCTCATAATCCGGGAAGTACTTTGTGATCGTGTCAAACGTATACTCCAGGAAATCTGCGTGCTTCTGATCGCCTGTGGCGAGGTATAAGTTGACCAGGTACGCCGGTGCATGATCTCCCACCGAGTTCCAGTTCTTGCGGGCACGGTTGTGGGCGAGGGATTCTGCGCGGGGGTCCAGATTTATTGGGTCGATGTGTGAGAAGTAGCCGGTCTGTTTGTTGTCCTTGTAGTACTTTTCGAACAGATCGAGCGTGTGATCAATGTCCCAAAGGATTCGTTTGTCGCCTGTGGCGCGGTAAGTCTGGGTTGGACCGGCAAGGGCGTAGATCTGCTCGTACATCGGAATGGAGTCGTAGTCGTCACCGAACTCAGAGGTCAGCAGCTTGGTCTCCCTTTCGCCCTGTACCTTGACTCCGTGGTACCAATAGATGAGATCTTCGTCCTTGTCGTAGAAGCGCATGTGATCGCGGAGGTACTCCGTTCCTTTCTCCGCGCCTTCCAGAAACTGATCCTCGCCGGTCAGAAGATAGGCAGAGGCGAGTCCGAAGACCATGCGAGAGATCGTGTCAGTCTCCTGAAGGTAGTCACCTTTTTTCGCGCCAGCGAGATGGAGGAAGGTGCGATAGTTCCTGTAGTCGATTGGTTCTGCAGGGAAATTGAACTGCCATTTCAGGTAGCTGTTGCCAATCGAACGGATTTGATTGATCCACCACTGAGGTTCCTCGTGGCGGAATATTCCCGGCCCTTCGCCAGCAAAGACGAGCCATTGGGCCTCGAACCGGAGATTCTGCTCGCTCCCTGGGTAGAAGGTACCATAGGCATAAACGAACTGCCGATGGAGAGAAAGCAACCTGTCGAACAAGGATGTGGCGTCCCGATATGGTTCGCCAAGGTTTTGCATGATCCGACCGTACGCGGTCGGCGTAAGGTAGAGCCGAAACGATCGCCTGTCAGAGGTTAACAGTTGGAACGAACGTTCTTCCCGGTTGTAGTCTGTAATGTAACCGGCAATCGTATCTGAGAAGGTGAAGTTCACCTCGTGCATGAGTTGCCCTCCTAGAATTCAGTCTTGACTCGAGAGTTGACGGTGATGGAAAAAATCCTGTGCTGTGGGGACGAGATAGAAAACAACAGCTGCGACGAACAGTAGTTTCGCTGCCACCATGCTTACAAACGAAACACCAATGGCTATCAGATAGATGAACGGACCAGTCAAAATACGGCGGTGGAAAGAATAAATGAGCTGGAGTTGGACGCTTTCGCACATAAGGTGGCGTTTGTGCGAACCGTACCACCAGATCACATCGAGGAGCACACCCCCAACGATCAGGTTGATAGCATAGATGATGATCGATATCTGTGCCTCTCCATAACGAACGACCAGTGTGGTGGGGAAAGGAATCGTCGCGACGCTCATCAGGAAGAAGATATTAAGCCACAGCAATGTACGGTCGTGGCGGATAATGTGAGAGAAAACGTTGTTATGGCCGATCCAGTAAATGCCCAAGATGACGAAGCTGACGATGAGAGTCAGAAGGTCCGGCAGCATCTTCGCCAGCTCCTGTGGCAAGTCTTGTGTGGCTCGCGCGGGGCTAATTTCG
>Ga0233420_10000982_pt1 | contig 11309 bp, 11 predicted proteins | sample Watercolumn_Mata_4_FD_183009 | JGI IMG/M metagenome (GOLD analysis project Ga0233420, IMG submission 183009) | Freshwater microbial communities from Lake Matano, South Sulawesi, Indonesia - Watercolumn_Matano_2014_102_MG | ecosystem: Environmental > Aquatic > Freshwater > Lake | place...
ACAGGACATCCTAGAGTTTTTTAAAAGAGGATACTTTAATCATATTAAAAAAATAAAATATTAACTTTAGGGCATTATATCAATTTAAAGAGGTCATTACAGACATATTTTTTGAAACTTAAGCCCAGAAAAGATTAATGAATTTAAAAAAGAAGGAAAAGTGCTCGACGTCGGCGCGGGATATGGATTGTTGAGTTCTATTCTTTACACAAAAGGATACGAAGTAGAGATTGTAGAGCCAGAACATAGTTCTTATTATCTCCGAGGAAGAAAATTCAAACATTATAAAACAACCATCGAAGAATTTTTACATAATCAAAAAAGCAAATATGACATCATTATTATGATGGATGTTATTGAGCATCTGAAAGATCCTTTGAAAATCCTGAAACAATTAAAATCTTTTTTAAATAAAGATAGCATTATTGTTATTCAAACTCCTAATTACAAAAGTCTAATGGCGAATCTTTGTATAAACTGGTCGTGGTGGATGGTAAGCGATCATAAATTCTTTTTTTCACCGAACTCAATGCGATTATTTTTTAAAAAAGCAGGATATACAGTTTCAGGACTAGAAACATATGAAGATATCGAGGACTTCAAAAAAAATCTTGATGGAAACTTTGCTTCCATAAGAACTTCGCTTGTTCGAAAATTGATAAAAGGACTATTTTATTCCGTATTCTCTCCGTTTTATATTTTTTTCAGGAATATTCTCTGGAGATTTCATTATGGTGGTTTAATCTTCACGATAGCTTCTCCTGTATTATAATTGATGCTATGAAATCGATACTTTCTTTGGTCATGATTACGAAAAACGCTGAAGAGCTTCTTGAAAAATCCTTACAGTCTGTAAAAGGATTAGCTGACGAGATTGTTTTAGTTGATGACTATTCAAAAGACAGAACGCTTGAGATTGCAAAAAAATATGGAGCAAAAATTTACATGAGACGCGAGAGAGATCTCGGCAGACAAAAAGCATACGGTTTGCAAAAAGCAAAAGGAGAGTGGATTTTGTTTCTCGACTCAGACGAAATTCTTTCGAAAGGCTTATATAAAGAAATAAAAATAATTCTAAAATCTAAGATCCAAGATCTAAAATCTAATTTAGTAGCGTACAGGATTCCCTATCAAAATCATTTTCTTGGGAAACTAATTCGGCATGGAGGAGAAAATTATGCGATGACTCGACTGTTTAAAAAGAAGTATGCGGTTTCTTATCCTTCGCTCGTTCATGAAAATATCGAAATAAAAAACGGGAAGGTTGGCCGTCTAAAAAATAAAATATACCATTACTCCTACCGTTCTCTATGGCAGGTGTATGCAAAATTTACCGATTATGCAGTACGTGAAGCAGAACAAAAACATGCAAAGGGTGAGAAAACGAATCTCAAAAAAATAATCCTTTATCCGTTGCATATGTTTTGGGCGAGGTTTATCGAGGATAAAGGATACAAGGACGGAATGTTTCGCATTCCGTTGGATTTGGGGTTTGCATATATGGAATTTTTAACATATTTTTTAATGTTATTTAAAAAGAGATGAAAATAGCATTTATTATTGTTCTTTTCAAAACACCAAGAAAAGAAATTGAGAGATTAAGGAAAGAGATTAATGGTTTCGGAATAGAAAATAAAAGAATATATTTAATCGATAATACCGGTACAAAAAAAGGATATGCCGCTGGAGTCAACGAGGGAATTCGTATTGGCATCAAAGACAATGCAGATATTTTTGTGATTATGAATCCTGACGTTTCCATTTCGAACCTGACAGGTTCGAATTTGGTTGCTGCGGGAGGACAATTTGACATCTGGGGATTTGCAATGAAGCAACAGGGAACAATATATTATGGAGGAACGATTGATCCGTGGAAGATGAGCGGAGGATTAATAGAAACTAAACCAAAAGAGCGATTTTCTGAAGTAGATTTTGCCTCCGGCTCGTTAATGGTCATAAAAAGAAAAGTCATTAAAAAAATAGGCTATTTTGATGAATCGTATTTTATGTACTATGAAGACGTCGATTATTGTCTGCGGGCAAAAAAGGCAGGATTTAAGATAGGAATTGATAATAAAACACTATATGAACATTTTGAGAGTGGAGGAGCTCAAGATCGAAAACAGCTACTAGATAAGGCGAGAGACATTTTTTTTGAGCGATACAGCACTATTCCACAAAAAATATACAAACTTCTTCAACGAATATTATTAAGCAGATTCCTTGTTAATTTTTTCAGCCTCAATTTTTCTTCCTTAGTCATAAAGTTGACGCATTTTGTTAACTTTCTCTTTTTAATCCGCTTTCTTAATACGGCAGAATACGGAATCTACACTCTTGTTTGGGCCCAGATATCGCTCCTTTCACCTCTTGCAGATTTTGGGACAACATCCTACGGTGTTGTTCATCTGCCGACTGAAAAAGAAAAAGTGTATCGTTCGCTTCTTAACATGAGGATCTTTATTTCCATAATTGTTTTTTTTCTTACCATATTATTCTCGTTATTTTTATTTAAAGGAAGCACAAAAATATTTGTATATATTTTGGCAACTGCAACCGTAATTTTTACCAATATGTTTTCGGGAAGCTATTTTATTCTGAATGCCGCAAAAAGTTCGGTCTATCGTCCGTCTCGAAACGCAATTATCTTTAACCTGCTTTTAGTTGCCGCGACTATAATAAGTTTGTTTCTGACCAAAAGACTCATGAGTGTTTTTCTGGTTATTTTTATTGCGTATAATGCATATTCGTTCATCAATTTCTTGTTTATAAAAAAAGAATTGGGATTATTTTCATTCCAGTTCGAATGGAAGAATTGGCTGCCTATTCTGAAGAAATCATATATCTTTGTTTTGATTGGTTTTTTTGCTGGTTTGTATTTCAAGCTCGACGTCTTTCTTTTGAAACTTCTGAAAGGGGAGAGCGATGTAGGGATTTATTCAGCAGGCTATAAGTTTTTTGATTCACTTCTTTTTTTGGCGTCGAGTTATAATGTTGCGTCCGCACCTATTCTTGCGCGACTGGTCAACAATAAAGATAATTTTCTGAAAAAAATAAAAAAAGATCTCGTGTTTCTTATGGTTCTGGGTATTGTTTCAGCCATCGCGATTTCGCTTTTTTCTCCGTATGTTCTCCCCTATTTTTTAAAAAAAAGCTACATTTCTTCTATACCAATTCTTCAGATCGTAATTTTTACTCTTCCTCTGATACTTATTAATTCTGTCTGGATCAATGTGTTATATGTACTTAAAAAAGCTTGGTTTGTGATTTTCGTTTTTGCTTTTGAAAGTATTCTTAATTTTAGCCTTAACTGGATGCTTATTCCTCGTTACTCATATTTTGCTTCGGCGTATATTACGGTGGTTTCGGAAATTATTAACTGTTTCATACTTATTGTTCTTGTTCGATATGTCTGGAAAAAAAGCTTTCAACATAGCTCTTGATGGCGGAGGTTTTTGTATCGATAAGGAAAACGCATTCGGCAACTATGTTTTTGCGAAGAGTCTTATTCAGGCGCTTTCGCTGTATGATGCAAAAAACATCTATTCGATATATTCTTTTTGCAGAAAACCCGCGGACTTGTTTTTATCAAAACGCTGGAGTTACAAAAAACTTTTGCCGAAGCGCTTCTGGATGAAGATGAGAGTAAGCCTTGAAGAGCTTATGCAGCCAAAAGATGTCTTTCTCGCTTTAAATCAAGCGAGTCCCCTTATTACTCGGTCTAAAATCATTTGTTTTTCGCATGGCTTGTCATTTCATTTTTATCCTCATTTGTACCCTGATTCATACCATAATCTGGAAAATCAGCTTAGAGAAATGATAGGGCGATCAAAAACTATTATAGTTTCTTCTCGAAAAGTAAGAGAAGAACTTACCTCAATGTTCGCCACTATTGAAAAGAAAATTATTGTGCTACCTTTTGGCATTCCGTTTGATATGGTGTCTGGATCCCGAAACAAGTTCGGGATGACAAAGAAGAAGAATTATTTCCTTTATGTTGGGATGGATCACCCGATCAAAAATATCGAGTTCATAAAAAAAGCATTTACGCAATTTAATAAGGAACAAAATAAGAAACATAAATTATATTTAGCAACGAAAAGTACCCCCCGTGCGAAATTGAAAAAACTCTATCAACGTGCAACAGCTCTTTTGACCGCCTCTTATTATGAAAGCTTTAATCTGCCTGTTTTGGAAGCTTTATCTCAAAACTGCCCTGTTATTGGTTTAGAATCTGCTGTTGTACCGGAACTATCTTCATATGTTCACAAAGCAAAAAATCTAAAGGAATTTGTTTATTGGATGAAAAAAGTAGTCAATGGACAAACAAAAAAAATAGATATGAAAAGATTGAGAGAAGAGTTTTCGTGGAAGACATACGTTTCCAAACTTATAGAAACATATGATTAGAGTTGCATTCGTTAGAGGAAAATATCTCAATAATTTTGAAGGACAGAACTATTGTTTTCAAGGTAGCAATATTAAACTCACCGCGATTTCCTCATTATTCCCCCTTCATGAAAAATTTCCTTTTCCCGTAATTCGACTGCCGTGTTTAACAGATTTAGAGCATTTTAAGGTTCCATCAAAATTAATAAAAGTCATTGCTAATAGAACGCTGGGTGATAGCCAAATCCTGATAGGATTAGAAAAGCTATCAAATAAGTTTGATATTTTTCATACCGCTGATCCGCATTATTACTACAGTTATCAGTTGGCAAAAATGAGAGTAAAGGGGTTGATCAAGCGACTGATTGTTACTTCGTGGGAAACAATTCCATTTAATAACGAAACAGTTTACAGAAAAAAATATATTAAGAAATTCACTCAAAAAAGTGCAGATTTATTTATTTGTTATACCGAGGAAGCAAAGCGGTGCTTAACGAAAGAAGATGTTGATGTAAATAAAGTAAAGGTAGTGCGATTGGGAGTTGATTTAAACCGTTTTAAAAGTAAAAAAATAAGGAGTAAAAAAGCAATAACAATACTATTTGTTGGAAGACTTGTTGAAGAAAAAGGAATCACTGATTTAAAAAAAGCATTTGCTACAGTTAGACGTACTTACTCGAATGTAGAGTTAAAAATTGTTTCAGATGTTTCATACGAAAAGATGTCGACTATCTATCAGAGCGCAGATATGTTGGTTGTGCCTTCAAAAACAACTAGAACATGGGAGGAGCAATATGGAATGGTTCTTGTTGAAGCTATGGCGTCGGGGCTGCCGATTATTGCATATAATAGCGGCGCGATTCATGAAGTTTTAGGAAATGCAGGCATTCTGGTTGATGAAGGCAATATTGAGGGCTTAAGTTCAGCGATTACGAGACTTGCTACCAATAGGAATTTAAGGATTAAACTTGGTACAATGGGAAGAGAACGAGCAGAAAAATACTTTGACAGTCGCTCAACAAATAAGAAAATACAAAAAATATATGAACATATCTGCGGTGATATTGACAAATAATGAGGAGAGAAATATTGAAAGGTGCTTGCGTTCCTTAGATTTTGTTGACGAAATAATTATTATTGATGATTATTCGGAGGATAAAACACTTGAAAAAGTTAGAAAGTTAAAAGGTGTAAAAAGTTTAAAGGTTTTTGAAAGAAAACTGAAAGGGGATTTTGCGGGGCAGAGAAATTATGCGATGAGTAAGGCATCATGTGACTGGATTTTGTTCATTGACGCGGATGAAGAAATGACCAAGGAGCTAAAAAAGGAAATTATAAGTCTGGATTCCCGCCTTCGCGGGAATGACAGTGCTGTTTACTACATTAAACGACGTGATTTTTGGTGGGGGAAAGAGCTCAAATTTGGCGAAATTAAAAAAGTCAGAGAGAAAGGACTCATTCGCTTCGTGAAAAAAGATTTCGGTAGATGGATGGGAAATGTACATGAGGTTTTTTATACAGCAAAATCAACAAGTACGCTGAATGGTTTTTTAAATCATTATCCGCATCCGACTATTAAAGAATTCATACAAGATATAAATAAATATAGTTCGCTACGCGCTAAAGAGCTATATTACCATGGAAAGTCAGTACATATTTTTGAGATTATATTCCCACCCTTTTTTAAATTTATTTTAAATTACTGTATTTATTTAGGCTTTCTTGACGGTCCGGTAGGATTTACCTACGCATTTATGATGAGTTTCCATTCGTTTTTGGTAAGAGCAAAGCTGTATCAGCTATCGAGAAAAAATTATATAGATTCCGGATCAAGTCCGGAATGACCAAAAATGAACCTGTTAATTTATCTTACTTTTCTTCTTTTTTCTCTTGGGCAGTTGGGGAGGCTTTCTTTCTTTGATCAAACCATTAACGGATATGCATATGAGATTCCAATGTTTGGCATACTTGTATATCTTTTTTTTCGTTTTAGACTGAATCCAATAAAGAAGGCATTAAAGCATTTCCCAATTTTCTTTTGGTTTATTGGGATTTTATCTCTCTCATATGTATTAAGTTTTTTTTCATTTTCCTTAGTTCAAAATACTACCTCGATTCTTTATCTTTTTCGGTTGATTTTTTATCTTTCTTTTTTTGCGTACCTCTGTTATTTTGCAAAACATGAAACACATCTGAGAAAAACATTGACATACGGAATAATAATTTATTCTGTGTTAACAGTTATTGTCTCATTCATTCAATATTTTCTGTATCCTGATTTACGCAATCTTTTATACCTTGGTTGGGATCCGCATCTTGCGAGAATGTTTGGACTATTTTTTGACACGTCGGTCGCCGCGGCTATCTACGGATTGCTATTCTTCTTTTTTTTTGACCGGTACAATCTTCCTTTTATATCTCTCTTTTTTGCAGGTTTCATTTTAACTTTCTCCCGAAGCGCCTATATTGTTTTGACTATTTTAATTTTTTTTCATTTTATTTCCCAAAAGAAATTTGCATTACTATTGATTTTTCTAGCAGCATTTCTTATTGCAGTTTTGATCGCACCAAAGCAATTTGGCGAAGGAGTAAATTTGAAAAGGACGTTTTCGATACAGTCGCGATTGAATGATTACAAAGAGGCGATCGAGATATGGAAAAAATCTCCGATTCTCGGCGTTGGTTATAATCGTATTCGCTATGTTAAACCCAATAGTCCTACAGGGCACGCAGCCGCATCATTTTCTTCAAGCTATCTTATTATTCTAACCACCGGAGGAATATTGGGGCTATTGGGGTTTATGGGGGTATTGGGGAAATTGTGGCTCATTAGTGGAAAGGCGAGAGGAATAGTTGTTTTTCTGGCGGCCTTATCTTTTGCAGATAATATTATTCTTCATCCGTTTATACTTTTTTTAGTTGGCGCGGTAATTATGGTTTCGATTAATCCTCTTTCTGGTAAGTCACTGCGATAGTTTTTGTCTCGACATTTCCCGCGATATCTTCGGCGGTTACGGTGAACGAATTATCCCCGTCTTTTAACTGGACCGTATACTCAAAATTTCCATTTGCGTCAACAACAACCGGGAAATCATTGATTTTGATGAATGTTTCTTTATCCGTTTCGCCTTTTATTTTTATCTCCTGTTTAGAAGTTTTTGATTTATCTGCCGGTTCCTTGACTTCGAGCTTTGGTTTATCCGGCTTATACAGGACATTAAATTCCTTTGACTGTTTGGCTTCTCGAGAATCCTTGAGTTTTCCTCTGATATAGACGGTATTCTGATTTTTTTTGAGGTCACCGATCTCTTCAGAAAAATAGTCGGACGCATTCATTTTGATTTCCTTTACCTTCTCGGAATTGAGATAAAACTCAACCGTTGAAAGATTTACCACAGATCCGCCGACCATGATTTTTGAGCTATTGGTTGCCGTGGGAATCGAATCGATATAAATCGAGCCGTAGACGCCTTCTGATTTAACGGTCTGATTGGTTTGCTTTTTTGAAGTAAGATTTGCAATAAACGCGGAAACATTAAGAAGAAGTCGAAAACCGACAGTGAAAATAAAATATATCACAAAAAATAGAATGATGATAAGAGAAACAATCTTGGTAGCGAATTTTTTTTGCTGATGTTTTTGGAGGCGTGACATTTGGAGCCGACTATCGGACTTGAACCGATAACCTGCTGTTTATCCCAGTAGTATCTGCAAATTTGGAGCTGGGACCGGGAATTGAACCCGGAACCTGCGGTTTACGATACCGCTGCTCTGCCAATTGAGCTATCCCAGCAATACAAATTTGCTAGAACTACGGGATCCCGAAGTTGTAATGCTAAATTTTATCAAATTTAGCAACATACTTCTGGGACGATACAGCTGCTCTGCCGTTGAGCTAAGTCGGCTAGGACACGAGATCATTATACCACCGGCGCGTCAATCTAAAGAAGAATATTTTTTTATAAACGCCTGAATGTCTTTTTCATTTTGGATTCGAATAGCCTTTTTCATAATAATTGTTTTCCATTTTTTCGCTTCTTTTATATTTTTTTTTCTGCTGCTTAACTTTACTTCAACTTGCTTATTTTCTCTATAGCTTACAATACAGAGATAGTCGTCATCCCAGATACCAAAGTCCGGTTCGGGAAGTGAAGAGATATCTTTTTTCATGACTAGATATACTTGAATTCCCGCTGCAAGATCAAGCTCGATATGTTTTAACAGAAGCTGCTTTTTTAAATCATTAATTGAGTCGACGACGAAAACTCTGATAAATTCTTTTATTCTTCGTGCAGCTCTTCGTGCTTCCTCATAGTACGGTCCTTGTGTATTCCAGAATTCGAGACTCGTTAAAAAAGTACAGAATCCTTTATTGGCCAGGTTTCTGAAGTGGAATCTCCCTTCTTCGAATATTTCTTCGGGGTGAAGATACACGACTTCCTCATGTTTTCCCTTGAAATAGTTCGTTGCAAAAAGATCCTTTCGATGCTCGAGATACCTTTGATAGAGTGAAAGGTCCATCCTTGATTTACAGAGTTCATACACAAGTGGAAATTCGTTGAGATTTACCTCACTATTCATATGACCCGCGCCTTTGAGATCAATGATCGAACTATTCATTGTTTTAGCAAAATGAATTGAGCATTTTTTGTTTACGTAAAGATCGTTACTTGAATAGAGAACGTACGAACTAGGTATTAATTTTTTTAATTTTGTAAAATTAAAATCTGTTTTATAAAAAGATGCGTTTAGCACATCAAACTGCCAATACTTCTTGTTATTTAATCTATCCATAAAAGGACTTACAAAGATGGCAGAATCAAGTTTGATATTATATTTTTCTACTGCATGGAGAATAAAAACAGGTGCGAGCGAGTGGCCTACAAAACAGAGCTTATCTCTTTTTTTTAATTTTAGAAGTATTTCTGACTCAAAAACATTCAGCCAGTTAGTTAGAGTTTGATTTTTCGGTGTAAAAGACGGACCCGTTTCTGAAACGTCTTTCCAATTCTCTACTGGAAATTGAGGAGCAATAACTTCTTGATCTAATGCGAGCAACTTTTCTTTTAATTCGGGGAACCAGTTGCTTTGAGGACTTCCAAACGCTCCATGGAATATCACAAATTTCATGCTCTCATTATACCAAACACTATAGCTTATTTAGTAATTCATATCCTCTTTGATTTGATCTGCGGTTCTTGCGTAGTTGTAGATCTTTACTTCGTCAATGTAGCCATTAAACATCTCGCTTGTATGAGATGGTTTGCCTCCAATTGTCAGAGGATTATTACTGCTGACCATTTTGGTATGATATCCTCGCGTAAAAGTTTTATCCACTGCATCAACGTATATATTGCACTTGTTGTTTTTGCGAACGATTGAGAGATAATGCCATCCGTTATTTGCGAGAAGATCCCCACTCGCATACTCCGTATATGAGTCGATATAGCTTAATGCAAAAGGATCGGAAGATTCACGAAATGAGGTCCTGCAATAAATCTCTCCGCTATTGCCAACAAACATTCCAAACCCGCCGTCGTTATTATTAGTTGTTGTTGCGAGAGCTCTGCTTCCGTTGTCGAGGCGATACGCCCACAGTGAAAGCGTAAAGTCACCTGTTATTTTTTTGATGTCAGGATTATTGGTTACATCAATATAGCTTTCATTTGTACCGGAAAAGGACGCGGCATTACCTACTTTACCTTCAACTGATTTCACAGAGCCGATAATTCCGTCATTCTTCCGGGGTACAGAATCAAAAACACCATAGGCCGGATTCAATTCTTCTAGCTTCCAGTATCCGACGAGCTTTGGAATTGGGGTTGGAGTTGGTGAAACAAATAAGTTGCTGTTGTATGAGTTTTTGAGGTAATCAGGAAGTTTGTAGGTTATACAGTTTTTTCCTTTCTTATGAATATATGAATTTTTATTCTGTTCTGTGTATCTAAAATAAATGCTATATTTTTCGTCTGTTGTGTTGAGAGCGAAATCTGTACAAAGTTTATAAGTAATAGGCGACGTAATTGCATACTCATATGCATTTTTTGAAAGCGGATCCTTGATTTCCAACGGAGCCGGGAGCATCTTTAATGATTCTGGAAGCTGGTCATTCGTTCTGAAATAGGCCTCAATCCTGTAGCTAATGGATTGGAAGTGATCTGCTCGCATTTGATCAAGTTGTATAAGCTGTTGCGATATTGGGAATCCTGCAGCAATGAATCCGACTACAGCAAGGATAAGAACCAATATTCCAAGAACAATAACAAATAAATATTGACTACGCATATGCTTTTTTATCTACATTTACAAGATGAAGGAAATAAATAAATATTCCGAAATTAATTATAAATGCAATACAAAAATGCAATATATAATTTAACGTTATTGCTCCGCTAATAAAGCTATAAACTGCGCTTATGATCGTTCCTATTATCATTACCGAAGATGAAAATAAAGAAAGATAGATAATCGTTTTTCTCGACCGAATAGTATGTATCTCCGGACATATCTGCACTCTTTTTGTTATTTTCAAAAAAAGAAAAGCAAAAAGAGGGTACGATACAATCATTGCCGCAATGTAAAATCTCAAGAGCGAGTTTTGAATGGGTATTAAATAGCGATTAGTGCTCTTGTTTGCAACGTCAATTACCGTGGGAACCCATTTATCTACAAACGAATGAAGAATGAACGAGATACTTGAAAATAAAATAACCAAGTTTACAAAAAAAAGAATATGTTCAAGTGCATCCCACATATGAGGTCTAGGCTTTGATTGCGGGTCCATATTTTCATGCTATTAGTTTGAAGAGCTCTTGTCAATATGATGTTAAAGTCGGGTACATAGGTAACACTTCTTTTAACTTGTAACCATTGTACCATTCAAAGGGTGTTTTGTAATTTAGTGATTGATGAGGACGTTC
>Ga0233420_10000983_pt1 | contig 11291 bp, 8 predicted proteins | sample Watercolumn_Mata_4_FD_183009 | JGI IMG/M metagenome (GOLD analysis project Ga0233420, IMG submission 183009) | Freshwater microbial communities from Lake Matano, South Sulawesi, Indonesia - Watercolumn_Matano_2014_102_MG | ecosystem: Environmental > Aquatic > Freshwater > Lake | place...
CGCTACCATCGCCATTGGCGTCTCGAAAAACTGGGCTTCATGTCACCCCACGAAGCCCGTCAGGCTGATGCCATGCGAAAGGCGGCCTGAGTTGCAAAACCGTGTCCAATCAATCCGAGCCGGTACAGCACGGGACGGATAGAAAGCCATTGGGGCACGGAAGGGGACAAAATCGCCGGGAGCGATTTTGAACAGCCGAAGGCTGGCCCCGAAGGGGTGAGCCATAGGGATGTGGCGAATAAACCCGAAAACGCGTGGGCCGATCCTCCTGAATGGCCACAAAGGTTTTTCAGCTCGGACATCGATAGCCATCGGCGCCTGCCTGCCGAAGGCGGAGCACCCGACAGAACCCGCTTCGACCCCCGCTCAGGGATGCAGTCCGAGCGTGTCCGGCAGCCTCACGTCCATGGCGATGGGCAGGTGGTCGGAGCACGGAAAGTGCAGGACTTGCAAGCGGTCGACAGCCAGGCTGGGGGTCACCAGGATGTGATCGATCATCCGGCTGGGTTGCCAGCTTGGCCAGGTCGGCAGCTCGCAGGCGGGATCGCAGAGCTGCGTGGAACGGGTCAGAAGCCGGAGTTCCGCCGAATCCGGCTCGCAGTTGAAATCGCCCATGACGACGGCATGCGGCCGATTCCGCAGCAGCTCGCCGACGAAGCCCAGTTGCCGCAGGCGGGACTTCTGGCTCAGCGCCAGATGCACCACGCAGACGGTCAGCGATTCTCCCGCAGCCGGTCCGAAGCGGGCCACCACCGCGCCGCGGCCGGGCAGCCCGGGCAATTTGTAATCGTGGATTTCATGCGGCTTGATGCGGCTCAGCAAGCCATTGCTGTGCATGGCGAGATTGCCGATGCGGCGGTTGATCTGGTTGTGCCAGTGGGGGAAGCCGCCGTGCTCCGCCAGGTACTGGGTCTGCACGATGCCGTGGCTGCGTGTCCCGCCGCCGTCCACTTCCTGCAGACCGACGATGTCGAAGGGTTTCAGGATCTGAGCGATGCGGTTGAGATTGGGCAGGCGTTTCCGGCTCGGCCAGACATGCCGCCAACTGCCGGTGATCATGTCCCGGTAGGAAGCGGTGTTGATGCCGGTTTGAATGTTGAAGCTGGCCAGTCGCAGCCGGCGCGGATGGTAATGCGCCGATCCTTCGAAACTCGATGACTTCACGGGCATGCCGAGTGATGTTTCGTCGGGATGGACGCCACAGGCTGCGCCGGGGCGCCATCCGTGGGGTGGATTATTTCTTGGCCGCGCCGGTGGATTCCTGCTTGATCAGCAGGTTGGTGATTTCGATCATGCGCGGAAACGACTTGGCCTTGCCGGGGCTGACGACGTATTTGCCGTTCACGACCAGGGAGGGTGTGCCGGTGATGCCGTACTTGGCCGCCATGTCGGTGGCTTGCCGCATCTTGGAGTCGACGGCGAAGGATTTGTAGGCTTGGTGGAAGTCCGCCTCCGGCACGCCATGGGTCTTGAAGAATGGTTCCAATTCGGCCTCCGTGGACAGCTTCTCGCCCTTGTTCTGGATGGCGTCGTAGAAATCGGCATGCATCTTGTCGAGCACGCCCAGCGCCTCGGCGGTGAAGAAGGCCTTGGCGTGCGCGCCCCACTGTTCATTGAACACGGCGGGCTGGCGGATGAAGTCGACATTCGATGGCTTGGTCTTGACCCAGGCATTCAGATCGGGCTCGAAGTGGTAGCAGTGCGGGCAACCGTACCAGAAGAATTCCAGGACTTCGATCTTGTCCGGGTCGGATGTGGGCTGCGGCGGATTGACGAGATCGTAATCGACGCCCGCCTTCAGTTCGCCCGGCGCCTTGGCGGCCAATGCGGGGCCGGCGGTCAGGCTCAATCCGAACAGCAAACTCATCAATGCCTTAATCATGCGGTACCTCGTGAATTTAGGTCAGGGTGTATGGGAGCGGGTTGCCGGGTCGAGCGGAGGGAGCGGTTCGAAACCCGGTAGTCGCGCCCCTTGATCCCGATGACTCATCCGCGTCGAGGGCGCTAGCCGGAGCCGGCGGGCCCGGAGAAATTCCCGCTTACTTGAACGTGGCGATGTATTCGGCCACGGCGGTCATTTCCTCTTCGCTGAGTTTGGCGGCGACGGCGCGCATCATGGCGTTCATGTCGTTGCCGCGCTCACCCGTTTTGAAGTCGTGGAGCGTTTTCTCGATGTATTCGGCGTACTGTCCGCGCAATTGCGGGAATTTGGCCTGCGGATTGCCGACCCCGTCCGGATTGTGGCAACCGGTGCAGGCCGGCGCGCCTGTTTCCAGATTTCCGGCGCGGTAGATCTTTTCGCCCATGGCATTCGGTTTGCCGGTCTCGAAAGTCATCTTCTGGGTGGCGTAAAAGGCGGCGATATCCTCCATGTCGTCTTCGGTCAGAGCCGACGCCATCGCATTCATGGTCGGCTCCACCCGAGTTTGATCCTTGAAGTTGGCCAGTTGCTTGACGAGGTAGGAGGGATGCTGTCCCGCCAGTTTGGGGAAGATGGGCGCGGCGCCATTGCCGTTCTCGCCGTGGCAACCGCCGCAGGCCGCGGCTTTTTCAGCCCCCTCGGACGGTACGCCAGCGGCCTGAGCCAGGAGTGAGAAACCCAGCAGGCCGACGCCAACCGTTAATTTGATCAAAGTCATTTCCGCTACCTCGTAGTGCTGTTGCGTTCTTCTAAAATGCGAGGGCTTCGGCCCTGTCGATCGATGCCTGGTTATGCCTTGCTGAGGAGGCTTCAGGGCAACGGGACGACAGGCTCGCACGTCGTCCGGGATTGCCACGGGGTCCAAAGCCCGGGAATTCCTCCGCAGGGTCGCGCTCTCCTTGACCCCACCGTGGCGCCGTTCCGAGCCACCCACGGTTAGCCCAACATAAAATACGGGTACACTTCAAAAGTCAACAATACTTTGTAGATTCCAACTTGAATCCCCTCTATCGAAAAGCCAGCTATCTGGCGAGCGCCTCACGACTCGACAACGCGCCCGCCGATGAAGGTCTGGAGGTCGCTTTCGCCGGCCGCTCCAACGCCGGGAAGTCCAGCGCCATCAATACGATTACCCACCAAAAAAACCTGGCCCGCGTCAGCAAGACGCCGGGCCGAACCCAGTTGCTCAACTTCTTTCGACTGGATGACGAGAGGCGGCTGGTGGATCTGCCCGGCTATGGGTACGCCAAGGTCCCCGAGGGTATGCACAAATCCTGGGGCGCCATGATCGAGACCTATCTGAGCCGCCGCCAGGCGCTCCAGGGCGTTTTCCTGATCATGGATATCCGGCATCCTCTAACCGAATTCGATGAGCGGATGATCGAATGGTGCCGGCATTTCGAATTGTCCATCCATGTCACCTTGACCAAAGCGGACAAACTGAGTCGTGGCGCCGCCGCCGAGGTCTTGCTGAAGGTCAGAAAGGCGCTGGAGATGCGGTCGTCGCAGCCAGTCAGCGTGCAGGTTTTCTCTTCGCTCAAGCGGGCCGGCATCGACCAGGCGCATGCGGTGCTGGACGAGTGGCTGCGAGTCTAACGCTTCGCCCGCCGGATAATACGCAAAAAAAACCCCGAAGCTGAAAGTTGTTGCTTCGGGGCGGGTAGTGCCCGGTTGGGGGATACCGGGCTGGAAAACCATGAATGAAAACCACCCATCGAGTCAATGGGGTGTATCCGGGATGCGCATAGGACCGAACCCGTGCTCTACTAGTTCCATGCCTGGTGCCCAGGTTTTTGAATCCGTGGCGCCAGCCCCCAATCGGTAAGACTCCGTCACTCGAAGCCATCGGTGAGACCCACGATGAACGGCCTCGGTTGCCGCCTCGGAGAAAAAGGTTCAACCATGACAATGAGGCGGAACTAATTGCCCAGCCGACGCCACGAAGATGCCGCTGGGATCAGGCTGGACATTCTTGATACGCCGAGCGCGTGATGCCAATGCCGCCATACGTGCCGAAGCACTGATCTTCGACGACCCGCCCCCGAATCATTGGAACCATAACAGTTACATGAACCTACAGAAGTTCGTCACCCTGCATTTTCACTTCGCGGTCTGGCTATCCATCGCCTGCGGCATTGCGGCATTCAATAATCCCGAATTGGTCCTGAGCGACGAGGATGGGATGTACGGCCCGTTGCGCAACAACCTGCTCTTCGCGGTCGGTTATTTGCTGCTCGGCCAAATCGGCCTCTGGTATGTTCGTTATCTGAAGGGTGGTTATTTCGAAGCCTTGGTCATGGGCTACACCTTTCTGGCGACCGCCTTCGGCGCAAAGGTGTACGCCGATGTCAACGGAATGCCGGTTTCCGGCTATTTCATCATGGCGCTGCTTTATTTCGCTTTAGCCCATGGCCTTTACTATTTCCTGGGACGCCGCCGGGAAGATGACCCTCATGCCGCAAGCGACTAATTTTGGCTTCTAAAAGAGCGATTTTCCTCCGCTTTGGGATGGAAAGCCGTTTTTCATTGAAATGCACAATGCTGAAGCATCCGCCTACCCTGGCCATTCGCGACGGTACCCTGGGATTCTGGGCGGCTAAGGGCGAGGCTAAAGCTGGCTTGCGGGAGTAGAGGACGGCTCCGGCGGAGAATACGCTCGACCGATTGCTGCGTGGCTTCCATCCCCACCTTCCCCAAGCCGCGGAGCAGCTGATCAAGGAACGGACGGCTTTGCTGATCTTCCACGACTTTCAGGCCGAGCAGTGGGTGTCTATCCGAACCATCGATCAATCAACCCAATCGAATCCATTTTCGCGGCCATCAGACACCGGGCGACCCACACCCAGCGTTGTGTGTCCCGGCATACCTGCTGGGCTTGGATACCGATGACCCTGACGGCGAGTCCTGCTGCTGGTTGAGCGGTTTCAAGCGCATCGAGGATGTGGTCATGGGCGTTCGATATATCGATGGTCTGAAAGTCGAACCGCCGCCTGATCGATATCCCTCATAAATCAGAATTGAACAGGACTTACGCCCAGTCCTACTATCAATAGCGGGTTTACAGCTTATTGAGCGCTATATGTTGTGCTCTTAAACGCATTTTGCGTAAGTCCTGTTGAATATATCTCTCATTTTTTTCACGCAAGGCGTGACGATTGTCCGTGCAGCGGCAGCCGAGCGCCCTCGATTGGGCCAAGCGTTTGTTTTCTTGACTCTGTCCGAATGTGTGCTTGACAGACTCGCTGTACTGGACTATACAGAACTTTTCGAGATTGTTGGTCAAAGTAACATCGATTAATAGGCAGGCGATTTTCTCGATGCCCAATCAAGCTACCACTATATATGGCGTGTTGTCTTTGGGCGGCATGTGCTAGATATAGAGTGGAAATCCAAATGCTGGCGCCTTTCAACAGCCTGCTAAACCTCGAATTGAATCTGATAAATGGCTTAAATTAACGAGAGACTCTGTCTTTCAATGATGTTTGATTTGCCCTCGTAATATCACATCGAGTCACGAGCTCCGCTTCCAGGGAATGTTTTTAGGGACAAAATTTATGACATCCGAAGAGTGGAATAAGCGTGGCATGACTTGCGGATATCTTTTCCTTGATATCCAAATGCGCAACTACAATAGATATAGGTTTGTGTCATGAAAACCAGAATAAAAATTCCATTTTTAGCGCTCACGGCATGGATTACGATATTGGCGTCATTTTCCATCGGTGCGCGAGATTATCCCACTGACCAGCAAACGCGCATCGAGGAACTTGCAAAGTCAAGAAAAGCGCCAACCGAGGTTTTTGTTGACGAAGAAGGCTATACGCACTGGAGGTCCACCATAAACTCAGGCTGTAGTTTCAGTGATCATAATTATTCCCTGGATGTACAGGGCGAACCCCTTGAGATGTCAAGCATCTCCTACTCCATGAGCAATTATGACGTCGATTACAATGATCCCCAAGGTTGTCCTGGGGGTCCGGAAGTCGATCGCATGTACCTCAATGGGCATGAGCTTGGTATTCTCACGGGAGCCAACAACTCTTGGAGTATAAACACCTTTCCATTGACTAATGCTCAAGTAGTTAAAGGTAATAATAGCGTATTTATCGATACGGATTCGAACAACACGGGGTGTTGGTGCGTGGGCGTGGGCTATATCGAAGTCGTGGCCAAGGTAGGATTCCAAGTCATAAGCCATACCCCTACCAATCAAGAGAAAAACAGGGACTTCCATTCCCTAGCTGTAAATCTGACCGCCGAGTTCTCAAACGAATATGATCCCGCTACATTAACAGACAGCACGTTTTTGTTGGAGTATCTGGACAAGACCGGGAGTTGGCAGCAGACATCCGGCCTCCTGATTCAACTTGGCCCCAAGGAATTCGAATTCATACCTAACGCCGACCTATTGGATGGTGTCAATTATCGCGCCACCATCAAGGGTGGCGATACTGGAGTCAAGAGCTTGCAGGGAGGAAAACTGGAAAAAGATTTTCAATGGAGTTTCTGGACAGTACCCGATCTAGACATCAGTAATACCTTTGGCGGCAAGGTTTGTGTTCCAGAGCCTGGACCTTGCCCTGGACTGGAGGTTGCCGTTTTTCAAGTGGCTCGCAATGCTCCTCTAGTGGAGGGTAAGTCCGCGGTTGCGCGGGTGTTTGCACGCTGGAAAAAGCACGATGACGTAGCCGCCGACAGCCAGGTCAAAGATTTCATGGCCGATATCAAGGTTTCCGGCGGTGGCTCAAGTGGAGAATCAAGAGTGACCGTCATGCGGCCCGATCAAATTCCCGAGGCGTCCAAAAAACGCGATCCGGCCGGGTTCAACTTTTTCCACACACCTTCCTCCACGGCTGACTACCAGGCGATATTGACGCCTACTCCCCAGAGTAATAATCCACCCATTGAGTATACCTCTTCCAAGGTAACGCCTGGAGGCACGGGGCGTAAACCTGCCATCGATTTCGATTATTACTTCCTCAAGGACGGCGGATGGGCCGCTGGGGTGCCGGCGGCCGGCAAAACCGACGGGCGCAATTTGATGACAGTCGGCTCGCTGCTGATTAATGATCAATTCCCTAGCATAAGTACCGGATATACCGAAAAACCGGACTTGAGCATTGGTTATACCTACACCGGCAGCAAGGTCAATGTCACGAATTGTGGGGCAGTTAGGGAGGTTTCTTGTCCGTTACCACCAGGGGTGATAGGGCCACCGCCCCCCAAGGCAGAGATTTTTTGCGTATATGAGAAGCTGGCGACCATGTTGGGCGGCAAGAAATTTGTTGCTGCGACAGTGCCCGATAACCAGTTCTGCGTGGGTGCCACGGCCTTCGCGATCGCCAAAAAAGTCTTCATGCATCAATTCGGAGGCGGTGGGAACGATGGCACGGTCGCGCATGAAGTCGGTCATATCTACGGGATCAGCACCGCCAATAACCCAACGGCTGGGCACCGCAACAACAGCAGGGGGGTTGAAGGTTACCAGGTCCGCATTATCAAGAACCGATCCTTTACCCGCGATCCCGACAACGCCATATCCTTAATGCACACCACGGTACAGCCGCAAGGCACTCAGTGGGTACATAACGCGGACTACACAACGCTAATAGGCACCGTCGGGGCGGCCGCGCCGGTCAGTTCCAAGCAGCCGAGCGGCGCTTATCTGATTCTGACCGGTGAAGTAGACTTCGACCAGCAGACCGCGGTTCTGGGGCCGGCTTTTCTGCAGGATTTGCCCAACGATGGCTCTCAGCCAGGGGCCGATTGTCAGGCCAGGCTGCTGGACGGCAACAGCAGCGTACTGTCCAGCGTCGACTTCCAGCCGGGCATCGAAATTAGCGTGCAGGAAAGCGATGGCGCCACCTCGAATGCCGGCAAAGGGCCAACCTTGGCCAGTGGTCCTCAGTTCTTCAGCGCAAGCCTGCCCTGGCACGACGCCGCAACCCAATTACAAGTTGCCTGCAAGGGAGTTACCTACGCCACTCGTGCCCGATCCTTGGTCACACCGCAAGTTCAATTCACCAATGTCAACGAAGGCGCGACCCTTTCCGGTGTCTTCGATGTGAAGTGGGCGGGCACCGATAGCGATAGCCCCAGTCTGGCCTATCAGCTCCAGTACAGCACGGATGGCGGGAATACGTGGACGGCGCTTACACCCTTGATCGGAGCAACGGAATTTGCGCTGGATACCTCAACATTACCGACGTCGGCGAATGCCGTTCTTAGAATCATGGCGTCCGATGGATTCAACACCAGCCACGCGAGTGTTCATGTGACCGTGCAGAACGGGATGACGGCGCAAGGCATGGATCCACCTCCGGATATGATTAACGTGAATGTTAATACCCCGGTCACGGTCTATTTTTCCTCCCCCTTGAATGCAGCAACATTGACCGCATCGTCGTTCAAGGTAACGGCCTCGGGGCAGTCCGTCGCCGGCAAGCTTTCCTACGATCCGCTATCCAGGAAGGCCTCCTTCGTGCCTGACGGAAAACTCAAATTTTCGACCCAGTATCAAGTCGAACTGACATCCGTGCTCAGCGACGAGCAGGGCAACACCCTAACGCCCGTCACATGGCTCTTCACCACGGCCGCCGATGATGATGCACCCACCGTGAAGGAGGTCCATCCCGGCAACGGTGAAACGGACATACCCGTCAATTCGCTGATCCAGGTGGATTACAGCGAAGCCGTGAACCCCAACACGGTAACGGCACAAAGCTTTACGGTTCGCGACCAGAATGGCGCGGATGTTGCCGGCCAACTCAACATGCTGGCCAGTAACGAGGGGACCATCTTTATCCCCGCTCAAAATCTGGAGTCCAACAGTCATTACACGGTCGTACTGACCCAGGATATTACGGATCTGGCGGGACTTCCCCTGCAACAAGCCTTCAACTCCAGCTTTGTTACGGGCAGCGCAACAATGACCACCAATAAACTGGTGGGGAACTATTTGGACCAGGCCAAGGATGACGATGCGGATGGCTTTTTCGACAGGCTTGTGATTTCGGTTGGTGTCCAGGTGACGCAAGCCGGTAGTTACAACCTGAATGGACGGCTTCTGACGAATGATCGAGGCCTAATCCAGTGGTCCACAACAGGCGACATCTTTCTAAATGTCGGTTTTCATATGCTAGCGCTCGAGTTTAAGTCCTCACCCATTCGAAATAGCGGCGTCAATGGTCCCTATATATTGGATGCATTGAATTTTTATCCATCATCCAATCCCAACCTGGGTGATGTGGCGTACGATGCGTTTCATACCTATCCGTACGATGTCGCCAAATTCTTCAGCATCATGACCCTGGGTCCATTGCCCAATCAATTGCTGAAAGTTGATACGGTAAAAGACAATGCCATCAACCTGCCGGCCTTGACGAAGCACCAGACCGACCCGGTCGATACGATCAAATACTCGCTGCTGATCAATGCCTTGCCGCAGGCGGGCGTCTCGATCGATAGCGAGAACAATATCGACATCAACCCACAAGCCGGAACCGAGAGTGAGAGCGACGTGACGGTGCAGGCGGTCGATCAAAACACCAACAGGGTCCAAAGCACGTTCCATGTCGGTGTGCAGAAGCCAGCGCCGGGTTCCCTGGTCCTGGATTATGCACCGACCATGAATGTCAATACCGGTCAAATCGTGACGGTCGATATTTTCGATCAATTCGGAGATAAATATCTGGCGCTCACGACCGTGAATTTCAGCGCCACCCTGGGATCCTTTTCGGCCGCATCCGTCGATACCAACACCGGCCGAGCTACCGTCGTGTTCAATGCCGGCGCGGTGGCTGGCGATGCCTTTATTACGGTCAAGGCGGGCAAGGCGGAAAAAATCGAAAAAATCCGAATAGTCAAGAAAGCCACCTTCACGGTTACGCCCAGCGCAGGAGTGGGAGGTAGCGTTAATCCCAACACCCCGCAACAGGTAGCAGCGGGGGGGACACTGACGCTGACGGTGGTTGCCAATAACGGCTACAGCCTTGATACGGCGGTAGGCGGAACCTGCCCGAAGGGTAGCTGGAACGGTAACCTCTGGACTACCGGTGCCATCAACGCCGATTGCACGGTCAGCTTCAGTTTTACCCCGATCGCCAAGTACACGGTCACACCGAGCGCCGGCGAGGGAGGTAGCGTGAATCCCGATACACCCCAAACGGTCAATGCGGGAGGAACGCTGTCCTTTACCGTGCTGACGAATAGCGGCTACAACCGTGAGTCGGTTGTGGGGGGGAGCTGCCCGCAAGGTCACTGGAACGACGATGTCTGGACGACGGGCGCCATCAACGCCGATTGCACGGTCAGCTTCAACTTCAGTCCAATCGTCTATCCAGGCCCGCACAAGGTGCTCAGCGTCAAGCTTAAATCCAAGAAGGGGGGGCAGGGCACGGTCGTTAGCGACCCGCCAGGTATGAATTGTGCTCCCAAGTGCAGTTATGAGTTCACCCAAAAAGCCAAGGTCACGCTGATTGCCAAACCCGCCGTCGGATCGGTATTCAAGGGCTGGTCCGGTGCGTGTTCGGGTAAGAAAACATCCTGCTCGGTTAAGATGAAGAGTGATCGCAAGGTCACGGCTATTTTCAGACGGTAATCGAGATATAACGCCCTCAAGGTATCACCATCATCCGCTAAGCTTGAATCCCGATTTCGAGATTTCGGCAATGGATAATGGTGATACCACATTTCCGGCGCTATCTTGATAGCCTTGATAGATCGGCCGATGGTCGCGCCAACTCTGACCGTTACATCGTCTTTCTGGCGGCCCTGATCCAGAGGTCCCACAGAGATCATCCTGGCAGCCAAAACAGTGTCAGGTCTTGCAATCCGGCATCCTTGATGCCCGCCAGGGAACCCTGCCGGCTCGCCAATCGGCGCACGGCTCGACGACTTGCTGTGGCGTGGTGTATGCCGAAATCGTCGGCGATTTCCGACATGGAGTAAACGCCGGTTTGGAAGGCCCGCACCATGGTCTCCCTCGGGACGGGGTCGCGGCGGTGGGCACAGTCCGCGAGGGGCTCGGCAAGCGGCCGCCGCTAGACGCGTGGGGCTTCGCGCAGCCGTGCCAGGGGCTGGGACGCCACGCGGTGGCGTTCCACGAACACCTCACCGCCGAGAAAGACCGGATGGCGCAGCCCTGCCCACACCCGCTCGGCGGTCCGATCCCCCGGCGCGCGAAGTCACGCGATACTGCCCCGCTGGCGAGCTTAATGTGAAGAGGTCTCGACAGGATCCACAATATGGCTCAAATATGCTGGATTGCAAGACCGGAGAGTAAGCCGGGTTCTCATCGCCGGTTAGACAGACATTTGTTTTCTCTGTTTCCGCCTGGTTTCCCGGCGGTGCCACCCTATCTCTGTCATAC
>Ga0233420_10000984_pt1 | contig 11288 bp, 12 predicted proteins | sample Watercolumn_Mata_4_FD_183009 | JGI IMG/M metagenome (GOLD analysis project Ga0233420, IMG submission 183009) | Freshwater microbial communities from Lake Matano, South Sulawesi, Indonesia - Watercolumn_Matano_2014_102_MG | ecosystem: Environmental > Aquatic > Freshwater > Lake | place...
GCCCTGAAAATTACGCAAGATAGGGATGTTGCCATAGCAATCATGCAAGAAGTTGGCAAGGACATAAGGCAGTCGCAGATTCCAGAGAATAGGCAAAAGATAACAGGTGTGCCATCAGAGTTAGCGACAGAGAAGCAGCTTGACACTCTTGACAAGCACGGCATATCATATCCCAAAGGCATAACAAAGCAGGAAGCTATGAGATTAATTCAGGAAAGCATGGACAGAAGGAAATAATGCTTATCAGGGGCATGATAAGAAAAGGATTGTGGGTCTTTTCATATACGAACACCAAATGCGACACCACAAGTGTTAAGGAAGGTATGCTATGCAAAGCTGAAAAGTGAAAGAGTGCCTCTTTTATTCCCACAATCCTTTTTTATATTCAAAAATGGTGGTAAAATATTATTGTGATGCTTGCGGTGAAGAGATTGAGAATTATGGGGATAGTTATCACATCAAAATAGAACCAAGAAATATGGGTAGCATTCCGTCTCAATTCAATGAGATTTGTGAAAAATGTGCTATCAAAGTTAAAGAACTTTTAATTAAAAAATGACGCTTACAAGGGCAGAAGCGAAAATTAAAGGAATTAACAGAAAGAGTTGGAAAACACAGCATAAAAAAATCGGGCTACTAAAAAGACAACGCAGACATATCCAAGCAACGCAATATAAACCGACCTCAAAATGAAAACCCTAAAGGGTAGAGTATCCTGACGGAAAAAACTAAAGATGGAACTGAACAAAATATATAAAATTGCAGAAAGAAGATTATTTCAAGAAATAATAGATACTGACGGAGGTCTGTTTTTCTCATCCCAACCTTAAAAGGATTGGGTATCCGAAAAACACGATTTACATGAAAATCAAAATAGGCACTTGTGAATCCTGCAAGAAGGACTTATTTTATAAAGAGGATTATTACTTATTATGGCATCCAATAAGCAATGAAGACAGGAGATTTTGCTCAATAGAATGCCTGAAGGAATGGATAGAGTTGCAGGATAAGGGAATAATTGACAAGAAATCTCCCTATCCCGACTCAAAGATTAATCCTAATATATAGATTAAACGAACTATTTAAATGTTATGAAAATAAAGAAAATTTGTGCTTGCTGTAAAAAAGAATTTATTACAAAAGATGAAAGAAGAGTGACTTGCAGTTCAAGATGCAGCAAGGAATATAACAATCCTCAGAAGCCAGAAGTCAAGGCAAGGCAAAGGGCTTATAAAAGGGCTTATATGCAGAAGCCAGAAGTCAAGGCAAGGCAAAGGGCTTATCAAAGGGCTTATTATCAGAAGCCAGAAGTCAAGGCAAGGCAAAGGGCTTATAGACAGAAGCCAGAAGTCAAGGCAAGGCAAAGGGCTTATAGACAGAAGCCAGAAGTCAAGGCAAGGCAAAGGGCTTATAAAAGGGCTTATATGCAGAAGCCAGAAGTCAAGGCAAGGCAAAGGGCTTATTATCAGAAGCCAGAAGTCAAGGCAAGGCAAAGGGCTTATAGACAGAAGCCAGAAGTCAAGGCAAGGCAAAGGGCTTATCAAAGGGCTTATTATCAGAAGCCAGAAGTCAAGGCAAGGAAAAGGGCTTATAGACAGAAGCCAGAAGTCAAGGCAAGGCAAAGGGCTTATATGCAGAAGCCAGAAGTCAAGGCAAGGCAAAGGGCTTATCAAAGGGCTTATATGCAGAAGCCAGAAGACAAGGCAAGGCAAAGGGCTGATAGACAGAAGCCAGAAGTCAAGGCAAGGCAAAGGGCTTATAGACAGAAGCCAGAAGTCAAGGCAAGGAAAAGGGCTTATTATCAGAAGCCAGAAGTCAAGGCAAGGAAAAGGGCTTATTATCAGAAGCCAGAAGTCAAGGCAAGGCAAAGGGCTAAACTACAACGCAAAGGATTCGTAAAAATTCCCACTATTGATGGAAAGAAAAGGGTTGTATATGTGGATGGGTTTGCCGAAGAATTGCAGAAGAAAATCCCAAAACTGACAGAAAAAATAATGATGAAAATGGTGAAAGGAGGTAAAAATGGTAAAAAATATATCATTAAGTCATAATTTTTACTTGGATATAGTTTCTCTGCTTTTAGGGGGGCTTAATCCAAGCAAAATAGCAAGGCAGTTAGGCATTTCTCCACAGAGGGTTAATTACTACATAAGACGATTAAAAAGGGAAAACCTGATAAAAAAGACAGGTTATGGAGTTTGGGAAACAAAGGCGGAAGAACTAAAAAAGATGACAAAGAAGGCACCTATTTCTTTTATTTCTCCAGATTCAGTAAGGGGGCATAACTTCATATTCAAAATCCGCATAAAAAACCTCAAAAATTGGGATAAAAGAGAGCAAATCATTAAGCAGCTTGGTATTCCATACGAAATGAAGGGTATATTGAGAAAAACGCCAAGAATTATATTTAAAGGGCATAAAGTATGGCTCTGTAAGGATAGTTTGCTCATTTTCTACCCAAAAGGCAAGTCATACTTCACAGATACAGCTTCAGAATCCTATAAATATGCCATCTATGACTTACAACATCTCATAATAGGGTTAGAAGGGCTTTTAGGCGCAGATTTTAGGATAAATGGCAATTATGTCTTTACACCTTCAAAATCCCATTATTCTCTTGTAAAAAACAGTTTGGCTTGCCAGTATAATAAGGAAAAGAAAAAGCTCAATGTCTATGATTCTGATGGCTTGTGGCTTATAATAGACAATTCCCTACAACTGCATGAGCTTGAAATACAGGGAAAAGGATTAAAACCCCTGTCAAATAATGAAAAAATACAGAATTTCTTTAACGATTTGAAGATTAATTATGCCACCATGGGAGAGATGAAGGAGTTAATGCAGGGATTCTCCCATAATCTTGTTACTCACTTCCAAGTCCTAAAAGGCATAGAAGAAGCGATAAAAGAGCTTAAAGACGCAATAAGGGGGAAAGAATGACATCCTCTCACACCCAAGGGGCGGAGTATTCTACGGAGAAAAACTAAAGATGGCAAAAGTATTAATAGCTTGTGAGGAAAGCCCTGGCAGAGGATGTTTGGTGGGCAAAAAGAAGAATCTGAGGAGCAAATGGAGTAGAATATATGAAATATGGCAAAGATAGAAAATGCAAGAAATAAGCACGATGAAGTAATGAAAGAAATTTTAGGTTATCCTGATGAGATAAAAATTGAAGAGAATAAAAAAGAGGAAGAATGCCCCGTCTGCAAGCGAATTGAAGAATTCGCTGCCTATGCTATCATTGACATATGGGCAAAAAGATTATGCTTGAGAAAGGCTATAAAAAGAGAGAAAAAATAATGAAAGACTATCTATGAGCAGGCTTGGAAAAGATATTTCATGAATTCATTTACATTTGCCATAGCTATTTAAGGGAATTAAAAAGATGAAAGTCGCCATATATTGCAGAGTTTCAACTGATGAGCAGGATGCAGATAAGCAGGAGAAGGCATGTCTGGAATACTGCCAGCGGAATAGAATAGAAATCCATAAATGCTATAAGGACACTGGATTTTCGGGAATGAAGCAGTCAAGACCCGCCTTTGATGAGCTACTTAAAGATATGCGGCTATTGAAGTTCAATGCCATTATGGTTACCAAGCTTGACAGGATAGGAAGAAGCTTGCATCATCTGTTAAGCTTATTTGATGAATTTGTGGCAAAAGGGGTTCATTTCATTGCGATAACCCAGAATATAGATACTTCATCTGCAATAGGCAAGTTCCAACTTCAGATGCTTGGTGCTTTTGCGGAGTTTGAAAGGAATATAATAAGCGAAAGGACAAAGGAAGGATTGAAGTTTGCCAAGAATGTGGGCAAGCGGGGCAAGGACAAAAAGGCAAGGAAAAAAAGGGGGGTATTGAGAAATACCGAAAAAACCCTTCAAAGTATGAGGGGGATATAAAGGGAGGTTTTTTATAAAACTGAAAGGAGGTTAAAAAAATGTTCAAGAAAAAGGAAGAGATAGGACAAAAGCCAGAAAATAAGCCAGAGCAAAAGGAAGAAAGCAAAGAGAGATATGTTATTGATGTAATAGCTACACAGACAACGCCGATTCTTGTTGATACAAAAACATTGATTGATGGCAAGCCAAGAGCATACTCTGACATAATTGAGATACTTGCAGAGATACTTAACAGGCAAGAAAGCATAGAATCCCTTTTGCAGGAAGCAATGAAGGATTAAAAGATGGGCTTTGGATTCAGCAAGTCCTTTGTTATTTTTTTGTTTTTGGCTGCATTGATAAGCTATGGGACAAAGAATTGGCAGAATGGGGTTGCCTTAATGCTGATTTATGCCATAATCAAAATAATTTGGAACATTTTTACAAGATAAAAATGGGAAGTCAAGATGTCTTGGATATACTTGAAAATTCAAAATATCCATTGACTGCAAAAGAGATTGCCCAAAAATTAGAAGATGATATTTGCCAAATAATCAAGATAATATCAAGATTGCTGAAGGAAAAGAATACCGAAGTAAAGGTAAAGGAGTTGGACAAGCAATTAGCCATGAAATTCTATGGCTGCAAACATAAGATAAGATTATTTTATATTTAATATAGTAATATGACAGAGCAAAATTTCAGGAGAATGATTTATGTCTGCCTTATATTCGCCATAGCAATCCTTGTAGGGTTGCTCATTTTCCTTTGGCTTAATGTGGAATATGTCAAGTTATTCAAGGCAAATCCATGCGGCATCTGCGTGAAGGAAAACCCATCATGCTTTTGTGCTTGCATCCCACAGATACCTAAACCCTAAAATGAAAGCCAAGATAGCCAAAGGAATAGATAAGATAATGGGGCTTATGTTCAAGCCAAGAAATACAGAGCCATTGCTATTTGATTTTGGCAAGCCAGTCAGATATGCCATTCATTCATTCTTTGTATTCTTTCCCATCCATGTCTGCCTTCTTGACAAGGACAATACTATATTAAAGGACTTCATTATGAAACCCTTTGAGTTCGTTATACCGAACAACTATTATTATAAGATTCTTGAAGTCCCTACTTAAAACATTTAAGCAAACTGCCTAAAACCTTTAAGAATTGCTTAAAACTTTTAGTTGTGGCAACAAATTGAGTTGATTAGACAATTATTCCCCCTTTGATTATCTAAAACCTTAAAATGCTATACAAAAATCCTTATTTTCCATTGATTTGTGCCTTCTTCCGCCATTCTTCTTTCAGATAACCCTTCTTTCTCATTGCACTCTCGCTTTTTGACACTTGGACTTGATGCCTGCTTATTATATTAGCTATATCTTGTTGCCTGAATACCCCCCTTTCCCAGCAATCAAGGATTAGGAGTTCTATCTCGCTTAATGCCTTCCTTTTCTGCATATATTCTTGCATATCATCAAGGACTTCCCTGCTTAATCCATCAACAAAGCTTAATTTCCTCTTTTCATAAGCTTTTATTAGATTATCAGAGGGTTTTGGATAAGAAATGAAATGAATCTTCTCCATGACTCCTTCTATCATCACTCTTGGCTTGTGCCTGTATAATTTGCCTGTCTGCTGGTTATATTGCAGATGATAAGGCACAAGAATAATCCTCTCATTGGCTCTGTCTATGTTATTTGTCTGGAAAAGCATGTGCATGAGCATCCTTGTCTGCTTGTTGAGCATTGAGAAGTTAGGCAAGTTGATAATCAACCCTATATTCTTGCTCCTGAAACTTTGAAGAATGTAATTGAACAATTTTGCTATTTTATTCTGAAATTCCAAGCTTGACATGGATGTCCCCCCCTCTTCAAGAATAAGGATTTCCCCCTCCCGTAAATTCCCATTGACAATCCTGTTCATAATATCGCTTGGATTCCATCCCACATTCTCAATAGGATATTCCTCATTGAAATATCTCTTATACCATATCTCGCATGCAGTCAAGCAGAACCATGACTTGCCGCTTCCAGTCCCACCGACAACAACGCCCAAAAAATTCTTGTTTTCCCTTGCGAATTTCCTGTATAATATATTATTTAAAATCCTTCCTTCTTCATTTACCATACCTTGACTTCCCTTTTTAAATATTTGAATTTGGACAATAGCTTTTCAAGTATCTCAAATAATTCCTCGCATCTTTTGACTTTTTCAGTTATCATGTTCTGGTAGAATATGAACTCCTGATTGATATATCCCTTATAATGCTGGATTGCCCCCTTTCTGTTGATAGGCAATAAGCGATACCAGTTTTCCTCGTTCAAGATTGCATCATCTTCAAGTTTCTTAATCTCCTCAAATTTTTTTCTAATCATCTCTTTTATGTCGGCATCACTCTCAATCTCTGAAATTAATGTATGCTTCAATGTCATCACAGAATTTATTTTTTCATCCCTTGTATCTGACTTCCATTCTCTCAACAGATTGCCTTTCCTGTCTAACTTCTCCTGCCAGTATCCCTTTCTGTTTTCTTGGCATAAGGCAATTATTACCTTATCATAAGCCATGCTTACCTTTCCTTCATGGCTGAACTCTGCATTCTGCCCATACCTCATGCTGTCTGGCTCAACAATGTCCAAGTCATCCATCCCTTCTTCTGCCATAATCTTACTAATGTTTCATGCTTTATATACAATTTTGAAAAATAAATTGTATATAAACAGGGGAATACTCAATTAATCTATGGGATTTATGAGTCCGTTATACCATATTCTCGGGACAACCGACCCCGAAGCAGTCAAGTCGGCACAGGAAAAAATAGCATCTGGGATATGGCAGCCAATAATTTTCAGAAGTGGCAAAACAGATTATACTGTTGGATATACTGAACAGGGGCAAGTTGTTGGTGAGGGATTAGTAACGCCAGAAGGATATAGGGAAGCCCAATATGAGAAATACCATCAGGAACTCCAACAGAAAGTTTTTAGTGCGACGGGAGAGAGAAGAGAGCCGACTTATAATGAATGGACAGGCAAAGAGCCATTATCTCCCATAAAAAATATATTGCCTGTGAGGGAAATGTCTATTGCTCCACAAAAGCAACCATCCTTATTAGAACCTTATACAACGCAAGAGAAAATAAAGGCAGGACAGCAATATTTTGGGGGATTGGCAGAAGGAAAGATAATATCTTCCCCTGCTATGTCAATTACGGGAAAGACGACTGCATACAGTTCTGCAATACAGGAACAATATGGGGCAAAAATGAGCCAAGTTCCCATAATAACAGAAAAATTCCCATTTGATTTTAAAAGCGTGATATTTGGCAAAACATCAGGAGAAGACATTAAAATTAATTCTATTATCTCTAATATTCCTTTCATAAGGAAAGGGGTAGAGGCACATGAATATGGGCATATACTTGATTTTAAGGGAAAGTTTCCAGATACAGTTGATTATACTATGGCTGCACAAGGTTTTACGGGAAAGATGCTTAATATAGGAAGCCCAAAATTGAGGGAATGGTATGAAGGATTGGGATATTCAAAGGAATATCTAAAAAATAATTTAACTGATGAAAGGCAAGCAAATGCCTTCCAGAATTATATAGCAAATCCAAATAAATTCAAAAAGAATTTTCCAGAAGTGGCAAAAGTGTTTGAGAGTGCATTAGCTCCATCAATAACGGAAGTTATTGGAACTATAAATCTTGCATCAGGACAATATGCCCCAAAGATGAATATCGATGAAAGGGATATTCTTGGGACAGGGATTATTTCTTCAAAAAAGACAACAATATTATCTCCGAAAGGGGCATTCATTGCACCTTATGCCCTCGCAAAAGAGAAATATGAAACAACAATAAAGCCATTCATAGGATTATATAGGGAAAGGGAACTCGCAAGGCAGAATATTCTTGGAATGGAATCTTCATTAAAGTCCATCCCTGAAGCAAATGTCCCATTAAGAAATCAGATAATCGGCGAATTGCAAGGGCAGACATACAGATATAATGTGGCATCAAAAGCAATATCAATGGGAGTGGCAGGCATTCCCCCATTATTTGAGGAGAATAAGTATGTATCATATTCCCCCTCAAAATTCATTCCAGAAGGATTCAGGCAAAAAATAAAGAATGTTCCTTTAATCGGGAAATGGCTTGGAGACATTGCTCCCAAACCAATGACTACAGAGGAAAAAGAGATATATTCCTTCTATTATGAATTGCCCAAATCAAGAAAGATTGCTGCAAGGGTTGGGCAGTTGGCAGGAATAGGGGCAATAGGAATTGCAGGGGGATTGACATGGGTTGGAGCAAAGGGTTTAGCAATTAAAACTATTGGTGTAGCAACGACAAAAAAGATAGAATATGGGATTATAGGTTATTCTACCCCTTCAATAATTGGGGGATTTGTTTCAGCACCAGTTGAATCATCAGTAGGATTAGCAGGATTTTCTTTTGGATACAAGCAAGGAAGCAAGATATTTATTCCAAAACAAGTGAAAAAAATCCCAAGCAAAAAGATAGAAAGCAGGGTTTATTATCCAGAATCATTGGATAAAACGCAAGTTGTTCCATTAGATAAGGGATTATATTATGTTGAGGGGGAATCAAAAGGCAGGATAACCCAAAGAATTTCCCAAAAAGGAAAGCCAGCAGAATTTGGATGGAAGCCAGTTAAAGCATATTCAGAGGCAATTATAAAAGACATTGGCAAAGATAAGTATAAAATTGTTTCTGGCAAGGCAATAGTTTCCCAATATGGAATAAAGAGTGCTATCCCACTTAAAGAAGGATATGATATTACTGGAATCTCATTGAAGGGGCAGTTCAATCTGCAAGAAGCACCCATTGCCATATCCGCAAAATATCCCAAATTAAAGGAAGTCAAGATTATTGAAGGATTGGGGGCAGGGCAAAAGACATATCAGTATAATCTTGAATCTGATTTTTTGGGCTATAAGGGCAAAGGGCAATATTATGGGAAGAAGGGACTGATAAGAATAGGATTATCAGAAGGGATTGTCGGCAAGTATGGGGGGGATGTTTCAAGATATACAATGCAGTTTGAGGAAGGACATAAGATTATTGCCTCTGAAAGATTTGGGGAATATTATGGGAAATTATCAAGCATAATTTACAGAGAGCCAAGAGGAACGCAATTAAAATCAGTAGTTGGAAGGGCAAAAAGTATATTCATGCAGGAAGTCCCATCAGACAAGACAAAGATATTGTTCGTTCAGGAAGGCATAACCAAAGAATCCCCCTATGCAATAAGAAAAATAAATCTTCCTAAAGCAATGCAAGAGCAGTTTGAAATAGGGGTAGTTTCAAAATTTCCTATTTCTGATTCAACAAGCCCATTGGCAAAAGGAATGACTGCATTTGAATATGGAAGATATTTGAGGGATTTAGGGATTATAGAAGTAACACTTGCAAAAGAAGGGACAAGAGGATTTCCAAAAGGACTATATGGGAATATCAGAATAGGAGAACTTGCAAATTCTGATAATTTACTTGGAGGAAATATAAAAATAAGTAAAGATATTCCTAAGTGGAATTGGCTTGCAAGATTAAAGGGTGTGCCGAAGAGGGAGGATATTCTTGCACATGAGTTATTCCATTTGAAATATGGATTAAGCGAGGAAGAAACTTTGAGATTGGAAGCAACAAAATTTCCACGATTCAGGGAATATGATAAATTATTGCTTCCCGATAAATCATTAATTCCAAGTTTAAAGCAAAATACGGAAATATTAAAACAACGGATGAAAGCAATATTTATTTCATCAAGGGATATAGCAACCCAAATTGCAATACCCCCAAAAATGACAATCCCATCAAGGCAGATTCCGATAAAGCCAAGCCCGATATATCCCAATGTTTTTACTGGATTTAAGGGCATTCAGATTACAAGAGGGATAACTGGCTCTGCAATAGCAGAATTATACCCAAAACGGCAGAATTTAATTCAACTGCCTCAATTAATTAAAGAAAGAGAGATAAGAATAATTAAATCAATACAAGGAACATCGTTTATGCCCCCAATCCAACAGCAAAGATTATCTTATAAGGATTTGATTATCCCTCAATTTAGGATAAATCAAAGAACGATGCAAATTCAAAGAGCCAGACAAAAACCCATTGAGATTGTAAGAACAAAAGGCGATTTACTGATAATCCCTCCATATGCCCCCCCAACCAGAGTTTTCCCAACTGCAATCTTTCCTCCTTCTTATACGCCAAAAATAAGGGGATTTGCATTGCCTTCTTTATTTGGAATAGGCGGAGGTTATGGATTTGGAAGACCTCCTGCAAGATACAGGACAGGGCATAGATATTCACCCTCGCTAACAGCATCCATTCTTGGCATAAGGGGGAAAGCCCCATATAGCAAAAGCTTGGGATTAATTCCATTGCAGATAAGGGGATTGCCCTCGTTTGCGAGAAGAAGAGTTAGAAAGAAACTGAAAATTGTCTAAAAAACTTTTCAAAATTGTATATAAAGGGCAAAATCATTAATTTCTTATGGCAGAACAGCAGATTCCAGTCCAAAATATTTCATATCCCGTAACCTCTGATGAGATTTATGCGAATTATCTCCAAGAGGAAAGAGTAAGAAATGTAATCTCACAGACATCACCAGATATGCAGCTTATGGAAATACAATGGAGAATAAAAGGATATATTAAAGACCCCGTGACAGGAATATGGGAAAAGATTGACAAGGATGCCAAAGAGCCAAATCCCAAGATGATTACAAGGTTCGTGTCTTATCTATCCTCAATTCTGAATGACAATACAAGGTTCAGCAATTATGGGCAGCCAGAGATAAACCAGATAATGAAACTGATTATTGAATGGATAAGCGATGACTTGGACGCCAACTCAAAGGAATATGGCATTGATGGGGATTATACAGAGATGACAAGGATAGGGCATATCATGCTGCATACATGCTTCTCAGTATTCAAGCGTTCATTGAATGGGCAGGAATCAAAGAGGGTTTTTGACTCGGTAAAATTAAGCGAGGTATCAAATCAGGGATTAGTCCAGCAAAAGGGATGGCTTGACAACCTGAAATTTTGGAAATGAAATCTAAAAAACAGAGAATTGTCTTGTTTTCAGAAGTCATAAAGAATATAAAAAGCATTAAGGCATTCTGTAAAGAGAATAAGATAGAGCCATTTGCTTTGATAATCTTATGGTGGGAGAAAGATGATAAATGAAATAATTGTATTCTTTGTATCTGCAAGTGTTGGATTTAGTTTGATTAGTAGCATCTGGTTTGTATGGCATATGTTTAAATTTCATAAACAAGAACAAAATGGAAAAACAGAAAATCTGCCCTATATGCAAGAGGGAAATAATCAGCAGCAAGGATAGATGTGTTCATGTTGA
>Ga0233420_10000985_pt1 | contig 11284 bp, 5 predicted proteins | sample Watercolumn_Mata_4_FD_183009 | JGI IMG/M metagenome (GOLD analysis project Ga0233420, IMG submission 183009) | Freshwater microbial communities from Lake Matano, South Sulawesi, Indonesia - Watercolumn_Matano_2014_102_MG | ecosystem: Environmental > Aquatic > Freshwater > Lake | place...
CGGCACCCCGGCGGCGGTGCGCGGCATCCTGCTGAAGATGTCCCCGAAGCGTTTCGAGGCCTACAAGAAGGAGTTCTCCCGCATCGTTCGGACGAACGTCTGGAAGTTCTTCGACTACAAGACCTCGGCCCGCGACCGGCTCTTCAAGGAGGACGTCCCCGGCTACTGGGACGACGCCAAGGTGCTGGAGTTCCTCAAGAAGAACCCGAACAACAACGACCTGATCGGTGCCGCCGACCACCGCCGCACCACGTCGTCCAGCGCCGCTCCGAGGAAGGTCGTCCCCGCGGACCGCGACTAGGTCCCGCGCCTCAGCTCCCCGCTGAGGTTTCCCGCTCCTGTCCCCGTTTCCCCCCCGCTAGTTTCCGCGTTCGCTTAGCCGATCTCCAGACAACTGTAGGCTAAGGGAGGAGGGCCCCGAGTCGACGTTTGCGCAAGCACACGACGACGAGGGGCCCTTTTCTGTATATGAGTTTTTACAAAATTAGCCTTTACTTCACTTTTGCAATTGCTCTCGGAATAAAGTGGACTCCAGATTTTGGATGAGGATGGTTTCTAAATCCGACGTGAAATTTGCCGAGAGCTTTGCGATTTTCTTTCTTGGAAAATAAATAATCAAGAGCGATGTATCCGCAAATTAACATTGGAACAATCAAAAAAGTCCAGTTCATTTCCAAGAAAACATTAAATACCGCGTGCAGTCCGACAGCAATAATTGTTCCTTCTAAAATTCTTTCTTCGTGGAACATTTTCTCCTGTCTGAAGCCAAAAATCTTATGCAAAGTTCTTGTCCAATAGTGTCTGTGTTCTCTAATTTCTTCCTGCAACATTGGCTTCGCAAAATGAGCAACGCCATAGTAATAGCCAAAAATTCCAGAGAACATAATGTGGGCAAAAGTTGAGAAAGAAGACCTAAACAAGAATGGTAAAAATAAATTTTGAGCTCCTTCTATTTCCCAAATATTGTAAAAATAAAGAATATTTTCAGTGAAAGAAAATCCTAATGCCGCAATAATAAAAAACTCGATAGCATCATCAATATGTTTGAATTCATCATCATCAATAATTTTTACGGCAGATAATTTCATTAATTCTTCAATCGCTCCGACAATCATAAAAGTAATCAAAACACTCAAAGGAATTGCCACTATTTCTGAAAGATTGACAACATCCCCTTTATAATTGTCAGCTATTTTAAAGGCATCAATCCAGGGGAGATATTGCCAAAGAGCTTTATATAGCAAAATCGGGAAAACCGCTAAGGCTCCACCTATAAAGGTCAAGGCAGTCAATCTTTTTACTTCAGGATGTTTCTTATAAAAAATATATCCCCAAACGAAAGCAGGTAAACACGCTAGTATGATCGATCCGATTATCTGAACTAAGTCCGTCATTAATTTTTGTTTTTATTTTCTCCAATAGCTTATTATAACATATTTACGCCCTGTTTTCAAGCGAGAGCAATATGCTATTTTCGGCTAGCTTCTCAATATTGTCAGTATCGGTTGTAGCGATGATAGTCTGGCAATTTTTGATCGCCTTAAGGAGTTTTTCTTGGCGAGTTTTGTCTAATTCTGAAAAAACATCATCTAAAAGAAGCAGCGGATGATGTCCTGTTTTTTGTTTTATAAAATCAATTTCAGCAAGTTTGATAGCGAGAAGAAGTGTTCTAAATTCGCCTCTGGAAGCGGCTGTTACGATATCTTTTCCGTTGATAAAAAATACCAAGTCATCTCGATGTGGACCAATTGTCGTCTTTGCCTGAAGAATGTCTTTGTCACGAGCTTGAGCCACCGCATCAGTGTATGCCTGTTCGATAAAAGAAATTTTATTTAGGGGGAAAGCTTCTTTTTCATTCACCACTTTGCTTTTATATTCCACTTGAATATTTTCTTTTTCACCGGAAATAGACTGATATAAATCTTTCAATTTCTCCCCGAGAAATCTGACTAGAGCAAGTCTCTTTTCTGTGATTAGGCTGCCAAATTGAGTGATTTCTTCGTCCCAGGCATCTAAATCTTTGAGCAAGTTTTCATCGTCTCTTTTTGCGAATTTGGCTTTACGAATTTCGTTCAGCAAAGTATTCCTTTGTTTCAAAGCTTTGTTATATTTTATTAATGCTTGGAGATAGGTCTTATCTGTTTGCGAAAGTAAAATATCCATATATCTTCTACGCAAAGAAGGGCTTAAATAAAGAATATTTAAATCCTCCGGTTGAAATAAAACGGTGAGTAAATTTCCAATATATTCGCTATTTTTCATACTCACTCCATTCTTTTTAAAATTCTTTTTTTTGAACGGATGGTTGGTGTAAAAAACTTCTAGCTCTAGCGATTCTTCATCACTTTCCACTACTCCTGTCACTCTCAAATAATCCATTCCCCAAAGCAAAAGATCCTCATGCAGAACTGTTCTAAAAGATTTCCCCAAAGAAAGCACGTAAATGGCTTCCAGAAGGTTTGTTTTGCCTTGTCCATTTGGTCCTTTAATGATCGTAAAGTTATTCTTATGATCAAATTCATAGGAATAACTCTGGTAGTTGCGGAAATTTTCCAGTTGAAGTTTAAGTAATTTCATGGCTATATTTTATGCGAATTTTTTACAATAATCTAACCTATTTAAGATATGTCTAAAGATAAAAGTTTGATGACAGAAGTTGAGAAAATGCGTCATTCTTGTTCGCATGTCCTTGCACAAGCGGTCCTTACAATGTTTCCTGAGGCCAAACTGGGAATCGGGCCATCAATTGAGAATGGATTCTACTATGATTTTGAATTGCCAAGAACGCTAATTCCTGAGGATCTACCACTCTTGGAAAAGAAGATGAAACAAATCGTAAAGCAGAATCAAAAATTTGTAAAAAAAGAAGAGCCGGGAGATAAGGCAATCGATTTTTTGAAGCAGACAAGCCAAAATTACAAGGTTGAATTAGCGGAAGAATATATCCAAGCAGGAGAGAAAATTAGTTTTTATGAAAATGTGATGCCTGACGGGAAAGGTATGTTTGTCGACATGTGTGAAGGTCCTCATGTGGAATCTACAGGTAAAATTGGCGCTTTTAAATTGACTCATACAGCCGGAGCTTATTGGCGTGGAGACAGTAATAAACCAATGTTACAAAGGATTTATGGAGTTTGTTTTGAAACTCAAGCTGAACTTGATGAGCACTTAAAAATGCTTGAAGAGGCCAAAAAGCGCGATCATCGAAAATTAGGGAAAGAATTAAGTATTTTCTGTTTTGATGATGATGTCGGTCCCGGCCTGCCACTTTGGCTTCCAAATGGAGGAGTTTTGATTGAACAACTAGAAAGTTTAGCAAAGAAAATGGAAGAAAAAGGGGGCTATAAAAGAGTACGCACGCCTCATCTCGCAAAAGAATCTATGTATAAAAAGAGCGGACATTTACCATATTATCAAGACAGCATGTTCCCTCCAATGGAGCTTGATGGTGGTGAAAAATATTATTTGAAAGCGATGAACTGTCCTCATCACCACAAAATTTTCGCAGCTGAACCAAAGAGTTATCGAGACCTTCCTTTACGCCTTGCCGAGTATGGGACATGTTATCGTTTTGAGCAGACCGGTGAGCTTTTCGGCCTTATGAGAGTACGCTGTTTACAAATGAATGATGCTCATATTTACTGTACGGAAAAACAGTTTGAATCAGAATTCCAAGCTGTAAATGAAATGTATTTAAATTATTTTAAGATTTTTGGAATTGAAAAATACGTAATGAGATTCTCAACTCATGATCCAAAAGAACTTGGTAAAAAATATGTGGATCAGCCTGAGCTTTGGAAGAAAACGGAAAATATGGTTCGCCAAGTTCTGATTAAAACAAAAACTCCTTTTGTGGAGGTAGCGAATGAAGCGGCTTTCTATGGCCCAAAAATCGATGTACAAGTATGGAGCGCTATTGGGAAAGAGTTTACGTTAGCAACAAATCAGGTGGATTTTGCAGTACCTGCGAGGTTTGGACTTGTCTACATGAGTGAAGAAGGAAAAGAAGAAACTCCACTTTGTATTCATCGTGCTCCACTGGGAACACATGAAAGATTTATCGGATTCTTGATCGAACATTATGCCGGAGCTTTTCCATTGTGGCTTGCTCCGGTACAGGTAGCCGTACTTCCTGTTTCTGACAAGAATATGGAGTATGCTAAGAGCGTTGCAAAAGAGCTTAAGGATGCTGAAATCCGTGTAGAGCTTTATAATTCAAATGACACGTTGGGTAAAAAAATTCGCACTGCTGAAATGCAAAAAACACCTTATATGATCGTAGTTGGTGAAAAAGAAATGAATGAGGGAACTGTTACGGTGCGTGATTACGCTACGAAAAATCAGGAAGTAATGACTGCTGCCGAACTCGTAAAAAAAGTGGTTGAATTAAATAAGGTCGTTTAGTCCTAGCGATTTTTAGTGATGACCACCGTGACCATGACCGCCTCCAAGCCCATGGAATTCTTCTCCTGCTATCGGTGCTGGAGCGCTATAGTCGTCGTGACTATGTTCGTAATTCATACCTTCCAATTTGGATTCATTGATGACCTGCATAGCTTTTGCACAATCATCTGTAGCAGTTACTCTTTCAATAAGGCTATCAAAATTTGCAAGTGCATGCTGAATTCTTATTTGTCTTGCCTGAGTATTTTTGTCACTCATGTCCCAGCCACTGGTGTCCGTTTGAATTAATTCAATAGCTTCATTCAATTCGGGGATGTTGTATGCTTCGGCAATTTTTCTCATCACTTTGTTTAATTCGTTAAAGAAAATTATAGGAGGAGTATCGCTAACAACAGTTTTTCTTGTGAGAATATTTTTATCCATTCTAGCAAAATCTTTATTATCTTTTTCCCAACGATTCATCATAATTGCTTCAAATCTGACATAAGATTGAAGTGCTTTTAAAAGTCGATTTGAATTTCCAAAGTGAGCTAAAGATTTGAAATATTGGCTAAAGCCTGGCGCAGCATTGGCATAACCTTCAATGGTCAGTAAGTGTTTACCACCTCCACCTACTGTTCTGCAAGCATTCTCCAAGATTTTACTTGAAGCTGGAGGGAGGTAAGCGAACATATCATCGTGGTCTAGTTTATCAGCATTTCTCAAGTCCTTGTTTACACGAGTTTCATTTTCATAACTTGGAACGACATATCTCCATAAAAAGTGATCTACTTCTTTAGTTGGAACACAGCCATTTTCAGTTACATTCTTTTCGAAGTAGGCTAAAAACCTTTTGTAATCGTCAAGTGTCCATTTGTGACGTTCTCCATCTTTACGCAAAGGAGCCGCCGTCATATATTCAAGAACCGGAAATTGAGCAAGCATTTCAGAGTTGATATGACCGACTCTATCAAAACTTAAGATTGTATGTCCATGATGATTGGTAGCAGCTGCTCCGGCGACAATATAGTAGAGTTTGGCTTGCATGGATGATTTCCCGGCGTCAATCATATGAATAATCAATCCTTCATACTCATTCGGATCAACGAATTCTCCATTACGATGTTTGCGAAGTAATTTTTCCAAAACTTTTTGGTGACCTCCCGGGATAATTTCGACTTCCTTACCTTTTTCGTACCAACTCCTGGCGGCTGATTGTCTAGTTGATTTATCTTTGGAAACCAAGTGATCATAAGTTCCTTCTCCCCATAGAGAGTCGATAGCTCCTTGGATATGATCAAGCCCAGTTGTTCCTTCGCGCTCGTTGACAATGGTGTATGGATCCCCATTTGATGGGATAGGCACAAGTTTTCTAGGATCATTTACGAAGCGATTCAAATTTTTCCAGAAATCAATCAGATCCCATCTCATATGTCCTTTTTCGCAAAGGTCCTCAATACAAGCCTTGAACTCATCCCTATTGCTGGTTTGAACCAAACGTTCCTCAATTTCAAATACACCTTTTTGAGCAAACGATTCATGGAATTGGTGCACCTCTTCATTTTCAGCAGCTTGTTTAACTCTACGCATCTCTGAACCAAAAAATGGTAAATCCTCACCAACGGTAGAATATTTTTCTTTCTGTCTTCTATCCCAACGTCTTTCATAATAGTCGTACATAGTTTTTCCCATTGCAAAAAGGTCGCTAAAACTAAGAACTCTAGTATCATCCCAAATTCTTTTTAAAATACCTCTTTGAGGATAACTAACTCCGCCTGTTTTATGAATGTCGTGATATGGTAAAGCTTCCGGTTTCACTTCGCGTCCACCCATTTTTTTAGTTTCTTCTTCAGCCTCTGCCATTTCTTCATCTTTGCTTTTTTTATGGACTTCCGGGTGCTCTTCTTCGTGGCTCTCTGCATGTTTTTCTTCATGCCCTTCTGCATGTTCTTCACCTCCATGGGCTTCGCCACCATGACCTTCTGCTGCCGGTGCTACGTTGCCTTTATCTGCAATCGCCATATTGGAATCGGCCGCTAATGGTCTTCTCTCAATTCTGTATGATCTTTGAGTGAGTTCTGCCGGCACTTTTATTCCGTCTTCTTTTGCAAGCTGCGGAGCTACAATTGCTTCCACATCTGTTTCAAGATCAGGTTGTAAAACTTCAATATCGTACCTGTCATCTCCTAAATTCCAAATATATCCCTTTTGTGGTTCTCCTGTATCTGAATAAACTACGGTTTCTCTGGGAGGTTCTCCAGGTTTAGGTAAGGTAGTATGCCCTACAACATCTGTCGGCAAATTTAATCTTCTTAATGTTTCTTGTTGATGAGCGGTAGCACCATCTAAGATTTTCTGAGTGGTATCCTGAGGAGTACGTACTCTTTGAAATTTGTATTGTTTCAATAATTTTGCAAATTCTCCCGGAGAAAAGTCTTGTTGTTCTCTGTCAAAATATAGAGAAGGATGTATTGTATAAGCTAATTTTTCTTTTGGAGTTTTCGTAAGGGAATGATCTAAAATTATTACAGGCTCTCCTTTTTGATTATCAATTTTTTCAACAGTGAAAGTTCGTGTTCCGTAAACCTTTTCACCTTCTTTATCAAATCCAAGGACAATAGGCGCCTCAAATTTATCCCCTTCTGCAAGCGCTTTATAACGAGTCTCCATTGCTATCCTGTAGTTTAATTCATCCATGTTTGCAATTTCCTCGTGAATTTCCTCGGCATCTACCATGCGTACAAAATTGGTATAACTATCTGTCGAGGTCTGACCATTTTCGTCTTCGAATTCAATCATCAACTGACCAATAGCTTCTTTGATTTCACCTTCTTGTGGAATGGTGTCGCTTAATTCCAAAGGATCAAAATATACTTTTCTGATTGTAATATTTCCGTATTTTTTTGTACTTAGCCCTGTGTCTTGATCAGACTTAACTCCTTCTAGTTCTAAAGAAGAAGTAGTGTTGTCTGCCAAGGCGGTTTGATTGAAAAGCCATCTTTTTAATTTAGTAGCAGTGAGTACATCTATGCCTGTTTCGGACAATAAAGTTTCGAATCTTTGGAACATTTTTAAAGTTTTCTTGACCCAGAGACTGTATTCTTCTTTGGCTTTTTCGGCTTCAATTTTCAGACGAGCCATATCACGTTCAATAGAAACTTTTTCTTGTTCCAGATTGTGAATTTTGGCTGTTAAAGCGTCTTTTTTGGCTTGATCAAGTCCGGGAGTTTGCAATTCCGCAGCAGCTTTTTCACATTCTTTATAAGCTTTTCGATATTGTTTACTATTTTTGCGATATCTTTCAGCAAGAGTTTGAAGCTCTTTAATCAATCCTTCGCGAGGTGCTTCCACTTCCCAATTACCAAGCTGCATAAATCCTTTTTCTACTCTCTCGGCAGTAGAGGGATCTTCTAAAGCTTCTTTGGCTACTGTCCCTATGCGGCCTTTTGTTTCGGCTGCTTCGGTGTCTGTTTCTACTCTGGAGACAGCGTCTTCTGCTTCCTTTTTGGCTGTAGCGACTATATCTTTTGATTGAGCTTCATCTAATTGTGCAAGATATTTGTCCTGTGATTTTTCGGTTAACGGACCTGAATGAAGATAGGTTTCTTTGAGAATTTTTAATACTTGTTCTCTTTCATTTTCACCTCCTTCGATGGCTTTTAAAAATCGAGGGATTTGAGTTCCTCTATTTGGGAATTTGCCATCGGCGATAGCTTTCATCAAAAGATAATATGGATTTTGAGGATCTTTTGGATAAGTACCATCGCGTAAAATATCGCATTTATACAACTTGTCCACGATGCGTGCATCCAAAGCGGAAGGCCCTTTAAATTGGCTTTCTTGAAGCCCTAATCTCCTTATTCTTCTCTCTTGATCTTTGGTCAAAGCTCCCGTTTTTTGAAAAGCTTCTGGGCGAGTCTTTGGAACCTTTGGAACTTTTGGCCCTTCCGGCTGATCCGCGAAGTGAATCAAACGGGTTTCTTTTAGAGTGAGCTTATTGTAATGAAAATGTGTAAACATTTAGATTATGGTTTTTTAGGGGCTGGTGCTGGGATTCCTAGAGCGCCTCTTAGTGTTGTTAATTTTGTAGCATCTATAGCCGGAACTTTTCCCGCTTCTTTTTCATCTATGCTTAGCTGTCCTCCAGCAGTCCTTCCAACTCTTCTACCTCTGGCTGCAGGTTTAGGAATAGCTCCTCCTTCTAATTTTTTTAATGCTCCACTTGCTGGATCTACCTCATATACTTCAGTATCCGATACTACTACAGTTACACCACCTGCCCCTGCAAATATATCACCATTTCCGGTAAAACTACCACCCTTACTGGCTAATGCTCCTGAAGTGAATCCTCTCCTGGCAGCCTGTGCTTGTGCGCTTGCGGTCCTTTGTATTCTGTCAGCATCTGCACTGCCTCTCTGATCTAGTGTTGCTTTAGCTGCCTCTATTTCTGCTTTTTGCTCTGTTCTAAATTTATCATCAGCTGCTAATGGATTAAATTTTCCATTTACTGAATCCCATTTACCAACTTCTCCATCGTTCCTTACGTAATAGTCTTCTTTGATTTGTTCAAAGCCTGAGGTAGATGGTTCCTTAGAAGCGGCCGGATCCGGTGTAGGACCAGGAGTGGCTGGTTTTGCGCCGGGAGTAGCTGGAGCTGCTGGGGCTCCTGGGGCTGCGACCGGAGCAGTTCCTACATTAGCTAAATCTCCTTCATTTATCAGTCGATATATTTCTGCACCTGCATCTTTTCTTTCTTGTGAACCTTCTTTCGCCTTTTCATATTTTTCTATAGCTGCGTTCAGTCGTCCATATTTTTCTGGATGTCTCTTTAGATCTGCAACGACTTCCGGATTCCTTTTGATTTCTTCCGCGGTAAGAGTTCCTGCTTTAACTTTTTCTCCTAAAGATCTTAATGCTCCGATATAGCCTGGAGCATCCGTGGCTTGTTTAAGAGCATCCGATGTAACGCTCCCTTGAAGCCCAAACTGTTGTCCAAGAGGAGAATTTACCAATCTCATATCTCTTTGATTTAGCTTATCTTGTAATTGATCTACGAAAGTCGTAACAGCACCCAAACTGTATTTCTGTCCACCAATTGGAACCCATGGAATGTACTTGAACGGAGCAGTGCCAAGGAATTTTCCTGCAGCAGATAATTTATCTTTGATCCAGCCTGTTGCAGCTCCGGCAATAGTGCCTTCAGCAGAGGTAAATACTCCCATCCAAATGACAGCAACACAACCTACAGCCACGATCAATTCTTGTAATGTGCTCATTCCCATAACCGGGATACCCATTGATAAATTTGTACCTACTGCCAATACGGAGTTCATATTTTGTTGTTGAACAGCCTTTAACATAATCCATCCAATCGACAGAGATAGAGCTATTGGAATTGGAACTATTAAATGTTTTACGAAGTGTTCAGAAATTTTATTAATCGCGCCGAGCTGTTCTTTTAAAGAAGGAATTGCAATCGCTACAATCAAAAGCGGTGAAACCACGACTGATAACCACATCACTACTAGTCTGGCTAATAGAACCAACAATAGAGCCACAAATGATGCAGCAAAGAGCACATACATAACCACTCCAAAAATTGCACTTACAGCAACTTTCGCTAGATCATCTACAGTTTGTAATCCGGCAAGATCTTGCTGAGGCATCATGTGAACATTCATCATGTTAACAGCCATAGCAAGAGCTACGTTGCCAGACTTGAAGGCGTCAAAATAGGCCAGTCCATCCTCTGCTAAAAGTCTTCCATCACAAACCGGATGTTTTTCTGCATCTTCTAACTCTTGCTCAAAGGCTTTCTGTTGCGTCTCCTCTCCCGGGGCGGTTAGTCCTTGTATTTCCGCGAAAGTATCGGTAGTTTGGAATTTTATCTTATATTTTTGAGCTATACGTTTGAAGGCTAATGTTTTTGCTTTATTGTTTAAATTAGAGTCTTCAAATCCTGGTTTGGCACCACCATTTTCGTCTTCAGCTTCAGCTGCTGACACTCCAGCAAGATTGTAACAGAGTGATTTGATTGTTTCCTTATGATTGGAATTATTATTATCAAGAATTGCTCCTCCATTAACTTCATTTGGCAGGGCAAAAATTGCAGTGGTTATGATATTTACTGCATCCAAAGCGACTTTGATTCCTAAAAATGAAAAATTCACGGCTATAATTCCTACGATCAATTTGGGTAATATTGTTTTAATAGCATAAGCTCCGCCGTCCTCTCCTATTCCTAAAATATTGTAGAGAGCTATTCCCACCAAAGCGATAACGAAAAAGATGTTTACGATATTGCGAATAGGCACCCATAAGGCTCTTAATTGTTGTCCCATTCCTCCTCCAAATAAAAGGCTATTGTCCATCAAGCCTCCAATCAAATACAGTACCGGCCAAAGTAATTTATTAAAAAAGGATTGTACTGATAACAAGCTTCGCAACCTAGTCATTGTTTCTGCTGTCTGATCCTGAGTTGTCCCTGTAGGGGCGGCGGGATCGGCCCCAGCGGCATAAGCAGTGTAATGATTGTCGTTTTCGGCGACATAATTGACAATTTGTGGCGCATTTACGACAAGCACTAATGACAATAGAATCATTAGAATGATTCTTTTTATCCAATTTTTTTGTTTTAGTTTTATCATGGTACTTATTGAAAAAGAATTTTTAATATAGTTGAAATAAAATAATGATTGTCGATGACGCTTGCTGGCATAAAGAATGTGGCGGCAATACCGGTAAGTTTTGCTCCAGCATAACAAGCTCCAATGCCCCCGCCGACTTTACAGGTAGTTCCAAAAACTCCTCCCTTTTCTTCTGGCGCCACTGATTGGCTAGCCATAGCAGCATCGGTAATATTTCTTTGGGCTTGAGCCTGTTGAGCTTGTGGATCAGGAGT
>Ga0233420_10000988_pt1 | contig 11273 bp, 8 predicted proteins | sample Watercolumn_Mata_4_FD_183009 | JGI IMG/M metagenome (GOLD analysis project Ga0233420, IMG submission 183009) | Freshwater microbial communities from Lake Matano, South Sulawesi, Indonesia - Watercolumn_Matano_2014_102_MG | ecosystem: Environmental > Aquatic > Freshwater > Lake | place...
GCTGATCCTGCAATGGTGTATCAGTCTTGCCGTGCCGCCAGCCCGCGAAATGCGTCATGCCGACGACAATGCGTCACTGCTGGGAATCCTGCGTCGTGGCGAGGTGCTGGTCTTTTTCTTCGCCGCCCTGCTCTTGCAGGTGTCGCATGGTCCCTACTATGCGTTTTTCTCCCTCTACCTGGAGCAACTGAATTACTCCGATACGGCCATCGGTCAACTCTGGGCTTTGGGCGTCATTGCCGAAATCGCCGTCTTTCTGTATTTGCACAGGATTCGACGCGGCATGACGCTTCGTTTTCTTTTCCTGGGGAGTCTCGCTTTGAGCGTCATGCGCTGGTTGCTCATAGGCTGGGCCGCCGATTACCTGGCTTTGCTTCTTCTGGCCCAACTGCTGCATGCGGCCACCTTTGCCACGGCTCATGCATCCGCCATAGAGATCGTGCACAGACATTTCAGCGGGCCGCATCATGCCAAGGGCCAGGCGCTATATAGTGGTCTCTGTTACGGGCTGGGCGGCGTCCTGGGGAGTTTTTACAGCGGCCAACTTTGGGAGAGTTTGGGGCCGAAGGGGGTATTCACATTGGCCGCTGGATTCAGTCTGATCGCCCTGCTGGCGGCCTCCGCGAAAATGAGATCTTGAGCCGATCCCGCCTGCCGACGGTGCTTTCCGAGTCCCCATTCTGGCGCTATCCCGCCATTCCCGAACTGAATAGAGCATGAAGACTTTTTACTGGTACGATTATGAAACCTTCGGGGCCGATCCCGCCCGTGATCGCCCCGCGCAATTCGCGGGTCTCCGGACCGATGAAAATCTGCATCCTGTCGGTAATCCTCGGGTTCTCTATTGCCGTCCCACTCCTGACTACCTGCCGAACCCGGACGCTTGCCTGATCACCGGCATCACGCCGCAAATCGCGCTGGAGCGTGGCGTTACCGAGGTTGAATTCATGGCGGCAATCGATGAAGAATTTTCTCGACCCGAGACTTGCGTGGTGGGTTACAACAATATCCGCTTTGACGACGAGGTGACGCGATACGGCTATTATCGCAACCTGATGGATCCCTATGGCCGGGAGTGGCGCCACGGCAATTCGCGTTGGGATCTGATCGATGTGGCGCGCATGGCCAGGGCGCTTAGGCCGGAAGGCATCGAATGGCCGCGTGATGACGAGGGTCGAAGCACCTTCAGACTGGATCGTCTCACCGTGGCCAACGGCATCGATCATGGCAATGCTCACGATGCCTTGAGCGATGTCAGGGCGACGATGGATTTCGCGCGATTGCTGAGGGGGAAACAGCCGCGACTGTATCAGTATCTGTTGACCCATCGCGGCAAGCAACCATCGGCGAACCTGTTGGCGCTGGGTTCCATGCGGCCGGTGCTCCATGTCTCATCCAGGTTCCCCGCCGAAAGAGGCTGTCTTGCCGTCATCGTGGCCCTGGCCCGCCATCCCGGCAATCCCAATGGCGTCATCACGTTCGATCTGTCGGTCGATCCCTCGGCGCTGATCGAACTGAGCGTGGAGCGCCTGCATGAACGCGTATTCACAGCCAAATCCGACCTGCCCGAGGGAGTGGAGCGGGTGCCGTTGAAAACCGTGCATCTCAATAAATGTCCCGCCTTGGCGCCAGTCAATACCTTACAACCCCGTGATGCCGAGCGTTGGGGGTTGGATCTGAGCCGTTGCCGGGAGCATCTGGCAATGCTGGGATCGGTTGCCGATTTGCCAAAGAAGGTGTGCGAAATAGTGGGGATGGGAATCACTAAAGACCCGACGCGAGATGTGGATCTGCGCCTGTATGATGGATTCATTGGAGATGATGATCGCCGGGTACTGGAGGAGTTTCGAAGATTGACGCCCGAGCGGATGGCTCGGACCCGTCCGTCATTCAAGGATGAGCGCTTGCCGGAATTGGTGTTCCGTTTTCGGGCGCGAAATTTTCCCCAAACGCTCGGTGATGCCGAGTCGCGAAAATGGCGTGAGTTCTGTTGGGCGCGGCGGAGAGACAAGCAATTAGGCGCCAGCCTGACCTGTGACGAGTTTGAGCGGCGTCTGGATGAACTGGAGCTGACGGAATTGTCTTCGCCACAAAGACAAATACTCAGGGATCTGAGAGCTTATGGAAGGCGACAAGACCTATAACCCTAGAAACGGCAGTTGACCGCTTCATCCGATCCTTAAGTGCCTACGATGACTAGTAGTGTCTTGTGAGTGGAGCTCACCGGCTGGGTGAGGCCGCTGCGTGCCCGAGAGCACGGTTCCCGAGCCGCCTGGCTGCGTTGCTCCTCCTGACAGTGGGTTGCCCTGCGCGTCGTCGCGCCTTGAGAGACAGTTCGGGAACCGCACTCTCGAACACACCCAACTGCCGTTTCTAGGATAACGATACCAAGGAATTTTGCCTTATACTTTCATCGTTTTTTCTTGATTCTGGGAGATGTCCATGAAGAAGTTGTTACCCGTAATTGCCGCTTCCTCCTTGCTGTGGGTGGGTTTTGTCGATGCCCATGGACCCACGCGTGAAAAGCATAGCGATTCCGTGGAAATCAACGCCGCGCCCGATGCGGTGTGGGCGTTGGTGGGTGATTTTGCTCATCCCGAAAAATGGATGCCGATGGTGGAGAGCACCACCGCCGAGGGCGGCAATGAGAAGGGTGCCACCCGTGAACTGAAGTTAAAGATGGGCGGTTCCCTCAAGGAAGAGCTGAAGAACGTCGATGCGGAGAAGAAAGTCATCCAGTACAAGATCGTGGATCCGACCGATCCGGCCGTGTTTCCGGTCAACAATTATTCCGCCAAGATTTCCGTTGAAGCCAGCGGCGCCGGCAGCAAGGTGGAATGGGATGCCGCGTTTTATCGTTGGTTCTTGAACAACAACCCGCCGGATGGCCAGAATGAAGCGGCGGCCAAGACAGCCGTGGAGAAGGTTTTCAAGGAGTCCCTGGCCAACCTGAAGAACATCGCCGAGAAGAAGTGACGTCTTGATGACAGGCCGATCGGGTCATGTCCACAACAAGCGAGCGGTGGCCTTGACTACCGCTCTGCTGGTGAGCGGGTTCGTGGCCGAGCCGGAAGTACAAGCCGAGCCCTACGCCTATATCACCAACCAGCGAGCCAACAATGTATCGGTGATCGATACCGCCACCAGGTCCGTCGTCAAGACGATCGCGGCCGGCAAGAGCCCAGCGGGAGTAGCGGTTACCCGGGACGGGTCGAAGGTGGTTGTGACCAATCCGGACAGCTCGGAAGTGGCGATCATCGATGGAAGGAGCCAGAATCTGGCAGCTTTGCTGCGGGTGGGCGAGGGTCCTCTGGGCGTTGCGGTCGATCCCTCGGGGACTCGGGCCTACGTGGCCGATTTTTATGGCCATTTCATTTCGGTGATCGATCTCGTCGATTACAGCATCCTGAAACGCGTGCCCGTGGGACATTATCCGGCGGGTATCGTTGTGAGTGCCGATGGCTCGAAAATCTATGTGGCGGAACGGGAGGACAACACCGTCTCCATCGTCAATGGATTGACACTGACCGTGGATCGGACCGGGCCTGTGGGGCAACATCCGTTCGGTCTGACTCTCGATGAAAAAGCCGGGCGCCTTTTTGTTGCCAATGTCGAGAGCAATGATGTTTCAGTGCTGGAGGCGAATACGCTGGCACCGATCAAATCCATACAGGTAGGGGATAGGCCTTATGCCTTGGTTGCCACCAGGGATGGCACGCGGATTTTTGTCACCAACCAGTATGACGGTTCTCTCTCGGTGATTGACGCACAAAAGCTGGAGGCAATCGGGACGATAAGCGTAGGCGAGTATCCCGAGGGTATCGCCCGGCATCCCGATGGACGGCATGTCTATGTTGCCAATTGGTTCAACAATTCTGTTTCGGTTGTCGATGTGACTACATTGAAGGTGGTGAAGACCATTCCTACCGACAATGGCAGCCGCGCCTTCGGCGACTTCATTCCATCCCTTCATTGATAGGGTTGTCCGCACCGTCAACGAACCTAATTCGCGTCACCGAGACCAGCGCCTTAACCCGGTTTACAGAGATTGATCAGGTCTGTCGGGTTTGGAGGGTCATCCATATCAAGCCTCACGGTGTCAGTCATTTCGTCCAGATCCAAGGGCTCAGCGGTCTTCATTTGCTGTCGGAGGATTGGTAGGTCGGCGTCGGAGGCATCCGTACCTGCCTTGGTGCGCAGGGCGAGCCGCTCTTCCAGTAGTTTTTCGGAGGCATTGCAATCGAGAATTCTGAAGATTGCGCCGGCGGACTGCGCCACCCCCCGTGCTTGCAGACGATGTTCACGCTTGAGAAACGTCGCATCGAGAATCACGTTATGGCCGCATGATAGGAGCAGTCGGGACAACTCCATGAGTTGTGCATAGATTCGCTGGATTGCCGCCTGGTCATAGGTGACGGGCCGATCCGGTGCCCGTTTGCGTTCGACATCGGAACGGATGCGGATGGCGGGCAGTTCCGCCGCCAATTGCTCCGCCAAACAGCTTTTGCCGCTGCCGGAGTAACCATGGGTGATGAGCAAACTCGGCCTTTTTTTGCGGATCAGACGCAGTCCGTAATTCAGGTAGTTCAGGCAGATGTTGAACAACGCCTCCTGCTCGACGGGGTTTGGTGTTTGTTCACGTCTGATCATGGCCACCTTGGCGCGAACCAAGGCGCGATACAGGCGGTAATAATCGAGCAGTTGCAGCCCTCGATAGTCTCCCGTGATCTCCAGATAACGATTCAGGAACAGATAAGCGAGTTGAGGCAAGCCTCTCGCTTCGAGATCCATGACGGTGAAGGCGACCTCATTCATTGTGTCGATCCAGCGCAGCTCGGGGTTGAACTCGATGCCGTCAAAGAGTCGGGGGCGTCCATCGAGAAGAACGATATTGCCGAGATGGAGATCGCCATGGCATTCCCGCACAAATCCCTGCTGCGCGCGTTCGGAGAATTCACTTTGGCGATGCTGATTTTCCCGGTTCGTCCACTCGCGGAGTGCGTTCAGTGCCGAGAGGTCATTGGGGCGTGCGAGATGTCGAGCTATCGATGAAAAATTGGCCTCGACATAAGATTCAATGCATTCCTCAATCACCAGGCCGGTTGTGGATCGCTCGGGACGGATATCCTGGTGAAATGCGGCGATGACCTCGGCCAGTTCTATAACATGCCCTGAGGTCAGGCGATGTGCGTCCGCCATGCGATCGAACGAGAGATTCGAGGGAAATCGCCGCATTTTCAGGGCATATTCGATGATGGGCGCGGTTCCACCCATGCATGGCAATTCCGGTGTGCCGGTGATGGCTACCACCTCCAAATACAGTTCGGGTGAGTAACGATGGTTGAGCCTGAGTTCCTCAAGACAATAATGCTTGCGCAGCTCGAGCGTAGAGAAGTCCAGAAAGGATAATTGGACCGGCTTCTTGATTTTGTAGGCATACTGGCCTGCCAACAGGACCCACGATATGTGAGTTTCGGCGATATCAACGCGGTTGATGGAGGAGGCTGCCGGGTAGGCTCTGGGTGAGAGCAATCCCAGAATGAGAGGAGGATAAGGATTAGTCGAGATCATTGTTCAGCCCCGCCCGTTTCCCTTCCTGCAATGCCAGCAAATGCCTCCCTATGATCTGGAATCGCCAACCTTCGTTTATGCGGGAAGCTTTGGGGCGAAACAGTAGGTCCTCAAGGTCCCGACGACTGGCCAGGAGAGAAGGGGCGATCTTGAGTTCGTTTGCTCTCCTTTGAACCAGCGCTGAGCACTCCTTGAGTAGTGACTTGGTTTCGGGGCTGAATCTAGGGGTCCAGTAGGCAGGATCGATCAGACTGTTTTCGAGTTTCTCGACGTGTTCGATATGTTCGATGAGCCGTTCCCCCAATTTTCGTTGTCGAGACGAATCGGCTCCCCTGATCCGCGGAAGGGTGCTCGGGTCGAGTCGGGAGTCGATTCTTACGAGTTCGCAGAGTGTCTCGTCCCGGAGAACCCAATTGCGGGGCAGGTTTAATTCTTGAGCGGTCTTCTCCCGCCAAGCAGCCAATGCGTGCAGTCGGTTGAGGTGCGTGGCGGGTATCTCGTGCGCACCCTTTACTCTTTTCCATGCGTTCTCGATGGGGTTGGTGTACAAAGTGGGCTTGAGAAGATTGGCGCAGTCTTCTTGCAACCACTCAATACGGCCCAAGTCGCTCAGAATCCCCGCCAGTTTCTGGTGGGTTGCAATCAGATAGGCAACATCCTCGCCGGCGTAGCGCAGTTGTTCCGACGACAATGGGCGCCGAGACCAGTCGGTTCGGGTATGCAACTTGTCGAGACGGATGGCGAAAAGATCGTAAACGAGAGCGCTATACCCTATTTGATCGGGATACCCGACCAATCCAGCGGCTATCTGCGTATCATGCAGAGGCTCTGGCAGTACACCCAATGCCGCCAGGAGAACTTCCAGGTCCTGGCGAGCCGAGTGAAAGATCTTCAATGCGCGCGAGGATTGGAAGACTTGAAGCAGCGGCTTGACCGATGACAATTTTTGTGGATCGATGCAAATCACCCTGTCTTCTGTAGCGATTTGCAATAAGCAGAAGACAGGATAATAGGTGCATTCGCGTACAAACTCCGTATCTACGCCCAAGAAGTGGGCGGATTCCAGCTCTCGGCATGCTTCATCCAAAACCCGGTCGTGTTGGATGAATTCAATGCGTGGGTGTTCTTTCATGACATGTAAAATCCGGGGTCGAAGTAAGGCATGGAGAATATGGTCATCGCTTCTTTTTAGTTCGGCAAGTTCCCCGGAAATCATGATGCGGACCCGTGAGGTGTTGAGTGGTTGACTTATTGTGATGAGGTCATCATAATCCGCCATTCATCCATGCGCCCGTAGCTCAGTTGGATAGAGTACCTGGCTACGAACTAGGTGGTCGGGAGTTCGAATCTCTCCGGGCGCGCCATCTACCTCCAGTGTAGAAAGTGGTGTGATTTTTTCCCCTGTAGCTCAGTCGGTAGAGCAAGTGACTGTTAATCACTGGGTCGGCGGTTCGAGCCCGTCCGGGGGAGCCAATAATTCATGAGAGGCCCGCAGCTCGCGGGCCTTTTTTGTTTCGTCGATTCCGGATCAGAGGCTTGCTCTACGATCGTCATCAGTTCCTGGTTGACAGCTATTAGTCTATTCCGTAAATTGATCGGCTTGACTTTGGGGTGCCTTGACCCATGACGACAATGCTTCGCAATGGGCTGGAAGGGTGAATGGCAGACAAGGTTCAAGCTATAACGCAATTGGAGTTTGTGAATGACCACGATTAATCAGTTGGTGCGGAAGCCAAGGGTTCGCAAGAGGGAAAAGAGTAATGTTCCCGCTCTTGAGAGCTGTCCGCAGAGGCGGGGTGTTTGTACTCGCGTCTATACAACGACCCCCAAAAAGCCGAATTCGGCTCTGCGAAAGGTTGCTCGCGTACGCCTGACCAATGGCGCTGAAGTCAGCAGCTATATCGGAGGCGAAGGGCATAATCTGCAAGAGCATTCCGTTGTATTGATACGTGGCGGTCGTGTCAAGGACCTTCCCGGTGTGCGATACCACGTTGTTCGTGGCAGTCTCGATACTGCCGGTGTCGCGAAGAGGCGTCAGGCCCGATCCAAGTACGGCGCGAAGAGGCCTAAGAGTTAATTGAGAGCCAGGAAAAGAAATGTCAAGAAGAAGAGTCTCCCAAAAAAGAGAGATGGTGCCGGATCCTCGCTATGGCAGCGAGACCCTCGCCCGTTTTGTAAACATGCTGATGCTCAGTGGAAAAAAATCCGTGGCGGAGCGGGTCGTTTACGGGGCTTTGGATCAGATACAGAACAAGCTTGGTCCCTCGGGTGACTCGCTGGAGGTCATGCAAAAGGCTCTCGATAATGTTCAGCCTTTTGTCGAGGTTAAATCCAGGCGTGTGGGCGGTGCTACCTATCAGGTTCCGATCGAGGTCAGGCCGAGCAGGCGCGTGGCGTTGGCGATGCGCTGGTTGATCGATGCCGCTCGCAAGAGGAGCGAAAAAGGCATGGTTGCCAGACTCGCTGGAGAATTATACGACGCTCATGAAAATCGCGGGTCCGCTGTCAAGAAGCGCGAGGATACGCATCGCATGGCGGAAGCCAATAAGGCGTTCTCGCACTATCGCTGGTAACCCCCCATCGACACGGATGATAGGGACGCAATAAGGCAGGTCAGCTCGTGGCACGCACAACGCCGCTGGAAAGATATCGGAATATCGGAATATCGGCGCACATAGATGCCGGTAAAACAACAACGACGGAGCGCGTGTTGTACTACACCGGTATCAATCACAAAATCGGCGAGGTGCACGATGGTGCCGCGACCATGGATTGGATGGAGCAGGAACAGGAGCGGGGGATTACGATAACATCCGCCGCCACCACCACGCATTGGCGTGGCATGGGCATGAACTACCCAGAACATCAGATCAACATCATCGACACCCCCGGCCACGTCGACTTCACCATAGAAGTCGAGCGTTCCATGCGGGTTCTCGATGGGGCTTGCATGCTTTATTGCGCCGTGGGTGGCGTGCAACCGCAGTCCGAAACCGTATGGCGGCAGGCAACCAAGTATGGCGTGCCCAGGATTGCTTTCGTAAACAAGATGGATCGGTCTGGCGCCGATTTCTTCAAGGTTTACCAGCAAATGCGGCAGAGGCTTCGCGCCAATCCGATCCCCATCCAGGTCCCGGTCGGCGCGGAAGACACCTTCACGGGTGTTGTCGATCTGGTCAAGATGAAATCTATCATCTGGAGCGAAGCGGATAACGGCGCCACATTCGTCTATGAGGAAATACCCGCGGATTTGCGGGATTTGGCGCTGGAGTGGCGGGAGAAAATGGTCGAGGCCGCCGCCGAGTCCAGCGAAGAACTCATGAACGAATATATCGAAACTGGAGACCTGGGCGAGGAGGATATCAAGCAGGGATTGCGCAAGCGGACCATCGCCCTGGAGGTAGTCCCCATGCTGTGCGGCTCCGCCTTCAAGAATAAAGGTGTCCAAGCGATGCTGGATGCGGTGGTCGACTATCTCCCATCGCCCGTTGATGTGCCGGCCATCAAGGGTGTTGATGCGGTGTCGGAGCTTGCGGTAGAGAGGAGGTCCAGCGACGATGAGCCCTTTTCCGCGCTGGCTTTCAAGATCATGACCGATCCTTTCGTGGGTACCCTGACCTTTGTTCGTGTCTATTCCGGGGTTTTGAATTCAGGCGATAGCGTCATCAACTCGCAAACCGGCAACAAGGAACGCATCGGACGGCTCTTGCGTATGCATGCGAATTCACGCGAAGAAATCAAGGAGATCCGGTCTGGCGATATTGCCGCCTGTGTGGGCTTGAAGGATATCGTCACTGGGACAACTCTTTCCGCTACGGCGCATCCCGTGATTCTGGAGAGGATGGAGTTTCCCGAGCCGGTGATCTCTGTCGCGGTGGAACCGAAGACGAAAAGCGATCAGGAAAAAATGGGTCTGGCATTGCAGCGTCTTGCCCAAGAGGATCCGTCCTTCCGTGTGCATACGGACGAGGAGTCGGGGCAGACGATCATCTCGGGTATGGGTGAGCTGCATCTGGAGATTATCGTGGATCGGATGAAGCGAGAATTCAAGGTCGATGCCAATGTTGGCGCCCCGCAAGTCGCCTACCGCGAAACCATACGCAAAATGGTCGAGCAGGAAGGGAAGTATGTGCGTCAGACGGGTGGTCGCGGACAGTACGGACATGTGTGGTTGCGGATTGAACCTCTGGATACGGGCGGTTATGAGTTTGTAAATGGTATCGTGGGTGGGGTGGTGCCCAAGGAATACATACCAGCTGTAGACAAGGGTGTTCAAGAGCAATTACAGAATGGTATACTAGCCGGCTACCCGGTCGTAGATGTGAAGGTAACGGTTTTCGACGGTTCCTATCACGATGTGGATTCCAGCGAAATGGCCTTCAAGATAGCCGCATCCATGTGTTTCAAGGAAGGTTGCCGTAAGGCCGGTCCAGTCTTGCTGGAGCCGATCATGAGCGTGGAGGTGGAGACGCCGGAAGACTACATGGGGGACGTGGTGGGTGATCTTAATCGGCGCAGGGGTGTCATCCTCGGTATGGAGGATAACGCGGGAATTAAAGTGCTCAAGGCGGAAGTGCCTTTAGCGGAGATGTTTGGATATTCGACTTCGCTTCGGTCTCAAAGCCAGGGGCGGGCGACATATTCAATGGAGTTCAAGAAATACCAGGAAGCCCCGTCGAATGTGGCCGAGGCTGTTATCAAAAAAGCGTCTGTAGGTTAGTGCAGTAGATTCTTAAAGAACGAGGTATAGGTCGTGTCCAAAGAAAAATTCACGCGAACAAAGCCGCACGTCAATGTCGGCACGATCGGTCACGTTGACCATGGCAAGACGACCCTGACGGCGGCCTTGACCAAGGTCGGCGCCGAGCGTTTCGGGGGCGCCTTCAAGGCCTACGATCAAATCGACGCGGCCCCCGAAGAGCGGGCGCGCGGTATCACCATCGCCACCGCGCATGTGGAATACGAGTCGCCGACCCGGCATTACGCGCACGTCGACTGCCCCGGCCATGCCGACTACGTCAAGAACATGATCACCGGCGCCGCCCAGATGGATGGCGCGATCCTGGTGGTGTCCGCCGCCGACGGCCCCATGCCGCAGACGCGAGAGCACATTCTGCTGGCGCGCCAGGTCGGTGTGCCCTATATCGTCGTCTACCTCAACAAGGCCGACATGGTCGACGATGCCGAGCTGATCGAACTGGTCGAAATGGAAGTGCGCGAACTGCTCGCCAAATACGACTTCCCGGGCGACGACACGCCGATCATCCAGGGCTCCGCGCTGAAGGCCCTGGAAGGCGATCAGAGCGACATCGGCATCCCCTCCATCGTCAAGCTGGTGGACGCGCTGGACAGCTACATTCCCGAGCCCGAGCGGGATATCGAAAAGCCCTTCCTGATGCCGATCGAAGACGTCTTCTCCATCTCCGGACGCGGGACCGTGGTGACCGGACGCATCGAGCGAGGCCGCGTCAAGGTCGGCGAGGAAGTCGAGATCGTCGGCATCCGGCCGACGGTCAAGACCACCTGCACCGGCGTGGAAATGTTCCGCAAGCTGCTGGATGAAGGCGTGGCGGGGGACAACGTGGGCGTGCTGCTGCGCGGCACCAAGCGGGAAGACGTGGAGCGGGGTCAAGTGCTGGCCAAGCCGGGCACGATCACCCCGCACACCCACTTCGAGGCGGAAATCTACGTCCTGTCCAAGG
>Ga0233420_10000989_pt1 | contig 11267 bp, 10 predicted proteins | sample Watercolumn_Mata_4_FD_183009 | JGI IMG/M metagenome (GOLD analysis project Ga0233420, IMG submission 183009) | Freshwater microbial communities from Lake Matano, South Sulawesi, Indonesia - Watercolumn_Matano_2014_102_MG | ecosystem: Environmental > Aquatic > Freshwater > Lake | place...
TTATAAATTCCCCATAATAAGTATTCCTACGCGTTCCAACTATGGCAATGCAAGTCTTATTCAAAAACTCAACTTTGCCCTTATAGAAAAGCTCTTCGGGTGGATTGTAAATTTCTTTTAGAAGCTGTGGATAGGTAGTGTCCCATATTTTTATAAACCATGATTTATTCATAAAAAATATTAAAAAACTCCCTTCGTTATACAAGAGATTTCTAAAATATTTCTAAAATTATTCTAAAATTATTCCAACCCTTTAATGTCTATTTTTTCGTCTGCAGTTACTTCACCTATAACGTACATTTTGATTCCACGTTTATTGCAAACTTCTTGAACTTTGTCGACATCGTTACAAATCATGATCATTCCAACGCCCATATTCCAGGTTCTATAAGCATCTTCCATTGGCACGTTTCCGTACTCAATTAACTTTTTCATCATTTCCGGAATTTCAGGAAGACTGTGAAGCTTGGCTCCTACATGAGATTTTTTCAATACTCTAACAATGTTTCCAGGGATTCCTCCACCAGTTACATTTACCACTCCTTTCACTTCAGTAATTCCCTGTTGTTTAAATCTTCCATGCAAATCCATTACTAAGCTAGAATAAATAATCGATGGAGCAAGCACTGCTTCTCCCCAATTTTTGGTATCATCATATTTTTCAAATGCCCAATTTTCACCAAATTTTTCTTTTAGAACAAAGCGCACAAGAGATAGTCCATTTGACCTGAATCCATTCGAATCAAAGCCAATAATTTTGTCTCCAGGTTTGATGTTTGTACCACGAATTACCTTGTGTTTTTCGACAACACCAACAGCAGTTGCATTCCAAACCCAGCCATTTAAAGCGTCTCCGAGTTCTGCAATTTCCCCTCCTGGAACGATAATATTATGTTCAGAAGCTGCTTTCTGTAAGCCACTCATTAATTCTGTTACTATTTTTTCATCAAGTTTATTTACATCAATTGTATTGCTGACAGAAATACATTCTGCACCTACACAAGCTGCATCATCAGCCACCATTGCTACTAAATCGTATCCTAAAGTATCGAATTTTTTGATTTTTTCAGCAACTGCCATTTTAGTACCAACTCCATCATCATTCTGCACTAAGTAGTAATCACCCATGTCCATCATTCCGGTAAACCCTCCTTCGTCTAAAACCGGCTCAGCGATCATTCCTTTTCTGCTTGGGAAAGTTCCTTTTGCGGCGTTATAAGCGATCTCTGAACATTTGTCACCTAGGTCAATATCAACTCCCGACTGTTTGTATGTAGCCATATATAGAAAATTAGAAATTATCCTTTGTACCCTGAGCCCTTTTTATCAATCATGACCCGCCCATTATCAATTGAGATAACACGCTTTTTAATTGTGTTAACTATATCTTGATTATGAGTAGCAAGAATTACGGTAGTGCCTCCTTGGTTTATTCTTAATAATAATTTTGCGAGTGCGATTGCATTGTCAGGATCCAGATTACCGGCTGGTTCATCTGCAAAAAGCAGCTGTGGCGCATGCACAAGGGCTCGTGCGATTGCCGTTCTTTGTTTTTCTCCACCGGAAAGCTGATGAGAAAACAAACTTTTTTGCTCTTCCAATCCTACTATTTTCAAAACATCTCCCACTCTTTTTTCGATAAACTTATCGTCATATCCGCAAACTTCTAGGGCAAAAGCTACATTCTCATAAACTGTCTTTTGAGGAAGTAATTTGTAATCCTGAAATACCATCCCAATCCTTTTTCTAAAGTCTTGAATGTCTGAATGGTTTAATTTGTGAACATCATAATTATCCACTTTGATGGAACCTCCGCTTATTTCGGTAGCACCAATAAGCGCATGAATAAGCGTTGTTTTACCTGCGCCAGATGGTCCAACAATTGAGACAAATTCTCCTCCGTCTATTTTAAAAGAAATATCGTCTAGAACAACTTTCTTGCCGTACTTCTTGGTAACATTTTCAACTATAATCATATTGAAATATTAAGACGCCGGCATTATAGCAGTTTAGTATACTGTCTTCAAATAGCAGTCTTCGCAGAGGATTTTGTAATTGAGTTCTTTAGGATAAGTTGTTTGGATTTCTTTTTTACATATCGCGCAAATCGTATTTATGAGTTTATTCGGAGCATGCAGTTTCATGAGTTCTTTATAGCGTTGTTCCGGACATAATCTCGGAATTGGCAAGTGAAATTTTTTATAAAACGTAAACTCTTGGGGGACAATTTTGTAATTTTTGCCTGTAACTTCGCAAGTCAGTATTCTGTTTACTATCGATTCTTCCATATCTTCTTCCCTCTTCGGGATTTCGCATTTTTTTGCATAATAACCGGCTTCTTTCTCTTCTTCATGCCATGTGAATCCTTTTTTTATCACTTCTTCTTTTGTTAAAGCGCTGACGTCGTACGCCATCGTGTCATTGTATGGGAAACTTGTGAGATAAGTTGGAAACGGCTTGCCGTATTCACCGGTATGTTTCATGTGTTCATTTATTTTTTCGATCATTTTTTTGTATTCTTCTTGACTGTATTGCTTATTCAAAATTAGATATTTTCCTCTTTTAAGCCCTATGCACCCAAAACAATTTTCTAAATAAAAACATTGATCCAGGTATCTGCAAAATTTCGTATTTACTGTGTAGCTGCTAAAACAGCTGTCGTATAATCCGAAATTCGTATCGCATTCCAATGATAATTCTGATTGGTCATTGTAGGATGTATCGTAAGAATTTTTCGTTTCGTCGCAGTTGTAAATATTGATGGAATCTTCGCAAGATGTCGTCAAAAATCCATTAGTGATATTTTTCGAACTATTTATGAAATTACCCGTCACATTTTCGCAATTATTATTGTATAAGCATCTTCTGTCCTTATCTTTTTTAAATTCTTCAAATTTTTCATTTATTGCTTTCGGATCCGCAATAAGTTGTTTTATGAATTCCTCTTTTGTGTTTTCATATTCTTCTTTATCGTATTGTTTGTTGAAAATCATGTATTTTTTATTTCTTAAATTTGCACAAAAAATACAGTCCGTACAAGCTCTGCAATCGAGTAAGAAGTAAGAATCCGAGCAATTTTCCGATAATTGAGAGAAATGAGTATTGTAAATTTCTTTACAGTCTATGCAATTACTGGAGTAACGTCCGTTTTTTACGTTTATGCAATCATAACAATCGTTCGATCGATATACTCTCATGCAATAATATAGGTTTTCGCTGCTATGCGAGGAAAATGATAAATAACTGTTTTTTGTTTCCGCGCAGTTATTCGTAAAATCTGCATTTTCACAATTTAAAAAAATTCTGGACCATCTAGGCACTTCTTTTTGCAATTCTGCGAATTGCTCGAAAAACGGTCTATCGAAGTCAAAATTTCTGCCGTAAAGCGTAGCATCAAATTGATCTCCCCACCATTCATCTTGATCCACTATTTTAAAAGGACTGTCTTTCGGGTACAAAGCTATAATTTGTTTCCCTGACAGGTAACTTTTATTGTAATAAAGGCGTCTTTCGTTCCTGAACGCCAATCTGCGAAGGTGGCGACATTGTGGACAGATTTGTGGTAGATCATACCCAAACCTACCGTATGCCTCTTTTTCGCCCAGGAAATATTCAAAATTTTGTCCGCATTCGATACATTTCATAATAAATTGTTATTGGTTTGGGATTATAAAACAAAGCTAGCTTCTTGCCAACAATAAAAAATGCCATTCTTGAGATTTTGGCTTTACTTCGCTGTTTTACCATGTATATTTTCTGTAGACGATTATCTACAGCAGTTTACAGTATGGTCACAAACGATCTCGAAAAATTAGGATTCACTCCCGAAGAAGTAAAAGCGTATATAGCACTGCTGGAAACGGGCGGTGGTTTTGCCAGCACCATCGCAAGAAAGGCCCAGGCTCATCGAGTAACAACCTACAACACCCTGGAAAATCTCCAAAAAAAAGGATACGTCAGGGTGTCCAAACAAGCTGGCATCAAATTTTACTATCCTGTGAATCCCAAAGTGATTCTGAATCAAATAGAAAATACCTATAACACCGCTAAAACGCTAATTCCTGAACTGATAGATCTCCAAAATACGGTCTCTTTTAAGCCAAAAATTCAGTTTTTTGAGGGCGAAGATGGGGTAAAAGACATTTTTAATGACATTTTGGATAGCGATGGGGAAGTTTTGGGTTATACGAACTTTAAAGTAGCCAAAGAAATGATGAAAAGTTTTCTTGATGAATATGGTGAAAAGGCGCTTAAATTAAAAAAGAAACATCGCCTACTTTGTCCAAATGACGAGTTTCACAGAGAATTTATCCCTAAAAATTTAGCCGCCCGCTTAAATGCGGGGATTTTGGAGATTTTTGCCGTAAATCCAGAGCAATTCTCGTTCAAAAATCTTCAATATATTTACTCTGACAAAGTGGCTACCATTTCCATGGATAAGGACGAGAAAATTGGCGTTATCATCGAGAGCAAATCCAATGCCGAGACGAATAGGTCTATCTTTAATCTCGCGTGGCTAGGAGCGACAAGCTTTGTGGCGAAATAGAGTTCTTGGTCGACAAATCTAGTACATCGACTCCAGATAGCATTTATCACAGTAAATCACTTCCGGCCTATCCGGATCGTAGCTAGATCTTAGTTCTTTTCCGCAATTTTCACATTCGCGATCCCAGAGCTTGCGAGGATTTCTGCTTTGCATTCTATCCACATGCCTTTGATCAGGGCAATTTCTAGGAACAGGGATTCCTATCGTTTTATAAAATTTATATTCGTGCGGAATAATTTTGTAGAATTTTCCAGAAGTTTTACATTTTAAAATATTTTGAGTAATCGACTCCGGAACGTCTTTGATATTGTCAGAAATTTCGATTTCAGGGCCTTCATAAGCCGATTCGCCATCGTCTTCGTGCCATCTCCAACCATTTTCAAAAACCTCCGATTTTTCCAAAGGATAATATTCGTTGGCTAGAGTTTCATTATAAGCATGAGGAGAATATTTTACCGGGAAGAAATGGCCCCATTCTCCAGTCCTTTTCATATGCTCAATAATTTTGGGAACCAATTTTTCATACTCCTCTTTGGTGTATTGTTTATTGAAAATACAATATTGTTTTCGTTTCATTCCGGCACAACCAAACAAATCTTTGGAATGAAATACTTGCTCGCTATAAAGAATATTTTGGCTGTGGAATGCGTATAAAGTAAATGCCACATGATAAGTCTCGATCGTCCCTAAAACCTGATAATTCAGCTCCGGTTTTACATACATATTTGAACAATCGTAGACATCTTTTGTTTGAACTCCAACCATTACGTATTTACAATCCTGACTCTCATTCATGTCGTAACAATCGAGACAATTTTTAGAATTTTCGATAAAGTCTCCAGTACAATTTTCTGAATTTACAACATTGGCATATTTACGAATACGCTCTTCTTTTAGCTGTGCAAGCACTTTTTTGGCCGTTTCAAAATTGGAATAAGAACCTTTTAATTGAACTAATCTTTTCTCATACTCTGCCTTATCGAGAGGCTGATTCATAAAATAATATTCTTTATGAGAAAGATTCGTACACAAAATACAATTTCGACAGCCGGTTAAATTCTCAGAAAACCAACAATCGGAACAGTTAGTACTATAAGAAAGATAAACGCAATTATAACTTTTATAAACACTGAAACATTCGTAACAATATTCACTATCATAGAGATAACTACAGTCAATTGAAGACTTACAACTTTGCAACAGCTTGCCATAATAACAGTCTTCACAATATTCGGAGGAGTTGATCATATGACAATTTTTGCAGTAGCCTGTACCGGTGGTAAAAGGGCTATTTTCATTACTAACTTGCATCAAAGGAAGTCTCGGAACGTCCTTTACCAACTCAAAGAATTGTTCAAAAAACGGCCTATTGAAGTCAAAATCGCGACCATATTGCAAAGGATCCCAAGAGTCGCCATTCCATTCTTCTTGGGTATAAATTTTGTATGGAGATCCCCATGCCGGCTTTTCGCTGTATAGTGTAATAAGCTGTTTGCCGGACATTGCGGATTTATTGTGATAAAGAAATTGCTCGTTGCGGTGAGCCGTCCTTATTTGAGAACGACAGTCCGGACACATTGTCGGAGATGGTAATTCAAATACTTCATCTCCGTACTGAAAACTCATTTTTTTAAAAAAATCAAACTCGTCCTTGGTGATTTCAAATTGTTGTCTGCAACTTGTGCAATTAGGCATATTTGACTTATTTATAAAAATATTTTATGGATTACATTTGTAGCACGGTTATGTAATTATGTCTATACAACATGTTTTTAAAACATGTCGTCTATTTCGTGTTTAGCCTTGAGTTAGCCATTTTTTTAAGATATACTTACTGTAGAAAAATTTTTACAATAAGCCATGATTGCGCAAGAATTATTGGATTTGGGGTTATCAGATGAAGAAGTCAAAGTATATTTGGCTCTTTTAGAACTTGGTGGCGGCTACGTCAGTACCATTGCAAAAAAGGCTAACGTTCATCGTGTAGGCTGTTATCACACTTTGGGAAAATTAATGGAGCGCGGAATTATCACCTGTCTTGAAAAAAACAGTGTTAAATTTTTTACCGTAGAAAATGTCAAAGTTATTGTCGATCGCCAGAAAGAATTATTGCAAAAAGCGGAAAGGCTAATGCCTGAATTAAGCGCTTTGGTAAATAAATCAGCATATCGTCCGAAGACTCAATATTATGAAGGGCTTAACAGTATCAAACATATTTTTGAAGACACTTTGACTACAAAAAAGGAATTACTCGGATATACAAATCTGACTCAGTTGCCGAAAATTTTGTCAGATGATTTTTTAAAAGATTATGCAAAAAGGAAAACAGATTTAGGCATAAAAACCCGCATGCTTTCGCCAATTTCCAAAGAAGGTCTTAAATATCTAAAAAAATATTATCCGCCGAATTTTGATCGCAATTTGGTGGAGATTTTGTTTATTAATCCGAAACAATTTCCTTTCGAATATGAGATCAATATTTACGACAATAAGGTCGCGATTATTTCTTTGAATCCGGAAGAAATGATTGGATTGATTATCGAAAGTAATATTTATGCCAATACGGAAAGAGCCATCTTTAATTTGGCATGGTTGGGAGCAACCAGCTTTGTGGCAAAATAGATCAATGCAAGAACCCTATCTATGATACTTATCATGCACCTCACGGAGAGCTTTGTTTGTCACGTGGGTGTAAATCTGGGTAGTCGTAATACTGCTATGGCCGAGCATTTCCTGGACTGAGCGAATATCGGCACCGTTGGCTAAAAGTTCTGTAGCGTAGCTATGACGAAGGGTGTGAGGTGTGACTTTTTTGATAATGCCAGCCTTGAGGGCGTATTTTCGCACGATGTTTTCGATACTGACTGTGGTAAGCCTACGTTTTTCATCATCTAAGACATCCGCTTTTAGGCCTTTTCCACTATTGATAAAAAGAGGTTTAAAATTATCGTCTCTTTTCTTAAGATAATCTTCAATTGTTTGGACTGCTTTTTTGGAAAGAAAAACAATTCTGGGTTTTCTGCCTTTTCCCCTGACCATAAATTCACGCCTTTTAAGATCGACTTGATCCTTATTTAAAGAACAAAGTTCGCTAACACGAAGTCCTGTAGAATATAAAGTTTCGAGAATCGCGATATCTCTGTAGGCCATACTTTTGGTTTTATCGACGGCGTCAAATAATCTTTCGAGTTCTTCATGATTCAAAAATTCGACAGTTCTTTCCTGAATTTTGCTTAGTTCAATTTTTTCTGGAGCAAGAGTATCAACATCATTTTTTACTAAATACTTCAGAAAAGCTCTTAAAGAAATCAGATGATAATTTTGGGTTTTCACACTTAATTTGCGACCTTTTTCATCTACCATTCTGTTCAAAAAAATCCTGAAATTTTGAATTTTTTTCAAAGTAAGGTCTTTTGGATTTATATTCTCGCTCAGAAAATCGTCAAAACGTTTAAGATAATGCCTGTAATTTTCGATTGTCTTTGAAGATTTATTTTGAGCAATTTCGCAGTACTCTAAAAACTCCTTAATGTATTCGTGAATACCCATAAAAACAGCCTTATTGGCTAGAATAAGGCTATCACATTTTCAAATAATTCTGTAGAGATTATGCAGTTTGCTGCTCAGTAGAAGCCGCTGGTTTTACGTTTGCAACAAGCCCTGAAGAAAAATTATTCCAGGCATTTTTCTTTTTTCTTTTAATTTCAGGATCTGTATTTTCTGATTCAACTTGTTCTATTTCTTTTTGGGCGAGAGCTCTACATTTAATTCTGAATTCGATGGTTTTGGTATCATTACCGTCTCCTTCACCAATTATGATTTGATTTGCCTCCATTACTAGGCCTTGATCTCTTAAAATTGGATAAAATTTATCCAAAATATTTTCTTTAACAAATAGTGCTGATGGAGCTAAGTTCGTCTTTTGTTCTCCTGAATTGCCTGTTGGATTTGTTGAGTCTGTCATACAATTTTTGTTTTATTTCTCGATATAGTATATCATAATGGCGCATTAAGTTCAACTGTCCAGTATGATTATTACAAGGAAAGAATTGGAAAAAAGAGAAGCTGGCTTACTTGCTCCTTATGCCGTAAAAAGCATGCAAAGCATGGGACGAAGGTTTAAGGAACATGAAGAATCTAACAGGATGTGTTTCCAGAAAGATAAAGAACGCATCATCCACTGCAAAGCTTTTCGTCGTCTTGATAAAAAAACTCAAGTTTTTGTGGCTGGAAGCGGCGACCATTTCCGCACAAGATTAACTCATTCTTTGGAAGTTGCTCAAATAAGTAGAGACTTAGCCCGAAGGCTTGGGTTGAATGAGGATTTGTGTGAAACAATTGCTTTAGCTCATGATTTAGGTCATCCCCCTTTTGGACATGGAGGAGAAGAAGCTCTGAATGAAATTATGAGAAAACACGGGATGCATTTTGAACATAATGAACAAAGTCAAAGAATTGTAGAAATTCTGGAAAAATCTTATCCGGACTTCAATGGTCTAAACTTAACTAAAGAGGTATTGGATGGCTTAATTAAGCATCAAACCGCTTTCGATCAATCTGGAAAAAAGTTTGAAGTATTTCCACATTTAGAATCTCAGGTTGTAAACATCGCTGATGAAATTGCTTATACTAATCATGATATTGATGATGGCCTTCGTAGTGAAATGATAAAAATTTCTCAGTTGGCAAAATTCGAATTATGGGAAAAAGCATACAAATTGGCGTGGAAAAAACATGGAACTAATATCCCAAATGATGTTTTAATACCGCGAATAATAAGCTCGATGATGTCTTTGATGATAGCTGATTTATGTGAGAATTCAGAGGAAAATTTAAAACATGACAAAATGATTTTAAGTTTTAGCCCAAAGATGAAAAAGATGATTAAAAAAATACGTGAGTTTTTATTTAAGAACTTTTACTTGAATCCAAAGATTATGAAAATTGTGATACAGGGGAAACTTATGATTAAAAAATTATTTGAATTTTATTTAAAAAATCCGAATTATTTGTCTAAAACATACAAAACAAAACTGGATTTAGTTGTTGCCATAAAGGATTATATCGCCGGCATGACTGATTCTTTTTTGATTCAAGAATATGAAAAGCTTATAATTAAGAAAAAGTAACCTTCAAATATGATCTGTCCAAAATGTAAAAAAGATAGCACTCATGTCCTCGATTCTCGTGAGACAGAAGGCCATAAAGCAGTACGTCGTCGTAGAGAATGTGAACATTGCAAACACCGCTTCACCACTTTTGAGCGTGTAGAAATCACGACATTTATTGTTGTAAAAAAAGATGGCACTCGCGAAAGTTATGATAGAGATAAGGTAGAGAAAGGCATTTGGAAATCTTTGGAAAAGAGAAAGGTTACAAAAGATCAAGTGACTAAAATGATCGATTCTTTAGAAGAACAATGGAGTAATTATGGCAGTGAAGTACCCAGCAAATTGGTTGGAGAAGGGATAATGGAGGCTTTGAAGAAATTGGATGAAGTGGCTTATATCCGCTTTGCTTCTGTATATAGACAATTTAAAGACTTGGAAACTTTCAAAAAAGAAGTTACAAAGCTTTTGAAATAGATCTAAGTAAAAATCTTTATAATCCTGATTTGATTTTTCGGTTATTTTGTTATATAATATTGTATTAACAAAATCAAAAACAAATACAAATATGAAAAAAAGGGCTATTCTTTTTTCCATCGCACTGATGACTGTATTGGTTTTCGTGGCGACGGAAGTTGGATTCTTTATAAGTTCCAAATACTTGAATACTTCTGTTTTGGATGCGGATTTGCAGAAAACAGTAACTGATTTGGGAGTGAAAGTTGCAAAAGAAACTTTGATTGAAAAACCTAAAGTATTTTGTTCTTACGACCCCGTTGAAGAGGCTGTCTATAGCGCTTCTTTGGTTGAAGTAAGAAAAAAATTACGAGTAGATACCGATGAAGAATTCAAAGTGAAAGTATTTATGAAAAATACCGGAAATACTCCTTGGTTTTCAATGGATAGTAAATGTACCGGACCTATTGTAAATCTTGGAACTGATAATGAACGTGATCATGATAGTACTTTTTATTCTCCTGAAATTAAAGAGGCTGATAATAATTGGGTGGGATCAAATCGAGTTGGCTTAGACCAACTTAGAGTAGAGCCAGGAGAAGTTGCCTCGTTTACATTCTGGGCAAAAGCTTCTTCTGATCCCGATGTATACAAAGAATATCTGACTCCTGTGGTAGAAGGAATTACTTGGATTGATGATGCTAGATTTTCTTTTGATACATTGATTGGGGATACCGGAGAAGATCCTTCAACTACTAATCAAAGACGCCTTTTTATGGGCGAAAGCGGTTCCGCTATGGGACTGGATCTTGATGGCGAAAAGCGTATTGCCGTAGATCTTTCTGATCAAAAAATGCATGTTTACTTAGGAGATCATTTGGTTAGAGAATTTACTGTAAGTACCGGTGCGGCAAAAACTCCTACTCCGGTTGGAACATATTCTATTAGCCTAAAACAAGAAGTTCGCATTGGGGGAAAATCGCCTCATTATGTAATGCCAAACTTCTTGATGTTTAGAAAAGATGGTTATGGAATTCATGCCTTACCAAGCTTGAGTCGTAAAGGCGGAGATGTATTTTGGACTGAGGCAAGAAATCACATCGGCAGACCTGTAAGTCATGGGTGTATCCGAACACTCCCGGAAGATTCTGATTTTG
>Ga0233420_10000990_pt1 | contig 11266 bp, 10 predicted proteins | sample Watercolumn_Mata_4_FD_183009 | JGI IMG/M metagenome (GOLD analysis project Ga0233420, IMG submission 183009) | Freshwater microbial communities from Lake Matano, South Sulawesi, Indonesia - Watercolumn_Matano_2014_102_MG | ecosystem: Environmental > Aquatic > Freshwater > Lake | place...
TCGATTCATGATGAGAAAGTTTTTCTATTAGATGACCTTCACCACAGCCGGCATCTAGAATTCTTTTGTTTCTCATTCTATTTTTCAAAAATCTTACAATAGAATCTAGTCTGTTATTATGAACAAAGTTTACAAGAGGGTTCTTAGAAGAATAAAGCTCTTCCATGTGATCCTTTGGCATAAATAAGTGCTCATTGTGGGGCATGCTTATAACTCAAAGAGCAGCTTTAAATATTTATGTATCAATAAGAATAAAAAGCAGGAATAGTTTAATTCAGAATGTATAATCTAAGCAAAAAAGAGGAAAAAATCCTGAGTAAGCTAGATAATGAGAAGAAGATTCAGGATTTTTTAAATAATCTTAAAATAAATTTCGAAGAGAATGGAGAAACTTGCATGTCTCCAAGAAGAGTTCTAAGAGAAGGCAAGGCACATTGTATAGAGGCGGCATTTCTGGCTTACTTATGCTTTAAAATTCATAATAGAAAATCGTGGCTTGTTGATTTAACTGCTACAAAGGAAGATTTTGATCATGTTATTTGTGTTTTTAAGAAAAATGGAAAATATGGGGCTGTTTCAAAATCAAATCACGCCTGCCACAGATATAGAGAGCCGATCTATAGAGATATTAGGGAACTTGTTATGAGCATATTTCATGAATATATAGATAAAAAAGGAAGAAAAACACTGAGAAGCTTTTCTGTTCCAATTTTATTAGATAAATTTGATTATCTTAACTGGCAGACAACAGAAAATGATTTGTGGGAGATTGCAGAACATCTTGCTGAAATAAAACACTTTAATATTTTAAATAAAAAGCAGGTGAGAAATTTGAGATTAGCTGATAAGATTGAGATAAAAGCTGGAAATCTGACTGAGTATTAAACTAACAAAAATAAATTACTCCTAGAAAGTTTTGTGTTGTAATTTTATAGTGCAATAGTATTTAAGCTGGATTATGATAGAAAATATATTTTGTTCTATAGATTTGCTTTTAAAATAAATTATTTTTAAAATGAAACAAAATAAAAAATAAATAGGGAGTGACAAAAAAATGGTGGTAGAAAGAATAGACTTCTATGCAGGCATGATAATATCTGGCTTGTGTGGAGGAGTTGGCTCGGCTCTGGGTGCCTATCTTGTAAATAGAGGCATAATAAAGCATGTAGAGAGGCTTGAAGAAAGGATGAAGAAGAAGGACAACAATCAGAAGCAGCTTCACAAGTTCGCCAAATTATAATAAGGCAAGCCTTAAAAAGCCTGGATTCTTATGCTAATTAATGACTGGGAATAGCGATGCTTTAATAGGGGACATGGTTATCTCAGCCATTGCTTTATTTTCTATTATTATAATTATAATTTAAGCAAGCTCTAAACTAGAGTTTGCAGGACATTCTTATGAGTTTAGATACAAAATTACCTGCTGCGGAACAAAAATATCAGTCAGAACTAAGGAGATTCAGGGAACTTTATAATACTGGAAGCAGAAGTTCTGCTAGAACTCTTGCAAAAGAGCTTTATGAAAAGTATGGAAGAAGAGCAGGAGAAGATGAACCATTAATATTAACATCTATCAGAATAGGAGGATTTTGAATAGATTTTTAAATCTGAAAAAGCAACTAATAAACATGTATAATTTCAAGGAAACAGAGGAAGCAGTGTTAAAGCTCTGGAAAGACAAGAAGATTTATGAGAAAAGCAAAAAGAAGAATGAAAAAGGCAAGAATTTCTATCTGATGGATGGTCCGCCATATGCAACAGGACATATTCATATGGGCACAGCACTAAATAAAGTATTGAAAGATATAGCTATGAGAAGCCAGAGATTACAAGGAAAGAATGTTTTTGACAGAGCAGGGTATGATACTCATGGGGTGCCAATAGAATTTCAGATAGAAAAGGAGATTGGAAGCAAGAGCAAGCAGGATATTGAGAAATTTGGAATAAAAAAGTTTATAGAAAAATGCAAGGAATTTGCAACAAGGCATATAGGCGAGATGAACTCTGAGTTTGAAAATTTAGGAGTTTGGATGAACTTTAATGATCCTTATCTAACTTTGTCTAATGAATATGTTGAAGCAATCTGGGACACATTTAAAGTTGCTGAGAAAAAGGGACTTCTATATCTGGGAAAGTATTCTGTGCATATATGTCCTAGATGTGAGACAGCTGTTTCTTATAATGAGATTGAATATGCAAAGCAGGAAGATACTTCTGTTTATGTTAAATTCCCATTAAAAGATAAGAAAGTTTATCTTATAATCTGGACAACAACTCCCTGGACTCTGCCTGCAAATACAGGAGTTATGGTTCATCCTGATTTTGTATATCAAGAAATAGAATTGTCAAATGGAGAACACTGGATTATAGCAAAAGAGCTTGTGTCAAAAATTATGGCTGATCTTGGACTTGGCTATAGTGTTAAACAAGAGTATAAAGGAAAAGAGATGGAAGGCTGGAGATATGATAATCCTCTTGCAAAATATATGAATCTTAAGCTAAAAGATGCTTACAGAGTTGTGCTTTCTGGAAGATATGTTAATCTAGAAGATGGAACAGGCTTGGTACATACAGCTCCAGGACATGGAAGAGAAGATTATGAAGTTGGAAAGGAAGCTGGCTTAGATATAGTTGCTCCGGTAAGTCTCTCGGGAATGCTTACAGAAGAAACAGGAAAATATTCTGGAAAAAAGGCAAGAGTTGTTGATGAAGAGATAATTGCAGATTTAGAAAAAGATAATGCTCTTGTTTATAAGTTAAAGTATTCTCACGATTATCCTTTATGCTGGAGATGCAAAACTCCTCTATTAATGATAGCACAGCCACAATGGTTTTTCAAAATTTCTAAAATACAAAAAAAGCTTCTTGAAGAAAATGAAAAAACAGCCTGGACTCCTGGCTGGATGAAGCAGAGGATGAAGGCCTGGCTTGAAGGAATAGGAGACTGGCCTGTCTCAAGAAAGAGGTATTGGGGAACTCCTCTTCCAATATGGACTTGCGATAAATGCAAGGAGAAAATTGTGATTGGAAGCATAAAAGAGCTAGAAAAACTATCTGGAAAAAAGGTAAAAGAAGTTCATAAGCCAGAGATTGATGAGATAACAATAAAATGTAAGTGTTCTGGATTGATGAAAAGAGTTCCAGATGTCCTAGATGTCTGGTTTGACTCTGGAGTTTCAAGCTGGGCTGCTCTAAACTTTCCTTCTGAAGAAAAAGATTTTAAGAAATTCTGGCCTGCAGACATTAATATCGAGGGCAAGGATCAGTTTAGGGGATGGTGGAATTCTCAGATGATTCTTTCTGAAATAAGATTTGAGAAGAAGCCATTCAAGAATATTTGTGTTCACGGAATGATTTTAGATTTAGGAAAGAGAAAGATGAGCAAGAGTCTAGGCAATATTATAACTCCGCAAGAAATTATTGAGAAATTTGGAAGAGATTATATGAGATATTATTTTGCAAAGGTAAGCAAGGGAGAAGATTTTGCTTTTGACGAGAAAGAATTTTTGTCTATTGAAAATATTTTTAGAGTTTTACTGAATATAAGCAGTTTTGTCTCTCAACTAGAAAGAAAAAAGAGCTTGCCAGCTGTAGAAGATAAGTGGATTTTGTCAAAATATAACTCTTTTGTAGAAAATGTTATTAATAATTATGATAAATATAGATATCCTGATGTAATTGAAGAAGTTGAAAAATTTCTTGTCTCTGATTTGTCGAGAACTTACATACAGATGACAAGAGAGAGAAGTGATGAGATCTATCCTGTTATGGAAGAGATTAAGAAAGGATTTTTAAAATTAATAGCTCCGATTTGCCCATTTATTTCTGAAAAAATCTGGCAGGAGATGAGGAAAGAAGACATTGTTGAAGAAGAAAGCATTCATTTGACTAGCTTGCCGAAAGCAGATAGCAAGAAGATTAATAAAAAGTTGGAGGAAGAATTTGATTCTGCATTAAAAGTGATAGAACTTGGATTAAGAGAAAGAGATAATCAGAAAATAGGATTAAAGTGGCCATTAGGCAGGGCAGAAATTAAGATAAAAGGAGAAATTTCAAAAGAGCTGCAAGAAGTTATTGCCAGACAGCTTAATGTTAAGAAGCTTGAATTCAAAAAAGCAGATGAAATTGGGATTTTGCTAGATACAAAGATGACTCCTGAATTAGAGGCAGAGGGATTTGCAAGAGAAATTTCTAGAGGAATCCAGTCTGAAAGAAAAAAGGCAGGATTAATCAAGAATGATTTGATAGATTTAGAAATTGTGGCTGAGAAAAACCTTTTAGATAAGATAAAAAGCCAGAAAAATTTTATAAAAGAGAGAGTTAATGCAAAAAGCATTTTATTCTCGGAAAAAGCTTCAAAGAGCTATAAAAGCAGTGGAAAGATGTCAATTAAAGATATACAAATTGAAATATATTTCAGCAAGTTATAATTAAATCAAAAAGAGCAGTAGTAAAAAAAGTCTTCATTAAGCAAGGGCAACTTGAAGAAAGGTTTATATACCTCTGCTTCGTGACAATAATAATTATTTAATTTAAAATGATTGTAAAAGAAGAGTTTTTATCAAGGTTGCGAAAAATCTTTGATTTGAATCTCTATGAGGTGAGGGTTTGGGCTGCACTACTTTCGAGAGGAGTTAGTACAGCTGGAGAATTATCTTCTATCAGTGATGTTCCGAGATCAAGAACTTATGATATTCTAGAAAGTTTAGAGAAAAAAGGATTTATTGTTATGAAACTTGGAAAGCCAATCAAGTTTGTTGCTTTGAAACCAGAAGAAGTTATAGAAAGAGTAAAAAAGAATCTTGTAAGAGATGCTTCTGAAAAAAGCAAGAGATTAGAGCAATTAAAAGGAGATGAAGTTTTAGGAGAGTTGAATAATTTATTTATTGCCGGAGTCAAATATGTTGAGCCTACAGATTTATCTGGAAGCCTAAGAGGCAGGCAAAATATGTATAATCATCTTGATATGATGATTAGAGAAGCAGAAAAGACAGTAACTATTGTAACAACAGCAGAAGGATTAAATAGAAAGTTAGAAGCTCTGATGCCAAGTTTTGAAAAAGCTAAGAAGAGAGGGGTTGAAATAAAGATTGCTGCTCCGATTACTCCTGAAAATTCAAAAGTTGCAAAAGAGTTAAGCAGAGTTGCAGAAGTTAGAAGTATGGATAAGCTCAGAGCAAGATTCTCAATTGTTGATTCAGAGCAAGTTATGTTTATGCTTTTAGATGACAAGGATATTCATCCTAATTATGATGTGGGTGTTTGGATAAATACTCCTTTTTTTGCACAGGCTTTAGAGCAGATGTTTGATATTGCCTGGAGAAGCTTTAAACAAATAAGGAAGTAATTTTATATTAATTCTCCTAAGAAGTGATTTTGTGTTATTCCTGTTATTTTTATCTTTACTAGCTTGCCAAGAATATTTTTATTGCTTTTTATTAAGACTAGTCTGTATGCAGGAGTTCTTGCCAGATAGTTATTATTAAAAGAATCATAGACTAAAGATAAGCTCTCTTGATTAAGAAGGAGCTTATTTTTTTCCCGAATATAATCCCAATAAATTTTCATTAGCAAGTCAGCTCGTTCTTTTGCTGTTTTCTTATCTAGTTGTTTTAGTTTAAAGGCAGAAGTTCCACTCATAGGCCAGAACTTGCTTACATTAAGCACTTCTGGCTGAATTTTTTCTATTAATTTTAAAGATTCTTGAAAATCCTGCTCTGTCTCAGTTGGATATGCGGCAATTATATCTGTTGCAATAGTTATATTTGGGATTTCTTGCTTGAATTTATCAATTATAGGCAAGAAATCTTCTATTTTATATTTTCTATTCATCTCCTTCAAAATTTTATTACTTGCTGACTGCAGAGGAAGGTGAAGAAACTTGTATATCTTCTCACTTTTGTATATTTCTACCAGCTCATCTAATATTGGAAGAACATTATTGGGATTCATCATGCCAAGCCTGATTCTAAAGTTTCCTTCAAGATTTATTATCTTTTGCAATAATCCTATTAATTGGTATTTTCCTTTATCTAAGCCATAAGCAGCATTATCTTGACTTGTGAGCCAGATTTCTTTACATCCTGATTCTAAATCTTTCTTGATGTTGGCTAGAATCTTTTCTTCTGGATAGCTGAATAAAGAGCCTTTTGCAAGTTTTGTTATACAATATGAGCAATTGCCAAGACAGCCTTCTAAAATCTGGGTTATGCCTATCTTTTTTACTTCATTTACCTTGGCTAGATTCAGCTTTACTTCATTATTGCTGATAAAAAAATCTTTTTCTTCATAGCTATTTTCTGCTATCTTTCTAATAAGCTTCAGAATTGACTTGATATTATTAGATGGAAGAAGATAGATATTTTTCTTTCTTAGATTTTCTTTTCTTACAGAAGGCATGCATCCGGTGATAATAAGAGGCTTGCTTAATTTTGACAGCTCTTTAATCCTAGCTTCTATCTTTTTCTCTGTTGGCTCTTTTACAATACAGCTGTTAATAATTAGCAAGTCTGCGATTTTTGGATTTGAAGTTAAATCCAAGCCAGACTGCCTTATTAGTCCTTTTATTATCTCGCTGTTGTTGAGATTTGCAGAGCATCCATAAGTCTCTAGGTAGACAAATTTTGGAATCATAAAACTAGAGAGAAGATAAGATATTTAAATGCTATTTACTTGCATAAGAGATGAAAAAAGGCTGGGTTTTCCTAGGAGTATTAGGAGTTGTTTTAACTATTTTTATTCTAAATACTGGAGAGGCTGTACCTTCTTTAAGCTACGGGTGTAACATTACCGCTGATATTACTTCTATTAATCAGACAGGTATTACCTTAAGGATTGTTTATGTAGCTAGTGATGAGTATTGCGAAAATTCATATCCTATTGAATCTGAAAGAATCTATCATAATCCAACATATTCGCGAACCTATGACCCTTCTGATGCTATAAATGTTTCTGCAGGACAGACAATAAATACGACTATAGATGTGAGGGGAGATGAGAATTCTAATGGGTATATGTTGCTTCTCATAAAAATAATTGATGATTCATGGGGTGGGCCGGTAAAGTATGGAAGATGCGGTGATGGAAAATGTAATTATGGGGAAAATACCCCCTCATACCCTTACTATTGCCCGCAAGATTGCCCAAATATAACAATTTGTGATGGGGTGAATCAAAGCGGAGAGGCGTGTTGCATAAAAATAGCGGTCTTTGAAGAAGATAAAAGTAGATGTGCACTAGAACCTCAATATTCTTCTGGCTGCCTTGTAGGATTCAGTCTAAGGTGTGGCAATTGCAACCAGACAAATAACAGCTGTTGCATATCAAATCTTTTTAATCAGAGTAATTGTACCAAAAGTTATAATATCAACCGCAAAGAAAATGATACTTACTGGAATTGCGTATCAGGAGTAGAGTGTAGGGAGGGAAAAAATACTGAAAATAGAACAGTCAAGATTATGCCAGATACAGCATCCCAGACTGCTATAGCGAGATTGGGATTAAAAGTCTGCAATGAGAGCAATAACTGCACAATAATTTTAAAAGATACAGGAATAAGAAATGCAACAACAAATGAGACTAAGATAAAATATGTGATTACAGCTTTGAAAGACAGGAAATTTCTTTGGTGGCACTGGAAAAAGCTTGTAAAAGCAGAGATTGATGCAGATACAGGAGAAGTTATTTAGAGAAGATAAGATATTTAAAGTTAATTTTTGTCTATATTTTTAGGAGGTTTAATATGAAAAAATTATATATTTTGATGGGAATTCTTTTCTTAGTTGTGGCTTTTGCAATGTTTGTACATGCTGAGGGCAATGTAACTTATTGCGAAGATTCTCCGTGCACAAATTGTGCATGCAAAGATGGGACAAGAGAAATACTGCCTTGTCCAAATCTTCCAAATACCGGAGCTTGCCCTGCTACTTGTTATAAGTGTGTTGAAGCAGAAGACAACGAAACTGAGGTTGGGCATAACAATGAGTCTAACGCATCGGAAAGAAGAGGTTATGAAAATCTTCCAGATGATGTCAGAGAAAGAAGAAATGAAGTAGTTATCAGCAAGCACATAACAAGAAATTGTTCTAGAGAGAATGATACTGTGACTTGTGAAAGAAGCAAAGAAATGACTATAGAAAAGACAAGAGGAAATGAAACCATTATAAAGCTTAAGAATATGACAATAACTATTGTCGGAGAAATAGAGACAGATAGTGAAAATAGGACATTCTTTAAGTGGAATAATGTCTCAAGAGAAGTCAAGATAATGCCAGATACTGCTTCTGAAAGAGCCATAGAAGTTTTAGGCTTAAAAGTTTGCAATGAGAGCAATAACTGCACTATTGTCTTGAAAGAAGTTGGAACAGGAAATCAGACAAAAATGGCTTACCAAGTTAAGGCAAATGAAAAGAGAAAATTCCTATGGATTTTTTCTAAAATGAGAGAGTTTAAAGCTGAAGTTGATGCTAGTACCGGAGTTGCTGAGAAAAAATAGTTTTCTCTACCTTATCTTTTTCTTTTATTTTTTTTATTTATAATATATCATTTAAATTATTTTGTTTGACTAGCCATGATTTTTTATCAAAATCAGTGCAGTGATAGATTTTATGAAATAAGTTCCAATAAGAATTAATAATTGTGAAATTAAGTGAATTTAAAACTGCCTCATTTTCTTCTGATAAAACTAATTCCGGAGCTTCAAAAATAGACGGATAGAAACCAAAGCACTTCTTGAATTCTTCCATGCCCTTTCTTATGTATTCTTCATTCCGAGGATACAGAAATTCTTTTTCTGTATGATAAACTCCGTGCATACCAATAGTTTTGTTTAAACTAAGAATATAGCTGCACCAGCTATCATTACTAGCAATAGAGAGGTTAGCTGAAAATGGAACAATCATTAGAATATCGCTCTTTGCAAGATATTTCTCTTCGCATAATCTATAAGGATTTACATCATCAATTTTTGCAATAGAGAAAAATCTTATAACAAAAATAACAAAAAAGAAAGAGATTATCAATCCTGCTAAGATAAGAGATGATTTTAATACTTTTTTTCTAAATGTCATATCTAAACCTTCAAATTTTTATTTTTACATCTCTTCTATAACATCTATGCCAAGAAGAGATAAAGAAGACCTTATTATTATCCTAAAAGATTCTACTAAAGACAGCAAGAATTCTTCTTTTTCAGAATATATGACCTTTGATGAGTGATAGAACTCATTAAAAATCTGAGAAAGCTGAAAAGAGTAATTTGCAACTATTGCAGGATTTAGCTGCTTTTCTGCTTGAGAAACTATTTCTGGAAATTCCCCTAATTTTTTAATTAGAGCTGACTCTTTTTCTTCAACTTTTTCTTTTCCAGTTATCTTTGCTTTTTTCTTGCTCTTTCTTACTATAGAAGATGCTCTCGCATAAGAATACTGTATGTATGGGCCTGTAAAGCCTTCAAATGAAACTTCTTCTTTAGGATTAAAAAGAAGATTTTTTGTCTTGTCTACTTTGAGCAGGCTGAATTTTATAGCAGACAAAGCGATTTTAAGACTCCTGGCATCTAGCTCTTTTTCTTTTATCTCTGGAAATCTCTTTTTAATTTCCTCTTTTGAGATTTCCTTTACCTTAAGGATTAAATCATCTGCATCTACAACAGTACCTTCTCTGGACTTCATCTTTCCTTCTGGCAGTTCAACCATACCATAAGAGAGATGATGAAGCTTATCTGCAAATTTAAAGCCAAGTTTTTTTAAAATAAGAAATAAAACTTTAAAGTGATAGTCTTGTTCATTAGCAACAACATAAATGCTGCCATCTAGATTGTATTCTTCATCTTTTAATTTTGCAAGATATAAGTCTTGAGTTATATAAACAGAGGTACCATCAGGCCTCAATAAAACTTTTTCATCCAAGCCATCTTTAGTTAAGTCAATGATTATCGCATTGTCGTTTCTTTTTGAGAATACTCCTTTTTTTAATCCTAGCTCTATAATCTCCTTCCCCTTTAGATAAATCTTGCTTTCATAATACTCTTTGTCTAGTTTTAGTCCAAATAACTTGTATGTCTCTTTGAATCCATCAAGAGCCCAGGAATTCATCTTTTTCCATAATTCAATTGTTTTTTTATCTCCTGCTTCCCACTTTTTTAAAATTTCTTGGGCTTTTTCTTCATAACTTGCATCTTCTTTTGCCTTTTGAGAGAAGAGAACATAAAAATCTCCTACAAAATGATCTGATTTTTTATCTGGATTCTTATTTTTTCCAAATTCTTGATAGGCAAGCATTGATTTGCAGATATGAACTCCTCTATCATTATTTAGAGATGCCCTTATTACATTGGCTCCTAGAAATTCTAAAATTCTTGATACAGACTCTCCAAGAGACATATTTCTCAAATGACCTAGATGAAGTGGTTTGTTTGTATTTGGAGAGGGAAATTCCACCATTATTTTTTCTTTTTTCTTGCTGGTTCCAAATTTTGCTTTTTCTTTTAGAATCTGTTTGATTATATCGGATGCTAAAGAGGATTTATTTAAGAAAAAATTAAGATAAGCTCCCTTAACTTCTATTTTTTCAATCTCCTTGCTTAATTTTATCTTCTCTGAAATAGATTTTGCTATTTCTACAGGATTTTTTTTAAACTCCTTGGCAAGGGAAAAACAGGGAAAGGCAAAATCTCCTAATTCTGAAGATGGAGGAGTTTCTATTAAAGATAATATTTCTTCCTCTTTTTTGTTAAGCTCTTTTGCTAATAATCTGGCTATGATCTCTTTCATAAATTAGAAGAGAGAATTAAGGATTTAAAGCTTATGCTTTTTTAGCAGGAGAAGGGGGAGGAGATTCTTCTGCAGAGAAAGAGAAGTTTTCTGAAATGCCTTCTATATTTGGAACATAAGAAATTCTTAGCCTTTTTTCTCCTGTTGCTTTTCTGACTCCGAGGCTTAATCTTACTCTGCCAGAACCTTTCTCAGCTAGAATTTGATTTGTCCTTGCTTCTAAATCTTTAATATCTCCACGAAAATCCCTCCAAGGAACAGATTTTTCTGTGTATGGCTGAGGATTGTCTCCATCAAAATAAAGAGCAAGAGCACTTTCTGCAGCGTATAATGAAATATCATCTGGAGAAGTTTTTAGTCTTTCTTGAAGATTGCCATAATGTAAATCTGTTCTTAAATCAAAAGCTTCTTTTGGAAGAGGACCATAAAGAACTTTTTCTTTTGGCTTCTCTGTCTCTTTCAGAGCATCAGGATCTAAAACTTTTGATTTAAGA
>Ga0233420_10000991_pt1 | contig 11263 bp, 20 predicted proteins | sample Watercolumn_Mata_4_FD_183009 | JGI IMG/M metagenome (GOLD analysis project Ga0233420, IMG submission 183009) | Freshwater microbial communities from Lake Matano, South Sulawesi, Indonesia - Watercolumn_Matano_2014_102_MG | ecosystem: Environmental > Aquatic > Freshwater > Lake | place...
CTTAGTAGATGTAGAACTTTAGATGGAGTTGGTCTAGAAACTAAGATTAAACCTAGTGAAATAAAGATTGATTATAGGGTGTCAGAGTTCTTAAATAAAATTTCAAATCAATCTGAATCATCAAATAAAATTGAGGTGGATAAAAATGAATCTCAAAAGAAATTATTCTAGGAATATTATAGTCTTCAGGGATGTTGAGGAGGGTTTGCGCCATAACCCTACATCTCCTTTCAGATTAAACCTTGGCATCTCTGAGGACGAGGAGGTTAAATTAATTTTCTATAATGAAAATTTAAATTTAATGAAAGGGGGTGTTGTAAGAAAATGAAATGTAGCTATTGTAATATTCCCATAACAAAAAAAGACATACTGCAATCTTGTTCATTACATTATAATCTAAATGATAGGGTTGAAAATTTTTGCAGTCCGGGATGTTTGATTATATGGGTAATATATCTTTCAATCTTTAATTATGGAAAGACGCATACATTAGAAACCCTAAAAGGAATCAAGTAATTTTTTTATAACATAAAAAATGATTAAACCTACTTGGAGGAATAAAAGACAATGACAAATAATTTACTGGAGATGATTAATAGAACAATTACATTTATAGAAAGTCCAGCTGGAATTTTTATATTAATTCTAATTGCTATTGCAATTGTGGAGTTCTTAGTTATTATTCTTTTGATTTGGATATTGAAACATCAATTTGAAAATAAAAGAGGAGTAACTTCAAGTGGAACATTCACAACTTAGATTAGGATTAGTTTTAATGTTGAATCTAATAATTATAATCTTAGAGATAAATTTTGTTTTGATTAAAGATTATTGGTGGGCTTTAGCTACTTTATTGATTCTAATAATTATTAATGTTAAAACATTTTTATAAAAAAATAGATCTACATTAAAAATATTTAATGTAGTTAAAACCACTTTTTGGATTACCTTTTAGGAAAAATTTTGGGGAGTTCCTATCGTTTACTGCATTAAATAATAATTTAATGTATAAGGAAAGCAAACAAAATCGTCCTCTCAAAAGTTTTCTTGTAGGGGGCTTCTTAAATTGCCATTCATTCATATTAGAAACCAAAACGGCCATTATTATATAATATATTTTATGATATAACATATGATATATTATTTTCTACCAAAGCATATAAACCAGAAATAGTATTATATTATATGGAAGAACATTCGCAAATTGTGACGCTGTATTTGCCTGCTGATTTTGAAAAAGATTTTGCTGATTTTAAAGAAAATATTAGGAATGATTCAAGAATTAATAAATTAAAATTAACTAAGAAAGATCAGCTTGTTTCAACAGCATTAAGAGTTCTTATGAATTGGTATAATGAAAGTAGAAAAAAATATTATGCAGAATTAATAAAAAAACGTGAGGAAAAAGAAAATGCAACAACTTAAAAAAGTTAGAGTAAAATGTCCACAATGTCATAAGATAAAAAGAGAAGATGCTTTACTTAGATTAACAGGACTATGTGGTGATTGCGGGAATAAAAATAGAGAAATAAATCATGCAAGAGCTGTTAAGTTAGGAAGATGCAGAGAATGTGGAATGAAAGTTAAGGATATGGATGAAGCAGATAAAGATATGTTTGATTGGTTGAGTGTATGTGGTTCATGTTTTTTCAAATTCGAAGAATCAAAGCCAAAATCGTGAAAAGTTTAAATAAAATATTAATAATAATTTATTATGGAAATTATAATAACAGCTAAAACTTCAAAAAAGAATCCAACACAAAAAGAGTTAGATAAAACAGTTGATTTAGTTCTTGATGCTGGTGAATTAATTTATAAGAAATTTAAATTTAAAGAATGTAATTGCAGATGCAGAGTTAATTCTACTTCTTTAATTCTTAAACCATGAAAAAACAAAAAGGATTCTTTGATATTTATAATGAATTAAAATTACAAGTGATTAATGATCTTATACATAAACTAACTAAGAAAAAAGACTTTAGGAGAGTTGAAGAATTATTAAAAATGAAAGCCGAATTATATCCTAATCAATAGCCAAAGACTTTTTATAAATCTCAAAATCTCTTTCACTATATAAAACCAAAATAATTTCTTTTATGATATCTGATTTAAAGTTCGATAAAACTTCATTAACTATATCTGCACTCTTTTCTATTGGAACTCCATAAGCGCCAGTAGATATAGAAGGAAAGGCTATTGTCATACAATTATTTTGTTCTGCTAACTTTAATGAGTTCATATAACAATTCTTAAGTAAGTTTAGGTCATCTGAATAGTATCTTGGTCCAACTGTGTGAATAATAATTTTAGAATGAAGATTATATGCTTTGGTGACTATGGCTTCACCCACCGGAAGACCATTAGGGTAGCTCTCATTCTTTATTTTAATCAATTCTTTTTGAAGTTCTAGTCCAGCAATTCTATGAATAGCACCATCAACTCCACCACCCGCGACTAGATGACTATTAGCTGCATTAACAATAGCATCTGCTTTCATTTTAGTTATGTCGCCTTTTATTATTGTAATTTTCATATTACTTATAGCCAAAGGATTAAAAGTATATAATTTCTAGTATTTTAGAGGTGTTCAGGTATGATAAGTAATAACAGTTATGCTCCACTATTAACCAAATCAAAGTATATGGTTGGTATGCAATGCCATAAGCAATTATGGATTATGTTTCATCAAAAAGATAAACTTCCAGAAATTGATGAACAAACACAACACAAATTTGATCAGGGTCATTTTGTTGGAGAACTCGCTAAAAGCCTTTATCATAATGGTATTGATATACCTACTGAGGATTTTAAGAAGAACTTAGAAGAATCAATGAAATTAATAACCTTAAATAAACCATTATTTGAAGCAGGTTTTATGGTAGATAGGATTTTTGCTAGGGCAGATATACTTGAACCAATTAAGAAAAATACTTTTGATATAATTGAAGTTAAAAGTTCAACTGAAGTCAAAGAAGAATATATTGATGATGTTGCTTTTCAAAAATATTGTTATGAGAAAGCTGGGCTTAACATAAGAAAATGTTATGTTATGTTTGTTAATAATGAGTATGTAAGAAAAGGCAAAGTTAAAGCTGAAGATTTTTTTAAGAAAGAAGAAATAACAAAAGATGTCAATGAAAGAACAGAGTGGGTTGATGAAAAAATAAAAGAGATGTTTAAAATTATTGATACTAAAGAGATGCCAGATCATAAGATAAGCTTATGTTGTAAAGATCCTTATGAATGTCCCCTATTAGATGATTGTTGGAGTTTCTTGCCAGAACCAAGTATCTTTAATCTTTATCGTGGAAAGAAAAAAGAACTATTCGAATTATATGAATCTGGTGTTCATGTTGTTAGCGATATTCCTTCGGATTACAAGCTTAATGATAAACAGAAGATACAACATCAATGCGAGAAAAATAATAAAACTTACATAGATAAAAAAGGAATAAAACAATTTATTGAAACATTAAAATATCCATTATATTTCTTAGATTTTGAAACATACGGAACTGTAATTCCACTATATGATAATCTTAAACCTTATCAACAAATCCCTTTTCAATTTTCTCTACATATTATAGAAAAGAAAGGAGATAAGCCAAAACATTTCTCTTACTTGGCTGATGGTAAAGAAGACCCTAGATTAGATTTTATTGAGACCTTAAAGAAACAATTAGGGACTAATGGGAGTATTATAGTATATAATCAAGGATTTGAACAGGGCAAACTAAATGAGATGGCCGAATATTTTCCCAAGTATAAAACTTGGGTAAATGAAACTACGAAAAGAATGGTTGATTTGTTAAAACCATTTAGAGATTTTCATTATTATAACCCTAAACAACATGGTAGTTGCTCAATAAAGAAAGTGCTTCCTGCATTAACGGGAAAAGGTTATAGTGGTATGGAGATTGCCGAAGGTGGAACTGCTTCTTTAAGATATTTGTATTCTGTTCATGGGGCTTATGATGGAACTAAACCAACTAAGGAAGAAGTAAAGAAAATACGTGAGGATTTAGAAAAATATTGTTGTTTAGATACTGAAGGTATGATTTGGATTGTTGATGAGCTGAAAAAACTTATATAAAACAAAGGTTTTAAAACTATTCTTTTTTTTCTTATAAAATATTAAAAATCGGAGGATTAATTATGAAAAAATGTGATAGCTGTGATAAAGAAGTTGAAGATTGGGATTTAGATCGTTGGGGAGATTGCCCTGAATGTAGAGCTAAGAGTAAAGCTACGGATATGACTGTTGGCGATTTAAACGGCAAATAGTTATCAAAAAGGTTAAAAGTCCCCATTCTATATTAAAATATGGTATCTTTTAAAATAGCGGCAATAAAAGTATTACGAGAATCAAAAGGTCCATTACATTATGACGAGATTACTAAGAGAGCTTTAGATAAAGGTCTAATTGAAACTTCTGGGGCAACACCAGAAGCAACTATGATAGCTCAATTATCTGTAGATATTAAAAATAAAAAAGATAAATCTGCTTTCATAAGAACCGAACCGGGAGTATTCTCTCTTAATCCAAAATTTTCGGAAGAAGAACAAAAAGAAGAAGAAGCAGATGAAAAATCAAGAGAAGAAACCGAAATAGAACAAATAAGCACACAGTATGTTGGAAAAGCTGGAGAACATCTAGTTACAAGTGAGTTATTATTTAGAGGATTTAATGCAACAATAATGAGTGTTGATGAAGGTATGGATATAGTTGCTACAAAAGAAAATAGGTTATATAATATTCAAGTAAAAACCTCTAATGAAAATAAATATAATTCATACATTTTTGATATCCGAATAACCTCTTTTGAAAAGCATAATCAAAATAATTCTTTTTATATATTTGTTTTAAGGAGTAATTCTCAGAGAACATTTTTCTTAATACTTCCCTATTTTGAGATACAAAAAAATGTTGATCAAAAAAATATTCTTTTGATAAATAAAAACACTCGTTATAGAGTAAACATTAGACTCAGGGATGATAAATTATTTCTAGGTAATAAAGAAAATGATATGTCATATTTTATGAATCGTTGGGAACTTTTAAAATGAAATCAGAAGATAATAATATTTCTAAAGAAGAATCTTATTTAATTGGTTTAATGTGTGGTAGAGGACATATCTTGCAAAAAGATAAGAAAATTATCGTTGAATTTGCACATAAAAATAAAATTGCTTATGGAATTGCCTATTGTAAAAAATGTGGAGAACTTGCAACAGCACAAAAAGCAGACGATGACGAAGAAAAAGAGTTAATATGTAAAATTTGTAAAAGTAAAGTTCCATCATCTGTAAAAAAAGTTTACGAGCAAAGAGATTCAACAATAGACTCAATAAAAAATATAATAATTCCTTTTCTATCAAATAAATTCAAAGTTGGTTATGATATTATAGGAAACGATCATATGACATTGTTAGTTTTAGATTTTAATAAAGACAAAAATTACTTTGATAAAATATCTAAATTTTTTAATTCAAAAACTGGTTTTGATTCTTTTGAAATACCTAGAGAATTACTCAGTTCAAAGAAAGAATCTAAAATTGAATTTATCAATGGCTTAATGGATACTGCTGGCTTTTTTAATACAGGTAGTTGGATGCCAAGGTCTGGAGAAAATGGATATGGGGTAATGAGAGGATATTTTCAGATTGTAAGAAATTGGAAAATGCCAGTTCAAATTTGTGATATACTTAATTCAGAATTTTCTTTGAAAATACAAACTATTGATTGGGGTCATCCTAACATGAGAGACCAAGCGAATATATATGCCTGGGCTAGAGAACATCAGGTTAAATTTTTCCCAGAGGAATATGATATCTTTAAACCTAAAATAAAACATAAAAATGAAATGTTTTTGGAATTAGTTAATCATAATAAAAAAATAAAATTTAAAGGAAAAGATGCTTTCGGAATAACTGTTATAAATAATGGGCAAATTAAACCCTATCATCCTGAAGAAAATAATAATAAATTACCTAAAGAAATAAAAGGAATTCATTTTGATGCATCTTGGCAAATTGCTTTAAAAATAGGTTCCAAGTATATTGGAGAACAATTTAACAAAGCGAGATATAAAGAGATTCTTTATTTAACTGGTAAAGATGAAAACTTAGATTACAAAGAACAATTAACTAAAATTGAAGCTGTTCGAAAAGAAAGGACTATAGAAGTCGAATCAGAAAGAAAAAAGGTTGAAGAAGAAATATCAAAAAAAGAGGAGAAAAGAGTTAGGACAAATCCAGAACAAAAATTGTATGCCCCTATTTGTTCTTATCTTGGGAAATACTTTTCAAAAGTGTATAATGAGGAAATAATCTTTTATGACACATCTTCATATTACCTAAACAAGTTTATTTCTGAAAGCAAAATTTCTGATGAATTAGAATATTACGATGAATACAAAATAAAACCCGATTTGGTTGGAATAGTTAGAACCTTGAAGAAGATTTTATTCGCAGAAATAAAAGCTACCGAATTAAGTCTGAGAGATTTAGGTCAATTAAGAGGTTATTGCCTTGTAGCAAATCCTGAATATGCAATACTCATTTCTGATAAAGAACCCTCATTAAATCTTAAAAAAATATTAAAGATGAATAAAGATATATTAAATTACTTCGGTAAGACAATAAAAATAGGAATATGGAATGGTAAGGATGTAAAAATTATTGAGCTATAAAATGGAATCAAAAAAAGAACAATTTACAAAAATATCAAAACAATGGTTAGAAGTTTATTTAAAAAAACAATTTTCTAAAGAATACGAAATAGAAGTTCTAATGCCTAATAGCAATATTTCAAAAATAAACAACGAATCAATAAAGAAAGTTCAAAATTATTCTTTACTCGATTTTTCACCAGATGTTTTGGGTATATTAACTTCAAAAAAACATGGAGCAGTTGAACTAGTTTTGCTTAATAGAAATTCTAGTCCAATAAGTGTAAAAGAGATGGGTGAAATGAATATTTATAGTCATATTATAAATCCTAAATTGGCTTTCATCGTTTCTTTAAAAGGATTACCTAATGAAGTGAACAGCCTGCTTCTTAATGACGATATCTGTTCATCATTATTAAATTATCATGATAAGAGTATTATTATATTAAAAATTGATGAAGACGGAAAAATAGATAATAAAGGGACATTCCCAAGAAAATATAAAGATAACTTTTAAGGATTATTAGTGAGTATAGAATAAAAAAAAATATTATTTCTTCTTATTTTTATCTCTCTTCCAAAAAATACAAATAAATTCATGAACTTTATTGAATCTAAAGACCCATGGATAACCTAGAGTTTTCATATTATTATATTCATGCTGTCTATCCCATATCACGAACTCCTCTAATTCAAATCCTATTTCTTCCATAACCTTACTTATATCCATATGTAATGGATAAAATTTATCTTTCTTTCTTATATCCATAACAACAATACAACACCTTTTATTTGGCTTAAGAACTTTGTAAACTTCTGTATAAACTTGTTTTAATTCATCTAAGAATTTCTTATAATCTTCTATATTTCCTATGTCTATATCAGAATCTGAGTAGTTTCCTATTTTCCTATCATCAACAGTTCTTTTTTGATTAAGTATATCCCAGTATGGTGGTGAATTAATACATAAGTCAACAGATTCATTATCAATATGCTTACTCAAATTTCTTGAATCCTCACAAATAATTTTTTGTTCAAATTTAGATTCGGTTAAGGTGCTTTGATTAAGTCTTTGTTTGCTAACCTCACAGAACTCAGGATTTAATTCCATGCCTATCCCTTTTTTATTTAGATTTTTAGCTGCGATAATTGTTGAACCAACACCTGAAAACGGGTCTAGTATAACTTCTCCATCATCTTTAGTATAAATTTTAATTAACTTTTCTGCTAAAGCAATTGGATACATTGCAGGATGCTTTAATTTCTTCTCTTCTGCATTTTTCTTTTCATCTCTCCAAATAGAGAAGGAACTTTGTAACCATTCTTTTCCATTAAGTTTATTCATTGGCTCAGCCATGTTTCTTACTCATCATTCCTTTAAGGGTATTTTCGATAATATTAACTTCTTCATTTGTTAATCCATATATCTCAAATACTTTTTTATTTAATTTATCATAAATATCGTTGAATTCGTTAGAAAATTTATCCTCAATTTTAAATAACTTATCAACATAAGATTGAATAATGTCTTCATCAGATTCATTTGGTAATATTATGGGAATCTTGCCAATATAAGGTTTGTCTGCATGCATAGTAAAATTAGAATTTAAATAAATTACATTTATTAAGAAAAAATTTTATAATTTTGAACCTATCAATCCCATTAATGCATAAAAATTAATATTTTTATTTGGGATGATATTCGTTACAGTATCTAGAGATGCTTCATCTGATTTACTAATGTTTAAATAAATACCACCTTCTTTTGAAAATAAATTTTGTATAACAATTTTGTCTTTTAGAATCTTTGAAAGTTTATTTATTTCATTCGGATTTAATTTTGATTTATCTAAGTATAAAAAATATTTTAGTCCAAATCTTTTTATTGAATCTCCTCTATAACTTTTTATGTATCCATTCTTTTCTCCTTTTGATAAACTATGGTGAGATGAACTTATTGAAATTCCTCGGTAAATTTCAGTATAATCACTTAATGTTTCCTTAATCTTTAATAGTTTGTCGGCAACTTTTTTCACATCCTGGCTATAAAATAAAGGATAAAATGGATAATTAAAAAAATCACTTTGAGGGATAAAGTAACTTTTATTATCAGATAATTTCGATGCTTTTCTATAAGGGGTTATTTCAACTTTATGTTGTTTTAATTCCTCGGAATTTAATTTTTTCTTTTGTAATATAAATAAGATTTGATCGCAACGGACATCTTTAAAATGATGGTCAACATCAATTATTGCAATCACTTTTGTATTTTTTAAAATAAATTCTCTGATTCTATCAAAAGAATCTACTCTAATAAAATTTTTAGGTAAAACAAATCCAAGATATCCATTTTCTTTTAACAAATCATATGATTTGGCCAATACTAATGTAGCTGAATTAACAACTCCAAATGTAACTTCTTTATAGATTGGATAACTAATGTCGTAATCACTACCGTCAGACTTCAAATTTAGAAATGGGGGATTTCCTATAATTACATCAAAAAATTCTTTATTAAAAGGATTATCTTTAATGAAGTCTGCATGAACTAGATTTTTTGAATTTGCTTTTAAATTTTGTTTACATAAATCTAAAGCATTGGGGTCTATATCAATACCATAAATATTATCTAAAGAAGATTTTTCTAATGCTTGGATTAGAAAGGCTCCAGCTCCACAAGTTGGATCTAAAATCTTACTATTTTTATTAATTTCAACTTTATTTAAAATAAGTTCAACAAGTTCTTTATGGGTAAAATATTGACCTAGTTTTGAACGTTCCTCTACAGATACAGTTTTTTCAAATAAACGGCTATATTCATCTTTCTTTTTGGTATTTTGTATGGTTAGACTAATCATTTCCATAAAGGAAAGTCCTCCTTTTCATTTATAGCTAAGCTGTAATAACCAAAAAACTTAACCTCTTTATTTAGGATAGATAAGATAAAAGCTTTATTTAAAACTTTAGATAATAAATTTTTACTATTATAATATCCATTACCTCTTTTTATCATAAAAAATAAGCAAGATTATACTATATAAAGATTTCATTATATAAATCGTAATTTATCAGTAATACTCAAAACAGCTAAAGAAACTTGATTAAGATTTGACCTTCTTCTTTCAATTTAACTAATGCCCCTTTACCCTTACCATCAATTTCTATAAATTTCCAACCAAGTAGTTTATCAATAATTCTTCTATTCAATAACATGTATTTATTCTCCTCTGAATCTTTGTCAGTTTTTAAAATTTTATTATCAAAACAATAAGTCAATAATTTTTTCTTTACGCATTCATTTCCTTGTTCTGAAATAAACCTCATAGCACCGACTAGAGATTTTTCTGGTAGCTTAACTTGGAATGAAGGCAATTTATAAAAATCTCCTGCATACATAGAATAAAGTCTTAAGTCCTTAGGAATTCCTCTAAATAGCATTGATGCTAATGTAAATGATGTTGCTACTTCTCGCTCTCCTGAGGTAATATTAAGATGTATAAAACTATCTTTTTCTTTTTCAATTATTTCCCTAATCTCTTTTAAAAGACCAAATATGTCTTTATCTTTATATATTATCTTAACAGAATCTATTTCTTTCTTTTTAAAAAATTTAACAACTTCTTTCTCTGCTTTAATTGCATCTGGATTTTTTTCATTCTCTTTACAAAATAGATAAACCTTATCGGCTTTTGATTTTTTTAATGAATCAAATATCCAATTATACTGAGTTCCTATTCCCATTAGATGAATTCTTGAATATTCTAACATTTCTAACTTTCCTAACTATTATAACATAGTAAATTTAATATATTAAAAACCTTTTGATTGAATATTTAAAAATTGGAGAATAAAAATGATACCAGAATTAATCGTCAAGGTAATTGCAAAAAATCCACCTTCCATACTCTTAGCATTAGGAGGATTGGGTCTTTTACTTGGAATAGCTGGTGCAGGTATCTTGCTTGGTTTGGGAGTATTTTTACAAGTTGCTTGGCTTGCCAGGTTTTTCATATAAAATGACTGAAGATTTAAAAGAAAAATTTAAGAGAATTTACAAAGTGTCTAAAAGAATTAATCTGGATAAGGTCAATTTAGTATATATTTCTATAAAAGAAAAACAAAGAGATACAAAAGAACCCTCAACTATTTCTGAAATAGCTGTAGATACAAAACTTAAGAAAACAACTGTCTGGACTTATGTTGGACATTTAAAAGATAATCAGTATATTCACAAGAACAGAACTTATACTCCACCGTTTCTCAAGGTGACTAGCAAAAAGTCAGATGTTGATTTTATTTATGGTAAAGCTAATCGAGAATCAAAAATAGAAGATGAAACCAAAGAGGTATTAAAGGTTATTGAAGATTTGAGCAAGGAAGCCCAGCAAAACTTAGATGAACAGATTAAATTAATAAAAATCTCTAACGAATATAACTCGAAATTTTTGAATGCCTATAAAAAGATTGTTGAACAAACTTGGAAGGAGAAAATAGGTGAAAATTTGATGCTGCTTGAAATAGGCAGTGGTGCTAATAGATATCTCATTTCTTAATTTTTACAATCAGGTAAGCTTTAAAAATGCATGACTTTT